>Ga0222662_1001043_pt1 | contig 15456 bp, 16 predicted proteins | sample AntAcemetagen600_FD_179821 | JGI IMG/M metagenome (GOLD analysis project Ga0222662, IMG submission 179821) | Saline water microbial communities from Ace Lake, Antarctica - #600 | ecosystem: Environmental > Aquatic > Non-marine Saline and Alkaline > Saline | place: Antarctica: Ace Lake...
GCAGGCTGCTGGAGCACTGGCACACCGGCTCGATGACCCGGCGCGCCAGCGTGCTCGACGCGATCGAGCCGGAAGCCCATGTGCATGTCAGCCCCGACGACCTCGGGCGCTGGGGCATCGCGCCCGGGGACATGGTGCGGGTCGCGACCCGGCGCGGCGCCATCGACCTCGCCGCCCGCAGCGACCCGAACGTGCCCACCGGCGTCGTCTTCGTGCCGTTCTGCTACACCGAGGCCGCCGTCAACTTCCTCACCAACCCGGCCCTCGACCCGTTCGGAAAGATCCCCGAACTCAAGTTCGCCGCCGCAAGGCTCGAACGCACCGGCATCGCGAGGGAGGTCGATGCCGCGCAGTAGAGGCAAACCAGCCATGGACAGCGTGCTCGATATCATCGCCGCGGACGTCCCGGGGGTCGCCTCCGGGCGCGTCGTGGTGGGGTTCAACTGGACAGCGGTCGAGGGATCGACGGCACTCGGTTTCGCCGTCACGCCGAGCCGGGCCGACGGCGCCGCCACCACGCCGGACACCGGCAGCTACGGCGGACGGCCGCTGTCGTCCCTGGCCGGCCTCGCCGGCTCGGCCAATCCCTACGAGCGGGCGATCGGCATCGCCGCCTGCAACGCCCATTGGAATGCCGCTGCCCCCGATCTCACCGACGGCGACGGCCTGAGCGGAGCCGGCACCGAAGGCCGCACCGTCGTGATCGGCCGGTTCCCGGGACTCGCCGCCAAACTGCCCGGTGCCGTGGTGCTGGAGCGACACCCCGGTCCGGACGACCTGCCGGCGGAAATGGCCGGCGAGGTGATCCCGGGATGCGCCCGGCTGGTCGTCACCGCCTCGACCCTGGTGAACGGCACCATCGACGACCTTCTGGCGCTTGCCGGCGGTTCCGCCCAGGTCACCCTGGTCGGCCCCGGCACGCCGTTGTGCCCGGGGCTGTTCCGGCTAGGCATCCGGCGGCTCGCCGGCTTCGTCGCCACCGACCGCGAGGGCTGCCTGAAGGCGATCATGGAAGGCGCCGGAGCCCGCGCATTCAGGCGCTTCGGCCGAGCCGTGGTCCGTCAGGACTCGGCGTAGCCGAACCGCTCGATCCACGGCGCGAGCCAGGGCATCGCCGGCTGGAGATAGTCCCGGTACCGTGTCCAACGGCCGAGCGCCCCGGCATTGATCGGCTCCTCGATCTGGCGATAGCTCGGTGTCGCGATGTACCGGCCGGCGGTCTGTCGCGGGTCCAGCAGGTCCGGCGTCCAGTCGAGGCCGAGGAAATCGGTCAGGCGGCGGCTCTCGCGTTCCGGATCGGCGACCAGCGCCTCGTAGCGCATGGTATGAACGCGGAGCGGCAGCACCTCGCACGATTGCGTCCAGAAGCTCATGGCCCGGTCGTATAGCTCGGCCGTCTCCTCGACCGAGTTGAAGCTTGCCAGGGCATCCGTCGAGGCGAACTCCTGCATCAGGCAACTCAGGCAGACATCGGCCGGGTGGCGCAGCACGAAGACCGTCGCTGCATTTGGAAACAGCTGCGCGACCAGGCCGGCATACACCAGCCCGAGCGGGCTCTTGTCGACCTTCAGCGGCCGCTCCGGAAACTGTTCCTGCCGCTTCAGCAGCCGTCCGAAAGTATCGCGCATGGCTGCCGCGCTAGCCGGATCGAGCGACTTACCGCCGGCAATCGCGGCAAGGTCGCCCCCCGCACCACCCAGCCGATCTGCCTCGGCACGCAGGGTGTCCGGTAGCAGTTCGGGTTCGTCGAACACCTCGACCCGGGCGTGACGGTGCAGCATGTCGCCGACGAGCGTCGTGCCGGACCGCGGCATGCCGAACAGGAATGCCGCCGGTGGCGGTGCATCGCCCCGCTCGGCCGCCGGCGTGACGATGCCCCCCACGGTCGGCAAGCAGCGCTCAAGCATCCCCAGGAACCGGTGCCGGTCGACGCCGTCCGCGGCGGCGCGAACACGGGCGGCGCGGTTCGCCATCGTAAGCGCGCGGATCGCCCCCGCGACATCTCCGATCTGATCCAGCATCGAGGCCAGATCGAAGGTCAGGCCAATCGACGTCTCGTGGTCCGGGTGTTGCAGGAGGCGGCTACGCAGGGCGCCGATCGCTTCATCGGTCCGACCCTCGGCACGCCAAAGGCGGGCCTGCAACCCGGCATGCCGTATATCCTGCGGCGCCATCGCCTCCGCCCGGGCCAACAGACGCCACGCGGTGGCCCGCTCCCGGCTCCGCAGCGCCGCATCAGCCATCGCGATCAGCGCCTGATAGGCGCCCCAGGCCTCGGGAGCGACCGCCACCAGCCGCCGGCCGATCCGCGCGATACCGGGCCCGTCACGCGCTTCGCGCAAGGCGATCAGCACGGCCTCCAGGGTAGCCGGGTGCGCCGGGCCGGCGGCCAGGGCCCGACCCGCCAGCGCCAACCAGTCGACGCGCCTGGCGCGGCGGCGCTCGGCCAGGATGGTCATCGCCAGGCCCGACCGGTCGCCGGGCGCCAGGACACAGGCGCGCCGCAGCGCGGTCCACGCCCCGGCCGGCCGTCCCGACGACAGCGCCGACCAACCGACCGCGGCCCAGGCAGCGGGACTCGACGGGTTCATGCCGGCCCGCGCCAGCAGTGCCTCGGCGCCGCCGTCAACCGCCGGGCCCGGATCGCTTGTGAGGTCGGCAAGGCCGGCGCCGGCATGCGGGTCGCCCGGTCTCAGGGCGAGCGCCCGCCGGAACAGTTGCCCCGCCGTCTCGGGTCGGTCGACCGCCCGCGCCACCAGAGCGGCCAAGATCATAGCGTCCGGATTGCGCGGATCGAGCAGGATCGCCGGCCGAATCTGCAGGCCGGCCTCGACGGCGGAACCGCGCCGCAATGCGTCCGCCGCCACCCGCATCCGCGCGCCGGTGAATCGCGCGCCTTGGAATGGCGCGGATGCTATTCGGCGCGGCATCCGATCCGCTCGGTAGCGTTGAACACCACCAGGGTCTGGCCGACATTCATCGTTACCCAGCAGTCGTCCCACTGCTTGCGCGATTTGGCCTCGACCTGCACGGCGTTGGCGCCGTCGCTGTTCACGAACCGTACCGTTTCCGTGTCGCCGGACGACACCTTCACATAGTCCTTGGTCCAGAACTTGACGCGGACATTCGCCTCGGTCGAGCTCTCGTTTCGCACATAGATCTTCGACATCGGAGGACCCTCGGGTTCCTCCTCGCCACAGGCGCTAAAGGCAACGGAAAGGATGGAAAGCAGGACGACGCGGGCGATCTTCATCCTGGAAACCTGCGCGAAGCTCCGTGCATGCGCAAGAGTCATCATACAGTTATCTCAATTGACCGGCAAAGTCGGACCGGCGCCGAGCAGCCGTTCGGCCGCCGCCAGCTCCTCCGGCCGGTTGACGTTGAGAAACGGATCGACCGGCTCGGCCGGCCAATCGGCGACGGCGAGGCGGTAATCGGCGGTGAACACGTCGACCTTGCGGACGTCACGGCCGATCAGGGCGTCGCGCAGCGCCGCCCGCAGGGTGACCGGCCACAGCCCGAACACCGGGTGGTGACGGTCACCGGAGGCCGCACAGGCGATATCGGCGCCATCGTCGTCGAGCGCCGCCGCCAGACACCCCACCAGATCCGCCGGAAACGCCGGAGCATCGGTCGGCACCGTGACGATCCACTCCGTGCCCGGCGCCTGCTCCGCCGCCCAGTCGAGCCCGGCCAGCACGCCGGCGAGCGGACCGGCGAAGCCCTCGACAGGGTCGGCGACCACCGGCAGGCCGAAGTCGGCGAAGCGCGCCGGATCGCCGTTGGCGTTCAGCACCATCCGTCCGACCTGGCCGCCCAGTCGCCGGATCGCCCGGGCCAGCAGGGTCTCGCCGCCCAGCGTCCGCAGGCATTTGTCGCCGCCGCCCATGCGCCGGGCCTGGCCGCCGGCCAGCAGCACGCCGGCAATGCGCTCGATGGCGATCGCCATGTCAGGCGTCTTCCGTGATGCTTGCCTTGCGACGGCTGCGGCCGTCCTCGTCATCGACACGGCTCAGGTCGGCGTCCCAGACCAGCCGCCGCTCGCCGGCCAGCACGATGAAGCGCTTGCCCTTCATGCGGCCGATCAGGGTCAGCCCGGCCTGCCGCGCCAGGTCGACGCCCCAGGCCGTGAAGCCCGAGCGCGAAACCAGGGCCGGGATGCCCATCTGCACGGTTTTTATGACCATCTCCGAGGTCAGCCGGCCGGTGGTGTAGAACAGCTTGTCGTCGGCCGGCACGCCGTTCAGGAACATCCAGCCGGCGATCTTGTCGACCGCGTTGTGGCGGCCGACATCCTCCATGTAGACCAACGGCCGGTCGCGCTCGCACAGCACGCAGCCGTGGATGGCGCCGGCCTCCAGGTACAGGCTGGGCGTGGTGTTGATACGTTTGGACAGGGCGTACAGCCACGAGGTCCGCACCTCGGTCTCGGGCAGGACGACGCCGTCGATCTTCTCCATCAGGTCGCCGAACACGGTACCGACGGCACAGCCCGACGTGCGGATCTTCTTCTTCAGCTTTTCCTCGTAGTCGGTCTCGCGCTCGGTGCGGACCACCACGACCTCGAGGTCGTCGTCATAGTCGATGCCGGTCAACCGGTCGTCGGCGCGCAGCATGTTCTGGTTCAGCAGGTAGCCGACCGCCAGCTCGTCCGGCCGGTCGCCGATTGTCATGACCGTCACGATCTCCTGGCGGTTCAGGTAGATCGTGAGCGGCCGCTCATTGACCACCGCGAGCTCGATCGCCCGGCCGTCGTGATCGAGCCCGGCGACCCGGGTGGTAAGGCGGGTGTCCCCGGGCTCGGGGGCGACGAGGTATGGCGAGGGCTCGGCGTTCATGCCGGAACCATGGCCCGCGTCCCGGTGGATGGCAATGCGGCAGGGCGCCCCCCGGCCAGCAGCCATATCGGCGGCCAGGTCAGCGGGTCGCCGACACGATCAGGAACATCGGCCGGTCGCGCTCCTCCGCCAGCGCCGGGTTCGCCGCGACCTGGTCGTCGGTCGGCGCCCATTCGACGACCCGCCGGATCGCGAAGCCGGCATCGACCAGGGTATTCAAGGTGGTCCCGACGGTGCGGTGGTGCTTGACCACCCCGCTGGCGAGCCAGTCGGTCACCCGCCGCCCCTCGACGCCATAGCGGTCGATCGGCCAGACCCGGCGGCCGGCGGCATCCGCCGACCAGCCCGGCTGGCTCGGGGCCATGAAGATCGGATGCTCGATCGTGAAGACCAGGCCGGCGCCCGGGACCAGCGCGCGATGCACCGACCGCATCAACCGCCCGAAGTCCTCGACGTAGTGGAAGGCCAGCGCGCTGTAGGCGAACCCGAAGGACGCCTCCGGAAGTTCGGCGGTCTCGAGGTCGGACACCTGATAGTCGACGCCGTCGCCTGCGGTCTCCGCGCGGGCCCGGGCAATCATGTTCTGCGACAGGTCGAGCCCCCGGACATGCGCCGCCCCGTGTGCGCTCGCCCAGCGCGCGAACCAACCGAAGCCGCAGCCGAGGTCGACGACCCGCAGGCCCGTCAGGTCGGGCAGCAGCGCCCGGACCGCTGGCCACTCGGCCGCGCCGTCGAGCCCGTGCACGGACCGGCCCAGCCGGCTGTAGCCGGCGAAGAAATCGGCTCGATCGTAGACATTCTGCGCCAATACGGCCTCCATCGTCGCGTCGAAGGGCGGGGCCAGCATGGGGCGGAACACCCCGATCCGCTACCCGCCGGCCTGCGTCAATCCGGCCCAGAAGATTCCGCCCCTTTCGTTGCGTTATCTTCCGTCGTATATAACGGTCATGACCGATGCGACGACCCTTCCCCGTCCAACCGCCGGCCCGGCTCCGCTGATCGACCCGTTCCAGCGTGCGATCAGCTATCTCCGGGTCTCCGTCACCGACCGTTGCGATTTCCGCTGCGTCTACTGCATGGCGGAAAACATGACGTTCCTGCCGAAGGTCGACGTGCTGTCGCTGGAGGAACTGGCGCGGCTGTGCAACGTGTTCGTCGACCTCGGCGTGCGCAAGCTGCGGCTGACCGGCGGCGAACCGCTGGTCCGGCGCAACATCATGTGGCTGGTGCGCGAACTCGGGAAGCGGCTCGGCGGCGGCGGCCTCGACGAACTGACGGTCACCACCAACGGCTCGCAGCTCGCCAAGCTGGCTGACCAACTGGTCGACGCCGGAGTACGGCGGATCAACGTCTCGATCGACACCCTCGACCCGGAAAAATTCAAGGCGATCACCCGCTGGGGCAAGCTCGACAAGGTACTGGAAGGCCTGGACGCCGCCGACCGCGCCGGTCTGGCGGTCAAGATCAACGCCGTCGCCCTGAAGGGCGTGAACGACGGCGAACTCGGCGACATGCTGCAGTGGTGCGGCGACCGCGGCTACGACATGACGGTCATCGAGGTCATGCCGATGGGCGACATCGGCGGCGAGGATCGGGTCGACCAGTACCTGCCGCTGTCGCTGGTGCGCAGCCGCCTGGCCGAGCGCTTTGCGCTGACCGACATTCCCTACAAGACCGGCGGCCCGGCACGCTATGTGAGCGTCGGCGAGACCGGCGGCCGGCTCGGCTTCATCACGCCGCTGACCCATAACTTCTGCGAGAGCTGCAACCGCGTGCGGCTGACCTGCACCGGCACCCTGTACATGTGCCTCGGCCAGGACGATGCCGCCGACCTGCGGGAGCCGCTGCGCGCCTCCGACGACGACACGGCGGTCGAGACCGCGGTACGCGAGGCCATCGGCCGCAAGCCCAAGGGCCACGACTTCATCATCGACCGCCGCCACAAACGGCCGGCCGTCGCCCGACACATGAGCGTCACCGGCGGTTGACGCGATCGGGTTGCCTTGCGGGTTCCGGCTCTGGGCTCTCGGCGGCTTTGTCGCTCCGGCCGGGATGAGGACGGCAACCAACGCCGCCGATGCCCCTCACCCCGGTCGCGCCGTCAGTGGATATCGATGCGGTGCGCCCAGGACTTGCCGTCGCTGACAGTGATCTGGGTGAAGCCGAGCAGCTTCAGCAGATCGAGGAAGGTATACTGGGAGTTCGGGTCGAGGTCGCGGAACACCGCGGTGGTGCGGGACGTGGCGGTCAGCATCGCGAGCACGCCGCGGGCCCGGTACAGGGTGTCCAGCGGGCCGTTCTGCAGGCCGATCAGGATCAGCTTCTCGGCCTCGTTGCCCTTCGCGAACATCGCGGTGATCGGGGCGTAGGGTCGCTCGGTCTGGCCGGCGGTCACGCCGGTGACGAAGCCGATCCGGCGGCTGCGATCGGAACTCGGCAGCGTGTTGATCCGCGAGTGGTACATCTCGCTCGATGTCACCTCCGGGTAGTAGTAGAATTCGTGCCGGTCGCTGTCGCTCGAGGCCGGAGCCGTCGTCTGTTCCGCCGACGCCGGCACCAGCATCGACAGCAGCAGCACAACTGCCGACGCCGTGCGGATGCCGTACGACCGACCCGGTCCGGGTATCCCCTGCCCGCATTCTCCGCGCATTAACTTGTCTCCCTTCGCCATCCGGCGCTTTGGCGCCAGCCGCATCATCGCCTATCTTGCCGGCCGGCGCGATGCGGCGCCGCGACCCGGACGGCCACCCCCGCGGAGGACCACGCGTGAGCGATATGAAACTCGCCTTTGTATCGGCCGCGACCGAGGAAGCCGCCGAGGCCCGGGCGATGCTGGTCGAGCGCTTCGGCGAGGTCCCGGCCGAACAGGCCGACGTGGTGGTCGCGCTGGGCGGCGACGGCTACATGCTGGAGACCCTGCGCACCGCGATCGGCAGCGGCAAGCCGATCTACGGCATGAACCGCGGCACGGTCGGCTTCCTGATGAACGACTACCAGCCCGACGGCCTGCCCGACCGCCTGCGCGGCGCCCAGCCGGTCACGCTGTACCCGTTGCAGATGCGCGCCACCTGCCGCGACGGGCAGGTGACCGAGGGCCTGGCCATCAACGAGGTGTCGTTGTTCCGATCCTCCGCCCAGGCCGCGAAGATCCGCGTCCACGTCGACGGCATCGTCCGGATGGAGGAACTGGTGTGCGACGGCGTGCTGGTGTCGACCCCGGCCGGCTCGACCGCCTACAACCTGTCGGCCCACGGCCCGATCATCCCGCTCGGCGCCGACATCCTGGCGCTGACGCCGATCAGCGCGTTCCGTCCCAGGCGCTGGCGCGGCGCCCTGCTGCCGCATTCGGCGCGCATCCTGTTCGAGACCATCCGCCCGGAAAAGCGGCCCGTGAACGCGGTCGCCGACGTCATGGAGGTCAAGGACGTGATCTCCGTCGAGGTCTGGGAGGACCGCTCGGTCAAGCTGACGGTACTGTACGATCCCGAGCACAACCTCGAGGAACGGGTCCTCATGGAACAGTTCGCCCCCTGACGGAGAGAGTGTCGTGACCACCACCACCTGCGACGCGCTGATTATCGGCGGCGGCATGGCCGGCGCCTCCTGCGGATACTTCCTGGCCGACGATGCCCGGGTGGTGTTGCTGGAGCGCGAAGAGCAGGCCGGCTACCACACGACCGGCCGATCCGCGGCGCTGTTCTACGAGAGCTACGGCAACGCGGTGATCCGTCGGATCACCCGGGCCACGCGCGGTTTCCTGGAGTCGCCGCCGGACGGCTTCGCGACCGGCCCGATCCTCGGCCCGCGCGGCATGCTGACGGTCGCGACCGAGGATCTGGTCACCCGCCTTGACGCCCAGTCGTCGCAGGAGGTCGGCCCGCGCACCGAGGCCCTCGAAGGCGACGCTCTGTTCGCACTGGCGCCGTTCCTGCGCCGCGACCGTATCGTCAAGGGCGTCTACGAGCCCGACGCCATGGACATCGACGTCAACGCCCTGCTGCAGGGCTTCCTGCGCGGCCTGCGGGCCAAGGGCGGCCGAACCGTCACCGACGCCGAGGTGCTGTCCCTGGCGCGCGACGGCGCCGTGTGGCGGGTCGAGACGCGAGCCGGTACGTTCGAGGCCCCGGTGGTGATCAACGCCGCCGGCGCCTGGTGCGACTCGTTGGCCGCGCTCGCCGGCGTTCCGCCGGTCGGGCTGGTGCCGAAGCGCCGCACCGCCTTCACTTTCGATCCGCCGGCTGGCGCCGACGTCGCGCGCTGGCCCGGCGTCGATCTGGTCGACGAGAGCTGGTACGTGATCCCGAACGCCGGGCGCGTGCTCGGCAGTCCCGCCGACGAGACCCCGTCCGAGCCGTGCGACGCCCAGCCGGACGAGTATGACGTGGCGGTCGCGGTCGACCGCATCATGACCGACACCAGTTTCGACATCCGTCGCCTAGCATCGCGCTGGGCCGGGCTGCGCAGCTTCGTTGCCGACAAGTCGCCGGTGGTCGGTTTCGATCCCGAGGCCGAGGGATTCCTGTGGCTCGCCGGACAGGGCGGCTACGGCATCCAGACCTCGGCGGGGATGGGGCGGCTGTCGGCCGCCCTCGCCCTCGGTCGCGGCGTGCCGGAAGACATGGCGGCACTGGGACTGACCGCCGCCGACCTGGCGCCCGACCGTGCCGCGCTGGCCGGCGCTCGGTGCCCGAAGCCGGCCTGATGGCAGCCGCGTCCCCGACCCTCAGGTCATCTCATGCGCCACTTCTGCGCCGGGGTGTCGTTGCACGTCCATAGCCGAACGTTGGTACCGGGCTTAGTCGTCCCGTTCTTGATGTCCATGCAGAATTTTTCCGACACATCGCTGCGAAACTCGCCCAACGGCAAGCCCCCGGGAGTGGCCTCGGTGCGCAGCAGCCACAATTGTGCGGACGACTGGTTGCAGCCGAACATCTGATTGTTCGAGCCGGGGGATGCCTTGCCACCCGAAAAATCGGCGCACAGATCGACCCCGGTTCCGCGAAATGCGGTCGCCCGCCCATTGTGAGACAGGTCAGTCATGCAATGATGAGGGTGGCGCCAGATCCGTGTTCTATATACAGAACAATCGTTCTTGAAACCGAATCAAACGGAGCGGACCGGCCGATGGACAACCTGGTACACGTATCCCTCGCCCTGGTCGCACGCCCCCGGACGCGCGAGGCGAACAGCCGCGCTTTGACAGCGCCCTCGCCGGCCCTTATCTAGCGGCGCGAAGCAACCACACCGTAGCGGACGCCGCCATGAACCATCTCGACGCCCTCGAGGCGCAGAGCGTCTATATCCTGCGCGAGGCGTTCAACAAGTTCGACCGGCTCGGCATGCTGTGGTCGCTCGGCAAGGACTCGAACGTCATGCTGTGGCTGGCCAAGAAGGCGTTCTTCGGTCACGTCCCCTTCCCTGCCCTGTTCTGCGATACCGGGAAGAAGTTTCCGGAGATGTACGCGTTCCAGCACCGGTACTCGGTCGAGTGGGGGCTGAACTTCATCAAGCGCGACTGCCCGCCGATCGAGGAGATCGACCCGACCCTGCCGCCGGCCGCACGCTCGGCCGCCCGCAAGACCGAGGCCCTGAAGCGGCTGATCGCCGAGCTCGACCTGCAGGCGGTGATCGCCGGCATCCGCCGCGACGAGGAGGCAACCCGCGCCAAGGAACGGGTGTTCAGCCCACGCGGCGAGAACGCCGAGTGGGACTTCCGCGACCAGCCGCCGGAGTTCTGGGACCAGTTCAAGACCGACTTCGCGCCCGGCACCCACATCCGCGTGCACCCGCTGCTGCACTGGACCGAGCTCGACATCTGGCTCTACATCCAGCGCGAGGGCATCCCGCTGGTGCCGCTGTATTTCTCCAGGGACGGCAAGCGCTACCGCTCGCTCGGCGACATGGACATCACCAACCCGATCGCCAGCCAGGCCGACACCGTCGAGAAGATCATCGCCGAGTTGCGGGTCACTAAGGTCGCCGAGCGCAGCGGCCGGGCGATGGACCACGAGAGCGAGGACGCCTTCGAGCGCCTGCGCTCCGCCGGCTACATGTGAGAGGAATCGTTTCGTGAGCACCGCCCTCTCGTCCGCCTCCGCCACCCCGCATGATTCCGAACTGCCACCGCTGAAGCTGGTCATCGTCGGCCATGTCGATCACGGCAAGTCGACCCTGATCGGCCGGCTGCTGCATGACACCGGCTCGCTTCCCGACGGCAAGGTCGAGGCGGTGCGCGCCATGTCCGAGCGCCGCGGCATGCCGATGGAATGGGCGTTCGTCCTGGACGCGCTGCAGGCCGAGCGCGACCAGGGCATCACCATCGACACCACCCAGATCTTCTTCAAGACCGGGCGGCGGCCCTACGTCATCATCGACGCGCCGGGCCACAAGGAGTTCCTGAAGAACATGGTCTCGGGCGCCGCGTCGGCCGACGCGGCGATCCTGGTGGTCGACGCCAAGGACGGCGTGCAGGAGCAGACCCGCCGCCACGGCTACATCCTTCACCTGCTTGGCCTGGACCGGGTGGTGGTGGCGGTCAACAAGATGGACCTGGTCGACCACGACGAGGCGCGCTTCGAGCAGGTCGCCGACGACGTCCGGCAGTATCTCGCAAGCATGGGAATTTCACCGGCCCACATCCTGCCGGTCTCGGCGCGCCACGGCGACGGTCTGGCGACGCGGTCCGACAACATGCCGTGGTTCAAGGGCCCGACGCTGCTGACGGCCCTGGACGAACTCGAAGCCAAGCCCCTGCCGGTCGAGCTGCCGCTGCGGTTCCCGATCCAGGATGTCTACAAGTTCGACCAGCGCCGGATCCTCGCCGGCCGCGTCGAAAGCGGCCGGATCAGCGTCGGCGACATCCTGCAGTTCAACCCGACCAACACCACCGCGCGCGTGAAGTCGATAGAGGCCTGGGCGGTCGACGGCCCGGTGCTGTCGGCCTCCGCCGGCCAGTCGATCGGCATCACCCTCGACGACCAGCTGTTCGTCGAGCGCGGCCATGTCGCTTCGCACCAGGACGAGCCGCCGTTCGAGACCAACGTGTTCCGGGCCCGGATCTTCTGGCTCGGCCGCGCTCCGCTGGAGATCGGCCGGCGCTACAAGCTCAAGCTCGCCACCATGGAGCACACCGTCGAGGTGCAGGCGATCGAGCGGGTCATCGACGTCGCCGACCTGTCGGAGCGCCCCGCCGACCGGATCGAACGCAACGAGGTCGGCGAGATCATCCTGCGGGCCCGGGCCAAGCTCGCGGTCGACCCGTTCGTCGACAATCCGCGGCTCGGGCGGTTCGTGTTGATCGACGGCTACGACATGGCCGGCGGCGGGCTGGTGTCGATGGACGGGTTCCCGGACCAGCGCACCCGCACCGAGCCGACATCGCAGAACATCACGGCGGTCGAGCACCGGGTGACCACCGACGCCCGCTGGCAGGCCAACGGCCACCGGAGCGGCGTGCTGTGGCTGACCGGCCTGTCGGGCGCCGGCAAGTCGACCCTGGCGGTCGAGCTGGAGCAGGCGCTGTTCCGCAAGGGCTGGCAGGCCTATGTGCTGGACGGCGACAACATCCGCTTCGGCCTGTCGGCGGACCTGGGCTTCGCGCCCGAGGACCGCGCCGAGAACATCCGCCGGGTCGGCGAGGTCGCCGCCCTGTTCGCCCGCGCCGGCATCCTGGTGATCACCGCCTTCATCTCGCCCTACCGCGAGGACCGCGACCGGGCCCGCGCGGTGGCCCCGGAGCTGTTCCACGAGGTCTACGTCAAGGCCAACCTGGAAGTCTGCGAGACCCGCGACCCGAAGGGCTTGTACAAGAAGGCTCGCAAGGGCGAGATCTCCGAGTTCACGGGCATCTCCGCCCCTTACGAGGAACCGATCTCGGCCGAGTTGGAGGTCGACACCGGTAGTCTCTCTCTGGCCGAGTCGGTCGAGCAATTGCTGGGTTACGTCGAAGGCAATTTCGGATTGAGCGGCCGGGAATAGCGGGGACCGCATGACAAAGCCGCCTGTCCTCTCCACCACCATAGACGAGGACGATCCGACTTTTGCGACGACCCGCGAGCAGGTGCTGGACTGGCTCGACGATCACGGCCGTGCCGCCGGCGTGGTGTTCGCGCAGCAGGGATTCGCGATGATCGCCAGCGTGGAAGGTCGGTCGGTCGGCGGACTGATCGGGTCCACCAACCTCGGCTGGCTCCATGTCAGCCTGCTCGCGGTCGCGCCCGAGGCACGCCGCGGCGGGGTTGGAAGGATGCTTCTGAACGCTGCCGAATCCCTGGCCCGTGAGCGCGGCTGCCACGGCGCCTGGCTGGACACCTTCGAGCATCAGGGCCCGGAATATTACCCTCGACTGGGCTGGGAGAAATTCGGTGAACTTCCGGACTTTCCCAAGGGCAGTTGCCGGCGATTCTACCGCAAATCGCTGTAGCACCGCCGGCAAGGGCTGGGGCTATATGCGTCCGGTCAAAAGCAGCACGATCACGACGATCAGCAGCACGCCGACGATCCCGCCCGGGCCATAGCCCCAGCTGCGGCTGTGAGGCCATGCCGGAAACGCGCCGACCAGAACCAGGATGAGAACGATCAACAGGATTGTACCGAGCGTCATGACAGACCTCATGGCGGGTTGTGACCGCGATGGCAGGCCTGGGCGATGCCGCGCGGATGTCGAATCCGGAACTGCCGGGAGTCCGGCCGGTTCCGTCGCACGACCGTGATCGCAGTTTCGAAACGGCGGAGACCAAGAGGCGTTTCGGTCGCAAGACGACCGAGCGGAGGTACTGAGTGACACATGATGCAACAGCAGCCGACCACCGACTGGGCGTCGATACTCCGGGCTGGCTGGCGGCCGCCGAGCGCAACGGCGCAAGTCCGAAGGACGCGCTCTCGGCGTTCGATCGGCTTCCTCCGATCCGAACCGATGCGTTGTCCGGCCTGTGGCGCGGTGGCGGGTTGCACACCGGGCATCCGTTCGACGGACTGCTGGAAGAGAGCGGATGGTACGGAAAACGGTTCGAAGACCATGAAACGGTCTTTCCGCTGCTCTTCGAACGCGGCGGAGGCCTGATTGCAATCGACCTGCCCTTTCTGCCCCTGGCGTCGGCCGCCAGCCTCGATAGCCACTGGCGCCGTGGCGCCGTCAGCGCGTTCCGGCTCGGCATCCGGCTGTTCGCCACGACGCGTCCGACGGCTCGGCTACGCGAACTCAGCTTTCGCGGCGTGACCACCGCCGCCATGATCCACGACCGGCATCCGATCATCGACGTATTCCGAGAGGCGTCGCCCGGCATGGTGCTGGGGCTCATGGACCTGAGAGGATTGGCACCGATGTTCTTCACGCTACGGCGGGCGGCAACCTAGTACTACAGTTGCGTTTGTGTTCGTTTCTTTCGATGATAATAAGCAGCGTGGGCTTGTGATGGTACTGCCGCCATCACGACCATGCCCAGACGAAGGCGGGATGAGTTTTCGCGGCGAACAGCAACTTGGCGAGGAGGTACCGGATCTCCGGCGTGGTGAGGCGGCTTGCCGTAGCCTTGATCAGGCAGCCACGGCGTTTGGACTCGTTTTGTCCCGTTTGGCGAAAGCCATGCGGCGCTGATCGGCGGCGAGTTTGGCAAGGAAGGCGGCAGCGGCCATGACGAGAGTCATGTGGCGGTGCCATCCGTGCCAGGACCGAGCCTCGCAGTGGTCGAGCCCGAGGTCGTCCTTGGCACGCAGGAAACATTCCTCGATGGTCCAGCGCAACCCGGCGGCTCCGGCGAGTTCGGCCAGGGAGGTGCCGGCCGGCGCGTACGCGAAGTAGTAGGCGCGCGCCGCGGGTTCATGCTGGCTTCGGCGGACCAGCATCCACCGCTCGAAGCCTTCCTGGCTGATCCAACCGAGCGATACCCTGGCCCAGTCGTAGAGTCGCGGCCCTTTGGAGCCCTCCCCGGCGGTTAGCGATTGCCACTGCTCGGCGTCGAGCGCGTCCGCCAAGGTGGCCGGATCGCTTTGGACCAAGCCCCATTCATCAAGGAACCGCAGCATGTGGTTCGAGCGCACCGCAAGGACATAGGCCTGCCCGCGTTCCTCGAGCATGCGCCTGAACCGGGAGTCGCTGCCGTACAGCGCGTCAGCCAGGACCCAGGCGCAGGACAACCCGGCATCGATGGCGCGCGCGATCATCTCGCGCGCCATCGCCGGCTTGGTCGCGAACTCGATATCGTCCGGCACGCCAGCCTTGGCGCGCCGTGTCCGGTCCGCCGCCCAGTCCTTGGGCAGGTATAGCTGGCGGTCGATCAGCGCATGACCGAAGCGGCTGGCATAGGATACGAAGACACCGACTTGGCAATTCTCGACGCGGCCGGCCGTGCCGGAGTACTGCCGGCCAACGCCGACCGAGTGGACCCCCTTCTTCAGGAACCCGGTCTCGTCCACCACAAGCACCCCACCCGTATCGCCAAGGGCTTGCGACACGTAGTCCTGGATCAGATCGCGCAACGCATCGGCCGACCAGGTGCTCCGGCCCAACAGTGACTGGATCCGGTAGGGACGCTCGAACCCTGCTTCCTCGGCCAGCATCCAGCCGGTCTTGCGTTCCGCAGGCGACAGCAACCCGTCGATGAACGCCGACGCCGAACGT
>Ga0222662_1001045_pt1 | contig 15450 bp, 11 predicted proteins | sample AntAcemetagen600_FD_179821 | JGI IMG/M metagenome (GOLD analysis project Ga0222662, IMG submission 179821) | Saline water microbial communities from Ace Lake, Antarctica - #600 | ecosystem: Environmental > Aquatic > Non-marine Saline and Alkaline > Saline | place: Antarctica: Ace Lake...
ACACCGCTGAGCACTATGGTTTCAGCGACTTCGACAACAACTTGTCGCCCGTTATTGCGACCGCCCTCAGTGACCCGTCAGATTTCGAACTCTATGAGAGAGATGGCGGCGCAGCTCAGGGCAAGTCGGACATCAACGGCACCACTCAGACGTTCATGGTGCTCGCGCTGGCGAAAGAACTCCAGACCACTCGGGGCCTTACCGAGGAACAAGCCTTCGCCCTCGCGCTGAATCCGCCGGCCAAGCCAGACTCCGAGACCCCGTTCTTGGACGTGTTTGGCATCACGCTGGAAGCTTTTTATACCTCTCTGGCTCAGTACCCGGCCGTCGAGAGCGGCCAGGACTGGTTTGAGGGGAAAGTTGTCAAAGCCTCTGCGGTGATGCCGAGCAAGGACTTGACGCTGACGGCGATCCTCCAACCAGCGGGTTGAACCTTGGAGAGACGGGACGTCACATCCCGGGCGTATGCCCGGGGTCGGAGCGTGCACATTAAGTGCACATCACCGTCTCGCACACTCCAACACCATCCACGCCAAACCTCACCTGTTTACTGGTATCCGCAACGTCAGCTAACACCTTCTAACACCAGCTAATACCTAGGCATCGAACTCATAATCCGTCGGCTGGCGTTTCTGGGTCAGAACGACCATCGCCCCTACTCTGTTGCCCCAAGCTTCGGCGAAGGTCCGTATGTGTTTTCACCGGGGAAAGTGTCGAAGACACTGAAGATGAATAAGACGATTCCACCAGCGAAAGGAACAAGACCTATCAGTACCCACCACCCACTTCTGCCGGTGTCGTGAAGTCGTCGAACCAGCACGGATAGCGCAGGCAGGACTGTGGCGAGTAGCCAGACAAGACCTACCAAACCGCCGCCCCCATTGGCGATAAAACGATCGATGTCACTACCCAGTAGTACAAAGTCAATGACTGCTGCTGCCAGGTTGGTGAGAAAGAGAAAGAGCGCGATAAACCAGTACTCGGATCGGCGAGCACGTCCTTTGAAATTCGCGTAGTTGGCCCAAAACGACTTAATTGCTTCTCCAAAACCCATGAGGGGTCCTCCCTGTTCTGTGTTGCCCGAATCTACCCCACCGCTTGCCGCGTGAATGCGCTGGAGACTTCGGAATTTCTGAAAGCGTGGTCCTGCAGCCCCGCCCATTCGATTCTGGGTTGGACGCAATGGGCCTCCGTGCTCTCTGATTGCCGAATCATATTTTCTGCGTCATTCCCGGACTGGATGAGGAGGAACGCATTCGAGCGGCCATGGCGGCGGCCGGGCCATAATCGAGTGCCTGTGGCTTGCGCTCGTCATATGCTCGGCGCTGACTGTTCCCCACATGGCGCTCACCTGCTGGCTCCCAATTATCAGCGCGATAATCGCGCACGCAAGAAGGGTCTTATCCGAGCGTAATCGGGCCCTATCCCTCGAGGCTGCAGGGGCGATTCGGTGGTCCACACCGCAGACGTGCAGAAGTTAGAGTTTCACTATGAAGCTACGGTCAGCTGCGGGACTTGTTCTGATTCCTTCACTCTTTCTCGCGGGATGCTCGCCGCAGAGTGTGGCCGAATCTTTCTCCACCGCTCAGGTGTGTGCTGAGTCTGGGCTCATCGTGAACGACATGCGAGACATTCTTCTCTTGGCGCTCGGGAATCCCCTGGCCATAGGCACCTACGGCACAGAACTGGGTGAGCTTCTTGACCAGTTCACCGCGCTCACCCCGGTCAACGAAGAGCTCGCCACTGCCCATGGGAAGGTCACCACGGGAATTGGCGCAATCCTCGACATTGTGGAGGACCCGAGCCTGGACACTGTGGGCGATCTGCCCACATTGCTGGCCGAAACACAGCTGGGCCTCAGAGATTTTGTGGACATCTGTTCCCTGTGATCGGGTGATCCAGGAAGCCCCGTTCGGACATCTCAGCTCGTGAAGCCGGTTGAACATGCGTGACAGGGCAGAGAAGCTTGCTGTCAATTTTCCTCCGGGGAACCCCTGCTAGCGCGCCAATCCAGGAAAGCTAACATCCCAAAGATGATGCCGCCAGCAAGCAAAAATGGCCAGAGGGGAAGAATCGCACCCAGCAACAAAAACATCAGGGACACGACCGCAAAAATAAGAATTTGAACAGTTTTCTTTGCTTTTGCCTTCTTCCTGTCCTCCTCCTTCTGCTTCTCCTCTTCCTCGGAAGAGTCCTCCTCACCGTCCTCGACGGTGGCCATCCCACAGTGTCGACACTTGGTCGCTTCCCAGCCGATTGCTGTGAGGCAGTGTGGGCATTGGGTTGTCGGGGTTCTAAACACCGGACTGTGAAATCCAAACATCGGGCTCCGTGGGGAACTCTGTGTGCCCTGCTGTTTCCTTCGCGCCACGGCGATGACCACGGCAGTCGCTGCGAGGCCCAAGAGAGGGAGGAAAAGAAATTCCATGCGCTTATCTAACACCATTGTTCACGGCGCTTACCGTGCTCACAGAATGGTGCCGCGCTGGCCATGCTCGCCACATTATGGGCCGTGTGTGGAGCAAATTATCGAGTTCAACATCGGCGAATAGAGGCAAAAATCCAGCAATGCCAGCTACCGTGGGAAATTGAGCCTCCGTAGCTGTGGCTTTCTCCCTGTGCCCACGAAAGGCTCAATGCATGTCAACCACCACCGTGTCCGGTCGCCGTATTTCTACCTCTGTGCTGGTCATTGGCACCGGAGGTTCCGGTCTACGAGCAGCAATTGAGCTCTCCGAGCGCGGGGTTGATGTTCTTGCCGTGGGTAAGAGGCCCAAGAACGACGCCCACACCTCGCTGGCAGCGGGGGGAATCAACGCTGCACTTGCCACGATGGATGCTGAAGACAGCTGGCAGCAGCACGCGGCAGACACAATCCAGGAAAGCTACTTTCTTTCTAACCCGCTCACCGCAGAAATCGTCACCAAAAATGCGGGCCAGGGAATCGAGGATCTCGAGCGTTGGGGAATGCAATTCGCCCGCGAAAGCGATGGGCGCATCAGTCAACGGTATTTTGGCGCTCACAAGTACCGTCGCACCGCTTTCGCGGGCGACTACACGGGTCTCGGAATTCAGCGCACCCTGGTCGCTCGGGCCACCCAGCTTGAGATACCCATCCTCGATTCGGTGTACATCACCCGCATCCTGGTGAAAGACAACGTCGTATTTGGCGCCTACGGCTTTGATCTGCGCAACGGCAGTCGGGTCACCATCATTGCTGATGCCGTCATTATTGCCGCCGGTGGCCACAACCGCATCTGGCGTCGCACCTCCAGCCGCCGAGACGAAAACACCGGTGACTCGTTCAAGTTGGCCGTGGACGCCGGTGGCCGGCTTCGCGATGCCGAATTCGTTCAGTTTCACCCCAGTGGAATCCTCGAGCCAGAAAACGCCGCGGGAACCTTGATCAGCGAAGCTGCCCGGGGTGAGGGTGGTGTCCTGCGAAACGCCCTCGGAGAGCGTTTCATGGTCAACTACGACCCCGAGCGCATGGAGCTTTCCACCCGAGACAGAGTTGCACTTGCCGCATACACAGAAATCAAAGAAGGCCGCGGCACTCCCAAAGGCGGCGTGCTGCTGGATATTTCCCACCTGCCGCGCGAAACCATCATGACGAGGCTCCCTCGCGTCTACCAAACCATGCTCGAACTGCAGGTTTTAGATGTCACGACCACCGCCATTGAGATTGCGCCCACCGCGCACTATTCGATGGGTGGGGTGTGGGTGCGCCCAGAAGACCACTCCACCGATGTCGAGGGAATGTATGCCATTGGTGAGGCATCCAGTGGACTGCACGGTGCCAACCGGCTTGGCGGCAACTCGCTTATTGAGCTGCTGGTCTTTGGTCGAATCGTGGGGGAGGCCGCCGGCGCGTACAGCGCTGGAATCACGTCCCAGCACCGATCACAAGAGGTCATTGACGCAGCCGAGAAGGAAGTCACTGACATTCTCGCGTCTGACGGAGAAGAGAATGTGCGGGCACTGCAACGCGATATTCGCGACACCATGACCGATTTCGGGGGTGTGGTTCGCGACGAGGCAGGACTGCTCGAAGGGTTACGGCAGCTTGACGCGCTCGATGACCGCCAGACTCGAATCGGCGTGCACCCCGATGTTTCTGGTTTCTCCGGACTCGCACACGCTTTTGACCTGCGCGCATCCCTCCTGGCAGCACGAGCAACGCTCGCCTGCGCTTTGGAGCGTCGAGAAAGCCGAGGAGCCCACAACCGCAGCGACTACCCCGACATGGACGCCGCATTGCAGGTCAACATGGTGTGGTCCGCTGATGGCACCATCACCCGCGAAGAGATTCCGCCGGTTCCTCCCGAAATCGCTGCACTGATGGAAGATGTTAGCCAAACCGGCAAGCTGCTCGAGTAGGCAGTGCGTGAGAGGCACCACGAAGCTTTTGTGCGCATGGCTCACTAGCGGGCTAGCAAAGTGAGTGAAATCGTCCGTGTTCCTTGGTTGTTAGGGGCGTCAACCCAGGCCGCTCTGCACATGATGGTCTGAGGCTTCTCGGGTCGGCATGGGAACTTGGCAGAGTTGTCGAACCAAGCGATTAACATCGTCATCCGTCAGGCAGAGCTGCTCGTGGAGGAGTGGTGGGAAAGTACCCCTTGTTTTGGAATCTGGAAAGTGCACGCCAGCAACGAGATTGTTCTGCCACCTCAGAAATAGTCGATGTGCTTCAGATGGCACCAATGGCGTCTCGTGATAAGAAGGCAAGGGAAGAAATTAGACAATTCTAATTGTCTACCAGGGGTCAGAGCAGGCTCTTCGTCGGCTCCCTGTCGGCATTTTTCACCAGATAAATGAATGTCCCAGAAATTCGTCAACTATCGTGTTGGTGGCCACACCAATGACGCGCGTAACGGTCCCCGCAGCGACCTGTGTGGCGGAAAGCCCCACGTATCCAAGGGGTGTCGAGGCGGTGTTGTGCTCGACAAGCACGTACTGGCCATTGGGAGAAAGACTCACGGCTCCAATACTTTCTGGGGAACTCAAATTTCCGGTCAGCATCTGGTGAATACCGGAGCCATCATCACGGGTGACAAGCGTGAAGGGGTCACCCCCGTCAATCCCAGGCAGCATCACCCGTTGCACCGTGGTGCCATCTGGCGCCACGGTGGTGTGTTCATGGTTGAGGGTAATACCTTCCAATCTGCCAAGCGGAACGCGGGTGAGATCGCCGGTACGAAGGTTTTGTGTCACTGTCCCCAACCCGTCGACATAGACCAGGGATGAGCCCAAAGCGTCAAACCCCCACACTTCAGAAGCTGAGCCTGCCGGCACCACATCGGTGGTCAACGGATCAAACCTGAGAAGACCCTGGTTCCTTAGCCATATAACGACATCTCCGCCGATGGCAGAGACAAAAACTTTTCTGGCAGAGACGGAGTTGCCATCAATACCGAGCACCACTTCGGGTGTGCGATTGCCCAGCATGTCAATCAGTGCCACCGTCCCCCTGATTTCCCCGGGTTCACCCACCGCAAGATTCATCATGACAACCACGCTCGTCCCCCAGGGGGCAGATGCCAAGGAAAGAATTTCCACACCGGGAGGGAACCCGATGGTCTCCACCAGTCCAGATTGTGGGTCAAGAAGTTCCAGCACCGTGTTATCCGAAACTTTTCGAAGCACCGCCATGACGGCTCCCACCCGGGTAAAACCGATAATTCCTGGTGCCTCATAGAGGACCTCGGGGGATTGCTGTGCCACAACCGCGCGCACCAGGGCAGTATTTTGCCCTTCCTCGGATATATAAAAGAAACCGAGGCTACCGGTGGTGAATTCGGTGGACCAGGTTGACCCAGGTCCGAAGTTTCGAGGCCTCACATCCCCCACCGTGATGCGATAGGTCTCATCTGCTCGCAGGGGTTCCACAAAAGTGAGCCGAAGGGTGAGCCCGAGTGTTTCGAGCTCAAATCGTGCGTCGGGGGTGATCTCCAGTTGGCTGGCCACAATCGGTGTGAGTGCCCTGTCAGCGCGCAGGGTGACAGCCACGCCACCCCTTGTCACCAGTCCCTGGGTGTCAGCACTCACACTTCGCAGCTGAGGCCCCTGCAACACCGAGAGTGTGGCAACCACTCCGACCAACACAAGCAGAGTGGAGAGCACCACCGCCACGGTAGTGCGATAGGTGCGATACGAAGCGGAAGCCCCCGAATCAGAAAAGGTAAGGCTCACGTGGCACCTCCGTCTTGCCAATCTCTGTGGGCACAACGACTAACCCTTCGGTGAGCCCCACAAGCCCTGCGCTCTGGAAACCACCACCGACAAGAACCCAGTCATCCACGGCGAAGTCTTCCTGCCAACCCGGTAAAAAGACAGGGATGCTGACCGGTTGGGCGTCCACGGCGCAACACGTCACCACAAAACGGGTAAGCAGAAACACATCGCGTTCATCGGTCATCGAGACAGTGCCCACCGCATTCACCGTCTTACCCCGATAAAACGCCGGGTCTTGATTCTGGGATATTAGGCTGGCCCAATCGCGGACCGTCAACAGGGCAAAGGCTTCCCTGCTCAGGTCGGTGGGTGCCTGCATGTCTGGATTGATAGCACCCTCATTGAAGGCCCGGTTTGCGGCGGTAAAGCTGCTGAGTGTGGTGGGGGGTAAGAGAATCGCCAGGGCAACAAACCCCGTAACGAGTAGGGCTGAAAGTTTCTCGATGGTGCGGGTGCTATCGCTGTGCCGATGTGTCCCGGTAAGGGGGTGATCCTCTGCTCGATAAAAGATGCTGGCCACTATCGCCAATCCCACGGCGATAATGCCCATGGTGATGGTGAAGACGTTGTAGCGGGGGTGAATATAGAACGCCAGTGTTCCGTCAAAAGCCAACGTCAAACTCAGCACAGCGAGAGCAACAATCGCGAAAGCCCCGCGGAACCGCAACAGGTTAGACCACACTGTTCATCACCGTCCCCAGCAGCAGACTTGCGAGTCCCACCACGGCAGCAATCAGGCCGATGGTCCTCATTGTGTAGGTGGTGCGCAGCAGCGCCACCATTTTCACATCAATGAGCGGCCCAAACACTAAGAAGGCGACAATCGAGCCGGGCAAGAATGTCTGCGCAAAAGGCAAAATATAGAACGCATCAACACTGGCGCACACGGAAATGATAAAAGCCAGCGCGATGAGCGCAAGAACGCTAATCAGCGGGTCGCTTCCCAACGCCAGCAGTATGTCTCTGGGTACCCCCACTTGAATGGCGCCGGCAATCAGGGCTCCTACGGTCAATGCGGGCATGAGGGCGGTGGATTCGCTGATAAACAGCGAACTGACCTGCTGCCATTTGCTCGCACTTTTCTCACTCGGCGCCACCTTGCATTCCCTGGCGAAGCGTGTGGTGAGCAGCTTTTCGGGTTCAGGATGCCGGGAAAGCAGCCACCCCAGCAGGTTGGCAATGACATAGCCCGCCACAATCCGGGCCACCAGAATGCCGTCGTCAAAGCCAAAGGCTTGATAGGTCGTGATGATTGTTATCGGATTCACAATGGGTGCCGCAAGAAGGAAGGTGAGGGAATCCCCCACGCTATATCCGCGCCCCATGAGCCCGCGGGCCAGGGGAACATTCCCACATTCACAGACCGGCAGCACTATTCCAAACAGGGATACGATTGCCCGCCTCGCAAAAGGGTTTGTCGGAAGCCAGCTGTGTAACCAGGAGGGGGGAATAAACACCTGAACCACAATGGCCAACGAAATTCCCAGCACAATAAACGGCAACGATTCGACCAAAAGAGCCAAAGAAAGGGTAAAAAGATCCTGCATCTGCCCGCGAAGGGGTTCCAGGTTCTCGTTCGACCACGCCCGGAGTGCAATCACGCCAATAAGCCCCACAAGCACCACTGGTGCAGCCCACTTTCGCATGCTCCAGGATACCGGGGCCCCGGGGGAAGAAGACACCGTTTTTCCCGTCGTGGATGACGCATTGACGTTGGGGGCCCTTGTGGAAGGGTATGACCAGCTTGCGGCCGAGCTGAGCGCTGCTCCGTCTGGCTGACACCCTCACATGCGTGGGAAATCGGAACCTCTTCGCGGGTTAACCGCGTGCCGGTGAATGGGATTCATGCTGTCAGCAGGAATTTAGTGGTGAGCCAGCCTGTTTCGTTAGAGGATTGACCACAGAAAGTAGTTGTCGACGGAGAGCCACGGGTGGGGAGGCCAGGAATAATCACGAGGGTCTACGTTCTGGGGGTGAATACGGTCTCTCAATTTTTCTCCCGTCGCTCCACGCTGATTGTGGCTGGTGTAATGACCGTGATTTTGGCGATTACCTCGGCGTGGTGTTGGTGCCACCCGTTGTGGTTTTGCTGTGGCTGACGGTTCACCCGACTCTCTCGGGACACCATTGGGTTTTGACCAGTCGGATGGCCTCGCTTTTTTCGCTGCCCGCAGTGATGAGATGATCAGGTCCTACATCAGTTTTAATCTGGTGTGGGACTCGCTATTCGCGCTCGTATACGGCCTCCTGTACATCAGCGGGCTGTCGGTGTTGTTTCGTCCTGTTGCGCACAAGACCCGAGTAGTCGACCTTTTACCCGCTCTTCAGGTCCTCTTCGACTGGCTGGAAAATATGGTCTTAGCTTTTTTAGCAAATCAATTTGTTGCCGAAGGTTCCCTCTCGCCGATCGGGGTTCAGATCGCATCGATATTCTCAATCGCGAAGTGGTCCATATCCGTCGCGGTGTTAGTGATGGTGGTAGCAGGCATTGTGTTCCGTATTGCCCAGGCAGTGAGCAAACGGGCCTGAATGCGGACTGAGCCTCTGCGTACTGAGCCTCTGCGGGCTTGGCGAAGGTTTCCTCGTCGGGACGTGAGAATGGCCCTCACTTCCACGGGACAATCAGGTCGCGAGCTATTGCCCAGAAGACCCAGCGATATCACCGGTCCTTACCAGCGAAGCGTCGTAGGGTGACATGTGTGAACAGATACGCCACCTCCTGCGTGGCGGTGATGGCGTTGTTCCTGAGTGCCTGTGCCACAAACCCCACAGTCGATGCCATTCCCGCGCCTGCACCCACGGCCCCGGTTGACGTTTCGTCACAGGCACAAGCCCCCGCCAGCACCGACCCGTGTGATTTGTGGGAACCTGCCAGCCGCGACTGGTTTGAGTTGACAGCTACCCAGGAAGCCGAGGGTGAGACGGCGATTGTGGCCTCCTATCTTTTGCCGCCATCTGGTGCGCCGCGCTATAACACTGTGCTCGAACTGTGTCCCGGCGTGTGGTGGGCCGTCACCTACGCCGGGGAAAGCCGGTTCATCGATGTCGATGCAGACGTCTGGTCGGTGGGGCCCTCGCTCGCATCATCGGGGACCGTGGACACCGTGTCGGCTGCGGGAGTCCAGTCCGGTGGACCCACCTGGGGGTTTCGCGACTCAACTCTCGCCGTTCACACCGTCTATCTGTCTGACGGCGTCCTCGACACGGCCGAAGAGTGCGTGAGGGTCGATGTCCATACCCTCGCCCTGGGGGATCTGTTGGCCAGCCGCCCAGACGAGCCTCTTTCCACCGAGGTCGCGTACCAATCGTCGCCGTGCGTTTCCTATACCGCCGCCTGGCGATCCGGGTCGCCGCTTCGGACCCATCTGGGGTCGGCCCTCACGTTTGCTCCAAAGCTCGGTAGCGTATTTCTTACCATCGGCGACTTCCATCTCGGCGCCAGCTCTCTGGGGCAAGCCGCCACCATAGGCATTGCCAACACCGAAAAGGACTATGCACTGCTCAGTGCCGAGTCCGCAGCTCTCGGGGCTCTCGTCAAAATCCCGACCAATGGGGACAGACCAGAGATTGTTGCCAAGGGTCTGCGTAACTCGCTGGGTATCACCACTGACGGCAACGGGTCGCTCTGGATTAGTGACCATGGTCCCGCAGGAGGCGATGAGCTCAATCGCTATGCGCCAGGTGCTAACTATGGCTGGCCGTACACCACCGAGGGTGAGCCTTACGATCGCTCATCGTGGCCTACCAACCCTGATGAATTACCGGCGCCCTGGCTCGATATCGGCGATGCCGTTATTGCCGGCGCGACCTACCCCACTCTGTCGTGGACGCCCGCGATTGCGCCCACCGCGGTCGTAGACATTTCCCGGGACGCGTCCAGCTTGGTCGAACTGGCTATCGGGGGTCTTCGAGCCGAAGTGATTCTGACGCTCAGCATTGATGGGACCCTCGCGCGGGAAACAGGTCGACTCGACGTGGGTGCCCGGGTGCGCGACATGGCACGCAGTGCCGATGCAGCACGACTTCTGGCGATTACCGACTCGGCAACGCTCTTTGTCATCAACCCCGCGAAGTTGCGCTAGCCATGGCGCAGATGTCACGCCGTGGCAAGCGGATCACCTTTCGCGAGCATCTTGACGTGAGGCACTACGGGGGTAACGCTCTCGCTGAGTAGCTTCAAAGTTCAAGGCGCTCAACGCCACCGATGTGTGATGCGCCGCCTGAAAAAGGACCCAGAAAACTTTTTTCGGTTGAGGTGTTCGCAGCCGGTTGATGACAGATCAACATCGGCTGACGAGAAGAAATAGCAAAGGGGGCGCCGGCGCCGCAAAAGGCCGCAGATTTATCTGGAGGTAATTGCCTACGGACTCGGCGAAACGTCGCTCGATTAATTTTTTTTGGGGCGGCGAGAGGCTGACGAGATAAACGGAAGGCAGGTGTCTATCGTGAGCAAAAAAGTGTTGGGATGGGTAATCCCAGTTACTGTTGCCGTCCTTGTCGCCATCGGAGTAGCTCTGGGGTACTGAGGCCGAAGCGAAAATCCGTCAGGGCTATGTTCTCGCGTATGACCCTGTGTGAGTGACCTATCCAAGACTGGGGGTCAAGGTGTCACGAGGGGCTGAGTGCCCGCCACCCATTCCGAACATATTCCGTATAAAGGACGGAATCGGACGGAATAAGGCGGAAGTAGAAGGAAATCACGCCCAGCACCGAGGACCGCCGCAGCCAGCGGAACCCCAGTAGTTCCCTATACTTGCCGGCGTATGCCGCCTTAGCTCAGTTGGTAGAGCGTCTCACTCGTAATGAGAAGGTCGAGAGTTCGATTCTCCTAGGCCCCACAACCAAAATTCCGTAGTGCTACCGCGTGGCACGGCTCTCGCTGTACGCGCTCGCGCCGCCGGTAACACTCAGATACACCGTTCACTGTGACCTTTGCCCATGATGTCAGGCTTTTGAAGGCAGAGTGCCTGCCAAAATCTGACTAACCGAGCGCCTTTTCTAAATCAGCGATCAGGTCTTTGACGTTTTCGACACCAACTGAAAGCCTGACAATTTCCTCGCCAACTTCGATGGGGCTTCCCTTGGCTGAGGCATGAGTCATCCTCGCTGGGTGGTTAATTAGTGATTCAACCCCACCGAGAGATTCAGCCAAAGTAAACAGCTTTGTGCGGGAACAAAACTTTAGAGCGGCCTTTGTGGTTTTGAATCTAAGGCTCACAATCCCACCAAAGCCAGACATTTGCTGCTTAGCCAATTCGTGTCCCGGGTGGCTGGGCAATCCGGGGTAGTACACGTGTTCAACCTTTGGATGCGTGTCTAGATATTGCGCTACCGCTTGGGCGTTGGAGCAGTGCTTGTCCATTCGAACAGCGAGGGTCTTGAGCGATCTGTGAGTGAGCCATGAATCAAAAGGGCTCGATACGGCTCCCGCAGCAAATTGAATGAAACGGATCTTCTCGTGGAGCGCTTGGTCGTTGACAACCACGGCGCCGCCAAGAACGTCGCTATGCCCACCAATGAACTTCGTGGTTGAGTGGACAACTACATCTGCACCGAGCTCGAGTGGTCGTTGAAGGTAAGGGGTGGCAAAGGTGTTGTCAACCACTGTGAGCGCACCCATTGAACGCGCCACTTGGGAAATGGCCGCGATGTCAAATACTCCAAGCATCGGGTTACTGGGTGTCTCGACCCACACCAGCTTGGTGTGCCCGGGCCGTATGGCTTTTCTGAGTAACTCCGTGTCGGATAAGTCGACTACCTCAGAATCGATTCCGGCGGCGCCGTGGATTCTATTGACCAGACGAAATGTTCCACCGTATAAATCCGATCCCAAAACAATGTGATCTCCCGGTCTGCAGGTAGCCCGTATGACAGCGTCCTCGGCGGCAAGGCCCGAGGCAAAACTCAGACCAAATTTGCCCGACTCTAAGTTTGCTAGGGCGGATTGCAGCGCGTCCCTGGTTGGGTTTGCAGCCCGGTTGTATTCAAAACCGGAGCGGAGTGAACCAACACCATCTTGCTTATGGGTCGAAGCCATGTAGATCGGCGGAATTACCGCGCCGTTTGTGGGGTCCGGGTCTTGCGACTCGTGAATTGCCCTAGTTTCAAATTCGTGCATTTGTGTTGCCTTTTCTCGGGGTGGAGTGACTTTAGCCAAGCCTGGTTTTGTCAATGAGTGCCTCGACTTCGCCGTTCTTTAGAAGGAGCAGGATTGGTTGTGATTCCAGTAGATTAATCGCTACCTCTATGCCCTGACCAACCCCAATTACAAGCGGTTTGGAACCAATGAACTCACCTATGCTAGCGGCTGGGTCAGCCGCGCCCATGTCCTCCAGTGAGATCGAGCCAATGACGTGGCCGATTCGAACCGGGGGATTTTTGACCATAACGGGCAATTGATCAAGCCCGGAGGCTGCAAGGGCGTCTCTAGCCTCTTTGACGGTTTGGGACTCAAGAACGCACGGAAAATTATGGGGAGTCGCGGTAACAACATCCCCGATTTTCATTTTCGAATCATCACTGATGAATCCGTGGGCCCGCATCCAGTCGTCGTTGAACACTTTGGCAAGGTACCCACGTCCTCCGTCGGGCAAAATTACCACCACCACCGCATCCGAGGGAAGGTCTTTGGCTACCTGAAGGGCAGCAACGGCTGCCATGCCACAGCTGGGACCGACAAGCAGTCCTTCTTCCCGAGCTAGCCTTCTGGTCATGTCAAACGAATCAGCGTCGGTTACCGGAATGATTCGGTCCACCACATCGGCGTTATATGCCCCGGGGAGGAAATCATCTCCGCGGCCAACACCTTCAACAAGGTATGGCATCGAGTGAACTTGGGTCTTGGAATAAATTGAACCCTGTGGGTCGCAGCCGATGATTTCTACTTTTCCACCGCTTACCTCTTTGAGATATTTACCGGTTCCAGAAATTGTTCCCCCGGTGCCCACCCCAATAACAACGTGGGTGACTTGTGTGTCGGTGTCGGCCCAAATCTCTGGACCGGTCGAGGCGTAGTGAGAAGCGGGTCCATTGAGGTTTGAGTACTGATCCGGCTTCCAGCCGCCAGGTATCTCCTTGGCCAGTCGGTCACTTACCGAATAGTAGGAGCGTGGGTCTTCGTGGGCGACAGCTGTTGGGCACACAATAATTTCAGCACCGTAGGCAATCAAGGTATTGCGCTTATCTTCTGAAACCTTGTCGGGAAGGGTAAAGATGCAGCGGTAGCCGCGCTGCTGCGCAATCAGTGCAAGACCAATACCGGTGTTGCCACTTGTTGGCTCAACTATTGTTCCACCAGGCTTTAGAAGACCCTCGGCTTCGGCGGCGTCAATAAGTTTTTCGGCAATTCGGTCTTTAATGGACCCACCGGGGTTGAAGTACTCGACCTTCGCTAAAACCGTCGCTTGGATTCCCCTGGTGACGGAATTTAGCTTTATCAGCGGGGTGCGGCCAATGAGCTGCGTTACGTTATTTACGTACTTCATCCCCCTAAGCCTAAGCAATAGGGGAACGCTCTCACAACTGCGCCACAGACGACGGAAGAACCTTCGGGAGCAAGGTAGCCTTCCGTCGAAATGACCGATCAAGCTCAGTAGTGCCAAGAACCACATGGCGGTCGGTGTGGGTTCAGGCAAGGCCGCAAAACCGGGTGAAAAATTCCAGCACTAGTCTCGGAACCCGCTGCGTCTTTTCGCATTGGTAGCCATCACCAGAAAACGCCGTCCGCTTGGGAGATGAGGGCACCCAAGTAGTTGTGGGGCCCTTCATAGATGCCCTTGTAGCTTCTGGTGTTGTCCGTAGCCCCACCGATGAAAAGCTGTGGGCACGCCCCAAGGGCTGGCTGTTGAGGCGATAGAGGGCAATGATGTCCGGCGCGGTAAAGGGCCGCTGATGTATCTGGAGGTAATTGGCTAACAACTCAGTGAAATGTCGTTCGATTGGTCTTTCTCTCCGGCGGTGAGAGGCTGGCAAGATCAACCGAAGGCAGGTGTCTATCGTGAGCAAAAAAGTGTTGGGATGGGTAATCCCAGTTACTGTTGCTGTCCTTGTCGCCATCGGAGTAGCTCTGGGGGACTGAGGCTGAAGCCAAAAACCGTCAGGGCTATGTTCTCGCGTATGACCCTGTGTGAGTGACCTATCCAAGACGGGGGGTCAAGGGGTCACGAGGGGCGGAGTGCCCACCACCCATTCCGAACATATTCCGTGTAAAAGGCGGAATTGGACGGAAATAGGAGGAAATCACGCCCAGCACCGAGGGCCGCCACAGCTGGCAGAACCCCAGTAGTTCCCTATCCTTGTAGGGGTATGCCGCCTTAACTCAGTTGGTCGAGCGTCTTACTCGTAAAGAGAAGGTGAACCTAATGCCTCTCGCGCTGCGCGGAGGAGAACGGGAATCGACTAGGGAACCGCCGCGGGTTTGTTGGAGATGTTGATGTGTCCTGGGTTTTGGGGAACTCCAGGTAGGCAGGGCGCCCACACAACAGACCACGAAGCGCCTAACCCTGGCAATCTGGGGAAAAGACAATGTACGAGGGCAATCAAAAGACGCTCGGCTTACTGCACGGTTGTCCTGGAAACTCTGCGCGACGAGGGGCACCTCGAAGAGCTACTCGATTAGACTGGCGTCCTGTGGTTTCACTGCCACGGGGCGGTAGCTCAGCTGGTTAGAGCCCCGAACTCATAATTCGGTAGTCCTGGGTTCAAGTCCCAGTCGCCCTACTAGCCGTCGATGCACATTAAATGCACTTCATCATTTATCACGTTCCAACACCATCCTCGCTAAAACCCTCGCGTTTACTGGTCTCCGGAATTTCAGCCAAAACCCTCTAAAGCCAGCTAATGCCTAGGCATCGAACGGGACTGATGCAGGTTAAGGGGACACCTAAAGTGGCTAACCCGGAGGGTTGGCTGGAAGGATGTTCCTCATGCCTAACGCTTATCCAAGTGAGTTCCGTAGCGACGTTGTCGCTGCCGCGATGAATCGTGAACCAGGGGTCACCCTGGAGAAAATTGCTGCTGATTTCGGGATTCACCCGATCACGTTGTCGACCTGGTTGAAACGCGCCAGCGTGGAAGACGGTGTCCGCCCCGGGATCAGGTCAGCAGAGTTTGCTGAGCTTCGTGAAGCCAACAAACGTATTCGTTTGTTGGAGCAAGAAGCAGAAGTGTTGAAACGTGCCCTGGCCTATGTGTCACAGGGCAGTATCTCGGGAAAAG
>Ga0222662_1001046_pt1 | contig 15427 bp, 14 predicted proteins | sample AntAcemetagen600_FD_179821 | JGI IMG/M metagenome (GOLD analysis project Ga0222662, IMG submission 179821) | Saline water microbial communities from Ace Lake, Antarctica - #600 | ecosystem: Environmental > Aquatic > Non-marine Saline and Alkaline > Saline | place: Antarctica: Ace Lake...
ACGTACTCGACGACACCGACTGCGACGACACCGACGCCGGCGACTACCCAGGCGCGACCGAGACCGTGGCCAACGGCGACGACGAGGACTGCGATGGCGGGGACACCTGCTACGAAGACCTCGACCTCGACACCTACGGCACCAGCGCTACCGTGAGCAGCAGCAACCTGTCCTGCACCGACTCTGGCGAGTCTTTGGTCGACACCGACTGCGACGACACCGACGCGGCCACCTACCCCGGCGCCACAGAGGTCATCGCCGACGGCGTGGACCAGGACTGCGCCAACGGCGACACCTGCTTCGAGGACAACGACGGCGACACCTACGGCAGCGTCAACACGCAGGTCAGCATCGATCTGGACTGCACCGACAGCGGCGAATCCGCGCACAGCACAGACTGCGACGACAGCGACGACGCCCAGTACCCGGGAGCCGACGAGTACTGCAACGGCGAGGATGACGACTGCGACCTCGAAGTCGACGAGGACAGCGCCGTGGACGCCAGCACCTGGTGGGCTGACACCGACGGCGACAGCTACGGCGACTCGGGCACGACCCACGACGCCTGCTCCGAGCCCTCGGGCTACGCCGATCCCAGCGGTGGCGAGGACTGCGACGACGCCGACGCCGCGCAGTACCCGGGCGCGGACGAATACTGCAACCTCGAGGACGACGACTGCGACTCGTCTATCGATGAAGGCGCGGTGGACGCCGACACCTGGTACGCCGACCTCGACGGCGACGCCTACGGCGACCCGGACAACAGCCAGGACGCCTGCAGTCAGCCCTCGGGCTACCTCTCCGACAGCAGCGACTGCCTGGACGGGCTCGTTGTGACCATCCCCACCGCAGACGACAGCTACCCCGGCGCCGTCGAGATCTGCGGCGACGGCTACGGTAACGACTGCAACGAGGCCACGGGGGGCGAGTACGTCAGCGACGCCTGCCCGGCGGTGGGCGACCTGGTCATCAGCGAGCTGATGGTGAATCCCTACGCCATCTCGGACTCGCTGGGCGAGTACGTCGAGCTGTACAATGCCTCGGGCGGCTCCATCGATCTCGAGGGCCTGGTCCTGTACGACGACGGCAGCGACTCGCACCAGATCGACGAGTCGGTCATCGTGGCCGATGGCGAGTACGCGGTGCTGGTCTGCGCCGCAGACGCGCTGCGCTCCTACGACTATCAGTACGACTACAGCGACTTCCTGCTCGACAACACAGGCGGCGACGAAGCCAACATCGGCACCTTCGGCACCGACGGCACGGACGGCACCGAGATCGACGCGGTGGACTACACCGCGTCGTGGCCCGAGAGCAGCGGCCAGTCCATGAGCCTCGATCCCACCACGCTCAACGCCACCGACAACGACGACTCCGGCAACTGGTCCACCACCACCTGCATGTGCACCATCGCCAACTCCACCGGCACCCTGGTCTGGGACGAGGGCACCCCGGGCGTAGACGCCGACGTTGACTGCCCCGAGATCGACCAGATCGATCCCTCCGAGTTCCTCACCGAGTCCACCGGCGAGGTCACCACCATCACCGGCACGGATCTGGCCTACGTCGCCGACGACGTGGTGGTCACCTTCGGCATCTGGGGCACAGACGACGAGTTCGTCCCCGACAGCACCTCCGACACCGACGCCGACGTGGACGTACCCTACGACGACGTGCAGGAGACCCTCGACGTCATCCTCTACAACGGTGTGCACTTCGCCGTGCTCGAAGAAGGCATCCACTGGGTCGATGTCGAGACGGCCTACGTCTGGTGGCCCATCCCCAGCACCCACGCCAGCTATGGCCGCGATGTCCAAGACTCCGGCGGGGGCGCCATGGGGGTCGGCGATACTACCGAGCTGCTGTACGGCCGCTTCTATCAGGTCGGCGTCGGAGACTGCAGCACCGAACCCACCACGATGGATGTGGAGTTCGGGTACACCACCGACACCACCGATCCCAGGTACGACGATACGGGGTGGACCTGGACCACGGCGACCTACAACCCCAAGGCCGAGTACTGCACCGCTTGGCACAGCGAATACTCGGGGACCATCACGGCTTCGTCCACCGGCTCGCACTACTACACCTTCCGCTACTCCTACGACAGTGGCCCGTGGGTCTATGGAGAGTACAAGGTCGACTCGAGCTACACCGGCACGCAGGGCCCCAGCGGCTACGCGCCCGGCGAGGTCTTCGATCTCACGCAGCTCGGCAGCTTCACCGTCTACTAGTGACGTCCAACGCCGTGGAGATGCGCATGGATGTTTCCTATTCGGGGGTGTTCCTATTCGCCACAGATGGGACATTCTGCCACACCCGGTTCCCGGGAGTGCGACAGGTCGCCACACCAACGCCTCCCGAACCGAGCCCTCGAGAGTGGCGCACTTCTTGCAATCCCCTCTTTTCCCTTCTTGGAGACAACCTCGACATGCGCATCCTCATCCCCCTCCTGATCCTGACTGGCACCTCCCTGGCTGGCCCTGAAATGATCCCGGAGAGCACGGAGACCCTGGTGGGACAGACCGCCCCGTCCGTGGAGCTGCCCCTGGCGGAGGGTGGTACCTTCCGCCTGGAGGACCACCGTGGTCACTGGGTGGCCCTCGCCTTCTGGGCAAGCTGGTGCAGCCCATGCCGAGCAGAGCTTCCCGCCTTGGTGCCCTGGGGCGAGGCGCGCCCGAACCTGAACGTGGTCGCCGTCAACGTGGACCGTGACCAGGCCGATGCCTACCGCTTTCTCGAGCGGCTCGGACGCGTGCCCCCCATTGCTTGGGATCCCGAGGCGCACCTCCTGGGCGTGTTCGGCGCCCTCGCCATGCCCACCACGGTGCTGGTGGACCCCCACGGCACCGTCCGGTACATCAAGCGCGGCTACGGCGACGAGCACGGTTTCACCGAGCTCGAAGAGGCCATGGGGGGTGCCCGGTGAGCGACGCCTTCCGCCCCCCCCGCTGGCCCCTCGTGGTCATGATCCTCGTGCTTCTCGTCGGGACGGGCATCAGCGCCGTCATGACGTGGCACCATGAGATCATCCTCTACGGCGGAGAGGCCGACGCTGGGGAGATGATCGACTGCTCCACCACCGACGAGGTGAGCTGCGACCTGGTGAACACGAGCGAGTACTCCGAGTTCGTCGGCGTCCCCATCGCCACCTGGGGTATCGCCACCTACCTGGTGCTGGCTGGGCTGGCCCTGGCTGCCCTGCGGGGTCGCCCACGGGTACTCTGGCTCCTCATCGCCGGCGGTGTGGCGTCGGTGCTGTACTCGGCCTTCCTCTTCTACATATCCAAGGTGGTCCTCGACTACCTCTGCACCTGGTGTATCCGCCTCTACGTGGTGAACGGTGCGACCCTTGCTCTGGCGCTCCTGGCTCGAGCCCACCGGGCCCCCCGGCCGCAGCTCGGCACGGTGTGCAAGGCCGCACTCGCGTTCGCCCTCCTGTCCGCCGTCTCCATCGGTCTCCAGCGCACCTGGCGTGCATCTCTCGTTGGCGATGCAGCTGACGTGGAGCTGGTGGAGGCCGAGCCCCAAGCCCATGAGGAGCGAGACCCGGAAGGGACGCCGCCGCCCCTGTCCTTCGAGGTCAAGACCGAGGACGGCAACGACGCCATCCTCACCATCCAACCCGACGACGCGTGGCGCGGGAATCCAGAGGCCACGGTGGCCATCGTGGAGTTCTACGACTTCCAGTGCGGCTACTGCAAGCGGGTGTCGGCCCAGATCGACCGCCTGTTCCCCACCTACCGCGACCGGGTGTTGTTCGTGTCCAAGCACTTCCCGGTCGATCCTGCCTGCAACCCCGGGGTGAGGAATCGTCGCCATCGTGACGCTTGCCAGGCCGCGCGGGCCGCAGTCTGCGCCCAGGAGCAGGGACTCTATTGGGCCTTCCACTCGCTCACCTTCAAGAACGCGCACCAGCTCGACGATGAGGATCTGCGACTCTACGCCGAGAAGGTGGGTGCGGACATGGGGCGCTATGACGCCTGCATGGCCTCCCCCGCATCCCTCAAGAAGGTGCGCGATGACGGAGAGGACGGCAAGGCCCTGGACCTCCACGGCACACCTCGCATCTTCATCAACGGCAAGCGCTACCAGGGGGGGCAGTCTGCGGAGCAGTTCGCCCGCGGCCTGGAGCTTGCTCTGGGAGCCAGGCCCGACGAGGCCGCCCGCGCTGTACGGGCGATCGCGGAGGAGTCGGTGAGCGACATCGAACCCATCCCGGCGGACGTCCCCCCCGCGCGCGAGATCACCCACGACGGCCTGTCCTTCACCATCGACACCTTCGAGGCGGCGCTCAGGGATGGCCGTGCAGTGATCGGGAAGCACGAGATCCCGGCCAACGGCACGAGCTGGTACGCCGCCCGTGAGGCGTGCGCTGCCGCGGGGCGGCGCCTCTGCAGCGAACAGGAGTGGCTGGCCGCCTGCCAAGGCGCGGTTCCGGTGGACGACGACGATGACGGCCAGTTTGGTGACGACATGGTGGAGGGCACCGCCTACCCCTACGGCGATTACCACGACCGGCGACGCTGCTGGGACGGCAAGGACCGCGACCAGTCCCGCCCCGTCTACACCGGAGAGATGCCCGGGTGCGTGTCCAGGGACGGCGTCTACGACCTGACAGGCAACGTGGAGGAGTGGGTCGGGCTGACGCCCGAGACCGCTGTGCTCATGGGTGGCGCTTACGACACGAGCAAGGACCACGCTCGCTGCTACCGCCGCAACGACACCTACGGCGCCGGCTTCGCCAACGCGCGCACCGGGTTTCGCTGCTGCGGGGAGCTGCCCAGTGGCCGGTGAACGCAGGGGGCTCTGGTTGGCGGGCCTGCTTCTCGCAGGCTGCGCCACCAGCCCGCCACCGGACAGCAGCACTCGTCGGGACGGAGGGCTGGAGGACGACTGGCTCGACGGCGAGGACGGGGTGGTCGAGCAGTCGTGGGGTCAGAATGCCGACATCGCACCCGATATTGGCACAGAGCAGGCCACCCAGAGCACGGGGCCCGTGACTGGCGAAGGAACACCGCCTGGCCTGATCGCTCCACCTGTCCTTCCGGTCCTCGGCTCCGAGGTTTTATGGCGAATGGAGGACCGCCTGCCTCCGACCGGTGACCCCAGCGTGGCCGCCCTGGTCGTCGCGCGCTGTCCCGCGCCCTGCACCGGCTCGCTGCTGCCGGCTCTGCTCGCTGACCTGGCAGCGCCGCACGAGGGGCGCGTGGACCTCGCGCTGTGGCTCGACGGCGAGCCAGCCACCGGCACCCTGCTGGCCATCCGGTCACGAGGGTACGTCGGCCCCGTCTGCCTGGCGGACGAGGCGACGCTCGCCTCGTGGTTCGGCGAAGCTGCCGGTGTCCTGCTCATCAACGGCGCTGGTGACGTGGTGCTGAGAGAGGATCTGTCGAGCCAGGGGGGCCTGCGCGCCCTGGTCACTGGGTTGGCCGAGGTGGTGACGGCGCCCATGTGTGTTGAAGACGCTCCGGTTTCCGATGCCCTGTGAGGTCGTCGTGCTGACGCTCTGGTGCCTCTGCGCCGCCATGCTCTCCTGTCCACCCGCGACAGGACCTGGAGCCAACGTATCCGCGCCGTCCACCATTCTCGAACAACCGCAGAGTATGGACACTCCCAGAGAAGATCGAGACCAGCAGCTTTGCTCCCACCTGAAGTACCTGGAGCAGCACGGAGCACGATACCTGCACGCTGTCGAGCTCTCCCACGGCTGGCTTGACGCGCTCGAAGTGGATCCGATCGAGCTTCGCGCGCGCGGCCTGAAGGGGAAGAAGAAGCTCACGGAGCAGCTGGACGCCTACCACAGGCTCTGGCAGATCGGGGATGCATCGGAGCGCGCCGAGGTGCTGCGCCGGGTCGCGGAGGTGGCGGCCGTCACCTACGAGTCGAGATACCACGATATGAACAGCGTGGGAGACACCCAGTTCAAGCAGGATGCCACTTCCTACCTGCGCGCGGCCCTCCTCCTGGACATGATGGGGCTCGACACGACGCTCTACCGAGCGGAGATCGCTTCGAGCAAGCCGAGACTCGACGCCCACTTGCCTACGAGGGGGCCGTTCCAGCGTGCAGCCTTTCATTGGTACTATGGTCACTTCGGATTGGAAGAACCCTTCCCGTTGGGCGATGCGCTGTCGCATGGGCTCATCGCGCGGCGAGCCGATCCCAGGGAGCTGGGTATCTTCGACGTGTACCAGCTCACCCATGAGATATTCGTCCCGTACGAGTACGGCGACCGACTCGACGTCACGCCCTTCTCCGATGAGGAGCTCGACTACCTCCGCGCGACGCTCGAGGTGCTGGTGGATGAGTACCTGGAGAAGCGTGATCCCGACATCACCGCCGAGCTGATCTCCTGCATGAGGTACCTGCACTTCGAGGACTCTCCGAGCTACCCACGCGGTCTGGCCTATCTGCTGTACAGCCAGAACGGGGATGGCTCCTGGGGAGACCGGGTCGCCATCGAGAGACGATACGGCGAGCTGGGCATCCACAGGATCGTCCTGCACACGACGCTGGTGGCACTCGAGGCGATCACGGTCGCCTTCCATGAACCCTGGAACGAGCTTCATGTCGCATGCTTGCCCCGGGTCGTACTCACAATCGACACCGTCGAATGACAGCCAGGATGACGGTTTATCCAAAGCGCGGGAGGGTGGACCATGAAGAACACGATGCGGGCGGGACCGGAGAATGCCAGCGCCGGCACGGGCTCACGGAATCCCTGGCTCTTCGCCTTGCTGACCGTAGCCATCAGCGTCCCGACCACGGCGCTGGTGACCGTCCTGACGCTGGATGACAGGAAAGGGCCTGCTGCGCGGAGCGGACCTGCTCAACAGGCGAAACTGCCCTCTCCGGATGGGAGCGGCTCAGAACTCGGTGTCCAGGCAGGCGCACATCAGAACGTATTGGACCAAGGGCCCATCGCCAGTGTCGTCCCAACCCCTCCCCTCGAGCGGGTCGCGCTCCCCTGGGCGAACGGAGCCGAGCGAGTCGCAACGGTCGATCTCGACGGGGATGGGTGCGACGAAGTGGTGCTCGGTGGACTGACACTGTCGGTCCATGCCCGCGACGGGCGACAGCTCGCCTCCGCCGAGGGGATGGGTGCGGTCCAGGTGTTGGTGGGCGGCGAAGGGGAGGTCTATGCTGGCTGGGGATGGTCGCGCGCTGCGCGGGTTCACCAGGCCGGGATCGTACGATACCAGCTCCAAGGTCGCAGGCTGATCTCGGACATCGTGGTCGAACCTGACGCCGAAAGTGCCAAGGTGTCGGCCATTGTTCCCCTGGATGGCTCACTGCTGGTGGCGTGGCCCATCGAGCCCTACATCGTGGGCGCCTTCCGAGCCACGCTCGGGGCAGACGGCGAGTGGTCTCTCGCGTCCTGGGCTCAGGAGCGAACGGCGACGGCCTTCGCGGTCGCCGATCTCGACCTCGATGGCGAAGATGAACTCGTCGTGGGCCGCGCCTATGGCGACGAGGTCGGATCCGATGGAGACGCATGGCTCATCGACGACACTGGGGGCCGCACGTCCATCCCGACCCAGCGAGGTGTGCGGGCCGCCATCACAGCCGACACCGATGGTGACGGCCAGCAAGAAGTCGTGCTCGCGGATGGGTGGCACAAGAACTATGGCAAGCTCGCTCGAGCCCAGGTGAGGCTGGTCAGCGGATCGAGCACGGGCATCGAGTCGATCTTTCTCGACCAGAGCCCCGGTGACTACGACGTGACGAGGCTGATCGCCGACGACATCGACGCAGACGGCCGCGACGAGATCATCGTGGTCACGGACAAGCAACTGCGTGTCGTCGAACTGGACGATGGAGTATGGACTGCGTGGACGGTAGCCAGGAATGTTCGCGATGCTGCGGTGCTTCACGATGGGGAAGATGTGTGGTTTCTCGTCGTGGGAGAGAAGGCGTCGCTGCTGAAACTGAAGTGAGGGCGGTCTGCACGTTGTTGAGAAGAGCGATGAGAGGGGATGTAGTTGTTAGCAACCGGATGGTATCGGGCCGGTTGCTGGCCAAGCCTTGTGGCCGGGGATGATCGGGCTTCGTCGGTCTCGGAGCGGTGACGGGTTTTGGACCATGAGCCCTGGGCTCAGTTCGACGTCCCGTCATCGAACTCCACGGTTCCCCAGGTCGCAGGCACGCGACACGGTTCTCCCGGCTCGCCGTCCCCGTCCGTCACATACAGCACACGACCGTCATCCAGCTTCACGAACCCCTCGGCAGACGACGGCAGGTCGAGCGCCAGCGGTTCGGCCACGCTGGTCGGGGCCTCCAGTCGGAACAGTGGGTGCCTGCCGGTTGCCTTGCCCGAGGGGCCGGCCAGGATGAGCAGGGCGTCTCCCTCGGGTACCAGCTCGCGCACACCTTGGCCTTCGAGATCGACCGTCACCATCTCCACCGCCCGCAGCTCGACCGAGGGGTCGCCCTCCATGCGGAGCAGGATGGCACGCCCATCCACCAGCGGTGAACGCAGGCCGAACCAGAGCGCACCGCGCCACCAGGCGGCACCCTCAGTGCTCAATCCGCCCTCCTTCGGCGGCAGGGGCCGCCGCTCTTCGCACAGCTCGCAGAGGGTGAGGTCGGGACGCACCGGAGACGCGCCCAGGAGCAGCACTTGCTCGCGGAGCGGGCGCTGTTTGCCTTTCTTGTTGGCCCCCTGGGATGCCACGACGAGCAACCCCTGGGGCATGGTGGCCAATGCCTCGATGTCCTCCACCATCACGCCCAGCGGTAACGGTTCGCCATGAGCCAGGGAGGCATAGAAGGCGAACAGGTGCCCCTCGGTCTCGTTGTCGCCGATCAGGTACCCTCCGCGCCACGGGACCATCGTGGACGCCTCGCACAGCCCAGGAAGAATGTCATCGGTGGCTTGGCGGTCTTCATCGAACGCAGGTGCGTAGCGCCAGTAGAGGGTGGCCAGGAAGAGCCCCACGAGGATGGATAGCGCCATGAATGCGGCGAGCGTGCGTGATGACATCGAGAAGGGGCCGAAGGCCGGAGAGTGAAGGGTGTAGGCTCATGGTAACCGCATGATCGGTTACCGCTTTCCAATCGGCTCGATCTCCATCACGGCGAGGGAACCGAACCGGTGGTCCTGACGCGCCTCGTGTAGCGATTTTGGTTTCTCGGCCGTGGCCCGGCTGGCTTCTTCGGAGCACGAGTTGGTGTGGGTTTTCTACCTGCCCCTCGACGAGCCCCAGGACATCGCCATCTTCCGCCGAGACCCCTGCGCTTCAACACTCATATGGGGGGGCTGCAAGTCCGCCCTGATGATGCTCCCACCATGGGTGGTAGGGTGGCATCGTCGGCCTACGTGCGCAGCCGATGCTGGAGGAGGCATCGATGAAGCTCAACCCGTTCTCGCTCTTGGCGTTGGGGTGCCCAGGACTGTTGCTTGCATCTGCCGTTGCTGGCGCCGCAGGAGCTGCCGCGTCGGCCTATGATATCAACGTTGAAGAGGCCGCCTGCTACGAGGAACCGCGGGTGCTGGGCACGACGCTGGACGAAACGTGCGCGTTGGGGGAGGCGGCCTTCGCCAGGGACGACATCGGAGCTGTCTACGACCTCTACAAGGCCATGGTGTGGAGGGATCCAACCGCAGCTCACCCGTGTACGCGGCGGCTCGCCAAGATTGGCAGCCTCATCTTCACCAGCGACCGCCGCGACTACCGCGCGGGTCTCGAGGCCATGAAGCTGGGCGACTTCATGAGGGCGCGGGCCTGCCTCCGGTTGGTGGTGGGCAAAGACCCGTACAACGTTGTCGGTGCGAAGCGGCTTGCGGATGTCCAGGTCAGGCTCGATGAACTTGCCACCGAGGCATGGAGCCAGGGCCAGCTCATCGAACAGGCTGGTATAGCCGTGGAGGCGATGGCCGTGTACCGTCAGGTGGTTGAGTACAGCGCGTCCAAAGAGGCACCGTTGGCTGTCCTGGCGCAGCAGCGCATAGCCGCTTTACTGTCGGAGAAGCAGCAGCAGCCGAGGTGAGACATGGCCGTCAGATGCGGCTGATGTCCCGGGCGTTGGCATCGGCGAGTCGGCCCAGGGCGCCGTTGGCAGCCACCCACACGGCCTCGTACTCCTTGGGCAGGATGGGCCGTGAGACCGCTACCAGCACCCGAAGACAGTGGTCATCCTCACCACCGGCCTGGTGGCTGTAGGTGGTGCACGCCAGGTGCGCCCAGCCTCCAGCCCGGAGCTTGCGCAGAACGAGCTCGGCCTGGTCGGTGGTGAGGTGATCGAAGTCCAGCACCAGCGCCGTGGCGTGTCGGACACCACGCTTGCCCCGGAGGGCCCCGTCCTCGTACTCCACCGGCGAGAAGGTGGGCGTGCCCTTCTTCTCTGCTCTTGGGATGTGGCGAGCGCCAACCAGCTCGAGCGCCGACCCCTCCCAGGGAATCGGTGTGCGGGCGCGCTCGTCCCTGAACCGGACGGCGCGCAGCACCAGCCGGTCCGGGTGGACGATCTCGTTGGTGGTGTTCGAGGGCACGGTGGCGCCTCCTGGGTGGTCACGCAGGCTGCGGGTGGGCGCTTCCTGGTACTTGGCACCCGGCACCTGGTGACTGGCTAGTGGCACCCGCTTCCTGGTGGCCAGTTACCGGTTTCCGGAGGTGGTGCGCTTCCGTGGTTCCGGGCTGCTTCCCTGGGGAAGCACAGAAGCGCCATCATGGTTGACATGGTGAATCACCACGAAGCACAGCGCCCAGGTTCGTCCGCAGCTTGGACCCGATGACCTTCGTGGGCGTCCGCTCCGCCTTGGCGATGGTGCCGTGCGAGACGCCCAGCATCCGTCCAGCCGCCCGCTGGCTGAGCTGCCGCTGGTCGCGGAAGCGGGCGATGTCCGCTCCGGTGAGCTGGTCGGCTTCGGTAGCCGTGGTGGGTTCGCGGTTGGGCTCGCTGTCCAGCTCTGGTTGGGGAGGGGAGTCCACCGGCGCCTTGGCAGGCTTCGTCTCCTGCGCCGGGGGCTGATGCTGTGAGGTGGTTGCAGGAGAGTGGGCGGGAGGCGTCGGCTTCGAGGCCGACTGGTCGTCGCGGGGCGTTGCCTGTGGCTTCGGAGCGACCACTGGCGCAGGCGGCGCTGGCTCCGGGGACGGCGCGGGTGTTGGCACAGGCTCGGGCCGCTTTGCGCGTGCCACAGCCGCCGCTTCCTGTTTCCGTCGCTCCACCTGGCGTTGCTGAACGAACTGGCGCTCCAACTCCGCCCGCTCCAGGGCGTTGGCGCGCTCCTCTGCGTCGAGCCGCGCTTGCTCGGCTTGCTGCTTCTGTTCCTCGGCGTCGAGGCGCTCCTGCTCGGCCTGCCGCTCGCGCTCTTCGGCGTCGAGGCGCTCCTGCTCGGCCTGCCGCTCGCGCTCTTCGGCGTCGAGGCGCTCCTGCTCGGCCCGTTTCTGCTCAGCCAGGGCTTGGTCCAGCTCCGCTCGAAGCCGTCGCAGCTCCATCCGCTCCGCCTCGATGGCGGCTGCACGCTGCTCTGCTTCCTGGCGCGTCCGCTCAGCGCGTTCCTGCTCGGCCTTGCTCTGCAGGGCGAGGCGCTCAGCCTCCTGTCTCCGCAGCTCGGCCAGCTCCTTGGCAACGCGCCGCTTCTCGTCGGCACGCTCTCGCTCTGCCTGGATCTCCCGCTGGATGCGCTCTGCTTCTTGTCGTTGGGCTTGCGCCGCCCTCTCGACCGCCTGGTGCTCCCGCTCGACGCGCTGGCGGGCGGCACGTTCTTCTTCGAGCTGGGCCTGTAGCCGCTGCAAGCGGTCGTCTTCCTGTCGAGGGGGCGCTGGGGTGTGGACCGGGACGGTGGGCTGGGCCACGACCGGCAGCGGCACCTGGGCTTGGGGCTGGACCTGGACGGGGACCTCAATCACTTCACGGCGTGGGCGCTGATGGGCGGGGCGCTCTCGGCGGGGCTTGCGCGGACGCATGGCGCGGGCCTTCAGGGCCGCCACTCGGTCCTCGGCCAGGTCCAGCAGGTCGGTGAGCCGAAGCCTCGCCTTGGTCTGGCCCCGCGAGGTGGCGACCCTCAGTCCATCCCGGTAGTCGGCCATGCGGTCCAGCAGCGTGGGGACCTCGCCGCAGTGGGCGATGAAGCGCCGTTGGTCGTGGAAGTAGCGGTCGATGGCGTCCATCAGCGGTAGCGCCTCGCCAGCCGCCGGGCCTTGAGATCCGTGATGCGCTCGTCCACCAGCTCAATGAGGTCCCGGGCGCGGATGCGACCGGCCTCTCGGCCGTTGCCTTCCGCCATGTCCCGGAAACCGGCCCGCTTGTGGCGCAGCTCGTGGACATCGTCGCAGCTGCGGACGTTCGCCCGCTCTTCGCGGAAGGCCCTCTCGATGCGGACGAATAGTGCCTCGTCGTCGTCGTCGTCGTCGTCGTCGTCGTCGTCGTCATCCACGTAGGAGTAGTCGTCGTCGTCGTCGTCGTCGTCGTCCTCGGTGTCGTCTTCGGTGTCGTTCTCGGTGTCCTCGTCCTCGAACTCGTTCGAGTCGAGCTCTTCGTCGTCTTCCCAGGGGAACTTTCTTCCAAACATGATGCCTCCTCTCGGGGCGGTGGTGGGTTGGCGGGTAGGTGCGGTCACCAGTCAGGCGGTGAGCGCGAGGGAGTGCTCGTCCTCGTCCCCGCCGGGGCTGTGGACGAGCGGATCGGGTGTCTGTTGGCCGAGGTCTTCACCCACAGCGCCATGCTCATCGCTGGGCGCAGCAGGGGAAGGGCGCTGTTGGTCTACGGGCGGGAGCGGGCCATGGCGGGTCAGGAACTGCGCGAGCGTGCGCAGGGCGTGAACCCGAGGATCGACGGTCATGGCCCGTGTGGAGGTCATCGCGGTTCAGGCGCTCCGGTGCTCGCCGCTGGGGCGCACGTCCCACAGCTCGAACTCGGGGATGCCAGCCAGCCGGGGGTTCGCGAGCAGCCGGGCGCGGATGCGAGGCGTCACGTGGCGCCGCCCGTTGAAGAGCATGGACCAGTACTGACGGCTGATCCCCAGCTCCTGGGCGAAGCCTTCGTGGCAGAGGTGGTGCCGGTCGAGCACCAGCGCGATGTGCTCCTTGCGGATGCGGAAGTCGAGGGGCCTGCATGTCATAGCGGAAACTCCAGGGTGGCATCAGTAGTTATACGCTCTTTCCGCGGGGCGTCAACCCTTGACGGCCACACTGGCGTCGCATAAAGTACACCCATGCCCCGGAGGCAACATGTCTCGACGCCAAGTGCTCATCTCCCCCCTCGACATCGACGACGAAGAGGATCTCCATCTGGTCGGTGCCCGCAAGCGTGAGGCCAAGCTGGTCTGGCTCGACGTTCCTGGCTTCGGTGCATGGGTGTGCAAGAAGCGCGAAGGCCTGAACCTCTCGCTGCGCAAGGCAGGGGTGCGCGTCGGGGTGTCCCACAGCTATTTGGCGCTCATCGAGCAGGACGGGGGCCAGCGCCCCTTGGCCATGGAGGTCTACCAGCGCATGGCGGAGACCTACGATCTGGACGAGCGCGAGGTGCTCGACCGGGCTGGTTTTCGCTACGCGGTGGTCGAGGAGGTCGCCGAGCGGCTGCGTGACCTCGAGGAGGACCGCTTCGAGCGCTTGATGCTCCATGAGGATCTACGGCCTTCGGACTTCACCGAAGGTCACCTGGAGCTCTTCCCGCCGGTGGTGCGCAAGTACATCATCGACCTCGTCCAGAACGTGGACGACAACGCCAGGGAGAAAGGGCTGGACGTGCTGGCCATCATGGACGGGGAGGACGAAGAATGAGCCAGCCCCTCCGCGCCGTGATCTACGCCCGCTGCTCCTCGCAGAAGCAGGCCGATCGAGATCTGTCGGTCCCCGCGCAGCTCGACGCCTGCCGCGCCTATGCCCAGCACCGGGGCTGGCGGGTGGTGTGCGACTACCACGACGACGGGATCAGCGGCTTCGAGGACGAACGCCGTCCAGAGTTTCGGCGGATGCTGGCCGACATGGTGCGCCAACCCCGCCCCTTCGACGTGATCGTGGTCTGGGACTTCTCCCGCTTCTCCCGCAGCCTGGAGCACTCGCTGAAGGTCATGCAGGACCTGCGCGCAGCCGGGGTGGTGCTGGAGTCCACCAAGGAGCAGACCGACGACACGCCCGCCGGTTGGCTCATGGGCACCATCTTCCGCAGCTTCAACGAGTTCCAGGTCCGCAAGCTGGCCGAGGACACTCGGCGCGGGATGCACAAGAACGCCAGCGAGGGCGGCTGGAACGGCGGCGCGGTGCCCATGGGCTACCAGGTGGTGGTCCCCGAGAACGGCCGCGGCCCCAGGCACCTCATGCCCCACCCGCAGTGGGCCCCGCTGGTCGGGCGCATCTTCCACATGGCGCTGGCGGGGAAGGGGTCCTGCACCATGGCCGCTGCCCTCAACGACGAGGGCCTGCGCACTGTCCGGGGTCGCCGCTGGACCAAGCAGTCCGTGCTCTACATCCTGCGCAACGAGGTCTACACGGGCGTCTACACCTGGGGCAAGCGGCGCTCGACCAAGTTCGGGGTCGCCCCGATGGAGCCCCTGCGCATCGAGGACAACCACCCGGCGCTGATCTCCTATGAGGACTTCGCTCGGGTGCAGGCGGCCATCAAGGTCCGTCGCCCCAGCGTGACCCACCCCAAGACCGTCGCCGGTGAGTACCTGCTGAGCGGTCTGCTGGTCTGTGGCGTCTGCGGAGCGTCCTACATCGGTCATGGCGCCCGCAATGGCGCCTACCACTACTACACCTGCCAGACCAAGATGAAGCAGGGGGCCAAGGCCTGCCCCGAGGCCACCAACTTCGAGCGCAGTCGCGTCGAGGGCGTGGTGTTCGACCTGCTCCGCAAGGGTGCCCTGCACCCGCCCGTGTTCGCCGACCTGGTCCGTGAGGTCCAGGGCTCCCTGCGCACGGCCCAGCGCGCCGTGGAGGGCGAGCGTGTGGTGGTCCAAGGCCAGGTCGCCGAGATCCAGCGGCGCCTGGACAACCTCTACGAGGCGGTTGAGTCGGGCAGCATCCCCTTCGCCCGGCTCGCCCCTCGCATCGAGAAGGTCTCCCAGGAGAAGGACGCCCTCGAGACCCGGCTCGCCGAGCTGCCCGTCATGGGCAACGAGCCCATCCTTCAGATCGCCGACGAGGACATCGAGACCTGGGTGAGCGATCTGCGCGCGGTGGTTGAGCGCGGCACCGTGGACGAGAAGCGTGGCCTACTTCGGGCCTGGGTCAAGCGCGTGGTGGCCCACGGTGACGAGCTGACGGTGGAGTACACCTTCCCGCTGGTGGGCGTGCCCGGTCCCGGGGGCAGGGGAGGGCTACCGAAGCCCCAGGCGCGGGTGCCGGTGAACAGACGGGGGCGGCGAAAGCGCCCGGTGCGAGCCGCTGAAGCACGAAAGGGAGAACCCGCCGTGCGACGTGTTCTCCCTACCGTAACGAATGGCTCCCCGTAGCGGGCCACGTACCGACATTCGCGAGAA
>Ga0222662_1001048_pt1 | contig 15423 bp, 9 predicted proteins | sample AntAcemetagen600_FD_179821 | JGI IMG/M metagenome (GOLD analysis project Ga0222662, IMG submission 179821) | Saline water microbial communities from Ace Lake, Antarctica - #600 | ecosystem: Environmental > Aquatic > Non-marine Saline and Alkaline > Saline | place: Antarctica: Ace Lake | collected...
AAGGACTTCTTAACCGCGCCGATTCAGGAATTGGGCTGACGGCGACCGGACGCAAACTCGGTGAAAAATGCTACGAGCGCCACCTCTTGGTGGAAACATTCCTCATCTCTCTTGGAATATCGGAAGAGATTGCCTCCCGCGATGCCGAAGGGATCGAACACCACCTAAGCCCTGAAACACTGAAAGCCATGAAAAAAAGGCTGCAGGACTGATTCCGGGGCAGCGTTTTGGGGTAGCCTAGCAGGAGCCGGAGGGACCATTCCGCGGCCGCGGGATGTGGTCCGTGCATCGGAATCGTTCAGTATTGTGTTCGGTGACTGAACCGCTCCTCTTTCGCCGCTACTAGGGTAAGCCTAAAGGCATACCCAACTATGGAGAGATATTGAATGTGGGTGGGTTGCTTTAGCGCCCACTTTCATATGATGGGTCAGCAGCCCCGTCACGAAGCTGCGGACCATCCCGCGGCCGCGGGATGTGGTCCGTGCATCGGAGTGGTGCGGCCCTCATCCTCCATTCAACTGCGGTTGCAAAAGAATTCCCAGTTTCTTTCAAAGTTCCGCTTGACAGCCTCCCCCCGTCTCGTCTTTTGTGCGATTCACTCACGAGGGGTGCTTCCTATTTTCCGGAAGCTGAGAACGGAGGGGGCAGCCTCCCAAACCCTTTGAACCTGATCCGGTTTATACCGGCGGAGGAACGGTTGAGGGTTTGGATCGTTCCTCCGATGTTGAAAAAGCAGGCCCCTGCAACGATTCATACATGAAATATACACTATTTATTCTAGCACTGCTTAGCGGTGCAGCCTTGACGGCTCAAGAGACGGCAGAGGCCGCTGAAACCACCCCGAAGGCCAAAGCCAACCAGGAACGTGAATTTGCGAGTTACACCGTCGCAGCTTCTTCCATACAACTTTCCCCACAGGAGACCGCCTCCAGTCTCTCGCTTTTCACCGGCCAGGAACTGCGCGATCCCAATGCTTCCCATCTGGAAGACCTCGTCTTGGATACTCCCAACCTTACTTTCGCCGGTGGATCCTCCAGAGCGCGCTTTTTCCAAATTCGGGGCGTTGGTGAATATGATAATTTTGATGAACCCGTAACCCCATCGGTCGGACTCGTTATCGATGGCATCGACTTCAGTGGCTTCGGGAACATCGTCTCCCTCTTCGACGTCGAGCGCGTTGAGGTGCTGCGCGGCCCACAGAGCGGCCTCTACGGAACGCAGGCTCTTGCCGGATTGATCTACATCGAGTCCACAAACCCAACGGATTATTGGACCGGTTATGCGGAAGGAACTGTCGCTGAATACAATACCTATCGAGGAGGAGTCGCCGTTGGCGGACCCATTGACTTCCTGAGCGACGCTCTGACGATGCGGCTCTCCATTTCCCAGAACAACACGGACGGCCCCACCTACAACACTTTTCTCGGCAGGGATGCCGGACGCGACCAGGACGAGTTCACCAGCCGGCTTAAGCTCCACTATGAGCCTTCCGATAATTTTCGGCTCAAAATAACCGGTCTCTACAGCGACTTTCAAAACGGGTATGACAACTTCAGCCTTACGGCCAATGAAGGCGGGCGCACGGTTTACAGCGACCTGCCGGGCGAAGACAACCAACGTTCCAGCGCGATGGCGATTGAGGCGGGATTTGGGCCACTGGAAAAGGAATGGGTCTCCCGCACGACGCTCCAACAGACGGATACCACCTACAGCTTTGATGCCGACTGGCTCAACACCTCCGACGACCCTCTCAACCTAAGTCTCTGGCAAAACATTTGGGGGGAACCGGCACCACAGTCCTGGTTTGAAAAGTACACCCGGGAAGCGGATCGCTTTAAACAGGAGTTCCTCCTTAGACGTAACGAAGGGCCGGATACAACCCGCTACACCGTTGGCGTTGGTGGGGACTACATCAAACAAGACTCCAACGGAGAGGAGAATTACCCAACCGCTGCGTTCGGTCCTTTTTTCAACACGGTGCAGAACACATACGAGGAAGGCCGGATTTACACCTTCGGAGAAATCCTCCATCCTCTCAACGAGCGTCACGAGGTCGGCGGCACCCTTCGCCTCGAAGGCCGCCAAGTCGAATTGAAGGATCCTGACTCCAATTTCTTTGAAGGGAGCGCCGACGACAAGGAATTCCTCTGGGGAGGCGATATCTCCTACCGCTACCTCTACACCACCGACCAATCTCTCTACGCAAAACTCTCCAAGGGTTATAAGGGAGGAGGTATCAATGCCGACCGAAACGCGAATGTGCTCTACTATGACGCCGAGGCACTCTACTCTCTAGAAGGGGGCTGGAACTACATCCGCCCCGACAATTCGCTCGAAGCGCAGGTCGCAATCTTCGCCTTTGACCGCGAGAACCCGCAAGTCAGGCGCTGGGAAATTGATCCAAACTTCAATTACATCCTCACCCAAACCAACGCCGAACGCTCCTACGGGTTCGGCCTTGAAGGCACAGTCGATTGGTGGGCCAAGAACTGGCTGAAACTGGGTGGTTCACTCGGATTGCTTCAATCGAAAATCGAAGCAGACAACATCCCCACCCTCGCAGACGGTCGCGACCAGGCGATGGCACCGGGATACACCTTCTCGGCCTACGTCGAAGTGCGACCAATCGAAGAAGCCTTCGCCCGCTTGAAAGTGCACGGTCAGGACTCGGTCTATTATGACAACTTCCACAACGGAAAATCGGATGCCTACCAACTCGTCGACCTCTGGCTGGGTTATGAAATCGGGGATTTCGAAATCAACTTTTGGATCACCAACCTCTTCGACACCGACTACGGCACCCGCTCGATATACTTCGGCGACTACAACGATCCCACTTTCTTCCCCGAGCTTCAGTTCGAGGAACTGGGCAACCCACGACAATTCGGCGTAACCCTGCGTTATTTCTTCTGAGGCTTGATTTCAATGGGAGGGACCATCCCGCGGCCGCGGGATGTGGTCCGTAGATCAGAGTGGAAATACCCATCTGCGACATCTACGGGACATAAATATTCGATCACAATGCTGTAGAGTTTAACCGCGGATAACACGGATTGCGCGGATTAGGAACAAACGTCGGAACCAGAACTCGAATAACTTTTTTCTTCACATTCTGGCAGGGTTTCTCGCGGCCGCGGGACGCCCTGTTCGCGTCCTGAGAGGTCTTTCATCCGCGTTCATCCGTGTCATCCGCGGTTAAAACTGCCTCTCCAACGCCCTACAAGAGGATCGAATATTTTTTACCGCGTATGCCTCGGCTCTGTCCTGCATAGTTTGAAGAGCGAAGCGGGAAGTTCGTCCCTCCTAAAATTTACCCCACCAACTCCTCGGCGTGAGACCGGGCGGTTTTTGAGGTTCGGTTCCCGAGCATGCGGGCAATCTCATCGATCCGGTCCGGGCGGGATTCGCCGATATTCTTCAACGTCACCGTGGAGGCATCATCCGATTGCTCTTTCGTGACCACAAAATGCCCGCGGGCCGCCGCCGCTACCTGGGGTAAATGGGTGATCGCAAAGACTTGGTTCTGCTCCGCCAATCGGGCCAGCTCGCGGCCAATCTCCCTGCCCACCTCACCACCGACGTTCGCATCGATTTCATCAAAAACAAGGACAGCTGTTTGGTCGACAGCCGCCAGTACCGTCTTCACTGCCAAGGTGACCCGGGCAATTTCTCCACTCGATGCAATCTTTCCCAAAGGCAGGGCCGCTTGGCCCGCGGTTCCCGAAAATAGGTAGTCGCAGAATGAGGTTCCCCGCTCCGTCCAGGAATCGGTTTCCTCGATTTGGATGCGAAACTCCGGCTTCTTAAAACCGAGCCGCCCGAGCAGTTCCGTCACCTTGACCGCGAGGGGTCCCGCGTGCTTCTTCCGGCTGGCGGTCAGCTTCTTTCCCGCTGCCTTCACCATGCCCTTCAATTCCGCTTCTTCTTTTGCAAGTCTTTTTAAAGTGGCTTCTACATTCCCCTGAGAAGCGAGTCGCTCTTCCATCTCGGCAGCCTTCTCGAGGACCGCGTCGACCGAATTTCCATAACGGCGCCGGATCCCCATCCACGCCTTCATGTTGTTCTCCACCTCCTCGATCTCGTAGGGATCGACTTCCAGAGTCGACCGCAGGCCGTCAAAGTCGGAAACAATGTCGTTCAGTTCAATCAACAGCGCATCGAGGCGGTCCACGGAAGGCCCGACTTCGTCCGGCACCAGGTCGCGCAACTTCGTCGCGATGCGATAAACTTCGGAAAGTTTCTCCGGCGCCCCGTCTGTCCCGGAAAGTGCCTCCTCAATCCCGGTGAGTTTCTCATCAATCTCCCGCGCATGATTCACCCGGTTGAAATCCGATTCCAACTTCTCAACCCACTCGGCAGATAAATCCAGCGAGCGGATCTCCTCAATCTGCGATTGGAGAAAAGCTCTTTCGTCCTCCGAGAGACTCCCCTCACCTTCCGTCCGCCGAATGCGGGCCCGCACCTCATTCCACCGGCGAAAGACCGTTCGGTATTCTTCCCGCAACCCTTCGTTTCCCGCGAAGGCGTCCAGAAGATCGACCTGCGCGGGTGTTCGGAAGAGAGCCAAGGGGGCGTCCGGGCCGTGCAATTCCAGCCAGACCTCCCCCAAATCGGCCAACTGCCCCAAAGTCGCGACGCGTCCGTTTACTTGAATCCGCTGGCCTCCGGCGCTTTGAATTCGACGACTTAATATGAGCTCTCCGTCCTCGGTCGGATCGATCCCGATCTTTTCGAGAACGCCATCCATGCGTTCGGGGTTTGCAAAAAAGAGACTCGCCTGCACCTCGCAGAAATCGGAGCCCGCCCGAATCATCGACCTGTCAGCCCGCTGACCGGAGAGCAGCGACAACGCGCCCATGAGAACACTCTTCCCCGCCCCCGTCTCGCCGGTAACCGTCGTAAATCCTGCACCACAAACCATCTCGACCGAGTCAATGAGGGCGAGGTTTTCGACTTTTAGGAATTGGAGCATGAGAAGTGGTTGGGCGGATTGTATCGGATCCTGATAATTCCGTAGCGGCCGAATGATCAATTCGCAAATCACAAAATCCAAAGAGGACGAATAAGAGAGCCCTGGTAGCAGGGAGAGGATCTCCAATAGTCCCAAATTCCAGCCTCGGAGGGACCATCCCGCGGACCCGGGATTGTGGTCTGGAATGGCACTAGTTTAAGCTGTCTTGCGATATTTCCCTTGGAATATCGCGCCCCGAGCAGAACCCCTCCACCAGCTGGCGCTGGTCCCCCTCCCCTGCAAGCAGGGGAGGAGTTTATATGGCTCCCCTCCTCGCTTGCGAGCATATCCTTATACACATCTTTTTATCGCCAAATTCACGTCATGAATCCAAATTTAAAGTTCCTCCCCTTGCTTGCAAGGGGAGGGGGACCGCGCTTAGCGCGGTGGAGGGGTTTCTTCGCGGCATTACCGCCAAATGGTTAAGAAAAGGCTCAGGCTTAGCAGAGAACCCTTCCGATCGGGCAAGCCGATCACCTTCCCTTGCCAAGGGAAGGAGCTTTCTAGTCATCAAGTTTCAGTGTTCCGACTTGTGTATAAGGATATGGCTTGCGAGGAGGGGGGGGGATCCCGCGGCCGTGGGATGGGGGGTGTTGTCTTTCCGGCGCGGCTCCTTAAACTAGTGCCATACGGATGTGGACCAAGCGTCGCGGCGGAGCGACCCACAGGGACGCGCGGACGAAATCCCAAATTTCCCAAACCCGGCCCCCCCCCGAAGAAAATGGACTTCCGTTTTCCGGCAGTTTCCATCAAAACCCTTGCCATGAAACAACTCTTCACCGCCCTCACACTTCTCCTTTTCCCCCTGTCCAGCTTCGCCGGGTTTGCAACGAAGGCCGAGGTTGGCGAGGTTTCCGACGAGTTCATGACTCTCGTGGAAGCCGAAAAATACAACGAGGCCTTTGCCCTCCTGAAACCGGATTGGCCCGTGGCGGAAGAAGACTACCAGACTCTCAAAACCATGACGGCTGAACAAATGGTTGTGGTTAAAAATGGCTTTGGGGCCGTAACCGGTGCCGAATGGATTCGCACGGAAGAGATTGGCGAGTCCTATATCCGTCTCACTTATCTACAGAAATTCGAAAAGCATGCGCTCAAGTGGGTTCTCGTTTATTACAACCCTGCCGACGAATGGCTGGTGAATCAGGTCTCCTGGGACGATAATATCGACACTCTGTTCACGGAGAACTAGCAGCCTGTTTAGTAAACGGGTTTACAAAATCAGAGCAGGGTATTCTCAATGTCGAAGGCACTGATCAGCAATAGTTGAGGGCTTGAGGCACCGGATTCCTTTGCTCGTAATCCTCGTGCTCGTAATCATAATCTGTGAATTGCAAATGCCACGCAGGTTTAGGCAGGTATAAAGCGGAAAGTCCCCTCCTTCGGTATTGAACCGCAAATGCGCATCCTGTTTGGTAATCCCCATGCGTTCTTCCGAGATCCGACAATCCTTCCTCGATCACTTCCGTTCCAAAGGGCATGAGGTCGTCCCTTCAGCCTCGCTCATGCCCACCTCGCCCAACCTGCTCTTCACCAATGCGGGGATGAACCAGTTTGTGCCTTACTTTCTCGGCGAGGAGAAGGCCCCCTTCCAACGGGCGGCCGACACCCAGAAATGCATTCGGGCCGGCGGCAAGCACAACGACCTCGAAGATGTCGGTTTCGACACCTACCACCACACCTTTTTCGAGATGCTCGGGAACTGGTCCTTCGGCGATTATTTCAAAGAGGAAGCCATCGAATATGCCTGGGAGCTCTTGACCGACGTATGGGGTTTCCCAAAAGAACGCCTCTACGCGACCGTTTACAAGCCGGGCCCCGGCGACCCCGCCAGTTTCGACGAAGAAGCGCACTCCATCTGGAGCCGGATCTTCGAAAAGGAGGGCCTCGACCCGCAAAAACACATTGTAAGCGGGAACAAGAAGGATAATTTTTGGATGATGGGCGACACCGGCCCCTGCGGTCCCTGCTCCGAGGTCCACATCGACCTCACGGCCGAGGGCGATACCAACGGTTCTCTCGTCAACAAGGACTCCCCCTGGTGCATCGAGATCTGGAACCTTGTCTTCATCCAGTTCAACGCCAATCCCGACGGCTCCTTCGTCGACCTGCCGGCCCGGCACGTCGATACCGGCATGGGCTTTGAGCGGGTTGCCGGCATCCTCGCGACCACCGGGAATTTCACCGATTTCTCCAAACCGCCGAGCAACTACAACAGCGACCTCTTTACCGACCTCTTCGCCCACATCGAGAAGAACTGCGAGCACTCCTACGGCTACTCCATGCCGGAGCAACTCGGCAACCTGACCAAGCCCGAACTCAAGGACTGTGCCTTCCGCGTCATTGCCGACCACATCCGCACCCTCTCGTTCTCTATCGCCGACGGCATTCTTCCCGGCAACGAGGGGCGCAACTACGTGCTCCGCCGCATCCTCCGCCGGGCGATCCTCTTCGGCAAACGCCTCGGCCTGCCCGACGGCTTCTTTACCGGGCTCGCCCCCATCCTGATTGCCAAGATGGCCGACGCTTTTCCAGAATTGGAAAAGCAAAAGATCGTCATCCACAAGGTGCTCGACTCCGAGGAGACGGCCTTCGAAAAGACCCTCGACCGCGGTTTGCAGCTTTTTGAAAAACAGGCGGACGACGGGAAGATCAGCGGTGCCGAAGCCTTCACCCTCTACGACACCTACGGCTTCCCCCTCGACCTCACCCAACTTCTCGCCCGCGAGCGGAAGATCACTGTCGATACCGAGGGCTTCGAGAAAGAGATGGAGAAACAGCGGGCCAAGGGGCGCGCCGCTCAAAAGAAAGAAGCCATCACCGTGACGACTCCCTCCGACGTTGAGCCGACCCGCTTTGCCGGGTTCGAGCCCGAGGATCTGGAGGGCCGGAAGGCAACCGTCACCGCCGTGCTGGAAGCACCCGACGGCGCGCAGGCCATTTTGCTCGACGAGAGCCCTTTCTACGCCGAGATGGGTGGACAGGTGGGCGACTCCGGCACTCTCCTCGCCGGTGGCGAAGAGCTCCGCGTGGAACGCACGCAGAAGGGACCGCACGGGGAATTTCTCCACCTCGTCCCCGCGGGTGCCGGTGATTTGCAAAAATTGATCGGCTCGACCGTCGAACCAAAAGTCGATGCCCGCCGCAGGCGCGCGATCCAACGCCACCACTCGGCCACCCACGTATTGAACTGGGCCCTTCGCAAGTTGCTGGGCGACCACATTCGCCAAGCCGGTTCGCTCGTCGACGAGAACCACCTCCGCTTCGACTTCAACCACTTCGAAGCCCTCTCAGAAGAACAGATCGACGAAGTCGAGCGCCTCGCCAACGAAGCCATTTTGGCAAACAACGCGGTCCACTGCTACGAAATCCCCTTCAAGGAAAAGCCGGAGGACATCGTCGCCGTCTTTGGCGAGAAATACGGATCGAAGGTCCGCGTCGTCGACATCGGCGGGTTCTCCAAAGAGCTCTGCGGCGGCACCCACGTGCGGAGCTCCGGTGAGATCGGCCTTTTCAAGATCGTCTCCGAGTACGGCATCGCCGCCGGAACGAGAAGGATCATCGCCGTGGCCGGCAAAGCCGCCTACCGCCTCGCCGAGGACAATTTCAACCAACTCCACCACATGGCCAATCGACTCGGTTGCAAACCGGGGGAGATCGAAGGGCGACTCGAATCACTGCTCAAACAGCGCCATGACCTGGAGAAGGAGCTGACCCGCCTACGGCAAAAGCAGGCCGCCGATCAGGCGGATGCCGCACTGGATGATACCATCGATCTCGGCGACGGCCTCAAAGCCATCGTGGCCCGCGCCGAAGCGGCCAACCCGAATGAACTGCGCAGCACCGCAGCCCAGACCCTCGGCCGCCTCGGGGAAGGACTCGTCGTCCTCGGCACCGAGCTGGGAGAAAAGGTTTCGGTCGTAGCCCTCGCCAGCCCGAAGGCAATCCAAGCCGGACACGCCGCCGGCAACGTAATCCGCGACCTGGCCCAAGCTCTCGGCGGCAAAGGAGGCGGCAAGCCAGACATGGCCATGGGCGGCGCCGCCAACCAGGGGAAGCTGGATGCGGCCCTCAAACAGTGCCGCGAAAACCTGAGCGGACGCTGACGCGCGGACGAGACGGCACTGTCCCTCCCATTCGAATGCCTTTCCCGGAGGGACCGCCTCCGCGTGGTCCGCACGGCGGAGTGGTCCCTGCGTCAGAGTGGGACGGTATTCTGCTTGGTGACACAACGGTTCCTCGTTTGCCGCAACGAGGGTAAGCCTAAAGGCATACCCCACTATCGAGAGATATCGAATGTGGGTGGGTTGCTTTAGCGCCCACTTTCATAGGGTGGGTCAGCAGCCCCGTCACAACGCTGCGGACGCGGGACCATCCCTCCCCAATCGAATCGAATGCCATCCCCGGAGGGACCACCCCGCGGCCGCGTGATGCGGTCCGCACGTCAGAGTGGAACGGCCGGACTCACGCTGACGCACTCACTCTGACGCGCGGACGGATCCCGCGGCCGCACGTTAGAGTGGATATCCCTATTTGTAAGAATCAAGTCCGGACCAAAACCGCGAAGCTCAGAGAATGAACCGGAAATGGATATAAAAACAAAATTACTAACACTGGCCCTGGCGGCTGGTATTACTGGCGGGGCTTCCGGGCAAATCCTTGTCAACGAGACATTTGATCATCCAAATGGTAATCTTTTAGGCCAAACACCCAAACCAGGACCCGGCGGCACGTGGGCAGCCCACAGCGGCGGTGGAAATCGCCCTATTCAAGTCACTTCGGGGCAAGCGATTGTCGAGCACGCTGATTCCTCCGGGGAAGATCTCAATACTGGATTCGCTGTGCTAGTCACGGGGTGGATCTACTACGGTTTTGACTTTTCTGTCAGTGCCTCGGGACCAATCACAGGGACAGATGGTGAGTATTTCGCGCATTTTAAAGATTCAGCTTTTGACTTTACAACGAGAACCTCCATTGAGTCCGCACAGTCTACCGGTGATTACACTATGGGATTTAGTGCATCCTCTAGTGATCCAGATAGCTTATGGGCTACTGACTTAGCCTTTAACACGGTATACAGAGCGGTGGCGGGCTATAATATCGATTCTGGAGCTGGTCAGCTATGGTTGGATCCAACCTCTGCTTCCAGCACTTTTATTAGTGCCGCCGCAGATGTCGGTGTTGATGTAGAATCCTTCGGACTTCGCCACTCAACGTCGGACGCAAACGAAACCATCGCTGTGGATAACCTGATCGTTTCCACAGACTTCAATTCCGCAGCCGCCGTTCCAGAGCCAGAAATGTTTGGCGCTCTGGCCGGCCTCATGGTTCTTGGCTTCGCAGTATTCCGTCGCCGCAGACAGGGCTAGGACGCACTACAAACTTCAGGCGCAACGCCTTTTTAGGCCGCCCATCAGGGCGGCCTTTTTCATCTCTAAAAATATTTTGGCACAAATCCGAGATCGGCATGATTTCCGCTCCCATTAAAACCTCTCATCGAATCGAATTCTCTAATTTAAATCAATCCAACTATGAAATACATCACGATCACCACTCTCACCGTTCTCCTTTCCACCACATCCTTTGCTCAAACTGCGATCCAAATCGCCTCTAGCAACGAGTCGATTGAAAGCACAGGTCCCAGCGGCTCACCTTGGAATCACAATGCGCAAGCCCCCGGGGGTTTCGAAGCATACGCGATTGACAGCTTTACGTTCAGTCCATCCGATTTTGGCTTGGCTACGGTTACTGCCTTGAGTGTGATTGAGATATCCTACATGCAGTCAAATGCCTTTTTTACTACTGGCGGTCCTCTCTCATTTTTCGTCTCATTTGATACCACCGTCGGTGGAGGAGATTACAGTGGATTATCGCACAGTAGCTCTGGGGCAGGGATAGACGACGCGCAGTTTTCTGATTCCCCATCAACGCAAGGTATCGGGAGCGGCACGTTCACCGAGACTGCTGATGGTGACGTTGATACCTACGCCCTTTCCTTCGGAGGAGCTCTCGAGACCTCTTTGCTGAACGCTATCAATAATAGTGACCCCTTCTCGATCCTCATGGGTGTGTCCAGCGGATCAACGGCTGCCACGTATGCGGGACTCGAGAGCTTCGATTATGTTATAAACGGCGGATCCGAGCCGGACAGCAAAAGGACTAATCTTTCCCTCACCGCCGTCCCCGAGCCGGAAATGTACGGTGCTCTCGTCGGTCTTCTCGCTCTCGGCTTAGCGGTTTCCCGCCGTCGCAGAAGGAGCTAGGCGCGACTACAACCTTCAGACTAAAAGCCTTACAAAGGCCGCCCTTCGGGGTGGCCTTTTTGTTTTCTCGCGGGTTGACGTTATGATTTGGAAAGGCGAGCTGTCCAGGGATGCCCAAAAAGGATGGACAGGAGTTGGCAGCTATGAGCCGGTAAGTCAGACAGACATGGCTATGGGCGGCGCCCCAACCAAGGGTAGCTGGATGAGTGATGGGATAACCTTGGCGGTCTCTGACGAGCGAACTCCGATGCTCGCACTCTGACGATCAGACGGATCCCGCGGCCGCGGGATGTGGTCCGCACGGCGGAGTGGTCCCTGCGTCGGAGTGGGACGGTATTGTGCTTGGTGACACAACGGTTCCTCGTTCACCGCAATGAGGGTAAGCCTAAAGGCATACCCCACTATGGAGAGATATCGACCGTGGGTGGGTTGCTTTAGCGCCCACTTTCATAGGGTGGGTCAGCAATCCCGCCACAACGCGCGGACGGAACGGAGCCCGTCCCTCCCCAATCGAATGCCTTTCCCGGAGGGACCGTCCCGCGGCCGCGGGATGCGGCCGCACGTTAGCCCGCCTTCAGCTGTTTTGGGGTATATTTTTCGTAAGTCGTTGGTTTTCGGCTCATCTCTCTAAAAGGTCTCCACCACAGGCTTTGGATTTCGGATCTCAGGCGGGGGCTGCATAGGCAAGTTCAGCCCGAGTTGTTCGAGGAGAAGGCGATGAACCTTTTCCGGTTTGGTGTAACGTCTCATTTGAAGCTCGCGCCCGTCGGCGGCCGGGATGGTGACATCGAGCATCTGGATTTCGCTGAGGCGCTGGAGCACGCTCCGGGAACTCAGTCCGGTGGCCGCCTTCTTGTTGTATTTCTCAAGGGTAACGTGCAGGCAGTAGGCGAGGAAGCTGATGAAGACATGGGCTTCGATACGCTCGTCGAGCTGGTGAAAGACAGGACGCAGGCCCAGATCGCCCTTGAGAGTGCGGAAGCTTTCTTCGATTCGCACCAGGTTCATGTAGTTTTGCCAGAGCTCTGCGGGGTCCTCGCCCGTGAGGTTGCTGCGTAGCAGATACTGTCCTTCGCTCCGGCGGACCGCACGGAGCTTTTGGCGGTCCAACTCAAACCGGAAGGTTTCGGCACTGACCGGTTGCTTGGCCTCGGGAAGCCTGAGAGTGACCAGACGGTGAGCGTTTCGACCGGCCTTTTCCTTGGCCGCTCCGATGGCCAACAGCAATTCGTCGCGAGTTAGATGCTTACGCTTTTGCAGTTCTTTGAGTCTGGCCCAGTAGGCTTTGAGTTTCCTGCGCCGCATGGAGCTCTCTTTGCTGCGGCGCGGCAAGCTGCGCGCGAGCACGTAAAGCTCCCCCTGGCGGGGCAGGAGCTTGACCCGGACATCGCCATGGGCTGCGCCGCAAATGAAGGCCAGCTGGATGCGGCCCTGAAACGGTGCCGCGAAAACCTGGCCGCACTCTGACGTCCGGACAGGGTGATGACGGCCTACTAGTAGGCTTTAAATTTTCGTGGCGCGGTGCTTTAGCCCGCGTTCTGTTGCACCTATCCCTCCAGGTACCGCACTGAGGCTAAAGCACTCAGCCACATTTTGGATCCGAAAAATGATAAGTTACAGCCTACTAGTGTCGTAAATGGGTTTACAAAATCAGAGCAGGGTATTCTCTATGTCGAAGACACTGCTCAGCAATCGATGAGGGCTTGAGGCTTTGGGTTCCCTTGCTCCCAAATCGTAATCGAGAGCCCCCACCTCCGCGTGGTCCGCGCATCGGAGTGGTCCGATAATAAACAATCCGCACCGGTATTAGCGCTCCTTTCGGTCGATATCATCCTTCTTTGCCGCACAACGCCCCGCCCAATAGCTGGGCATTAGCGAAAATTAAGACTTTTTTCTCGTCTATAAAACTCCCTAACTGACTGACTGGTAATTATCTACCGAATGTTAAGACTTTGTCACTCTACACCGCTTGACGATTCACCGAGGATTGGCAGAGATATAGCTCATGTTGGTTAGGGAATTTTCCCGACCAACTACCAGGTGCGGCACCTCAAAAGCGGTGTTACCTGTTTTCATCAACATAAAATAGAAAATCAAACTCACTCAAAAACGAGAAATTCAACAATTGTAAACTATGAATCTTAAAACAAAATTATTAACGCTGGCTCTCGGAGCCGGAATTGCCGGGGCTGCGAATGGGCAGGTCGTGTTTGAAGATAATTTCAATTCAATTACTGGCGATATTACTACTAGTCCAAATTGGAGCAAATTTAGCGGCACCGGTAACCCGACTGTCGCCGGAGGTATCGTTTCAATTGGGGCTGGTGATGGAGATGTCGAAGCAGATCTAGGAACGTTATCTTCGGGAACCTATTTTTTTGGAATCGACATAGAGATAGCGAGTGCTGCGGCCTCCGAGTACGTGCTCGGTTTCAGAGACGGCAGTACCCTAGTTTCCAGAATTTTCTTTGCTGATGAGGGTTCAGGTTTCGCTATTGGTGCGAATACGGGCGGCACGGGATCTGGCTCTGCTGATGGTTTCATCGGAGGCGTTACTCCCACAGTGTTCGACTTAGGAACTACCTACCGGCTCGTTTCTAGCTACGATGGAGCCTCTACGGTGAGTATATGGATTGACCCGACCTCAGGTGACTTTGCTTCACCGGACCTTACGATCAGTAATAGCGACGGCCCACACACGCCCGATGCCTTTTATTTCCGGCAAGGAGGGGGCTGGGACAACGGCGGTGCTTCTTGGACTGCTGATAATCTGGTCGTTTCCAGTAACTTCGCTTCCGCAGTCCCAGAGCCAGAAATGTACGGCGCTCTCTTCGGCCTTATCGCTCTCGGTTTCGCGGTCGTCCGCCGTCGTCGCCACCAGAGATAAGCTCGGATTCAAAATTTAGGCACACCGCCTAACCAAGGCCGCCCTCCGGGGCGGCCTTTTTGTTGGTTGGATCGGTGAGCTTTCTTAGTGATAAGCAATTTCCGGGGATTACTGGGGAACGGCATCCCGCTGAGCGGGAAGCCGTTCCCAGTAGCCGACTCTGACGCGCGGGCGGGGCGGCACTGTTCTGCGTAGCTCGAATAGTGAATCTAAGGCCATCCCGGGAGGGGACAACCTCCGTGTGGTACGTGTGCTGGAAAAGGGATAGAAACCACTATCGTGGCTCCTCTACGGGGTAAGGGTAGCACAAAAAAGCCCGGAAGAGGATACTGTCTCTTCCGGGCTGTGTTTTTAGATCTTCTAAATTTGTCGACTTACTCAATCGGCTGCCAGACATCTACCGAACCCTGGCCCGATGCTTGTGCCATCTGGTTCAGGATCATGTCGCGGCTCATGCCTGCGGCTTCCATCGGACCCATCATCATTTCTTCGACGGCTTCCATCTGGCCGACCATGTCGATCTTCCAAGTGCCATCTTCTTCTACAAAGGCGAAGTCCATTTCAGTGGGTCTGCCATTCATGAGGATCGGACCGGTCGCGCTATCCCCGTCCACCATGACTTCACCCATGGAAGACATCTTGCTGGTTTTGTCGTAATCGGAAGACATCAACAGCAGGGTTTCCGGACCGCTCCCGGGAGCTATGCCGTTGGCCGCTTTGCGAACCCCAAATACACTAATGATAATGGGGAAGGACTCTTGCATCAGAGTTGCCTTGTCCGCCGAGATGGCGAGGGTGCGGATGTTTTCCATCAGTTCTTGTGAGGGTGCGCTCATGAGAGCCCAGGCCGTTTCAGAATTTTTCGCGAGCATCGCGTCGTCAAATTGACTGTACGTCGCTTGGACATCAGCCGCATCATCCGCAACCGCGAATAGAGGCAGGAGGGAAACCGCTGTAATGAGTGTGATTTTGCAGATTTTCATGGCCTCCACCCAAACCCAAAGAGGAGCAAAATACGAACACAAAACGGTTGGTGATGGGAAATCACCGCGGACGGATTAGTCTCGCGCAGAGGCGCAGGGTCGCAGAGTTTACAATGATGGATGAAAATACAATAGGAACAATGTTGATCGAGGCGGCTATTGAAGTTCACCGTGAGCTTGGCCCCGGTCTGCTAGAATCTGTCTACGCCTGACCGGAAATAGGCTGGGATATTTACTCAATTTTGGAGGCGAAGTGATGAAGACGGGCATCACTCGCTG
>Ga0222662_1001052_pt1 | contig 15369 bp, 18 predicted proteins | sample AntAcemetagen600_FD_179821 | JGI IMG/M metagenome (GOLD analysis project Ga0222662, IMG submission 179821) | Saline water microbial communities from Ace Lake, Antarctica - #600 | ecosystem: Environmental > Aquatic > Non-marine Saline and Alkaline > Saline | place: Antarctica: Ace Lake...
TCGAAATCGGCAAAGCCGAGCTCATTCTCATTCAAAACCTTCAAAAAGCCTTTCGGGCCCCCGCGATGCTGAATGTAAGGCGCGCCCGCAGCAGACGCGGTGCTGAGGTAAAAATGATCTCTTTCCGCGATGAAAGCCTGAAGCTCCCCCGTGATTTTACGCGTCCCGCGCGGCTCCATATCAAATCCTTCGTAAAATGTGCGACTGCCTAATGCTGTTTGTAGCGCCTTCACCGCGTCAGAAAAACCATGGTCGGCAACATCTCTATCCATTTGGCGCTTATTCCCGATGTCTTGGTTTACCTCAAAAAGAAGCGCGTTTTGCCCAATTCGTCACTTGATGCGTGGAAAAAGCCACCCCATAGAGCAGGACCGCGCCAAGCACGCCGGGCAGGGCAATCTGATATCCTGCCTCCGCTATGCTGGATGCCGTCAACATGAGCAATAGCGGGTCAGCGCCTGCGGGCGGGTGCACGGTGCGTGTCGCCAGCATGAGGCCTAAGGCCAATCCAGAGGCAATGCCGACCGCAATGACACCATTTCCAAAAATAAAGAAACAAATTAGTCCCACAAGCATGGACAGGGCATGGCCTCCTGCTACATGTCTGAGTTGTGAGAGCGGGCTTTCAGGCAGACCAAAGACCAGAACGGCGGTCGCCCCAAGCGGTGCCATCAAAAGCGCATTGCCGCTGACATTGCTTAGAAAAGCGATCAATCCGATGCCGATTGAGGCGCCAAGGGTTGCTATGAGCATTTGTCGCAGCGGTGGGCGTTCAAATCCTGTTTCCAGCAGGGCGAGGAGATTGGACATGGCGGAACCTTTTGGTTTTGGCCTTGGATAGGGCTGGACAGAGGCTCGGGGGAGCTCGACTGCTCTGAATATAGAAGGGTTTGCCCTTCATACAATACCGTTCGGTATCTTTTGTGGAAAGCGGGTTATAGTCTTTGTCGCTAAATGCCGCCAAAAGAGAAAAGAAAGTCCTGCATGCCCCGTCCAAGCCGTAAAAATGATCTGGTTGAAGCCGCTCAAGTGCTTTTCAATCAGGAAGGTTTTCATGCCATTGGCATCGAACGCATCCTGACCGAGGGCAAGCTCGCCAAAATGACCCTCTATCGGCATTTTCCCTCAAAAGAGGCGCTCATTCTAGGTGTGCTGGAGACACGGGAAAAAGCGGTCAACGGATGGTTCCGTGAGGTTTTGGCCAACCCAAATCTCGAGGGTGTCGGCCGCCTGCTGGCCATCTTTGATGCGCTGGAGCTGTGGTTTGAAGATGGCTCGCCGCTGGGTGCCTTTTCGGGTTGCCTATTCGTCAAGGCATCTGCTGAGTTTCCCCATCCCATGAGCCCCATTCATCAAGCCGCCCTTGAGGCCAAATTGGCTTTTGTCGAAATGGTCACGGCTGCTGCTGAGCTGGAACGCTTCAAGAAGCCACGCCTGTTGGCACGTCAAATATCGCTTTTGAAAGAAGGGGCGATTGTCATGGCACAAATTCAGGGCGCGTCGAAACCCGCCGCAGATGCCAGAAACGCAGCAGAGCGGTTGCTCGAAAACTGGCCCCGCAAAAAGTAAAAAAGGAGCGTTGACGTGACCACGATCTATCACGTGCCCAGAACAAGATCGGTGCGGCCTATATGGCTTTGCCTCGAGTTGGACATGCCATTTGACATCGTGTCCGTTGATTTTTCGCCGGATTACAGGAATTCACCTGAATGGCGTGCCATCAGCCCGGCGGGCAAAATCCCCGTATTGAAAGACGGCGATGTGACCATGTTTGAATCTGGCGCGATGGTGGAATTCATTCTGGATCGATATGGGGAAGGGCGGTTGCGGCCCAAACAAGGCACAGCAGAACATGCGGCCTATTTGCAATGGAGCTGGTTTGCCGAAGCCACGCTTGTGCGCCCGCTCGGTCTCGTTCGGTTGATGAAAACAGCGGCTGATAACACATCCTCGGTAATAGAAGATACAAGGCAAAAAGTGCGAACAGCCCTGCAAGCCGTAGAGACCGGACTCGCCAATAGCGAATTTCTATTGCCCATGGGGTTTAGCGCGGCGGACATCATGATGGGCTATTCGCTTGAACTGCTTTTGCAGTTGAACCTGCTCGCAGACAGTTTCCCCAACGTCCGGGCCTATTTGACGCGCCTAAAAACACGTAACGCCTGCAAAACGGCTCTGCATACTTAAAGCGACCATTAGCGCGCGGTAATTCTTAACGCACTAACATCAAGAAACGCTCCTAACAACATGAGTCCATAGCGAATTTTGATCTCATAAATAGATTCACTATTAGTTAACCAAAAGGACTTGGACACTATTCCTGCCCTTTTACTTTAAGCAAACGGTTCTCGAACCATTGCGCTATCGAACCCTCAATTATCGGGATCGAATTTGGTTAATGGCTCTTAACATCCTGTTAAGCCTATGTTTTCTACAGTCACTCTCGAGAATCTGTGAGCCTCGCTGGTGGTGCCTCCATGAACCTGCTAAAACGCGGGCCAGAAAGCACCTGGGCTCGCATGTTCAGTGTGCAACATCGCAACCAACAGTTGATGATCAAGGAAATTCCTATGTCGGCAGACAATCTGGACAGCTCCGAAGGGCGCATCGCCACCGTAGAGCGCAAGACCAAAGAGACCGCTGTGTTTGTCTCTCTCGATCTTGATGGCAAGGGCGAGTACGACGTGGATACAGGGATTGGTTTTTTGGACCACATGCTGGAGCAATTATCACGTCACTCGTTGATCGACCTGAAAGTCCGCGTAGACGGTGATCTGCACATTGATATGCACCACACAACCGAAGACAGCGGCATTGTTGTGGGCGAAGCGGTCAAAAAGGCGCTCGGCTCATTCAAGGGCATCAAACGCTATGCAAGCGCGCTTATCCCCATGGATGAGACGCTCACCCGCTGCGCCATTGACGTATCCGGTCGGCCCTATCTGATTTGGAAAGTGGACTTTTCCCGTCCAAAACTGGGTGAAATGGACACGGAACTATTCAAGGAATGGTTTCAAGCCTTCGCCCAGGCGGCTGGAGTCACACTCCACATGGAAAACCTCTATGGCGAAAACAATCACCACATCGTGGAAAGCTGTTTTAAGGCCCTCGCCCGGGCACTTCGTGTAGCGGTGGAAATCGACCCGCGCACCGCAGATCGTGTGCCTTCCACCAAGGGCATGATCGGCAGCTAATTTGCATCCCGGCTGGCTTTTTGCCGCCCCATCGCCTAAAGAATGCGCATTCATTTGATCGGCCCCTTTCTGTCGATCCATCTCCATGTGGGATTGCCCAATGCGCACCTATACGGTTCATGCCAATGCGTCTGTGTCACGAGAGGACGCCCGCGTTCGTTTCGTAAAAGAAGGCATCGCATGGGGCGCGCTGATCTCGCCCCTGATCTGGTTTCTGTTTCATCGCATGTGGTGGGAGGCGGCCTTTTCCGTCGGCCTGGCCCTCCTAATCGCCTTTAGTGGGGCTGCACTGGCATTAGACGAGAATGTTGTTCTGGTCGCAGGCCTATTGTTTCAGGTGTTGATTGCCGTTGAAGCCAATGATCTGAGACGGTTGGCGCTGTCGCGGGGCGCCTATCGCTCTGTCGCCATTGTCCACGGGGTCGATGCCGCAGAAGCCGAATTGCGCTTTTTCTCCAACTGGAAGGGGCCATTGCCCACAGCTGACCGCATGGCGGATATTGGCGCCACCACAAGCGCCGTCTTTGATCACCGGGGCGAAACGGGCAGCCTCCTGTCTCGGGTGACGGGGCCAAAACAGACCGTTTGGCCACAAACACCATCACAAACCTCAAAAGGGGCTGCCGGACCTTCTGACGAAGAAGTGCTCGGCCTGTTTCCCAAACCGCATTCGTAAAAGGGCCTATTCGTGATTACCTCTATCCCGTTGTTCAGCCCTTCACGTGAGTACACATCATGAAGACCGCCATCATTGATTATGGCTCAGGCAATTTGCGCTCCGCCGAAAAATCCTTTGAACGCTCCGCGCGTGAGCTTGGTCTGAGCATGCAAATTGACGTGACGAGCGACGCTGAAACAGTGCGCGCCGCCGACCGGATTGTTTTGCCGGGCGTTGGGGCTTTTGGGGACTGTATCAGGGGTCTGAAAGCCGTTCCCGGCATGGTCGACGTTCTGGAAGAAACTGTCCGCGAAAAAGGCCGTCCCTTTTTGGGCATTTGTGTTGGCATGCAGCTCATGGCGTCCCGCGGGCTCGAGCATGGTGACCACCTTGGCCTTGGATGGATTGAGGGCGAGGTGATTGAAATTGCGCCGTCTGACCCAGCTTTGAAAATTCCGCATATGGGCTGGAATGAACTGGACATCATACATCCGCACCCCGTGCTGGCCGATCTGCCAGCTACCCACGCCTATTTTGTGCACTCCTATCAATTGCACGCGAAAAACGATGCCGACGTCGTTGCCCAAACAAACTACGGCGAACCAGTGACCGCCGCCGTTGCACGCGACAATATGATAGGCACCCAATTCCATCCGGAAAAGAGCCAGGCCCTGGGCCTCGCCCTCATCCGCAATTTTCTTCAATGGAGACCTTGAGAGCTATGATCCTCTTTCCTGCCATCGATCTGAAAGACGGTGAGTGCGTGCGCCTGGTGCGTGGCCTCATGGAAGAAGCAACGGTTTTCAATGATGATCCAGCGGCCCAAGCCCGTGAGTTTCAAAGCGTTGGTTTTGACTATTTGCATCTTGTCGATTTGAACGGTGCTTTTGAAGGCAAGCCGGTGAACGCAAGCGCCGTGGAAGCCATCTTGAACGACGTGACCATCCCTGTGCAATTGGGCGGCGGCATCCGCGATCTGGCCACGATTGAAAGGTGGCTCGAAAAAGGCATTGCCCGGGTCATCATTGGCACCGCTGCTGTCAAAGACCCGGATCTGGTGCGCGAAGCCTGCAAGCTCTTTCCCGGCCGTGTGGCCGTTGGTTTGGATGCAAAAGACGGCAAAGTCGCTGTAGAAGGCTGGGCAGAAGTGTCCGACGTCACAGTGCTTGATATGGCCAACAAATTTGAAGACGTCGGCGTTGCCGCCATCATCTTTACCGACATTGCGCGCGATGGCGTCTTGCAGGGCCTGAACATGGACGCCACTGTTGGCCTCGCCAACGCTATTTCTACGCCTGTCATTGCAAGCGGCGGACTCTCGTCAATTGATGACGTCAAAGCCTTGATCGCTGCAAAATGTCCTGGCCTTGAAGGCGCCATTTCCGGGCGCGCGCTCTATGATGGCCGTCTCGATCCGGCAGAAGCGATTGCCATGCTCAAGGGAGCCGCGTGATGCTCAAGGCCCGCGTCATTCCCTGCTTGGATGTAAAAGATGGCCGCGTTGTCAAAGGCGTGAACTTTGTCGATCTGGTGGATGCGGGTGACCCCGTTGAGGCTGCACGGGCCTATGATGCGGCGGGCGCGGATGAACTTTGTTTTCTCGACATCACAGCCTCCCACGAAGATCGCTCGATCCTCTTTGATGTGGTCCGCCATACAGCAGAAGAATGTTTCATGCCGCTGACAGTTGGTGGCGGGGTGCGCACGATTGACGATGTGCGGCAGCTTTTGCTCGCAGGCGCTGACAAAGTCTCCATCATGACGGCGGCGGTCCACAATCCAGATTTTGTCCGCGAGGCCGCCGAAAAATTTGGCTCCCAATGCATCGTGGTGGCCATTGATGCAAAGCGTGTTTCCAAAGATGGCGAAATCGCGCGCTGGGAAGTGTTCACGCACGGGGGTCGCAAGGAAACCGGCATTGATGCCGTGGAATATGCCAAAAAAGTCGTCGAGCTGGGCGCCGGTGAATTGTTGCTCACTTCCATGGACCGGGACGGCACCAAAGAAGGTTTCGACATCGAACTGACCAACGCCATCTCAAACGTGGTGCGTGTGCCTGTCATTGCCAGTGGCGGTGTCGGCACATTGGATCATTTGGTTGAAGGTGTTCGCGATGGGCATGCAAGTGCAGTTTTGGCGGCGTCCATCTTCCATTTTGGCACTTTCACAATCGGTGAAGCAAAATCCCACATGGCCGCAAAAGGCATTCCTGTCCGCCTCTAAATAATCGCCTCTCCCTATTACGTCGATTGCACATTGTACTTCTGCGCGCGCGCGGTGAATACTCAAGGGGACGAGCTATCTGAAAAGGTGAGTGAACGTGAGTCAGGAAATTGAACTGAAACTCACTGTGGATGAAGCCGGATTGGCACGTGTGCCAAAGACAGGTCCGTTCGCGCAGGTGGACTTTCATGCACATGTTCCCCGTCACCTAAAAGCCATCTATTTTGATACAGAGACAAATACTCTGCGCCTAAACGGTATCGTCTTGCGGTTGCGGGACGAAAATGGGCGTCTGGTACAAACGCTCAAGAGCAAAAAGCATTTTGGTTCTCTCGCTGCCGGTCGTGCGGAATATGAATTTACAGTACGAAAAAACCGCAAGAGCCCTGATCTAAAGCGCTTGCCTGACAAAATCAAAAATGATGTAGCGCTTCTTCTAAAAGCAGATCGCCTCCACCCTGTTTTCCAAACCGATGTAGAACGCAAAATCGGGTATTTGGAAACACCTGATGGTGATCTCATCGAAGTGGCACTCGATCGCGGCCTCATTAAGTCAGGGGAGCGTGAAATGCTGGTGAGCGAACTGGAGCTTGAACTTAAAAAAGGTCACCCCTCATCCCTCTACCGCATTGCGCTTGATCTGGTCGGAACGGTACCGCTCCGCATCGGCATGCGGTCAAAAAGTGAACGGGGTTTTGCACTTGCCTATGGCCTGCCACCTTCTTCGATAAAAGTTGAAACGGTGCAACTGCAAAAATCCGCCAGTGTCGAAGAAGCATTGGAAAAAACATTGCGGCATTGCCTGTCGCATATTGTGGCCAATGAACCCGCCCTGGTAGATGCCAGAGATGGCGAAGCGCTTCACCAAATGCGGGTGGCATTGAGGCGGTTGCGCGCTGCATTGGAAATTTTTGCGCCAGTGTTGGACGCCAGCATGTCACAAGAGCTGATGGACAAAGCGCGCGACTTGTCGATTGTATTGGGGGCCGCCCGTGATCTGGATGTGTTCAGGTCTGAGCTTCTCGCACCCCTCAAAAATAACAAGACTCCAGATCTTGAGGCTTTGGATAAAGCCGCAGAAATTGTTCAAGCCACAGCATGGGAACGCGCCCTTGGCGCGGTGAGGTCGCCTGAGTTTACGCATACATGTCTCTCGCTGGCGCTTTACATCGAAGAACGCAGTTGGCATCAGGCTGCTAAAGGAGACGCGGCGAAAAAAATGCGCCTTGCCTTGCCGGCTAAACAGTTTGCCGCCGCCGCACTCGACAAGCGTTTGAAAAAAGCCAAAGCGCTCGCGCGCAATATGGAAAGCCTGTCTCTCGAAGAGCGCCACGCGCTTCGCAAACAACTCAAACGATTGCGCTACGCCATTGGTTTTTTCTCAAGCCTTTACGGCAAGAAAAAAGTATCGCTACAACTGCAACACCTATCGCGCCTTCAAGATGTTTTTGGAAGTCTGAATGATCTTGCGGTCGCGGAAAATACCGTCAGTGCCTTGGTGAATTCTGATCAGGTGAGCGCAACTTCCGCACAATCTCCGTCAAATATTCTTCTCGCAAAAGGGGCGGGAAGACTACTCGGCTGGCATGGCGCACGCGCAGACGCACAATGGTCGAACGCCATGTCCACTTGGGCTAAGTTCAGGAAAACAAGAGCCTTTTGGCGGAAATAGGGCTATTTTCGGCCGATTGTTCAGCCGATGCCGAGGCGCTGAGCGCTTATGGAAAAGAACAATTTTATCCTTGTTTAACGTCAATTCGCGTCAAAACCGCTCTCTCTTTTTCGCTCAAAGCCAATCTCTTTAGGCTCAAATCGCCCCTGACTTGAAATTATTGTTTCATGGGGACAGAAATGTTGGCACCCAAAAGCGTCGCACAAAGACGCACGATAGGCCTTTACACACAAGGCGCGGAAATTACCGGACGAAGGTTGAGCGCATCAGCGGTGGAGCGCCTGGCGGATTATCATGGCCGCTATTTGAAAGGCATGAAGGGCGGGCGACGTGTTGTCCTTCGCGCCTGTAATTTGGCCGGTCTCAACCTCACGGGTCTCAATCTTTCAGACGCCGATCTTCCTGCTTGTGATTTTTCAAATGCGATTTTGACGGATGTCGCCCTGGCGCGCGCCAATCTTTTTGGAGCGCGTTTTGATGGGGCCGATCTCACCAATGCCAACTTGCAACGCGCTGATCTGCGAGGTGCCAAATTTGAAAACGCCAAACTGATCCGAACAAGGTTCGCGGGTGCTGACATGCGGCGCGGTGAAGTAATGGGTGAAAGTGGAAAACTTTTTCTCGATCCTTCTTGTTCGTTTCGAGGCGCATCCTTGCTGAAAAGTGACATGGGAACCTGTAAAATGACAGGCGCAGATTTTGAAGGTGCCCAACTCGATCAAGTGAAATTTATAGGCACGGACCTGCGCGACAGTTCGTTTGATGGGGCAAACCTTTCAGGCGTTGAAATGCAGGGGGCCAATCTGATGGACGCGGACCTCACACGAACGGCGATAGACGAAGCAACGGAAGGTTCTGCAAATTTGATGCGGTCCCGCCGTGCATTGCGGCCCCCAACGGGGGAACGTCTGGCAGAAATTCTGGCAGAGCATGCCAAATGGGTGCATAGCGAGAAGACAGAAGGCGAGCGCGCAAACTTTGGCGAAACAGACCTCACCAGGTTTGACCTGTCGGGTCACTTCCTGCCCGGCGCAGATTTCACGAGAGCAGTGCTCGTGGGAACCGATTTGCGGGAGACCTTTCTTGTGGGGGCCGACATGCGCGGCGCCATTCTCATTGATGCGCATTTGGATGGGGCGGACTTGCGAGGCACGGACCTTCGTGGCGCTGTCACATCTGGCACAGCTTTCGAAACCACAACGCAAGGTGCCCTGGATGATGAGCGAATTATGACGAGGCTTTAAAGTCAGTCTCAAATTCTGGGCGATTGGTCCTTGCTGGCGTCTTCATCTCAAATCTGATACGAACACGCGCCGCAGGACGGCAGTAATCTTTGTGTCTTTGGGCGGCTCATGCTCAAAAACGGTTGAAGGATGCCCATTATGCCCGCCAATAAGGGATTTGACGCCAGTCAACTGGATCTTCTTTTTGCGACCATCGCTGAGCGCAAAGGAAGGGACCCAAAAAGTTCCTATACAGCCTCTCTTTTGGCCAAGGGACCGCAGAAATGCGCCGAAAAAATGGGTGAAGAGGCCGTTGAGACCATTATTGCGGCTGTCTCGGGAAGCCGCCAGGAGGCGATTTCCGAAAGCGCTGACCTGCTCTATCACTGGCTTGTTCTCACCGCTTCACTCGACATTAACCCGGCAGAGGTTTATGGAGAGCTCGCCCGTAGAGAAGGGACCTCCGGTCTGGATGAAAAAGCCAGCCGTTCCCCCGATCCTTCGGACGATTAAGACGAAGAACGGTAGAGAAGCACGCGCCATGTCGAAACTCGAGGCTGAAAAAACGGTGGTCACACCATCCGGGAAAAAACCTGCGTCGCCAACCGTGCGATCCATATCGCCATTCCGGCATTTTACCTCAGACGAGTGGGGCAAATTGCGCGCTGACACGCCGCTGACCCTGTCAGAAGATGATCTGGACACGTTGCGCGGCTGGGGGGAAAACGTCTCTCTGGAAGAAGTCCGCGAGATCTATCTGCCGCTCTCCAGGCTTTTGAACCTCTATGTCGCGGCCACACAGGAGCTGCACGGGGCTACTTCAAGTTTTTTAGGCACAAAGCAGGCCAAAACACCTTTTATCATCGGTGTCGCGGGCTCTGTGGCCGTGGGCAAAAGCACCACAGCGCGTATTTTGCACCAGTTGCTGGCGCGCTGGCCTAACCACCCGAAGGTTGATCTCATCACCACGGATGGCTTTTTGTATCCAAACGCTGTGCTGGAAGAGCGCGACCTTATGGGACGCAAGGGCTTTCCAGAGAGTTTCGATGTAAATCGTCTGATCAGCTTCCTGTCCGACATCAAAGCGGGGGGCCGACAGGTAGAAGCGCCGGTCTATTCCCACTTTCACTACGACATTATGGACGAGACGGTCACCATTGATCAGCCGGATGTTCTGATCGTAGAGGGACTGAACGTTCTACAAAGCTGGAAACCGGCGGAAGGCGAAGACCCGCAGCCCTTCGTGTCCGATTTTTTCGACTTTTCCATCTATCTGGATGCAGAAGAAGACATCGTGCGGGACTGGTATGTGGACCGTTTCATGGGGCTACGCAAAACCTCGTTCCAGGATCCAAAAGCCTATTTCCACCGCTTTGCAGGTCTCAGCGATAAAGAGGCTGAAGAAATGGCGACGTCCATCTGGACATCGATCAATCTGGCCAATTTCCATAAAAACATTCTGCCAACGCGCGAGCGGGCCGACCTGGTGCTGCGCAAAGGCAAAGACCACGCAATCCGTGATGTATTTTTGAGGAAGCTCTGAGCGACTCCCGGGCCATGAAGCCAAGAAATTAGAGTCGCACTCCAATGTTTCGAGATGCTTGGAAATGCAAGTTGCTCACCCCGGACGAAAAAAGTCAGCACCCGGGATGAGATTTCTGTTGGGCCCAGAGTCCTCTCCTAAAAAGTCAGGTTCTTTTCTTTGGCCAAGGCTTTCAGGTCTGCCTGAGGGCGCGCGCCATAGTGGCTGATGCATTCTGCAGCGGCCATGGAACCCAACTGACCACATTGTGCCGGTGTCGCCCCTTTGGAAAGCCCATGCAGGAAGCCAGCGGCGTAAAGGTCGCCAGCGCCAGTTGTATCGAGCACTTTGGAAACTTTCTCCGCGTCCACCACATGCACTTCGCCGTCTGCCACGATCACGGACCCGGCTGCGCTGCGCGTCAGAGCCGCAAATTTGCAGTCTTTGATGACGGCTTGAAGGGCGGCATCAAAGTTATCAACTTCATAGAGCGACAGGATTTCATCTTCATTGGCAAAAAGAATATCAACTTCTTCTTTAGCCAGATTGCGGAACTCATCGCGGAAGCGACCCACACAAAAACTGTCCGAAAGCGTCAGAGACACAAGGCGCCCAGCACTATGGGCAATACCGGCAGCTTTCAAAAAAGCCTCTTTGGCGTGCGGCGGATCCCAAAGATAGCCTTCCATATAGGTAATGGCGGAAGATTTGATGAGATCTTCCGGCACATCATCAGGCCCAAGCCCGGCGCAGGCGCCAAGGTAGGTGCTCATGGTGCGTTCGGCATCCGGTGTCACGGTGATCAGGCAGCGCGCGGTGGAAGGTCCCTCCGTCGCAGGAGCTGTGTCAAACGTCACGCCCAACGCTTTAATGTCATGTGTGAACACCTGGCCCAATTGGTCATTGCGCACTTTGCCGATGTAAGCGCCACGTCCGCCAAGGGCTGCAAGCCCAGCGATGGTGTTGCCGCAAGAGCCACCGGAAACTTCAATGGCTGAACCCATTTTGTCGTAGAGCGCCGCGGAGCGGGCTTCATCAACAAGGCCCATTGCACCTTTTTCCAAGCCATTTGCGGTTAGGAACTCATCGGTTCCCTCTGAAATGACATCAACAATCGCATTGCCGATCCCGGCAACATCAAACTTTGGTTCTGACATGAAAACTCATCTGTTCTGGTGGGTCTGTGCGCGCGCACTATAAGCCCTTCGCCAAGCTGGACAAACCCCCCGCCACGTTTAATCTGGGAGTGCATTTTCAGTTCAGAGAGTAAGGCGTTCATGTTCTCCTCCCTATCAAAAGCGTTGAGCGACACATTTTCCAAACCCCTGCGCGGACCCATGTTGCGCTCGCTGTTCCTGGCGCTCGTTTTGCTCATTGTGATGGGCTTTGGCGCCAACTATGGATTGAAAGCCATCCCAAACATCGGCGCAGATTGGGGCTGGCCTATCCTGGATGAGGTAATCGATTGGTTGTCCGGCGCTTTTCTTATTGTCGCATTGATCCTTCTCCTGATGCCAGTCTCAGCTTTGTTTGCTGGATTGTTTTTGGAAGAAGTGGCCGCAGCCGTGGAAGATCGCCATTACCAGGGCGAGGCCTCAGGCCGTGACCAGCCATTTGTTCAAGGCCTCTGGATAGCTCTGAAATTCACAGGCCTTTTGATTGTCTTGAATATTGCAGCCCTGCCGCTTTATTTCATCCCCGTGGTTAACGTCTTCGTCTATTGGGGGTTGAACGGATATTTGCTTGGCCGTGAATATTTTGAGCTCGTGGCCCTACGTCATTTGTCGCAGGAAGAAGCGCGCACTTTGCGCCGTTCCAAGCGTATTCGCATTCTTGCAGCTGGAGTGGCCGCGGCTGCCTTCGCCTCTGTTCCCATCCTCAACCTGTTAACACCTTTTTTTGCGACCAGCCTTATGGTGCATGTGCATAAACAAGTGGGAAGCAAAACCGGTGCGTAAAGAATTGACGTCTACTGTTCGCGTAAGTGCCATCATCGGCTCGGCCTTTTTGTTAGGTGCTTGCGCATCGGGTGGCGGCGGCATGTCGTCATCCCTTTCACCACAAACGATCTCAGCACCCTCAACGCACGCCGTACGCCCGGCACCACAACTTGCCCCGCCGCCACGTGCAGAAACACTGATTGGATTGGACGCATATGGTTTGCGCGGTCAGTTTGGATCGCCAGACTTTCAACGCTCAGAACCCGGCGCCGAAGTATGGCGCTATGGCGGTGATGCTTGCTCGCTTTTCATCTACATGTATGAAGACGAAAGCAATACGTTGCGCACGGCCTTTGTCGAAGCACGAGCAGAGGCTGGCGGCGAACTGCCCAAAGCGCCCTGCATTGCAGACATCTCACGACAACATCAGTTGAGCGCGCTGGGATACTGAAGGACTAGCAGTTCTTCAGGCCACGGTCGTCTTTGCCTTGAACGTGCAAAATTCAATCACTTTGCAAGACGTGCATTCTGGTTTGCGGGCTTTGCAGATGTAGCGACCATGCAACAAAAGCCAATGATGGGCATGTTGCAGATAGGCTTTCGGCACGCGCTTCAACAATAACTTTTCGACATCAAGCACATTTTTGCCCGGTGCCAACCCAGTGCGATTGCCAACCCGAAAAATATGTGTGTCCACGGCGATGGTGGCTTCACCAAACGCTTCGTTCAAAACCACATTGGCTGTTTTGCGCCCCACACCAGGCAGTGCTTCAAGCGCTGCACGATCATGCGGGACCTCACCATCGTGATGTTCGATCAGCTGAGCTGATAGGGCGATGACATTTTTTGCTTTGTTGCGATAGAGGCCAATGGTTTTGATGTGGTCGCGCAAATGGGCTTCGCCAAGCTTCACCATTTTTTCTGGTGTATCGACTTTTTTGAAAAGCGCCTTGGTGGCTTTGTTCACACCAATGTCAGTTGCCTGTGCAGACAGAGCAACGGCGACGAGCAATGTGTAGGGGTTCACATAGTCCAGCTCCGTTTTCGGCTCCGGCAGGTCCGCCGACAGGATTTCAAAGAAGGGCTCAATATTGTCTTTTTTCATGCGCATGACACCAAGATAACGCATCAAAGCGTGGAGAAGCCATTGCCGAAATGAGTAGAGGCAATTATTTTGATCTCATGAAACGCGATGAAGACATTCTGCCGCTGGGCGCCCCTCTGCATTTTGATGCAGAGCTCACGCCGCATCGTGCCCTTGGGCGACGCGGGTTTCTCATTGTCATGGGATTGGTCGGCACAGTCAGTTTCATCACAGGCACTGCCTTTATGGCAATGGGGGCCTGGCCGGTGTTTGGGTTTTTAGGTCTCGATGTCGCATTGATCTATTTTGCCTTCAAGGTGAATTACCGCGCAGGCAGAGCGCACGAAACCGTGCAGCTATCAGATCAAACGCTCAAGATCCGCAAAGTGGCGGCGAACGGACAGGTGACCGCCTGGGTCTTTAAACCTTATTGGGTGCGGGTAGATTTTGATGAGGCAGATGAGGATGACGTCGCCGTAGAAGTCATCTCCCACGGCAAACGTCTAACGGTGGCGCATTTTCTATCGCCAGGAGAACGCGTTCATTTTGGCGAAGCACTGCGGGCAGAGTTGGAGCGTTTTCGCAGAGCTCCGCCGCCAAACACGACGCTTCATTAGAGTCTCACTCCAACTAGTGCGCTTCGCGCTCTATCAGCACTTTCTTTGAAAGTACTTTACCCGCGTCGTCCAGTTCATAAGCGATCGGGGCACCGGTTGCGATGTTGAGCGCCAACACTTCTTCGCGGCTCAGGCCTTCAAGTTCCATAGTTAGCGCGCGCAGGGAATTGCCATGTGCAGTAATGAGGATCCGCTCTCCACCCAGCAACCGAGGTTTGATAACCGCATGATAATACGGCAGCACCCGGTCAGCCGTATCCTTCAGGCTTTCACCACCAGGAGGCGGTGTGTCGTAGGAGCGACGCCAGATGTGAACTTGCTCTTCACCCCATTTTTTTCGTGCGTCATCTTTGTTAAGCCCAGCTAGGTCGCCATAGTCGCGCTCGTTGAGGGCGACATTGCGCACGATCTCAAGATTTTGCTGGCCAAGTTCGCTCAGAATGGAAGTGTTGGTTTTTTGAGCACGTGAGAGTTCCGAGGTGAAAGACACATCGAACGCATAGCCACCCGCTTTCAGCGCTTGGCCTGCTTCTACTGCTTCTGCACGACCCTGATCTGTCAGGTCCGGGTCTTTCCAGCCTGTGAAAAGGTTTTTCTTGTTCCACTCGCTTTGCCCGTGACGGACGATCACCAAAAGATTGGCCACGTGATATTTCTCCAAAAAACGTGTTAGAAATCAGAAAGCCCGAGCACGTCGAGCATGCTAAAGAGGCCGGGGCCTTTGCCCTGCCCCCACCGTGTCGCTGTCAACGCGCCCCGTGCAAAAAGAGTGCGATCTTCTGCTATGTGAGACAGAACGATCCGTTCGCTGTCCGCCGCAAAAATCGCTGAATGTTCGCCAACCACACTACCGCCCCGCAAAGCGGCATAGCCGATGTCGCCCCGACGACGTTCGCCGGTGATGCCGTCCCGCCCGCGCACCGCCGCGCTATCATGATCAATGCCACGACCATCTGCTGCCGCCTGACCCAACATCAAAGCCGTGCCTGAAGGCGCATCGATCTTATGGCGATGGTGCATCTCAACGATCTCAACATCCCAATCCTCATCAAGCGCTTGCGCCACCCGGCGTGTCAGGGCGGTGAGCAAATTGACGCCCAGGCTCATATTGCCCGCCCGAATGATGGTGGCATGTCGCGCGGCTGCTGCAATCTGCGCATCCTGTTCGGCGGTAAAACCTGTGGTTGCCACCACATGAACAATCCGTGCTTGGGCGGCTAAGGCTGCAAATTGAAC
>Ga0222662_1001053_pt1 | contig 15348 bp, 14 predicted proteins | sample AntAcemetagen600_FD_179821 | JGI IMG/M metagenome (GOLD analysis project Ga0222662, IMG submission 179821) | Saline water microbial communities from Ace Lake, Antarctica - #600 | ecosystem: Environmental > Aquatic > Non-marine Saline and Alkaline > Saline | place: Antarctica: Ace Lake...
GTGTGGCCCGCGTCAACAAGTGCAGACAGCACGGCGACGGAGATTTCCGGTGTGCCCATAAAGGCGAGGCGAAGAGGTTTTTTCATGGTCATGGGTCAAGAGGTAACGCGGGCAAGGCCAATCAGGCCAGTGCTTTTTGCTACGCGAGCTCTTTTTCACGCAGGCGACGCTCTTTCAGCAATTTTTTCAAAATGCGATCGCGTTTCAATTTCGAAAGATAGTCGATGAATAAAACACCCTCGAGATGGTCCATTTCGTGCTGAATGCAGGTCGCAAACATGCCTTCGCAATCATGCTCCCGAATTTCACCTTGATAGTCGAGATAGCGCAACCGGCATTTCGCGGGCCGTTCCAGCTCTTCGTAGAAATCAGGGACTGACAGACAGCCTTCTTCATAGGCACGAAGTTCGCTGTCATCCGTGGAGACAATTTCAGGATTCACAAAAAATTGTGGATCTGGTTTTTCATCTTCATTGGCTAAATCCATGACAATCACCCGGATCGGCTCGCCGATCTGGATCGCTGCCAAGCCGATGCCCGGTGCGGCATACATGGTTTCCAGCATGTCATCCATGAGCGCGCGCACCGCGTCATCTACCTTTTCAACAGGTTTTGAGACCTGTTTCAGGCGGGCGTCGGGCGCTGTGATGATCTGTCTTAAAGCCATGAGGGACGAAATAGGCCGGTCAGCCCGTCTCGTCAACCCTTTGGGAGCCCGACATGGCTCGTATTAGTCGCAGTTTTCCACGCAAACCTGGCGTTCTGTCACCCTGCCGCCACATGAACTGTAACAGGCGTTAAAATGAATGATGCACTGGGAGCCAATATCTTCGCATTGGTAGTAAGAAGGTGAGCGCTCATAGGGCTTACTTGGCTCTTCTGGCAATCCGGGAGCGCCTTCATACGTGCCATTTACGCGGTAGAAGCGCTGACGTGCTTTATCGGCCCGGTTTTTCTCGCGGTAGTATTGATCGACCTCATATTCGTAATTTTCCTGCGCGCGCGCATTTTCATCTCGAACCCGAAGATCCTCACGGTATCGGCAATCTGACTGCTCTGCTTGAGCACTGCGCCGACATTGATTTTGGCCCTGCTGGCATTGCGAAAGACACTGCATGCCTCCCTGCTGATTAGGTGGGAGATAATCATAATGCGTTTCGATCACAGGCCCGCAAGCACTCAAAAGAGCGACCAATCCGCCTGTTGCGAACCATCTGCCTAGATTTTTGACGATGCCCATGATTTTCCCCTTATTTCGCAAGTACCCCTGTCGCAGATATGGCCCGCTAGGTTCAATCTGGTCAAGTGCCGCAAACAGGCAATTTCGGGTATAGTGGGCACTTGGTGATTTGGAATGGACACGATGGACGCGACTTTTATTATATTGCTGGTTGGCATTGGATTGGCTGGTATTGCCTTGGGCGCCCTGGCTGTTGGGTATGTTCTGGCCCAGCGGAGCAAACCATCCGTGTTGGAAATTGATCCCGCAGAAGCGCAAAAAGAAGCTCTGAAACAAGAGAATTTTGACCGCCAAATGGCATCCCTTCTGGAAGCGCAAAATCAGCTCACGGGCCGCCTTGCCACCATGCAGGACGGTCAGGTGACAGGACAACAAGCGCTCACGCAATCGTTGAATGAACGGCTGGATGCGGTGAGCCTGAAGCTCAATCAGAATTTGAGCGAGAACACGCAAAAGACGACGCAGACGCTGAATGAGCGGCTCGACAAGGTGACCCAACAGATGGGCAAAAACCTCACCGAGAACTCCCAGAAAACACAAGAGCACCTGGGGCAGCTCAATACGCGCCTTGCCCTCATCAACGAAGCGCACAAGAAGTTGGACGGCCTGACAACGGAAGTCGTCGGCCTGCAAGAGGTGCTCGGCAACAAACAGGCACGCGGGGCGTTTGGCGAAATCCAGTTGAATGATCTGGTGACCAATGCTCTGCCACCCTCTGCCTATTCGTTTCAGACGCCACTTTCCAATGGCAAGCGAGCCGACTGCCTGATCAAACTGCCCAATCCACCGGGGGCCATTGCGGTCGATTCTAAATTTCCCCTCGACAGCTACCGTCGCCTTGTCGACGCCCCAGATGGTGCGGCCAAACAGCTAGCCTCAAGGCAATTAAGAGCTGACGTGCTGAAACACATCAAAGATATTTCCGAGAAATATATTATTCCCGGCGAAACAGCAGAATCCGCGCTGATGTTTCTGCCCTCTGAAGCCGTCTATGCAGAATTGCATGCCCGCTTTTCAGACGTGGTGGAGCAAGGATATCGCGCAAGGGTCTGGATCGTCTCGCCGACCACACTGATGGCAACGCTCAACACAGTGCGTGCGGTTTTGAAAGACGCGCAGATGCGTGAACAGGCGCATGTCATTCAGGCGGAAGTGGGCAAATTGCTCGAAGATGTTGCCCGTCTTGATGGCCGGGTGGATAAACTCAAAAGCCATTTTGCACTGGCCGAAAAAGACATTCGCGAGATTGAAACATCCACGAGCAAGATCTCACGCAAGGGCGAGCGGATAAAGGAAGTCGAGCTGGAAGACCCGGCCCAGCTTTCTGCGCCTGAGCCAACACAACAGACATCTAAAAATCAGCCGGACCTGCTTGCCGGCGACTAAGCTAACTGGGGGATAAAATGGAAACTCTTCAACAGGCTGTGGAAACGGTCAATGGCATTGTGTGGGGCGTGCCAATGCTCATTCTGATCGGTGCCACCGGCGCCTTTTTAATGGCCGGTTTGTTATTCATGCCACTGCGCAAACTTGTGCATGGTTTCCAGCTTCTGGTTGCTCCTGCGACTGCTGGTGAAGGCGACATTCCCCCTTTCAAAGCGCTGATGACGGCGCTTTCGGCCACGGTTGGTACCGGTAATATTGCCGGTGTGGCGACGGCAATCTTTCTGGGGGGGCCCGGAGCGATCTTTTACATGTGGGTGATTGCTCTCATTGGTATGGCAACAAAATATGCTGAAGCCGTTTGCGCCGTTACCTTTCGCGAAACAGATGGCCGCGGCAATCATGTTGGCGGCCCGATGTATTACCTGAAAAATGGCGTGGGCAAGAAGTTCCCGACGGTCGGCAAAGTTCTCGCGCCTCTCTTCGCTCTGTTTGCAGCGATTGCTGCCTTTGGCATTGGCAATGGGGTCCAAGCAAACTCCGTTGCAGACGCGATGAATTCAAGTTTTGGTATCTCTCACCTCACCACTGGCATTGTCATGATGGTGATTGTTGCCGCTGTGCTGCTTGGTGGCATTCGGCGCATCGGCGATGTTGCGGGTGCGCTCGTCCCCCTTATGATCGTGCTTTATGTCGGCTCTGCTCTCGTAATACTTGGGCTCAATGCAGAGGCCATTCCAGGCGCACTCTCACTCATCTTCTCCCATGCGTTTGAGCCTGCATCTGCTGCGGGCGGGTTTGCCGGAGCAACCGTTGCTGCCGCCATTCGCTTTGGTGTCGCGCGCGGGGTCTTTTCCAATGAAGCAGGTCTTGGGTCTGCTGCCATTGCGCATGCAGCCGCCAAAACCAATGATCCGGTACGCCAAGGCCATATCGCAATGCTTGGCACCTTTATCGATACAATCATTGTCTGCACCATGACTGCGCTCGTTATCATCACATCGGGCTTGTGGACTTCGGGAGAAACAGGCGCGGCTTTGACAAGTGCTAGTTTTGCTGTCGCATTACCGGGGGGTGCGGAGATCGTGTCTGTAGCCCTTGCGGTCTTTGCTTTCACCACTATTCTTGGCTGGTCTTACTATGGTGAACGGTCTGTTCAATATCTTTTGGGCGACAAAGCCATTGTGCCCTACCGTGTGATTTGGATCGTCGCGATCCCTGTTGGCGCCACAATCAATCTCGGTTTTGTCTGGCTCTTGGCAGACACGCTCAATGCCATGATGGCGATCCCGAACCTGATCGGGCTGATCATTCTTGGACCGATGGTGTTCCGGGCCACAAAAGAATATTGGGCGCGCGGCGGCAAAAGCCCTGAACCAGAATCACAAAGCGCGGATTGAGCGGTGGTTCGCCGGTTTTACTTCCTAGCGATGGTGGCGGGAACACTCCTGCCCTTGTCGCAATTCCTGCCATGGCTTTCGACACATGGTCTCGACGCGGCCCTCTTCGTGGATGAGCTATTTGCAACACGCATAAGCGCATTCTTTGGGCTTGATGTGATCGTGTCCGCGTTGGTGCTCATCCCCTTCATCGTGATTGAAGGACGCCGCATTGGCATGGGCTCTTTGTGGACGCCCATTGTCGGCACCTGCCTCATCGGTGTGTCGTGTGGCTTGCCGATGTTTCTTTATCTACGCGAAGCACGGCTTGAAGCCATAAAAGGCACTGCCGTCGACCGAGTCGTCTAGATATTTACAGAGGTACGGACGGCGGAAGACACGCCGTCCGACCAAAGTGCCCTTTATCGAAGAGCTTGGACTATTTTTGAAGAGGCCTCACGAATTGCATCGCCCATCCCATTTTCTGAAGACATAGGGTGCGAGGCAGATTCACCGCCTACAACGAACGCCCGGGCGATCGAGCCATCTGCTTTATCTACCAATTTTACATTCGCACTCAACGAATTTGATCCGGCGAGCACCCCTAGAAAAATCCGTGCGCCTTGGGAAACTTCGCTGATGCCTGAGAGAGCAACAGACAATTCATAATCAGCAGGCTTTGATGGCGGCACAATTTGATCAAACAACCCCTGACTTACCAACTGGCCGAATAGCCGGGACCGGATCTCTTCAGCTGCTTCAAGGGATTCTGAATCACCCGGGGACGTAACGCTCAACGCTGCTACACTATTTGGACGAATTTGTTGGTTATTGGACTGTGTTTGCTGAAGCGTTCCTGTCGAGCTACAGGCCGCCAGAACGAGCGCTGATAACAGCACACCTGTGCGAAATAAAAACTTGGTCAATGTATCCCCCTACTCATTTGTGATTTGCGACAGCTGTTAACATGCGTGAAGGCAAGGTTAGGTGCAATGCTGTTTTTATAGTGAGATGGAAAATGTATGCTCAGACCGGCCGTCTGGACTTCATTGCCGCGGTCAAGGTGCCATCATCAAGATAATCCAGCTCACCGCCCACAGGCACGCCGTGCGCAAGCCGCGTGACAGAAACGCCAGTGTCGACAAGACGATCAGTGATGTAATGTGCTGTGGTTTGCCCGTCGACGGTCGCGTTGGTTGCCAGCACAATCTCAGTGATCGCCTCCGTCGACGCGCGGTCAATTAAAGACCCGATGGTGAGATCTTCAGGGCCGATGCCGTCGATCGCCGACAGCGTGCCACCCAGAACGTGATAGCGGCCCTTGTGGGCGCCCGCACGTTCCAGCGCCCAAAGGTCGCCAACATCTTCCACCACGCACAAGCCTGTTGGCTCACGGCGCGGATCGCGACAGATGCCGCATGGGTCCTGGGTATCCACATTGCCACAAGCGCTGCAGATCACCGCTTTTTCAGCCGCATCCGCCATGGCCACCGCGAGCGGCTCCAACAAAGTTTGCTTCTTTTTCACGAGATGGAGAACAGCGCGTCTGGCAGAGCGAGGCCCAAGGCCAGGCAATTTGCCAAGCAGTTGGATCAGACGTTCGATCTCTGGTCCAGATTGCGAGCCGCTCATAAATTATCCAATTGAAATTCAGTGTGTTTTGTCGCGGGCACTTTAGAGACCAAAATTCATGCCAGGGGGCAAAGGCATGCCGCCTGTCAGGTCTTTCATGCGATCAGCAACAACATGTTCCATCTTCGCTTTTGCATCGTTGAACGCGGCCACAATGAGGTCTTCCAGAATTTCGGCTTCATCGGGTTTGGCCAAACTGGGATCAACATGAATGCGACGCGCAACGCCGCGCCCGGTGAGGGTCACAGTAACAAGCCCTGCACCCGCAGAGCCTTCAATTTCCATATTTTCAAGCTCAGCTTGCATTTCAGCCATTTTCGACTGAAGGCCGCGTGCCTGTTTCATGATGTCCGTTAGGTTTTTCACTCGCTGTCCTCATCTTCGACAATTTCACCCTCGGCAATGCCGACACCTAAAAGTTCTGGTTCGATGATGTTTTTTATAATCGCACCGGGGAACGTTTCCAAAGCAGCTTTCACAAGCGGATCCTTTGACACTTCGGCGCGCAATTCATCCTGCCGCGTTTGCTTTTGGTCACGCAGCGTGGGCGCACCTTCCGCCTTTGAAATAGAGACCAGCCACCTGTCGCCCGTCCATTGCTTCAGGCGTTCTGCCAACACGGCAGCCACTGAGTTGTCGCCGTTTACAACATTGACTTCGATGCGGCCTTTTTCAAAATGAACAAGACGCAGACCAGATTCCAACATATGTGCGAGACGAATATCGCGCTGGGCTTTGGCGTAGGTAATAATATCCTGATAGGCGCGAAACACGGGTGTGCTTTGGGGGGCTGTTGCATCGCTTGGGCTGGCGTCTATCGAGCCAACAGCGACCGTTGATCCACCCCCGGCAACCCGGCTGGCCCGCGCGCCACTTGAGGGAGCACTGCCTGAGGGAACACCAGCAGAGGGCACACTACTTCTTGCCGCTGTCGGCGCAGGTTGATCTTTTAATTTGGCCACCAGTTCTTCAGGTGAGGGTTGATCTGCCACATAGGCCAGACGCACCAAAACCATTTCAGTGGCGGCGATCGGTTTTGCAGCGGCTTGCACCTCTGCAATGCCCTTCAACAGCATTTGCCATGTGCGGGACAAAACACGCACCGGCAACGCGCTGGCCATTTCCTGGCCACGGACACGCTCGGTCTCGGTGACCGTCATGTCATCTGTGGCACTCTTGGCAAGCTTCAACCGCGTCAACCAATGGGTGAGTTCTGCCAAGTCTGAAAGGATCACTGCGGGATCAGCACCTGAATCATATTGATCGCGCAGCTCGGCCAATGCCGGGGCGATCTCGCCCTTCATCACCAGGTCGAAAAGATCAAACACGCGGGCCCGGTCCGCCAGACCCAACATGTCACGCACATCGGCTTCGCCAATGGTCCCGGCACCATGTGCAATTGCTTGATCTAAAAGAGACAGTCCATCACGGGCAGAGCCTTCAGCAGCGCGGGCCAACATGCCCAAAGCTGCATCGTCAATGGTCGCGCCTTCTTTGTCGGATACTTTTTTCAGCAGGCCAGCAAGCTCAACAGAGCCGAGACGACGCAAATCAAAACGCTGACAGCGCGAGAGCACCGTCACGGGCACTTTGCGGATCTCAGTTGTCGCAAAAATAAATTTCACATGCTCGGGCGGTTCCTCAAGCGTCTTCAACAGGCCGTTGAAAGCCGCTTTGGACAACATGTGAACTTCATCAATGATGTAGACTTTGTAGCGCGCACTCACAGGGTTGTAGCGCACACTTTCAATGATCTCGCGAATGTCATCAATGCCGGTGCGCGAGGCGGCATCCATCTCCAGCACATCTTGGTGGCGCGATTCCATAATGGCTTCGCAATGCTCGCCAAAATCATGCAGTTCGATGGTGGGCCTGTCGCCCTCGGCTTTTGAATAATTAAGCGCGCGCGCCAGAATACGCGCGGTCGTGGTTTTGCCAACACCGCGCACCCCGGTCAGCATGAACGCATGGGCAATGCGGCCACTCTCAAACGCATTGGAGAGCGTGCGCACCATGGCTTCCTGGCCAACCAGGTCATCAAATGTTGTGGGACGGTATTTTCTGGCAAGAACACGGTAACCCGTATCGGGAACGGTCGCGTCGCCGCCTAAAAGATCAAAGCCGGGCTCTGTTTTTGGGTCTGGCACATGAACGGGACTTTTTTCGGCGATATCATCCATATCTGCTCATGCCCACCGCAGTTGTTGTGCCCAATACCCTCAAAACAGCCAAAGGCGTGAAACTTCACCGTCTAGTGGCAAAAATTGAGGTGGGAGGCTGGAACAGAGACCCGAGTAGGGCTCGTTACGGCTGCTTCCTTCCGGATCTGACCGGGTTGGCGAGAAACTCGTCCACCGCCAACCTCCCAACGCATTATATCAGGGTTTGGGAGGAAAATGGCAAGGGAAGATGGGACAAGTTTTGTCTTCCAGATGCAATCTTTGCATTTTGCGCTCTGTATGCCATTTTGTCGCCCATCGACATTTCTGAATTTCCCCACATTGGAGGCAGGCCCTTATGCCGCTAGAGGCTAATCCGAACATTTTTGCCAATAGTCCTCTCGACCGGGCTGGGCACCACCGCACGGACCCTGAATGGATGAAGAAACAGCTGATAAACAGCGCGAGCCTGGCTGTGCCGCTGTGGAACCTGAAGCCGTTGATTCTGCCTGAAATGGAAAAAGGTGATGGCAAGGATGTGGGCTGGTTGCCTGTGGACATGGTGCGCGCTGCCGCACCAGAAGGCACGACCGTATTTTTGGGCATCAACAAACGGGGCAAACCGCTGTTTTCTCATGATGTAACAAGCCTCAAAGATCCAGAAAACGACGGCCCGCTTAAAGGCCTTGGCGGGTTTGAAGACCTGCGCGCCGTTGGCATGATGGGCGAGCTGCCCGGGACAGAGCTTGCAATCCTGGCTCAGGCCAAAGCCATGATCGACTGGCACGCCCGTCATCAGCACTGCTCCGTATGTGGCGCCCCAACAGAAGTCGCAGAAGCTGGCTACAAACGCGCCTGCAGTTCTTGCAAAGCGGAGCATTTTCCGCGCACAGACCCTGTTGTCATTATGCTCGCAACATTTGGCGACAAGGCTTTTCTGGGCCGTCAAAAGATATTCCCCAAGGGCATGTTTTCCGCAGCTGCCGGTTTCATTGAGCCGGGCGAAAGCATTGAAGAAGCGGTCGCGCGCGAACTGGATGAAGAAGCAGGGCTTTCGATCAATTCCGTGCGCTATCATTCCACACAACCTTGGCCTTTTCCCTCTTCTCTCATGATCGGCTGCATTGCAGAAGCCACGAGCGAAGAGTTTGAGATCGACGGCATCGAACTGTCAGAAGGCAAGTGGTTCACGCGCGTGGAATTGAAAGCTGCACTTGAAGGCAAAGGAGATGGCTTTTTTGTGCCCCCGGCATTTGCCATCGCACATCATCTTGTGAAGGCATTCGTCGAGGGCTGGTAGCCCTCGCCTGTAGCCCTCATTTGTACCCTCGGGACCTAGTCGCGCACGGTGACGGGCATGCTCGCGCGGAACGGGCTTGCCTTATAGACGCCTAAGATTTTTAGCTCGGAACAAAAGAATTCAAGCTCTTCCAGCGCCAAGCGCACATTGCGTGAGTTGGGATGCCCTTCAATGTCAGCATAAAACTGGGTTGCGTTGAACGAGCCACCAACCTGATAGCTTTCCAGCTTCGTCATATTGACGCCATTGGTCGCGAAGCCACCCATCGCCTTGTAGAGAGCAGCTGGCACATTGCGCACTTTGAAGATGAAGCTGGTGATAACGGGTTCGTCTTCCGGCTCTGCATCATCGGGTTCTGCTGCCATGATGATGAACCGCGTTGTGTTGTGAGCCGCATCTTCGACATCGCGCTTTAGAATATCCAACCCGTAAATCTCAGCCGCCAGCGCCGGTGCCAGCGCTCCACGTGTTGGATCACCAGCTTCCGCAATTTGACGCGCAGAGCCGGCCGTGTCAGCGCCAACAACAGCGCGCAACTTGTGTTCAGCGATCAGTTTGCGACATTGGCCCAGCGCCATAACGTGAGATTGAACACTCGTTAGGTCGTTCAATTTTGCGCCCTTAACACCCATGAGCTGAAAACGGATCGGCAGGAAATGTTCGCCAATGATGTAGAGACCTGAGCCCGGCAACAGATGGTGAATGTCAGCCACACGCCCCGCGACCGAATTCTCAATAGGGATCATGCCCAGCCGCGCTTCGCCGTCTTTTACAGCTGCGAAGGCCTCTTCAAACGTTGCACAGGGGCGTTCGATCATATCCGGAAAAACTTCATGGCAGGCAATGTGCGAATTAGCACCCGCCTCTCCTTGAAACACGATGGTGTTTTTGGAAGTAGATGATGAAGTGTCCGATGCCATGTGCTCAGCGGCTCTGCCGCCCTTTCCTAAAACTCAAACGACGAGCGCCAAACTCTCATTACGCCTGGTTGGCGAGCGCCAACCGGGCGCGCTCAAGATCTGCCGGAGTATCGACACCGAGCGGAACAGTGTCAACGATGGCCGCGTCAATGCGCATGCCTGCTTCCAGGGCGCGCAATTGCTCCAGCTTTTCGCGTTCTTCCAAAGGTGATGGCGGCAGATCAACAAACCGTGCCAATGCCTCACGGCGATATCCATAAAGCCCGATGTGGTGATAGTCAGGTCCTTGACCATAGGGTGCCGCGCCGCGTGTAAAATAGAGTGCACGACCAATTTTGACGTCCTGGGAAAGAGCAAGAATGGCGCGGGGCACATCCGGGTCAGCCCGCTCAGCTTCATCGTCAATTTCTGTCACCAAAGTGGAGATATCAACGGCAGGGTTTTCCAAGACATCCATCGCTCGAGCGATGATGGAGGGATCCAGTGTGGGCAGGTCCCCCTGCACGTTCAATATGACGTCATGATCGGCGGCTGGATCCACCATTTGCAGGGCAGCAAAAATACGGTCTGAGCCGGATGGCAGGTCAGGGTCTGTCAAAACAGCCTCGCCCCCGGCCGCCAAAACCACATCCACGACGGCCTGTTCGGCTGCGGCTACCACCACGCGCCCAATTTTTGCCTCTTGCGCGCGGCGCAACACCTGAACAATCATAGGGAGCCCACAAATGTCCGCAAGTGGCTTGTTGGGCAGGCGGGTGGACGCCATGCGCGCTGGAATGAGAATTATTGGAGAAGAAGCCATGTGATCAGACCAGCCATTTCGTCATTTTGAACAGTGGGTACGTAAGCGATTCGCACCGTTATCGACCATTTTGGCCAAAAACAGGGGCGCGCACCCGCAATAAACCACAAAAAGCACCAAAAAGCAGGCTGTCAGCGTATTTCCAGCGGTGCGGCTTTTATACGGGTTGCGGCAGGCTTACGGAAGCGGGTAATCTCCGCGCCAACCAACGGGTGGGGGCTCTTTGCGGGGCATATCTCCATTCAATGAGACACCACCACTGACGACTTTAAGGCTGGAGCCGCTTTTCCATGAATAGTTTTGAATTCAACAAGATCGCCGGAGCACTATTGTTCTCACTCCTTGTCATCATAGGCGTGCAGAACCTGTCATCGGTTCTCTATACAACGGAAGCAGCTCATCCGCTTTCTTACCCTGTTGAAGTTGCTTCGGGCGCAGGTGGTGATGCACACGGCGACGCAGGTGCTGCAGAAGTAGAGGCTGGCCCAACGCTCGCGCAACTTCTTGCCAGCGCAGACATCACAAAAGGTGCAAAGGTCGCAAAGAAGTGCGCAGCCTGTCACACGTTTGATGATGGCGGTGCCAACAAGGTTGGTCCTAATCTTTACGGTGTGCTTGGTCAGCCAATGGCACAAACAGCTGGCTTCAACTATTCCGGCGCCATGACTGACATAGGCGGCACCTGGGACTTTGAGACACTCGACATATACCTTCAAAAGCCAAGCGCATACATTCCGGGTACAGCCATGTCATTTGCGGGTCTTCGCAAAGCAGGCGACCGTGCCAACTTGATCGCTTATTTGAACTCACTTGGTTCGAACGTGGCTTTGCCAGCAACTGAATAATTTATTCAACTTCGTTGCATTAAAGATTTGTAAGAGGCGTCTGGCTCCGGTCAGGCGCCTTTTTCGTGCTAGATTCAAAATCTGGCCACAATTTTCCACCGAAATCGTGGGAACGTTGCGCGCCGCAAAGTTCAAGAACCAAAGGAGAATGTGTGTGAACAGTTTAACTCGAGGATGTCTCGGCTTCATTGTCGCAACACTTTTCGTTGGGCCAATCGGTTCCGCGCTGGCGGATGTTGAACAACACGGTCTTTCCTTGTTTGGCACACCAAAATATCCAGCAGGCTTTGAGCGGTTTGACTATGTCAATCCGGATGCGCCCAAGGGGGGCTTGCTGCGCTATGCCTCCATTGGCAACTTTGACAGTCTTAACCCGTTCATCGTGAAGGGGCGCCCGGCGTCCGGCAGCAGCTCCTTGATCTACGACACGTTGATGGCGACATCGCTTGACGAACCGAGCAGTGAATACGGCCTCCTCGCCGAAAGTGTTTCTTTTCCTGAGGATTATTCCTCTGTCACTTTCACGTTGCGCACGGCCGCGAAATGGCATGATGGCCAGCGCGTGACACCTGAAGATGTCATCTGGAGTTTTGAAACTCTCACTGCCAATACCCCGCTCTACAATGCCTATTATGCAGATGTTGAAAGCGTGGAAAAGCTCTCCCCTCTCCAAGTGCGTTTTAATTTTGCCATCTCAGGCAATCGGGAGCTGCCTCACATAGTTGGCCAGCTACCCATTCTGCCAAAACACTATTGGGCGGATAAAGATTTTGGCGCCACCACGCTTGAGCCACCTTTGGGCAGTGGCCCTTACCGCATTTCACATGTGGATGCCCCTCGCTCCATTACCTATGAGCGTGTGCCGGATTATTGGGGTGCGAACCTCAACGTAAACATTGGCGCACATAACTTTGACGAAATGCGGTTTGACTATTATGGCGACAGCACCGTTGCGCTCGAAGCATTCAAGGGTGATCAGATTGATGTGCGTCTGGAAAACTCTGCCAAAGACTGGGCAACCGCCTACGACTTCCCTGCCAGAGAGGAAGGTCGGGTCAGACAATTGCAACTTCACACGCAGAATCCAGAGCCCATGCAAGGCTTCGCCATGAATTTGAGACGCGAGCGGTTTTCCGATGTGCGCGTGCGCGAAGCCATCACACTGGCTTTCGATTTTGAATGGGCAAACAAGACGCTATTTTATGAGCAGTACACACGCACCGACAGCTATTTTGACAATTCAGAACTATCTTCCACGGGTGTGCCCGAAGGCCCGGAACTTGCCTTGCTTGAGCCTTTCCGCGATCAGCTTCCTGCCGCCCTTTTCACTGAAACTTTCACCAATCCGGTCACGGATGGCAGCGGCAACAATCGCAGCCAACTCCGCACGGCAACACGCTTGCTAAAGGAAGCAGGCTGGAGCGTGAATGAAAATGGGGTGCTCACCAACAATGAAACGAGCAAGGCCTTTGAAATTGAGTTTCTCCTACAATCGCCGACTTTCGAGCGCGTGGTGCAGCCCTATATTCAGGTTCTGAAAAAGCTTGGTATCAAAGCCAGCATTCGGATTGTTGATACTTCCCAATATCAAAACCGCCTTGATAGTTTTGATTTTGATATGGCGGTGCACAGCATTGGTCAATCGCTCTCCCCCGGCAACGAGCAGAGAGAATATTGGGGATGTGACGCCGCCAATCAAAGCGGTGGACGCAACGTTTCCGGCATTTGCGATCCTGTGATTGACGTGCTGATTGACGCCGTAATTTTCGCCAAAGACCGCAAGGCACTTGTGGTCGCCACACATGCGCTCGACCGAGTTCTTCTATGGGGCCATTATCTGGTGCCGCAATGGCATGTGCCTTTTTCACGCGTCGCTGTATGGGACCGTATTGGATTGCCGGATCCGACGCCCGGTTTCAACATCGGCTTCCCGACCATTTGGTGGCACAAGGGTGATAATGCTGGTGGAGCAAATTGATGCGCGGCTTTTCGGCCGCGGTTGCTACCACCTGCCTGTCGTTGTTGTTCAACACGCCTGGAACCGCTGAGCCACGTCATGGGCTCTCCATTTTCGGTGACCTGCTTTATGATGCAAACTTCGCACATTTCTCCTACGTCAATCCAGACGCGCCAAAGGGCGGCACGCTAAGCCAGATAGGCCCAAATTGGATTTTCAATCAATCGCCCCTCACCTTTGACAGCCTCAACAGTTATATTCTCAAGGGCAATGGCGCCATGGGCGCTGAACTGACCTTCGACACATTAATGACGCGCTCGGGCGATGAACCCGATGCCGTTTATGGTTTGGTGGCCAAAACCGCCGACATCGCAGAAGACGGTAATAGCGTCACATTTAAGCTGCGGCCTGAAGCACGTTTTCATGATGGCACCCCCCTTACCGCACATGATGTTGCCTTTTCACTGATGCTGCTCAAGGAAAAAGGCCACCCGCTGATCTCACAATCCATTCGTGAGATGGCAAATGCTGAAGCGCTGAATGAAGACACCGTGCTTGTCACTTTTTCAGGCGATCAAACGCGCGACCTGCCGCTGTTGATTTCACAACTGCCGATATTTTCCAAGGCCTATTACTCTGCTCATCCCTTTGATGAAACCACATTGGAGCCCCCCCTTGGCAGCGGCCCCTACCAGGTGGGGCGTTTGGAACAAGGGCGGTTTATCGAATATGACCGGGTTGAAGACTATTGGGCCCGCGATCTCAATGTGAATGTCGGACGCTGGAACTTTGATGCGCTGCGGTTTGAGTTTTACCGTGATCGCACAGCGCAGTTTGAAGCGTTCAAGGCTGGAGAATATTTGCTGCGCGAAGAGTTCACGTCAAAAGTCTGGGCCACGGAATATAATTTTCCAGCCATTGAAGAGGGACGTGTGGTCTTGCTCACCACTCCAGATGAGACACCTTCTGGGGCGCAGGGCTGGTTTCTCAATACACGACGCCCTCAGTTTGCCGATGCACGCGTGCGCGAGGCAATGGGTCTAGCGTTCGACTTTGAATGGACCAATCGAAACCACTTCCACAATCTCTACATGCGCACCGGCAGCTATTTTGAGAATTCTGACATGCGGGCGCGTGGGTTGCCGACACCTGCTGAACAGGCCCTCCTAGAACCTTACCGTGATCAACTGCCGCCCCGGGTTTTCAACGAGGCCATTGAACCGCCCGTCTCTGACGGGTCCGGCAAAGATCGCCGCTTGTTGATCCGCGCTGCCAAATTGCTGGACGACGCAGGATGGACAATCGTCGATGGCAAACGCCAAAACGTAGCAGGCGACATATTGAGCGTTGAGTTCCTCAATGACTCACCGACGTTTGAGCGCATCATCTCAGCCTTCCAAGCTAACTTGGTGCAGCTTGGCATTGAGGCCCGGATTAAACCCGTCAACTCGGCAGAGTTTCAAGAGCGGGTAAAAACCTTCGACTTCGACATTATGACACGCCGCTTTTCGGTTGGTGCCACACCGGGCGTGGAGGTGAAGAACTATTGGCACTCTGACACTGCCAATCTGCCTGGCAGCAGCAATCTGTCTGGCATTGCTGACCCTGTCATCGACGGCCTGATAGATAAAATCCTCAACGCCCCTGACCGCTTGGAACAAGTCGAAGCCGCGCGTGCGCTGGACCGTGTGATGCGCGCCGGGTTCTATTGGGTCCCCCATTGGTTCAAGG
>Ga0222662_1001055_pt1 | contig 15330 bp, 11 predicted proteins | sample AntAcemetagen600_FD_179821 | JGI IMG/M metagenome (GOLD analysis project Ga0222662, IMG submission 179821) | Saline water microbial communities from Ace Lake, Antarctica - #600 | ecosystem: Environmental > Aquatic > Non-marine Saline and Alkaline > Saline | place: Antarctica: Ace Lake...
CTGCCGCCTTCGCGTCCGCTGCCGCCTTCGCGTCCGCTGCCGCCTTCGCGTCCGCTGCCGCCTTCGCGTCCGCTGCCGCCTTCGCGTCCGCTGCCGCCTTCGCGTCCGCTGCCGCCTTCGCGTCCGCCGCCGCCTTCTCCTCGGCCGTGGGCGCCTCCTCGGGCGCCTCCTCCTCGGGCGCCTCCTCCGCCGGCGCTTCCTCCGGCGCCTCCTCGGCAGGGGCCTCGTCCTGCGCCATCGCTGGCGTCGTCATCGTCAGGAGCCCGAGGGCCCACAGCATGCGCATGGTGTTCCTCTTCATGGCTACCTCCGATCCAAGATGCCGCGCCCAGTTAGACCACTCACCGCGGGCCACCCTCCGGGTGGCTCCTTCGTCGCGGCCGGCGGCAAGAACGAGATGAGCCCGCCCGCCTGCTGGTGCACCACGAACAGCTGCGCCTCGGTCTGGCTGCCCGCCGGCAGCACCCCGAGCTGGCTCGGTCGCTCGTACGTGTCGAGCACCACCTGCTCGTAGGTCCACAGGTTGTAGCGAACCAGCCGCCCACTCTCCTGCAGCGCGACCATCACGTGCGGCGCGTCGCTGCTCGGCACCACGCCGGCCTCGAGGAACAGCAGGTCCGTCGCCGGCGCATCCAGGAAGATGCGGCTCGGCGCGCGCTCGGTGAAGCTGAACAGCGACAAGCTCTGGGCGCTCACCGAGCTTCCGTTGAACGCGCCGTCATGGAACACCACCGCGGCCGTCCCGTTGGGCTCGAGATACAGCTGGCTGATGCCATCTTCGAGCTGCCACGTCTCGATGTCCTCGGGAGCGCCCGGCTCGGTCAACGACACCCGCGACAGCGGCTGGCCAGTCCCGACCTGCGAGCCCCACAGCAGCGCAAATGGGCTCAGCACGCCCCCGCCAATGCGGATGACGCTCACGTTGTGGCCGATGGCCAGCGGCTCGACTTCAAAGCTCGCGAGATCAAGGAACGTCACGTTGGCGGTGCCGTCGGCGATCACCGCCGTGGCGTCATCGCCGGCCCACGCCAGCGCGGTGGGCGCTCGGCTCAGGCCGATCACGTTCTCGATGAGCACCGGGTCCAGGCTGACCACAAACAGGTCGGACTGCCCCTGCACCGCCACCAGCGCGCGGCTGCCATCGCCCGAGGGCGCCACGAGCGATGGTCGCCGCTCGACGCCCTGCTCCTGCGAGAAGGGAATGGCCGCCTCGTCCAGCGTCTCCAGGTTGAGCACGTGCAGCCGGGCCCGGGTGCTGATGAGCGCTCGGGTCGAGCCGCTGTCGAACGTGATCTGCTCCGGCGGGAATGTCAGCGTGTACTGCCGAATCGCCAGGCTCCCCCCGTCGTCCGCGAGCAGCGCGACCGCGTTCGGGTTCAGCGAGCCCAGCTCGTTGATGTCCACGTTGTTCAGGGTGCCGTCGTAGTAGGCGATGGCCTGCTGCCCGTCGGGCGCCCACACCACGCGGTTGAATGGCCCGCCGAGATCCTGGGTCACCACCGCGCCGTCCAGCCCGATGCGGCTGATCGTGCCGTCCTGGGGCTCCAGCGTGTACAGGATGTCCGAGCCGGGAGGCCGCTCCAGCGTGCGAGGCAGCGAGCCGACGCCGAGGCGGGTCACCGAGCTGTCGGCGCGGTCCACCTGAATGACCGAGTCCGTGCCCGGCGACAGCAGCAGGACCTTGCCGTCCCGCCCTTCTCCGGCGCGAACCAGCATCGCGCCGTCCATGTCGTCCGACGCGAGGTCGCCGTCGCAGCCGAGCATCCCCAGCGCGATTCCAACAAACAGCAGTGTCTTTGAGTAGTTCATGGTCCCGCCCCTTCAGTCGATCTCGGAGTTCAGCTCAAAGCCAGTCACCGTCTGCACCGACAGGTCGTACGGCTTGACGAACGACAGCCGGCCCAGCTCGTGCTCCTGGCTCACCCACCCCACCGCGTCCTCGGGATCCGTCTCCAGCGGCATGATCCCGATGTACACGGGCAGCGACGGCACCAGGATGTCGTCCACGAGCCTGGTGGAGTAGTCGATGACGCCCACGTTGCGGTTGTTCTCCATCACGAAGAGCGAGTAGCGCCCGTCGTTCGAGGTCGTCCACCGCTCAGGCTTGCTCGCCAGCACCACGGGGTTGGTGAGCCAAGTGTTCAGGTCCACCACGGTCAGCGCGTAGTTGTTGGTGAAGAAGTCGTCCTCGTTCGGAGCGTCCTCCAGCGTGTGGATGATCAGCGCCGAGTTGCCGTCAGGCGAGATCGCCACCGCCTCCACCGGCTTCGCGAGGCGCCGCTCGATCATCTCTCCGGTCGCCACGTTCCAGAACGTGATGCGGTCCTCGGGCACAGCCGTCGTGAACAGCAGGCCCTTGTTGCCATCGGGCGACACCACGAGGCTGCCCAGAGTGGATGTGGGAGGCGTGGGCAGGATGGACGGGGTCACGCCGAGAGGATCGATTGCGTCAAACACCCGAAGCTCACTGCTCCCTCGCGACACCACCAGGCACTCCAGCCCGTCCGGCGACAGGTCCATGTCCGACGGGTCACTGCCGCCGTCGATGGAGCCCAGGTCGCCCGTGGCGAGGTTCACTACGAGGATGCTGTCGGCGCCCACGTAGCGGATGAAGGCGAACGCGCCGCTCGGCGTCACCTCCACCTCAGCCGAGACCGGTGGGTTGATGGGGTCCGCGCCGAGATCGAGCAGCTCGAGCCCAATGGGGCTCTCGTCCAGGTGCGCCACCGTGATGAACTCGTCGCTGAGCACCACCGCTGTGTTGCTGTCTGCGGTGAAGCGCACGTCCTTGGGGTTGAAGCCCACCGAGAAGCTCTGCACCTCGAGGTTGATGGTGTCCACGAAGCTGACCTCGGTGAACGAGCGCACTCCGTCGATGTCGAAGTTCGCGTCCACGAGCTCGGCGTTGAACCACGCCACCACCCAGCGCCCGTCCGGGCTGATCTGGATGAAGTTGAAGTCCTCGCGCACCGCCAGCTCGTCCGTCTCGTTGGTCGCTGCGTCGATGACCGTGACCGTGTCGTCGCTGGCGTTGAACGCGACTGCGCGCTCGTAGTCCGAGCTGACCACCACCATCGTCGGCTCGTCGCCCACCTCGATGGTCTCGATCGCGCGGGTCTGAGCGTTGACCTTGCTCACCGTGTCCCGGGTCGGGTTGGCGATGAACACAAAGACATCGGTGGCCCGAGGCTCGGACGCGAGGAAGTCGTCCTCCTCCTCCTGGGGCGGGGTGTCGTCGTCGTCTCCGGTCGCGTCGTCGTCGTCGTCATCGCCAGCGAAGCCGTCGTCGTCGCCGTATCGGGCAGAGTCGTCGTCGTCGTAGGCGTAGTCGCCGCCGGAGTAGGGGCAGCCCGTCGTCCCCACAGAGAGCATCGCGAGCAACATCAAGAAGTGCTTCGTGCGCGTCATGTCAGTTCTCCTCGCAGGTGTCGTTGAGGTCTTCGAGCCGCTGGGTGCACTCGGCGGTGCGGAAGTCGCCCGAGTACACGTCCATCGTCTCGAGACACGTGTCGGCGCAGGCCTCGCTTTCGTCGCCAGCGCAGGCGCACTCGGTCGCGCAGTAGTCCGTGCAGACGTCGCAGCCGGCGAGCAGCGAGAGCGCCGCGACCAGGGTCATCATCGTCATCTTCATTGGGTTCATTCCGCCCTCCAAAAGCTGCCCCCTGACTAAGCAAGCCAGGGGCCGTCCCAAGGGGCGCCGAACTGCACGGGTCCGCGCTCGCCCGTCGCGACCGACTCAGGCCCGCCTCGCCCTAAGGGATGCATCCGCTCTCGCGGCGTTGCTCGTCGGTCGCATGCCTCGGCATGCTCCACTCCTCCCGCCTTGCGACAGCGGCGCCCCGACGGCCAACGTCCGGAGCACTTGTCTTGGCCCGAACCCTATCGCGTGCGTCGCCCCAAACGCCGCCACGGCCACAGCAGCCCCAACCCCAGCAGGCCGAGCAGCGATGCCCCGAGACCGGCAGCTAGCTGTGGCGGCCGCCACCGACACGTCGCGCTCCCCGTGCCGGCCGGCACATCCAGACCCAGCAGCCCCCACTTGCGGCGCGCCGCCTCGCTCACCGCGTGCTCGCCGCAGTCCCAGCCTTTCGTCCCGTTCTGGTTCACCATCACGGTGCTGTCTCCGAGCAGACCCTCCCACGCCACATCCACCTCCGCCCCCCGGTACGCGACCAGCCAGGCCCGCTGCGGCGGCGCCAGTGGATGGGTGCCCCCGCGGCCGCCCACCCACACCTCGCCTATGTAGGCACGATCCGGCTCCGAACCGCCGTCGGGCACGAGCCGAACCTGGGGGATCGCCCCGACCTTCATGGGCAGGTCTTCGGGGTCGTAGATGGTGGGCACCCCGCGCCGCACGTTGAGGTACTTGCGCAGGTTCAGCCGATGCGCGCCACCGGCCGAGATGCCCTTGAGCCCCTCCGACACGATGGGGTCTGGCGCCTCGAGATCGTCCAGCGGATACAGGAACGAGCTGCGCAGAAGGCTGCGCGCGTCCAGCGTGGTCGGCAGCGTGCTCAACACGAGCAGGCCCAGAAGGATCAGAGGCGCCCGGGGGTCTCGCAGCCGGGTCGCCAGCGCATCGAAGCCGACCCCCGCCAGCATCGCGATGCCCAGCAGAACCGGCCAGTTCACGTAGCGCAGCGGCCCCCTCATCGAGCCGAACAGCGGCAGCTGGAACAGCACCACGAAGCCGTCGATGGGGGCGTGGGGCCCAAAGCAGAACCACAGGAACACCAGCGCGGTCAGGGCAAAGGGCAGGGCGGGGGAGCGGCGGTGCAGCGCCAGGGGGAGCCCGATGGCGGCGAGCAGGAGCCCGCCGAGGCCGGGCATGAGCGTGATGTACTCCTGGATCCGAGGGTGGCCGTCGCGGTCGAGCAGCGGCAGGGCCGGAACGTGATGCCACAGCCCGTACCAGAACTGGCTGAATCCCACGTACCAGGCATCGGGGTGCAGCGGGTACTCGGCGAGCTGCCGGAACTTCGCCGCCCGCAGCATCTCCAGCATCGGCACGAACTTGAGCCCGCCCAGCAGCGCGCCCACGGCCAGCAGGGCGAGGCCAGACCACGCCCAGGATCGGTCCAGCGCCTCGCGGTTCGCCAGTTGCTGCCCTGCCCGCAGCAGCACCACGAGCGCCATCAGCAGCACGAGGATGGGCACGGCGAGCTGAAGCTGGATCGCGAGGGTGAACATCAGCACCGCAGCGCACGCCCAGTGTCGTCGGCGCGCGGTGGGGTCGCCGGGCAGGGTCCACAGCGCGAGCACCGCTGGCGCCGCAATGAGCAGGGTCACCTCGTAGAACCCCACCGCGACCCGGGCGGGAAGCCAGCCTGACCAGGCGTAGACCAGCCCCGCCGCAAACGCTCCGGCTGCCGACACCAGCAGCGTGCGCCGCATCAGGAAGAACACCCCGAGCGTGCCGGCCAGCAGGGCCAGCGCCACGTTCACCTTGAGCCCCACGACCTCGCCGAACAGCAGGCTGCTCAGGATGAGCGGGGATACGGTGCCGTCGCTGGGGTGGGTCAGCTGGGGGGTGCCGCCGGCGAGCAGGGTGTTCCACCACGGGATCTGACCCCACTCCAGCAGCGAGCGCCGCGCCGCGAAGTCGAACTTCGCCACCTCCAGCCAGTCGTGGCTGCGGTAGCTGTCGGTGCCGACGATGGCGCCCACGTAGTCGGGATGAAACAGCGGGGCGACCATCCACAGGACCGCGAGCACGAGGCAGAGCAGCGCTGCCCGGTCGGCGGTCAACCAGCGGTCAGCGGCCAGACCTGCCCCCGACGCGCTCGAGCAGGGTCGCTCCGGGCAGCACCTGGACCGGGCGATAGTTCTCGGCGAGCCACGCATCGAGCATGGGCACCAGATCCTGCTGGGGGATGTGGTCGATCTCGAACGTGTCCGAGCTGTGGAACACCCAGCGCGGCGACGACGCCTCGAGATCGGCGATGGCGGCAAGCTGCATCTTGGGGGTGGCTGCGTCGTAGGCCCACAGGTAGCGCAGCGGCACCTCGCGGTCGGCGAGGTAGTAGTAGGCGGCCTCGGACGGGTAGAACCACACCCCGTCGTCTTCGGGCAGCTCGCTCGCGCGGCGCGTGATGGCGTCTACCTGGGCGGCGAGGCGGGGCAGCAGCCGCAGCTTGCCCGTGCGTCCCACCTTGACCGTGCGAGGCAGCAGCGGATCGGTGATGCCCACCGCGGCGGCGAGTCGGACCTCCTCGTCGGCGGGGAACGAGATGCCCTGCTCCGTGTCGAGCACGGCGACGCCGATGACGCACAGCGCGACCAGCGGGAACAACGCGGCGCGGACCTCCGAGCCTGCGGAGTCCCACAGCAAGGTGAAGGCGACCGCTCCCAGCACGACGACGGGCACGGCTCCGTAGAACCACAGGTGGTACAGGTCCGAGCGGCCCAGCGCTCCCCGGAACAGCAGCGCCGAGGCGATGGCCGCGATGAACAACCCGGTGGTGCGATGGTCGACCCGGGCTCCGAGCCCGCAGAGCCCCACCCCGAGGCCGGCCCAGATGGTCAGCGGGGGGATGGCCGCCCATGCCCGCGTGGCGGTGTCCTGGGGCGCAAAGGTGCCGAGCTGCCCCCCGCCATCCTTGAAGATCCCCGCCAGATCCGGGTACGGCAGAGCCTGGTACCCGAGCGAGGGCAGCTGGATCATCTCGTAGGCCTGGGCGAAGAAGCCGAACAAGCCTCCCTGCAAGGTCAGCGGGAGCAGCAGAACGCCCGTGGCGACCGCGGCGGCTCCGCCGACCTTGATCCATCGAGGGCGCGGTGCCTTGTGCACCAACAGCACCACCACGCAGGAGACCACCGCCACCGCGCCGACCTCAAACGACAGCGTCACTGCCAGGGCAATGGCGATGCCCGCGAAGCGATGGGGGCGCTCCAAGAACGGCAGCCCATCACGCTCAGCGGCGTGCAGCATAGCGGCGGGCAACAGCCCCAACGCGGGCCGGAGCAGCACCGAGTTCAGCACCGGCAGGAACGGTGGAGACAGGGCGGCCATGGCGATGGCGGCGGCCGCGGCGCTCCACGGACCCCGGCGCGGGCCGACGAGGCAATAGACCGTCAGCGCCACCGCGCAGATCCCGAGCGAGTGGAGGAAGAGCACCCAGTAGCGGGCGGCCACGACGGTGTCGCCGGCGATGCGCAGCCACCAGTCGAACGGCTGGATGAGCAAGGGCCCATACGGGAACGCGATGTCGGCGTAGAGCACGCGCCCGGTGCGCATGGCCTGGACCGCGCCCAGGTAGACACCCTCTTCTCCGAGCAGCCCGAACGAGCCCCACGGGTTTGGGCCCCGCGCGAACTCGAGGCGCAGCAACACCCACACCGCCACGGTGACCACGGCGAGCAGGGGCGCCCAGCGCGGCGCAGGCATCAGGGGGAAGGCAGCTCCGGGCGTGGTCTCCGGCGGCTTGATGTCGGGAAGGTCGTGGATCGAGCCGCGCACCGCGACCCAGCCCGCCCAGAGGCCCAGTGGCACCATCAAGCAGCCGAGGAGCCAGGCGGTGGACTCCTGGGAGGTGTCGTAGTTGGTCAGGGTCGTCCACGACACCAGCCCGAACTCTTTGGCGCGCTCGAGCGTGCGTCCGCTGCGAGGGAGCGCGTGCCGTACCGCAAACACCCACACGGACAACGCCACCAGAGCCCCGAAGAGGGCGGCGAGTGGGGCCCAGCGTTCCGGGTGTGTGGCGGGGGGGACGGGCGGCACAGACCGATCATGCACTGCGCCGCAGCCAGATGCTGAGCGCGACGCAAGCTCCGGTCACGGTGACCGGGATGGTGAGCACGGCGTGGGCCGCGATGGCGATGGCCAAGGCCTCGTCGGAAGGGAGCTCCATGAGCGTCTCGAGAAGCGTCACCTGGGCGGCCTCATAGGTGCCGATGGCGCCGGGCACATTGGGCACGCCGTAGGCCGCGGCGCCGCCGACGGACAACGTGGCGGGCATTGCGATGCCGGGCGTGTGACCAAAGCCGAGCAGGATCAGCGCGTACATGGCGGCGGTCGCGGTCCACTCCCCGGCGGTCCCCACCACCACCCGCCCCAACGCGGCACCCCGGGGCAGGGCGCGCAGACCGTGGGCCATGTCTCGCGCGAGGTCGGCGAGGGTCTGCAGCCCCGCGGGCAGCGTGCGGCGGGCGAGAGCCGCTGAGATCCGCTGCTCCGCAAAGACAAACCCACCGAGGACGAGCGCGCCGGCGCAGAACGCCGCGAACGCGACCCTCATGGCCACTCCGAGCGCGCCGGTGGGGGTGCCGAGCAGCGTGATGCCACCGATGAGGGTGCCGAGCACGAGGATCTCGATGACCCGGTCCACCGCGACGGTCGCAAGGACCGTGGCCTGGGGGATGTCCTCGGATCGCCCCAAGACCCGCGCGCGCAGCAGCTCGTCGAGGCGCAGGGGCACCACATGGGTGGCGGCGCCGCCGATGAGCACCGCCGCCAGCGCGCGCCGCAGAGGAACGGCCTTGATGGACGCGAGCAGCCCCGTCCACTTGTAAGCCTTGCTGATCTGGACCGTCGCCTCGCAGAGCAGCGCGGGCAGGACGACCCAGGGGGCCAGCGCTTGGAGCGGGACGAGGAAGCGGGCGCCGCCGGCGCGATCGACGGCCCACCAGGTGAGCCCGACGGCGATGGCGATCCCAACCAGCGCCGCGAGGACCGCCCTGACCGTGTGCATTCGTGGCGGTGCCATGAATCCGGAGGCTACCATCGGGCCGTAGCTGCGGAACCACTGAGAACTCCTGCGAGAACCATGACCAAACCGTCGATCCTGCTGATCGAGCCGGGGTACATCCCCGACAGCCTCATCGAGAGGCTCGCTACGTCCACGATGCCGCCCCTCGGCATCCTGCAGGTCGCTGCGATGCTGGAGCAGGCGGGGCATCCCTGCTACGCGCTCGACTTCTCGGTGATGCCCATGGACGGCCGGCTGCAGCGCGCCATCCAGAAGTACGACCCCGCGTTCATCGGCTTCTCCTGCACCGCGCCTTGCTTGCCGAACGTGCAGCAGATGGTGCGCGAGATCCGGGACATGGGCTGCACGGCCACCATCGTCTGTGGTGGCTACGACGCCACGGCGCGGCCCGAGGTCTATCTGCGCCGGGGACTCGCCGACGTGGTGGTGCTCGGTGAGGGCGAATACAGCACTCCGGCCATGGTCGCCGCCTGGCCTGACGTCGAGGGCGTACCTGGGCTGGCGGTGCTGCGGGACGGCGAAGTGGTGACGACTGGCGAGCCCGAGCGGGTGACCGATCTCGACGCGCTGCCGCTGCCCGCCCGGCACCTGGTGGATATGAGCAAGTACAAGCTCGCGCCGGGCTACCGACGCTCCCCGCGGGCGACCAGCGTGTTCTTCCACCGAGGGTGCCCGCACCGCTGCACGTTCTGCGACCGCACCGTGTTTGGGCAGAAGCTGACCCTACGCTCCGCCGACTCGATCATCGCCGAGCTTCAGCACCTCGAGCGCACCTACGGCATCACCGAGTTCCGCTTCCACGACGACCGCTTCCTGGTGCATCCGCGGAGGGCCGAGGAGCTGCTCGACAAGATGATCGCCATGGACCTCGGGTACACGTGGTTCTGCGCGGAGCGGGTGGACTATCTGGACGCGCGGCTGCTCAAGAAGATGAAGCAGGCGGGGTGCTATCGCATCGAGTCCGGGGTGGAGGCGGGGAGCCAGCGCATCCTCAACCTCATCAAGAAGGGCATCAAGAAGGAGACGGCGATCGAGGGCTTCCGCAAAGCGCGCGAAGCGGGCATCGGGGTGCTGAGCAACTTCATCCTCGGTTTCCCCACCGAGACCGCCGCCGAGATGCACGAGACCATCGACTTCGCGCTGGAGCTGGACCCCGACTACGCGGCGTTCTTCATGTTCCAGCCGTATCCGGGCACCGATGTGGCGGCCGAGTTCGGGCTGCCCTGGGACGACGACCACCGGCGGTTCTCCCGGATCCCGCACGAGAGCTACTCGGTACCGAACCACGAGATCGAGAAGATCGTGGATCTGGCGTACAAGCGGTTCTACCTGCACCCCACCCGCATCTGGCGCCTCGCGCGGCAGGTGGACCACGCCGAAGACCTCGTCACCATGGGCATGGCGGCGGTGTCGATGCTCCAGGGCGGGTTCGCTGGCGGGACTGGGGCGCCGGCGGAGTCGGGCGCGTAGCGTCGGCCTACGGCTTCGGGATCCGAATCGTCGAGATCATCAAGCTGCCGCTGACGAGGTAGAGCAGGGCGATGGGGTGCAGCTGCCAGGGACCGAGCTGCAACATCCCGCCGAGCAACTCCGCGTGGATCCAGTCGGAGCGGAACGCGACCCCGAGCACCGCGACCAGCGCGAGCGATGTGGGGATAGGCGTTCCCTCGAAGTACTTCACCTTGCCGGTGGTTGGGTCTGCGAGATCGTCGGCGGTGACGTTGAACCGCGCGAGCCGCGAGATCCCGCAGCACACGAAGTACACCAGGATGAGGGCGTCCCAGGCTCCGCGGGCGCCCAGCGTGTAGAGAAGGACGGCCGGCGCCACGCCGAACGACACCGTGTCGGCCAGGGAGTCGAGGTCGGCGCCGAGCCGGGAGCCCTTGCCGGTCTTGCGGGCCACCCAGCCGTCCACCGCGTCCAGCGCGAAGGCCAGCGGCAGGAGCACGAACGTCGTCCACAGGAAGCGCTTCTCATCCTCGGCGATGTACTGCAAGCACAAGAAGATGGCGACGGTGCCGCACGCCGCGTTGCCCAGCGTGAACAGGTCGGCGAGGGTGTACTCGCGGAACATCGAGAAGCGCTTTGGGCGGTCGGTCATCGCGGGACAGCGTACCGGACCCATGCCAATGCGCGGCAGGGTCGATATCCTTGCGGGCAGTGAGGGAACGCTCCATCTGGTTGCGGCGCGGGGGAGCCGCTGCCGGCTTGCTGCTCCTCGGGCTCGTGTTCGCGGACCTGCTGTTCGGCGGGTTCACGGCCATCGCGGCGTGGGTGCAGCACTGGGTCGCCCAGGTGGTGGTGTGGCCGTTCGTGCTGGCTGACGCGGCGGGGCTCGTCATGCACAGCCCCGGGTGGGCGATGGTGCAGTGGGGGCTGGTCAGCGCCGCGTGCGTGTGGCTGGCGCGGTCTGCCGATGGGGGGAGCCGGACCTCTCAGATCCAGCTGGACGTGGTGTTCGCCACGCCACTGCTGCTGCTGGGGCTCGCGGCATTCGTCAACGGACTGTCGGCAGCGCCACCGGTGGTGGTGGGCTGCCTGCTGGCGGCGGGGTTTGGCGGGCTGGCTGCGCAGACCGGCGACGAGGTGGCGACGGTGTTGCCAGGTTCGGGGTTGCCGGGCGGACGACTGCGCTACGTGGCCGTGTTCGGCGGGGTGCTGATGCTGGTGGTGGGCGCGTCGGTGCTGGCGATCGGCTCGGAGCCGTCGGTGACGCTGTGGGCCCTGGCCGATCTCGTGCCGCCGGGGGTCTGGCCCTGGGGACTCGCGGCGGCGGGCCTTGGGGTTGTGGCCCTGGGATGGGTGGATCGCCCGGGGGCCGTGGGGCGAGTGGCCGCCGCTGCGATGTTCGGGGTGTTTGTGACGGTGGTGTTCGTGGGCTGGACGGCTCCGGACCGTCGCTGGGAGCGCGTGCTGGCGGCGGCGCCCCTGCCGGTGGTGATGGCGGGGCTCGGGGCGCTCTGGATCGGCTGCGGTTTCTCGTGGGTGCCGGCCGGGCGGAGACCGGTGCAGGTGCTGATGGCGGCGACGTTGCCGGCAATCGCGGCGCTGATGGGTCTGGCGCATACATTCGCGACGGGCGCGCTTGACTGCGGACGAGGGGCCGCGGAGCCGTTTGTGACGCTGGTGACCCCGGAGCCGACGGCGCTGGCCACGGGTCTGGACGGCGATCTCTGGGTGATCACCGAGGGCGGGACGCTGAGGCGGTGGGGCGGTGAGCGGGGCATCGACATCGGGCTTGGCGACGGCGCGGTGGCGCGAGGGCGGACCCTTGGCGCGGTGGACGGCGAGCTCCGGGCGTGGCTTCAGACCGGCGATGGCGCGGTGTGGGTCCGGGTGCTCGACGGCGCGGTGGTGGCTCGCGAGGCGCTCGCTGGCGACTGCGTGATCGGGGCGTGGTCGCCCGATGACGGCGGCGGGGGCGTCGCGACGTGCACGTGGGGACACCGGCTGCTGCTCGACGGCGACGGGGTCCTGGCCGAGGAGATCCAAGGCGTCGGCGGCGTGGACGCCCTGATCCCCAACCCAACCGGAGGGTGGCTGGGCATCGACGGCTGGACGCATCCGTACCTGGTGGACATCGACCGGGTGGGGCGCACGGCGCGGGAGAAGGTCACCATCGGCGGCTTCCACGGGGAGCTGCGCGCGGACCCCGGCAGCGGCGTGGTGGCGGTGGCGCGCACGGTGGCGGGGCAGGTCCAGTTCATCGACGCGGCGTCTCTGGAGCTGCGCGGCGCGGTGCGCGCGGACTGGGGGCTGCGCGAGCTGGTGAACACCCGGTGGGCGTGGGTGGCCGCGTCTCCGCGCACGGGGGCGGTGGTGGCGATCGACCCCGACGCGGGCGTGGTCGCGCGCCTGCTGAGTCCGGGGGTGCGGGATCTGGCGCTGCTGGACGAGAACACGCTCGTCGCGGTCGGGCGGTGCGGGGTGGAGACGATCGATCTGCGCCGCTGGCTGGGACGCTGAGCAACGCCGGGGCTATACGAGGTCCTCGGGGCTGCGTCGCCACGCCTCTGCTGCCTGCGCGCTGGTGTGTTGCGCGATCCACGAGAAGCGGGCGGTGACGTCACGCACGCGGTCGGGGTCCACGGCGGCCTTCTGCTCGATCGCGTTGGCGACAAAGACCTCGCATAGGTCCTGCCAGTCCTGGGGGGAGAGCGGCAGCGTCGCGCCGGTGCTCCGGTCGGCGAGGGTGTGCCCGCTGCTGCGTGAGGCGTTGGCAGCGAACGACACATTCGTGCGCCGCCCAAAGAGCCAGGCGACGCGTTCGGCGCGCTCGCCGATGAGGGCCCGGACCTGGGGCCGCAGCGAGGTGGGGACCGCGGCGTGCTGGAAGCTCTCGGTGCCGTAGACCGAGTGGAACAGGCCTGCATTGCAGACCGCGGCAGGGTTCCCCCAGTCGGCGAGGAGCTGCCAGGTGCCGAGCAGGTGCTCGAGAAGGGTGCGGTCGGAGTGACCGGTGGTCTGGGTTTGGTGCTCGCGCAGGAACGCGAGGCGCGGGTCGTCGGGGCGGATGCCGGGGACGTGGATCCAGCCTTCCCTCTGCGCGTGGGGGAGCTGAACGGGAGCCGGGGCCATGGTGTGGCCGAGGTGGGCGGCCCGGGCGACGCAGGCGGCGACGACGGCGTCCAGGCGGTCGTCGTCGAGGGTGGCGCTGGGCGGGATGGAGAGGCCGAGGCGGCGCTCGAGTTCCAGCCGGAGGGCGGCGCGCTTGGTGGCGGCGGCTGGGGTGCGGCCCTTGTATTTTGCGGGGTCGCGGGTCCAGCGGCGCAGGGCGGCGGCAGGGTAGACCTCGACGATGCGGCCGCCGGAGCGGTCGGTGACGCCGAGGCGCCGCAGCAGCCCGATGCAGCGCATGGCAGGCAGCGAGATGAGGTCGGTGGACACAGACAGCGGCGCGCGTCCGCCGAGCCCCGATTCCTTCCACAGCCACCGGTCGCAGCGCCGCAGTCGCAGGGCCCGGCGGGCGTCGTCGTCGGTCCAGTCCACGGCGGGGGCGACGCCAGCGTGGTGCGCGGAGATGAGCTCCACAAATGCCGAGGGCCAGCCAAACGGGGCGTCGATCCCCACCACATCACAGCCCTGCGCCATGGCGATCAGCGCATCATCATCAAGCTTCTTGATCGGCTCATGCACCACCGGAGCGCCCCGGTCGGGCCACTCCACCAAGCACGCCGCCGTGCCAGCCGGCTGAGAGGCGAGGTCGATGCCAAGGGTGGTCAGGGTCACTGGGGAGCGCGCCGCCTCAGCCCCAGCGGAACGAGCAACGCGACCCAGCCGAGGGACCCCGAGAGCGTCGTTCCGCATCCTAGGCATCCCGTTCGAACGACGTTCTCCCCGTCTGTTGTGTCGTCGTCGTCTGTTGTGTCGTCGTCGTCTGTTGCGTCGTCGTCGTCTGTTGTGTCGTCGTCGTCTGTTGCGTCGTCGTCGTCTGCGGCGTCGTCGTCGTCCGCTGGTACGAGAATCGACCCATCGGGACAGTTCCAGCAGTCCGAGGCTGCGTCGAGACACTCAACGGCGTCGAACCCATTCGGGGTAGGGAGCGAGGGCTGGATGCTCGCGTCTCCGTCCGCGCAATCCACCAACGAGCTCGCGCCGTCGCCGTCGTCGTCCGACACATTCAGAGCCAAGTTGCATCGGAACCCCAGAGCACCCGGCCAGTTCCCCTGAGCTCCGCTGGCGTTGTTCGGGAAGGCTCCGCCCGCCCAGGGCCACGGATGGGCGAGCGGACTGGCCCAGGCGTCAACGGGGAGCCATCCGGCGGCGGCATCCAGCGCGCAGTCCTGGGTCAGAAACCCAGGACTTGGGCCAGCGCCCGCGCAGTCACCCTGGAATTCAGGACAGTTGAGCGCAAGCCGCTCGCAGCTAGAGAGGCTGGTGACGAACCCCAGAGGCTCGAATTCGGGGGTGGCAGCGAAGAACGGGCCGACGATTGCGGAGTCTGTGTTCCCAACGAGCTGCAACTCCCATTCTGTGATGTCGACCGCCCCAACCTCCATAGTGGCCGTGGCAAAGGACCAGCCGGGAGCCAACAAGGGTGGCATCGAGCTTCCATATAGGTTCTTGGTGAGGTTGATTCCGCCGTCCCCTTGGGAGCCCGCGTCCAGAACGACATTCTCGAAGCCATCCGCGAATGTGTTGTGCGCGAGGTGCAGGGAGAGGGAGCCCCGCTCCCCAGCGATGGCGACAACCGATCCGCCCAGTGACACGTTCTCCACGACGTGTGTCTTGACGATGGAGAGTCGTGCAGCATCTCCAGTTTCCAGGTCGCCGGAGATTGCGAGAACGTTCCCTGGCGCGGTCTCGCCGCTCGCCGTCGGAACGGTGCGATCGAGAAAGTAGGCACCATCCGCCGCTATCGGGAGGCACCACTCAGTTTGCGGATCGAATCCTGGCGGCGGGACGAGAAGAGGGCCGACCACCGTGTTCCCTGGCCCGACGAACGCGTTGCGCGAGAAGACGACGCCGTTCACATCGACCTCGCCGCCCTCGGTGGCCTCCCATTCTAGACCCCGATGTTTCACGGAGGGCAGGGTGAGGTGGTGAGCTGAGAGGTTGAAGAGTGCCGCCGGCAAAGGGTAGTAGAGGGTTACTACAGACATCCAAAACCCTCTCCCAGCGG
>Ga0222662_1001056_pt1 | contig 15329 bp, 10 predicted proteins | sample AntAcemetagen600_FD_179821 | JGI IMG/M metagenome (GOLD analysis project Ga0222662, IMG submission 179821) | Saline water microbial communities from Ace Lake, Antarctica - #600 | ecosystem: Environmental > Aquatic > Non-marine Saline and Alkaline > Saline | place: Antarctica: Ace Lake...
AGATACACTGGTAGGTAATCGTGAATTAGCCGTTGATGAACTTCAACAACTACAGCCACAACAGAAAGAATATCAGCAGAAAATTCTGGATTTGAGTGAGAAACAGGAGAAGCTGAAAGAGGAATTGCAAAGTCTGGAAGAAGAGAGGGCCATTGCACAGAATCGATTTAATGATGCCCGTCTCAAACATCAGGATCTGAAGAACAGAGCTGAAAATCTAACCAAGGATATTGAACGAGCTGAAAATGGGATTATCAGCATGAAATCGCGACTTGAATCCAGAAGTGATCTTCTGATTCAAAGTACGGAGAAGATCAAAGCACACAAAAAATCGATCGATGAATCTGAAGAGCAGCTGAAGACGCTTATTCTTCAGAAAGAAGCCGCAGAGAGTAAACTGAAAGAGGCTGAACATGCCAGCAGTCAACAGCGGGGTTTGATTAATGAAAGTGACAAAGAGCTAAGGGATTTAAGACGAAAAAAAGAGGTGAACCTGGAGTTGGTTCATCATTTGACCATGGCAAGGGAGAAGTTTGAACTGCAAACCCAGACACTCTCCGATCATATCTGGGAGACCTATGGGATATTGATGGATCAGCTGACAGAGACATTGGATGAGGAGACTGATCCCGCCACAGCAAAAGCGAGAGTAGCGGAATTACGACAAAAACTGCAGCGAATCGGAGAGGTAAACCCTCTTGCCATTGAGGAGTATGGTGAAGAGAAAGAGAGACTCGATTTTTACGAAGAACAGATTGAAGATCTTCAAAAAGCTGAAAAGGAGATGCGAGAAACCATTCATGAGATTAATGAAACAGCAACCACTCGTTTTAATGAAACATTTGATAAAATCCGCACCCATTTTAAAACGGTATTCAGTACACTTTTTGAAGAGGATGATCAATGTGATTTGATCATTGATAAAGAGAGCGAGGATCCTCTTGAAGCGAAGATTGAAATCACGGCTAATCCACGTGGGAAACGGCCTTCAAGCATTAACCAACTGTCCGGAGGTGAAAAGACATTGACCGCCATCGCACTTCTTTTTGCTATCTATCTCGTGAAACCCTCTCCTTTCTGTGTATTGGATGAGGTAGATGCACCACTCGATGACGCCAATATCGAACGGTTTTCTCAGATGATTCACAAGTTTAGTACTGATACTCAGTTCATTATTATTACTCACAACAAAAAAACGATGTCTAAAGCTGAGATGATGTATGGTGTAACGATGCCTGAAACCGGTGTGAGTCGACTGGTGGGTGTACGACTCGATGAAGTCTCTGAAAATGTAAATTAACTACTATTGAAATCCATTTTTCAACCGTCAGTTCGAGCAGTCCCGACATCTTTTCAGTCGGGACGTTGTCGAGAACTCCTCGCCAACTCTGCTTCGGCCGCAATAAAACCAAACGCCGGCCAATTCCCGCCATCATAGACTTGCTGCCATATATCATAGGCTCGATTTTCCCGGCCATTTAAATAGTGCCAGTTTCCGAGTCCATAACCCAATGTCGCATTCTGCAGCGCGTCACCCGACATCTCTTCCAGATGTTCTTCACTAAAAATACCTCTAAACACCAATATCAGGCTCAAATAGGCATCATTTTCCATCAGATCCAACTCATCCGTAATATCTGATACGGCTAAACCCGCTTCTTCATCTCTGCCTAGTTTTTTAAGTGACATATAGTACCAATAGATCGTCGCAACTCTCATGTCTTCTGTCAGATCAAGATCCAGAGCCTTCTCATAGGATTCAATGGCGCTTTCAAAATCACCTTTCAGATAGTGCGCCAATCCTTTGTGATACCATACATTTGATTTTAATGTACTTGTAGGGATGCCGTACTCATTCGGCAATCCATCCTCTTCAATTTGATCGTCCAAATTTTTCATAAGCTCTTCTGCCTTCTCAAAATCTTGAATAGCAGCATCAAAAAGCCTAAGCGTCAGGTATCTGTGCCCCCGATGTCTGAAAATCCGGGGGTCATCTGAATTTTTAAATACCCCTTCTGTAAAAATCCTGACTGCTTCTCGATATTCACCCAGATAGGCTGTCCGACGGCCCAGCCAGATTACATTCTCAGGGTCCTCAGGGTCCGTTCTATAGTTCGCAATCGCTTCAATTAGATTCCTGTTGTATTCATCAAAAACGTCAGGAGTGAGAGTGGGAGTCGTCAGTGTATCCCCTAATAAGGAGTACGCTTGAACACCTGATGGAACCGGACCCAATTGAGTGCTGTCATCACAGGATATAAGTGCTATTGACACTATAACCAGTAATGATACCACTATAAACAATTTGAAAATTTTATTCATAAATCACTCAATTATAGATTAAAACGTAATTTCAATATTCATTTCTGTACTATCTCTTATAATGCTAACCATTATCTGATCACCTTTCTCAAATTCACTCAGAGCTTCCATGTAGCTGTAAATGTCTGACACAGGAATATCGCTCAATTGAATAATTATATCGCCGGCTTCCATTCCACCTAATGATCCTGGCTGCCCCTCCCTCACACCTTCGATTCGAAACCCCTCTCCGGAAAAACTATAATCAGGAAGCACTCCTAATGTCGCGCCATCACGATTCATCACTTGTGATTGACCGGATGTAGATTTCTGAAAGTCAATATACGTTAAATCCATTTGATCTAGTTCTTCAACAACACTCAACACATGAGATAATATCCACTCCAAACCTTCATAGTTGATTTTATCGTAGGTATCCGTTGGTGTGTGATAGTCAGAATGAGTACCTGAAAAATAGTGCAATACCGGAATTCCCTGTTCATAAAACGGTGCATGATCACTACTGCCTGATCCACCCGGAATATGATTTACCTTTAAAGAGTCTATTTGAACGGATCCTAAAACATCATCCCATAAGTTCGACGTACCGGTGCCAAAAATAGAGAGCTCTCCATCCGTCAGTCTACCGATCATATCTAAATTGATCATTAGTTTAACCGTATCCTCTCGTGAGTCTAGTGTATTTGTGTAAAACCTTGATCCAATTAGGCCCAATTCTTCACCTGAAAAAGCAATAAAACGGAGGGTGTAATCCGGTGGATTTTGAGAAAAATAATGTGCCAGATGGAGGAGTCCGGCCGTGCCCGATGCATTATCGTCTGCGGACGGGTGTATCGTGGGTTCACCATCATGATCCATTGAAATGGGCCCTCCGTTTCCCTGTCCATCATAGTGTGCACCGATGACGATGACGTGATCCGGATGTTGAGTACCCAAAATATCACCGATTACATTTCTGGATATCACATTCTCACTATTCATGGCCTGTGTCATAGGCCCAGAAAGCTTGAATTGTTGTAGATAGGTAAACTCATCACCTGCCGGTTCAAGTCCATATGTCAAGAATTGATCTGCAATATAGTTAGCAGCCTCCGCTTCTTGTATGGTCCCTGCAAACCGACCTTCCATCTCAACCGCTGAAAGCCATTCAATATCTTCTCTGAGAAACTCATCTGAACTTCTACTATCTGCATCTCGCTCGCATGCAGTTGCAAGAGTTAGTGCGCAAATCATGAGGAGAGTTGACGTTGCCCTTAATTTATCGAGTTTCATCTTTTTAAATTATTTTCTTGAAGCATACGGCTTTCCTGCCTATTTTTAAAGATCAAAACCAATCAAAAGGTTGGGGGTGTCCCGATAAAACAGTCGGGACTGAGATCATACCCTGTGAACCTGAACCGGGTCATACCGGCGTAGGGAAACCAATCTGATATTCTTATCAGATATTCTGATTTCACGTTTCACCCCCTCCCTCAATAATTATTGATGGAGGCTAACATGCTTAGTAAAATAGTATCACTTCTGCTGCTTGCAGCACTTTTTAATCTATCCAAACCTGTTCTGGCTCAAACAATTACCGGACAGATTATCGACTCATCTACCCAAGAACCATTAGTGGGCGCAACGGTTTTAGAGTCAGAAACGTCCAACGGAACCTCAACAGACCAAAGAGGAACCTTTTCATTGCAACTGATTTCGGATCGCAATGAGATAACCATCAGTTATGTCGGTTATAGAACCGAGCGTATTCGTATTGCCGGAACAACTCAACCCCTGCTGATTGCCCTCGATCCACAGCCTGTATTGAGCGGTGAGATATTTGTAAATGCACTTCGCGTGGATGAATCAACTCCTATCGCATACAGCAATATCACCCGTGCAGATATAGAATCCCGAAATTTTGGGCAGGATATCCCCTTTTTAGTTCAAACCACGCCATCGGTCGTCTCCACCTCTGATGCCGGTGCCGGAGTAGGGTATACCGGAATCAGGGTCCGGGGTGTTGATCCAGGACGAATCAATGTAACGATAAACGGTATCCCGCTAAACGATTCTGAATCACATGGAGTCTTTTGGGTCAATCTGCCGGATCTGGCCTCATCAACTCAGAATATTCAGATTCAACGAGGTGTTGGGACGTCCACTCATGGGGCCGGTGCATTTGGAGCCACCATGAATCTTCAAACAGCCCTACTTAACCCGGAACCATATAGTGAAATAAACTCCGGTATCGGAGCTTTTGGAACGCAAAAATTTAACATCCATCTGGGATCCGGAATTTTGCAAAATGGGTGGCAGTTTGAAGGGAGGCTCTCCAAAATTGATTCGGACGGTTATATCGATCGTGCTTCCTCCGATCTGCGATCTTTTTATCTGTCGGGAGCCCATAATGGGGAACGAAGTTTTTTGAAAGCAGATATTTTCTCCGGGAGTGAGGTTACTTACCAAGCCTGGAATGGGGTTCCGGAACCGATTTTAAATGGGAACTCTAACCAATTGGATTCCTATATCAACAATCTCTTTTTAGGTGCGGAGGATGCTGAACACTGGAGGTCAAATCTGGGGAATCGACGATTTAATGAGTTCACTTATGATGATCAGGTTGACAACTATAAACAAGATCATTATCAGCTTCATTACTCATATCAGCTTACAGAAAACTGGATAACCAATGCTTCTCTGCACTACACATACGGCAGAGGGTATTTTGAACAGTTCAGAAGAGATGACCGGTTGAGCTCGTATAACATTTCACCGGTTCAAATCGGGGAGGATACGATCTCCCGTAGTGATCTGGTTCGCAGACGATGGCTGGATAACCACTTCTATGGAGCAGTCTTTTCCACTAAAATTGAACGCGCTGATAGATGGAATCTAACGTTTGGTGGCGGGTATAATGAGTATGACGGTGATCATTTTGGAGAAGTGATCTGGGCACGATTCGCCGGAGATAGTGAACTTGGTGACCGGTATTACGACAACAATGGGTTTAAAACAGATTTTAATATCTATGGGAAACTCAATTATTACTTAACCACATCTGTTAATGCATATCTTGATCTGCAATACCGTACAGTATCGTATCAATTTGTAGGACTCAGAATTGATGGTCAGACCGGTGACGTATTTGATGTATCCCAAAAAGATCAAATTCCATTTTTTAACCCAAAAGCGGGTTTGGTGTATCGTTTTGCAGAAGTTCACCGTGCGTTTGCATCACTCTCTGTGGGAGGAAAAGAACCCACACGCAGGGATTATGTGGAATCTACTGAGCAGAGCAGACCCGATGCAGAACGCCTTTATGATTTTGAATTTGGGTATAGTGGTTTGATCGGACCGATTGATATTGGTGTAAACCTTTACTACATGCTCTACAAAGATCAGTTAATCAATACCGGTGAAATTAATGATGTCGGGAATATCGTCCGGGAGAACGTACCGGATAGCTACAGAACCGGAGTAGAACTTCAAATCGGTGCTCAACTCCTGGAGGGATTATCATGGAATGGTAGTTTAACTCTGAGCCGGAACAAGATTGATGAGTATGTTCGATTCGTCGATGATTTTGATGTTGGTGGACAGCAAGAGGAGATTTTTAACGATGTTGATATCTCATTTTCACCATCAGTTATAGGTAACTCCATATTTTCATACCAAAAAAATGGACTTTCTTCAGAGTGGATTTCGCAATATGTCTCGCGGCAGTATCTGGATAATACAGCTAACAGTAACCGCTCATTGGACCCCTATTTGATTCATGACTTACGACTGAGTTATCAGTTGGATCAACTTAGTTGGGTAGAGAGTGTTACTTTTTCCATTCAGATCAATAATCTATTTGATGTACAATATGAATCCAATGGGTATTCATTTGGGTGGATCGCCGGAGGTGATGAGCAATTTTTTAACTACTACTATCCTCAGGCAGGGCGTCATCTGATGACGAACCTCAAAATCAGATTTTAAGACATAAAAAAAGAGGGCATCGGTCGATGCCCTCTTTTTAAATATAATCGTCAGTTCGAATTCGTAACCGTCAGTTCGAGCGCAGTTCTGTCTGTTTTTGACAGAACGCAGTCGCTCCTCTTTTATCCCACGCAGCGTAGCGAAGTGAAAACTCCCCTTACTCCACAGGAATAATTCTATTGAGTGTACCATCAGATTCATTGGTGAAATAGATATAGCCGTCAGGGCCTTGCTCTACCTCTCTAATTCTACCAATACCTTCCAATATTCGCTCTTCCCGAACAAAATCATCGCCATCCAGAACTACTCTGGATATTAATTGAAAAGCCAATGCACCGGTTAATGCATCACCGTTCCATCCCGGGTAGAGGTCACTGCTAACAAATGCCAGACCGGATGGTGCTATGGAAGGATCCCAATAGGTGACGGGTTGCTCCATACCCTCTCTTTCAGTCTCCTCCGTTAACGTACTTCCATCATAGTTAATACCATAAGAAATTACAGGCCATCCATAATTAGCTCCCGGTTTATCCTGAATATTTAGTTCATCACCACCTCTGGGACCATGTTCATTGGTCCATACTATCCCGGTTACAGGATGTACATCAATGCCCTGAATATTGCGATGACCGTATGAGTAGATCTCATCCATTCCTTCAGAACCAACAAATGGATTGTCGGAAGGGATTGAACCATCATCATTTAAACGAAATAAATTTCCCTGTGAATTTGTAGGATCCTGTGCATCTTGCATCACACCCCTGTCACCAATTGCAAAGAAGAGATGGCCCTCCGGATTAAACACCAAACGGCCTCCAAAATGTTGCCCTCTTTCAGTAGCCGGTGCACCTGCAAAAAGTTCTTCAAGATCCACTAATGAGTGACTTTCAGCATCATATTTAGCTCTTATAATGGCTGTATTCGCTCCGCCTTCTCCCGGTTTTGAGTAACTAATGTAGATCCAGCCATTTTCCTCATAGTTCGGGTGAAGTTCAACATCAAGCAATCCGCCCTGACCATTATTAGAAACCTCAGGTACTCCCGAAACCGGATCTTCAACCAGAACTCCGTCTCTTACCATCATCAGGTTTCCGGTATCACGTTCAGTGATCAATACAACACCATCCGGTAGGAATGCCACTCCCCATGGGATTTCTAATCCATCAACCACGGTTTGCACACTAAAATTAAGGGCTTCACTATTGTGAACTTCCAATGCTTCAGCAGGAAGCGGGAAATAGCCATCTTCACTTGGATTTGTACTCACTTCACTTCTAGTGCTATTATTTTGATCTAAATTACATCCTATAAACAGTAATGACAGGATCAATACCGCTATTTGAGTAGATTTTAAAAAAAGTGTATTCATAGTAATTATTTTTCTTATCTGTTTCTGTTCTATAGAAACTCCCTATAACTGTTACTTAAGATAACAGTACATCTATTCTAATTAAAATGCAGCTTGAATCCCCATTAAACCGCCCTAAATCACTCCATTTCCCGATCCGGAGCTATTTCAACCGGTACTCTCACTGTATCCCAGTGAATGTAGAGAGTTCCTGATTCCGCGGATACATCCTCAAAATAGATCATCATCTGTTCCACATGATGAGCTTCTTCAGGAGTAACCTGAACTCGTAATCTGTCTTCAGCTTCATCATATTCCGTTCCCCAGGAAAGTTTGTCATTGATGATCACGGTCCATTCGTCCTCACCCGGAATGGTATAAATTGAATAGACACCGGCTTCTACAAGTTCACCTTCTATAAATACATCATCTGAAAATGTAACAACGGTTGATTCATTGGCACCTGTTCTCCACCAATTGCCAAAAGGAGCGAGCCCATCTGCTGCAAAAATAACCCGTTCATTTACTGAAGGTCTGCCGTAAGTGATCTCCACTTGTGTCAGGCCAATTGTCTGTCCGACAACCGCACTTGGGCTAACCCAAACACGCTCATGATTACGTTCTTGTGCATTGGCTGATTGGCTTAACAGTAAGCCCGAAAAAATTAATAGTATTGATAGTGTTATTAGTCTCATTATATTTTTTTTTGATTAGTTTTAGTTTATCTCTCTAATTTATTTGAGATTATTGTAAAATCCTGATAAATCCGTAGTACGCCTGCCACGATCTATTCGGGGAGCGATGTTCCGACTTCTTATGGCCGGTACATCATTGATTATAATGAATCCTGCAGTAAATGTGGGAAATCTTTTTTGAATTTCGCCAATTTAGGAGCAATCACAACCGAACAGTATCCCGCATTTTGGTTGTTATTAAAATAGTTTTGGTGATAATCCTCAGCAGTACTGTAATTGTTTAAAGGGGTCACCTCGGTTACAATTTCATCATCCCAAAGATCAGAGTCGTTGGTTTTTTGTAAAGATTTCAATGCCGTGTCTCTCTGTTCCGGGGTCAGGTAAAAAATAGCAGAGCGGTATTGAGTGCCTACATCAGCTCCTTGTCGATTCAGAGTCGTCGGATCATGTGTATGCCAAAAGACCTCTAATAGCTCTTCATAGGAGATAATTTCCGGATCAAATTCCAACCTTGCTACTTCTGCATGACCCGTTCTTCCGGAGACAACCTGATTGTATGTTGGATTTTCCAAATGCCCACCGGCATAACCGGATTCTACGGCCACTACACCATTTACACGTTGATAAATGGCTTCTACACACCAAAAACATCCGGCACCAAATACGGCAACTTCTGTTTCAGATTCGGTACTATTTTCAGTTATGTTCATAATTGACAGTATTGAAAAAAGGATGATGATTATATTCATAGTCGTTGATTTAATGTTTTCTACAATACTCAACGAAAAGAATAACTAAATCGTGCCATTTGATACTCGTTGATTCACGATCTTTTATATCGGTTTTGATGAGAAAACCCGAAACGATAAAAGTGCACTAAGTATGGATGTGACAATTGCCAATGATAATATATCCTGCATAGTATATGTACTGTCCAGCATCCACCCAACTAAAACCGGACTGGTTGCAGTACTAAATACCATAAAAGTAGTAAAGAGACTTTGAACAGTGCCTATTCGTTCCGACCCATACATTTCGGCTAATAGTGCTGATTTTATAGTGCCCCCAAACCCCATGGTCACCCCAAGTAAACCCAAATAGATAAATGCTGACCCATTTGTTGATATATAGAGGGCTGAAAGAAGGCCTAATGTCATGGGAATGAGATAAAATGGGAATAGCTTACAAGCTGTGAATCGATCGATCAGCGGGCCGGATATGATGCCAAATAGAATTCTCATGACAGCAAAAGAGATAAAAGCGGTGGCGATCAACGATGCACTCCAACCTAATTCATCTGCTGCTGATATTTGATAAAGAAAAAGTCCGGTGATCCAAAATGGGGGTATCAATGTAGCCGGGATGATAAAAAATGTACGTTTGTCTTTAAATATTACCTTGTAATCTTCTTTCGGTGAACGTTTTACTTTTGGGGCTGTGTAGGTCTCTCTTTTTTCATAGGTTCGAATCAGTGTCCATACAAGGGGAATAAAAATCAATGCGATCACAGCCGCGATAATGCCCCATGTTGTTCGCCAATGAAAAACAACCAGCATAGCTGTGACAATGCTGGGCAGAAATGCTTCCCCAATCGGGAAACCAAGCGCCGATACACTTAATGCTTTTCCCCTTTCACTCCCATAAACGCGGGCCATGGTCGCCTGTGCTGTATGGCTGCTCAACCCTTGCCCGGTTAACCTGACCAAAATAAGGCTCACAAAAAATATAGAAATATGCCACGATAAAGACATCAAAACGGCAGCAGTAAATAAGCCTAAAGATACTGATAAACTATATTTTGAAAGGGATATACGATCAATCCACTGCCCCAGATAGGGTAATGCCACTGCACCCGTCAGAGTTGCAACAGAATAGAGCGATCCAAAGGAGGCATTGCTTAACTCAAATGCAACCAGATAAAAAGGTACAAATAGAGAGATGAAAAAAGTTTGTCCAAAACTGGAGACAAAAGTGAATGATACAGCAAAAGATAGAAGACGCTTCTCTTTTCTGACAAATGCCAGATAGTCCATGAACGAATGTTAGTTAGCAATCATTAAAATTTCTTCTTCTTTAAAAATACAGCTTTTAAAGTCTAATAAATAGAATCAAAACAGAAGCCATAAAAGCATCAGTATAATCAGAAAGAAAACAGCGACCTGAGTGGCTATGGACTGGCGGGGGAAATCATACTCACAAATAGGACAGACATCCGCATTCGCATCAACCTCCATTGCACAACCCGGACACTCTTTCGTTTTACTCATCTTTAATCTTACGTTCCATTTCCATTCAACCCATTCATTCCATTTTGATCAGGATTTTTGAGTACACGCTTATAATGGTTTATCCATACCATTCAGTCAAAGGTACCCACTACAATGCTTTAATTCATCAATAATCACTGATATTCTTTCTCAAATATTGATGTCGAGCTTAATCGCTTTAATTTGTATTTTATTTTACATAACTGAACTTGAATAAACGTATCTCTATGTCCACACGCCCAATTAAAATCATTCTCTTAATTGCAGTTCCATTGATTCTACTATCCATATCATCCAGTTGGATTTTTGAATGGATGTGGCTTAAAGAGGTTGGTTATTCACAAATTTTCTGGACCCTCAGAGGTACGCAGCTTGCCCTGATTGCTATTGCATTCATTATCGCAGCTCTCTATTTCACACTCAATTTCAGGTATCTGGCCGGACAGTTGAAGTTTGCAAATCTTCATGGAACTCCTCTCCAGGGTGTTGAATTCGATCTGGGAAGTATGCTTTCCGGAAATCGAATCAAGCAATTTTTTACTCTGGGTGCCCTGATCATGGCATTCATTTTTGCACTCAGCTTCTATATTCGTTGGGATGAGTCTCTACGTTTTATCAGCAGCGTTGAATTTGGGGAAACGGATCCTCTTTTTGGTCTTGATATCGGTTTTTATCTGTTTCAACTCCCTTTTTGGAACGTCCTGCAGAGTTCTCTCACCTCTATTGCCTTTTTAACACTGGCCATTCTGGCAATATCATACATTTTCACCGGGCTTTTGATTGTGAAGTCGGTCAAAGAATACACCGCTCGCGACAGTATTAAAAATCATCTTAGCCTGAATATTGGAATTTGGCTTGCCCTGCTTTCCTGGGGGTTTTATCTGGATCGCTATGAGCTGTTGTTTAAAGCAGACGGCATCGTATTTGGCGCCGGATATACGGATGTGATGATCCAGCTACCGGCCATATGGATCATGCTACTATTGACGCTTTTGCTGGCCATCCTTTTCTTCATCAGTCGATGGATTACCTCTAAAAAAGTAATCCCATTAATAGCCGGAGGCGTTCTTGTGGTCATGATTGGTGGACGCGCGCTCCTCCCCGGTGTAGTGCAGCAATTTAATGTAGAACCCAATGAACTGGAGTTAGAATCAACCTATCTGGAAAATAATATTAAAATGACCAGATTAGCTTATAATCTCCATAATGTCAGGGAAGTAGATTATATGGCCGATGATACCTTAGCAATCAGTGATATTCGTAACAATCAGGATGCGGTTGATAATATCAGGTTATGGGATCCAAGACTCTTATTGAATACCTATCGTCAATTACAGGAGATTAGGTCTTATTATGAGTTTTATTCTGTTGACAATGACCGATATACAGTTGATGGACAAGTCACTCAAATGATGCTTTCATCAAGGGAAATTGCTCGTGAACTCCCCAGTCAGTCCGATACCTGGGTGAACCGCCATATGCAATATACTCATGGTTTTGGATTCGTCATGAATCCGGTCACTGAAACGAATAGTCAGGGAGAACCTATACTGGTTGTCAGAAATATTCCACCCTTCTGGGAAAGTGATGATTTATTGGTTGAAAATCCGGCTATCTATTACGGAGAAAACAGTTCCAGTTATTACATCGTCAATACGGGTGTGCCGGAACTGCACTATCCGGACGGAGATGATAATGTCTACAATCATTACGATGGCGAAGGAGGAATGCAAATCAGTAACCTATTCCGAAAAGCACTCTTTGCATGGGAGCTCTCCGACATTAATATTATTCTCTCCGACTATATTGAAAGCGAAAGCAGGCTTCAAATCTGGAGAAGTGTCCAGGAACGTATCTATAGAATCACACCGTTTTTGCAACTGGATAGTGATCCATATCTGGTAATGAATAATGGCCGGTTGTTCTGGATACAAGATGCATATACAACGTCTTCACATTTTCCCTATTCGCAGAGATACCAGAACGGTTTCAACTATATTCGTAATTCCGTTAAAGTCGTCATCGATGCTTATAACGGTCAGGTTGATTATTATATCGTAGATGAGAATGACCCCGTACTTCAAGTATATGACAATATTTTCCCAGGAGTATTTAAACCTCTGGATGAGCTTCCCGATGGCCTTGAAGAACATTTCCGGTACCCACAAGACCTTTTTGAAATACAAATTGAGACTTTTTCCAGATATCACATGACAACTCCTCAGGTTTTCTACAATCAGGAAGATCTTTGGACACGACCTAATGAACAATATGGCGGCCAAACCATGTTGATGGAACCCTACTATATATTGGCCAGATTACCGGGAGAATCGACTCTGGAGTTTATGCTGATCAGTCCGCTGACACCGGAGAATCGGAGTAACATGATTTCATGGATGGCTGCAAAATCCGATCCGGCTAATTATGGTGAATTAATTGTTTACAGATTACCTAAAGAGAGGTTGATTTATGGGCCTGCACAAATTGAAGCCCGTATTGATCAAGATCCTGAAATCTCCAGACAGATTGCATTGTGGGATCAGAGAGGATCACGTGTAATTCGTGGAAATCTGATGGTTATTCCAATAGAAAACTCATTTTTATACGTTGAACCTGTATTTTTACTGGCGGATAATGTTGAAATACCACAACTTCAACGGGTTATTGTCGCCATTGGTGATGATATTTCGATGCAGCCAACCCTTGAACAAGCTATTTTCGATATTTTTGGGCAAGATGCTGATTTTATGCTCCCGTCGGTTGCTACATTACCCGCAGCCACGGGCCAAGGCGTCGTTCCGGATCTTTCCACCGAACAGTTGCAGGAAATTCGTTCTATCTGGAATGAGCTGGTCAACGCCCTCGAAGAAGGTAACTGGACCCGTTATGGGGAGCTCCTCAATGAGTTGGATGAGAAGATTAATAATTAAGCGACTAGTCGTGAATCTTTAGATTCACGACAAGGTCCCTCGCTACTTGCATTCCAATGGCAATCCCCATCCCACTGAGGCCGACGGCGGTCCAGACTCGGGGTTTTACTTCACGAATTACAGGCTCCTTGTCGGGGGTAATACCCATGATTCCGCTCCACTCCAGATCAATCTCCCACCCCTTGGGTAATCGCAGCTTCTCATTTGCGAAATCGATGAGGTACTCTTTAATCTTCGGATTGATACCAAATTCGGTCGTTGTTTCTTCCTCCTTAGCTACATCTCTGCCCCCGCCCAAAAGTAACCTGTTATCAACATTACGGAAGTAAACATATCCATGATTATAGTTAAATGTCCCTCTCCATTTGAGTCCGGCAATGGGCTGAGTCACGAACACATATCCCCTTGCCGGCAGTACATCGATTTCACTCAATCCGGAGATAAACCCATTGATCGTAAGGGCAATTTTATCGCCTTTCAGTTGAGTACCATCCTTGAGAAATACGGCCCCCTCCTCCACCGAAATCACTTCACTATTCCAAAGAGTCCTCACACCTAATACTGACGCTTTTTGATGAAGCGATCGCATGAGTTTTCCGCTGTTGATAGATCCGTCGAGCCGGTTCAAAATTGCGGGTACTCCTTCATAGGTTGTCTCTGAATAGACATTCTTTTCACCCAGCACTTCCTCCATCCGATTATTCAGTGATTCAATTTCAGATCTGCACTTTTGGAAAAGCTGATCCTCATAAAAAACCTCATACCCTCCGGTGTGCTGATAACCGATGGCCTCTTCACCCATCGTCTCTTTCAGCAGTTTTAACCCATTCCATCGGCGCTGAATCCGTTTCATAACAGTATCCATGCCTGTCAAGTCGATATCTGCCAAATGCTCTGAAATGGATCCGATACACGAAAACCCTGCATTGCGGGTACTCGCACCCATTGGAGAAGATCCTCTTTCGAGGATAATGACTTCATGATCCGGATAGATCTCTTTATAGAAAAGAGCCGTTGAGGTTCCCACAATTCCGGCACCCACAATAATCAGATCTGCCGGCTTGAACCACTCTTCTCTTTCCCAATACGATAGTTGATTCATATTCTAGGTTCCCATCCCGGAGCGTACTCTCTGCTCCACAAACCCATCGCCTCTGAATCACCGATGATGCGGCCGGTTTCCGGATTGATATTCAGAGAACGGCCGACATATTGGGATATATTACCCAGATGTAAAGCCATGGAGCTCTTTTGTCCCGATTCAATAGGAGAATTTAATTCCTCACTCTGTCGAATTGCATTTGCAAAGTTAATGATATGAGTGTCTGTAAGATCACCCCCACCAACCGTATTGAGATGGTCTCCCTCGCTGGCGCGAACATTCCGTTTGATCTCCTCATTTTCCAAATTGTAGGCAATATATCCATCCCTGTCAATCATCATGCTACCCTTTGTTCCATGAATCAGAGATCCTCGGCCTTTGCCCCCAAAGAATTGATAACCGTTGCAACTGCGCCCTTCCCAGTTAATGCTTTTCCCATCCTGAAAATCAAAATTGATATTCTGCACATCATAGAATTCCCAATCATCATCAAAATGAAAGCGTCCGCCATTGGATGAAATTCGGATAGGCAGGTCAGCATTCAACGCCCAACGACAAACATCATACTCATGGGTTCCATTGTTCAGTGCTTCACCGGTCCCCCAATTCCGAAACCAGTGCCAGTTGTAGTGAATGGTATTGTCCCGATAAGGTGTACGTGGAGCCGGACCCTGCCACAGTTCATAATCGAGCCACTCC
>Ga0222662_1001059_pt1 | contig 15293 bp, 11 predicted proteins | sample AntAcemetagen600_FD_179821 | JGI IMG/M metagenome (GOLD analysis project Ga0222662, IMG submission 179821) | Saline water microbial communities from Ace Lake, Antarctica - #600 | ecosystem: Environmental > Aquatic > Non-marine Saline and Alkaline > Saline | place: Antarctica: Ace Lake...
AATCAAGAACCATTGGAATCAAACAGTTCAACTCTACGGCAAACACCATCCAGAACAACAAATCCAATATTCTCAACTTCTTTAACAATAGAAGTACAAACGCTAGTGCCGAGTCTTTCAACTCAAAAATAAAACTCTTTAGGGCTAATCTTAGAGGGGTTACTGATACTACTTTCTTCCTTTTTCGTTTGGCTAAACTTTTCGCCTAGTCCCCCTATTAATTAATGTGAGCCTGAATTTCAGGGATTCCATATTTGAAAAACTACTGAATCGAATGACCTGCCATGAGCCTGTCACCTATGAACAAATCACATGCAGTGCGACCTAAAGGGGTAACCCTATTGATTTATTAGAGGACTGTTCATGAATAGGTAATCATACTGTAAGCTTCCCCTTTTTAGCACCGTTGTAGAAGGCGGTTGTAAACGCGCCTGCTGATAATGTCATTTAATTATCTCTTGTAAATACGCACCTAGTAGATCTTCTAAATTCTCATGCCCGTCTAGTTGGTCGTATCGTATATCGTGAGAATAAAGTTGCGTCCGTTGCTGTTCAGATAGCTGTAGCTTGAAAACAAGCCCTTTGTAAGCATCATCCAAAAGTCCGGTTGGGTTTACAACTGGCAAAGAGCTAGAAACTATTTCGGCAGTTGCTACTGCATTGATTTCATTTAGCGCATGAATAATTTCGGGAGCAAACACCCCAAATGAGGTTTCATAAAATTCTGCAAAACCACCATTTGTTACGGTCTGATTTAGTTTCACAATCACATAAACCATTTTTTCAGGACCAGTCAGCCCTTGAATAACCTGATACCATTGCGACCAACTCTCCGTATCAAAGTCTGCGTCTTCCAGTTGTTGGTCGGCCGAACTATATAGCCGACTTATTAAAGCTCTATTCGTAATGTTCTCCATTATCGTTCCGGATTACCTGATTATATCCTGCTCTGATACGTGTGCAATTCATGATACCTTCCCTCAGATGCCAATAACGCATCATGCGTTCCGCGCTCAGCAATCCTACCGTCTTCAATAACTAAAATCTGATCTGCTTTGCGAATTGTACTCAACCTGTGGGCAATAACGAATGTTGTTCTATTCTTCATTAGTTCGTTCAAACTTTTCTGAATATAGGACTCGCTTTCCGTATCTAAATTGGATGTTGCCTCATCAAGAATAATGATTTTTGGATTGGCCAGAATAGCTCTTGATATAGAAATTCTTTGGCGCTGTCCACCAGATAATTTCACACCTCTTTCTCCAATAATAGTTTCCAGTCCATCTTCAAACCGATCTGTGAATTCGTTTACATATGCTCCTTTAACTGCTGCCTGAAGTTCCTCTTCTGTAGCATCTGGTCTCGGAAAAAGTATATTCTCTCGAATACTTCCTTCAAAAAGAAAATCATCTTGAAGCACAACAGCAAGGTGCTTTCTGTAACTGCTCAAATTCACAGTAGAAATATCAATTGAATCGATGGTTACTTTGCCCGATTCTGGGTTTAAAAACGTTGCTACTAAACCAGCAATCGTAGATTTCCCAGAACCAGACGACCCAACCAAAGCGGTCACGCTACCCGGTTTAGCTTCAAAAGAAATATTGTGCAGTACACCTTTACTTTCTTCATAGCTAAAAGAAACATCTCTGAATTCAATGTCTCCTTTAACGTCTTTCAAAAACTCAGTTCTAACCTCAGGGTCATCTTCTTCCTTCATGTCCATCAACTCCTGCGTGCGGTCTAAGCCTGCCATTGCATCCGTCAGTTGACTTCCAATATTTCCCATTTGAGCAATGGGCGCAATCATGAAGCCGAGTAATAAGGTAAAAGACAGAAACTCACCCATTGTCATTGTTCCTTCCATCATAAAGTAGCCTCCAATACCCATAATGCCAGTAGAAGCAAATCCGATTAAAAATATGGATGAACTACCTATGATAGCGGTAGCTGTTAAACTCTTTTTAACGTTTTCAAACAGGCGATTTACTCCTTTCTCAAAGCTGACAATCTCTTGCTCTTCAGCATTAAATGCCTTTATAACACGAACCCCGCCTAAGGTTTCTGTTAAGCTCCCTTGAACCTGCGCATTAATCTTGCCTCGCTCTCTAAATATTGGCCGCACATAGCCGAAAGCCTTCAACATAACAACAGCAAACATGATTACCGGAATCAAAACAGAAACTGTCATAATCGGACTTAATTGTACCAGAAGAACTATGGAAGCGATAGAGGTTATGGTGCCGCCAATTAGCTGAACAAACCCTGTTCCTACAAGATTTCGAACACCTTCAACATCTGTCATTACGCGCGAAACCAATGCGCCAGATTTGTGATTATCGAAGAATCCGATGGGCAGCTTCATTAGCTTGCTTTGAACCTGAACTCGCATTTGAGAGATCATGTGCTGAGCTTGAACACTGAGTAACCGTGTAATGCTGAAAGATGTAAGCGAACGTATTAAAATGGATGATGCCACTACAGCTATAAGAATCCACAGTCCATTGATGTCTTTATTGGGAACGATGTCATCAAACAAGAAACGACTTGCGTAAGGAGCAACTAAGCCAGCTGCACTTTGAATTAATATTAGAATCAGCCCAACTCCGAGCATTCCTCTACGTGGCCATATATATTCTTTGAATGCCCACCTAAAGGATACTTTTTTTTTGTCTTTACTCATGCTTGTGGTTGTGTGCGATTATATGCGAAATCTCTCTTGCTTTGAGCTTATTGATTTGCACTGATATGGTATAAGCTTGTTGTCAACTAAAGCCTAAGTTTTAGTTAAAGTTCGAATTGAATTAGGTTTCTTTCTTTTCGAACATTACTGCCATCGTTGGCATTCGTTTTTTTCTTTTCAATTCCTAAGGAAAAAATCTAGGGTAGACTGATGCGCTTCTTTTAGCAGTGCTAATGTAAAATGATCAGCAGCTTCGATTTCCACATATTCTCCGCTAGTTAAAGTTTGAGCAACTTTTTGCCCCGTTCCCAGAACTAAATCTTTTTCACCACTTATGATGAGGGTTGGAATGTCAATTTCAGCAACTTGTTCGGAAGTAAGATGCGGATACTTACCACGACTAAAAGCCACCATAGCTTCTCTTTCTAATCCTGTTTGATTGAGAAAACTCCAATAAGCAGCTATGTGACTTGGCAAATGGCTAGGGAAAGTTTCGAAGGAAAGTATTTCTGAAAGACTGGGAAGCATATTCCCAAGTATGAATGGCGGTAATCCAATTAGTCCATCTCCAGTAGCAATCAAAACAGCTTTGGTAAAATATTTTGGGTGTTTATGTAATAAATCAAGAGCTATTACTGTGCCCATGGAATACCCGATTAGCCCAACATTTTCTAATTGTAAATGATTAATCAGGTTAACTACATCATTCGAGAAGTTTTCTGTTCCATAAAAACTGGGGTCATTGCTCTTATCACTTTCTCCATAACCTCGGAAATCAATACCGATTACCTGAAATCCATTTTCGGTTAACGTTTCAACCCAACCAGGTTTAACATAGTTAAAGTCGAAATTTACAATTGCCCCGTGAAGAAGAATCAGGGGTTTTCCGGTTCCGTATACCTGATAGTTTATTGAAATATTGTTTTCTGTGAACTTTGGCATTTACCTTTTGGTGTGTTGTTTTGGAAAACGAGATTTTAGTGGTAATTCCATCCCGCAGGTATCATAAAGGCTGTTATTTACTTTTCCTCTTAAGATTTCTTCAAATACTTCTGACAAAATCTAAAAAGACCTTTTTATGAAGTTCAATGTTCATATTAGGAGAAAGAGCTACACGGGCTATATAATCTTTATCGCCCTCTTTAGTTGTTCCTTGAGTAGACGTTGCAGGTATGGTCCAGTAACATCCCTTTAACTGCCCGTAGCTCACACAATACTTGCTTTCATCGGGGATTTTAGTAATCATTAAATCAATCAATTTATGATTCAACACTCTTTTGGAAGCTTCTCTTTCTTCATCCGTATTGCCTTTGGTAGGAAGGTCTAATGAAAACACGGATGGTGTAAATCCTTGTTCAGCCAATTCTTCTGAAACAAAATTTATTTTTGCCTCTGGCAAAGTATCGTTAATGAAGTTTACAAATTCACGAGTGTTCTTGTAAGCATCATTAATTCGTTGTTTCATCGAAGGCAATTGCTTTGCTAATATTTCATACTGTAGATGTGTAGCCTCATTATCGCACAGTCTTAGATGTAATTCTATGTTGCGCATCAAGGCTTCCGTCTTCTTATTTCCTACGCAGTAGCCAGCAGTGCATTGCCCACCACTAGGGAATTTAGATCCACTTACGTATGAAATAGTCCTTACGGTTGAGAGGATTTCACCTTCACCTAAAAAGAGAACATTAGGACAAAATGTTTGGTCTAGTATGAAAACGGGATCGATGGCCGTTTCACCATTTGCCGTTTTACGGACAGCACTTAAAACAGCCTTCAATTTTATAAGATCAGGAACTTCAACTCTAGGGTTTGTAGGTATTTCGGCTATGATGTAAGGGATAGCATCTTCATTTGCAATTTTATCTAAAACTGTATTAATACTTTGCACCATATCTTGGTCGCCATCCACTAGTAAATCCACTATTTCAACATTATCAATACAAGCGGCAACTCGCCTGGCTTGATCATTTGTGCCACCATAGCAATTTGGAGGTACAATAAATTTTATAGCTTTTCCCTTGTGGTTTTCTAGGGCATGATGAATGAGCCCCATCATGATGGCATATTGAACAGATAGTCCGCTAGAACCCGCTAGTGCTTTTGTATTGATGCCTGTAATGGCTGCAATAGAATCTAAGACAAGTGCTTTACTTCGACTCAGCTCAGCACGCGTGTTTGCTTCAACATTCGTATTCATATTATCCAGAGAAGACTTCTCTATTAGCGCCTTTAAGGCTGCCAGGCAATTGATGGGTGTCATTGCAATAGTCTCTCTTCTCCGGAAATGCTGAATGTCTGAGATATAACTTTCATTTCGCTCACCGTTTACTAGTAGAACACTTCCATAGTGAGCATGAAGACTGATGGAAAAGTCGATAGTAGGAGGGAGCTCAGATTTGGAAATTTCCTGCTGTTGTGAAATGAAAATGGTGCTGCCGTCAAACGCGGAGATGGCTTCTACGTTCTCAACATGTTTAAGCTCAAATTTATACCCATACACGTGCTGAAGTATTTCAGCGTCAAAAAACTCCGGTAATTTACCGGTATAACAGATTTGGGTGTTTTTGTGCTCTAATAAGTTCTTTCTAAGAACAGCCAAAATAGGGGCCGTATTTGATGCAAAACTTATTACGTTTTCTGGTTGCAGGCTATTTAACCTGGCAATAGCCCATTCTAGCACACACGATAATGGATGACCCAACCGAATATAGTCGTACGCAGTTGGTAATTCATTTAGTGCCGATGATTCAGAATTAGTGTGATTGAATAAGACTTCAAACTGATCTAAGAATTGCTTTTTGGCCAATTTCTCGTCATAAATATCTAATCGATGGGTTGTTAAACTCAACCAGCCACTAGGCATATTTACCAATACATCTTCAATATAATCCAGCATTTTATTGTCTTCCATTACTTTCACTTTTAGGCAGATCGACAACATACGTAATTGGTTTATTTCAGAGGTATTACAAGACGTTTTATTGCATTGCGGATGACGGTTTAACGAAGAGCAGCATAGGGTTTAGTTCCTGAGCGATTTCACCTGTAATCGAATATTCCGAAAAACTCGCCAGTATGAGTGCCTTTAAAATTCCAATATTTAACAATTTTATCGCCTTGTCCAAAAACATCAACAAGGGTAAAAGTTATATCTGAAAATCCAGTCAGATAGTTTTGATAGTACTCCTTGAAATCTTCAATTCCAACCACATTTTCTGGTGCTGTAATCAACGTGATGCCATTGTCAAAATTGGTTTCATTGATTTTATCAATTTCTCCTTTATTGATAATATCGTCCCAAACAGTTTCATACATTTTTAGATTTTCCGCTAGTTGATTTTCCGCTTGTTCTAAAGCAAGATGTTCGGCTGACGGTTCATTTACAGTCTCATTTTTACAGCTCACGATAGAAAACGTAAGAAATAATGCAGCCATTCCGCTGAAAATGATTTTGGTGTGTTTCATAATTATTTGTGCTTGATATAAATGCTTACTCTAATAGGTTTTCGGCTTGCCCCGTTTGTTCTAATTACTGCTAACGTTTATCTGCTTAGCGCAAATTAGGGTTTTAGTTCCTCAGTCCTTTCGCCCGATGCTGTAGAGGCGTTTCTACAGGTCGTGAGACAACCAACTGTCTTCCTTAGGCGGAGTTATCTCGAGTTGATGAAGGGCCAAAGAGGGGCTTATTCAGTCCAACCTTTTTATGATTATTGTAAGCTTATTTTTCTATTAATAGCTTGGTCTGCTGTCTCTACTTTAACGACATAAATACCTGATGCTGTATTTAAATCGATGATTGTCCTTGGAGACATTATAGATTGCGAATAAACCATTCTTCCCGTCATGTCAAAAATGGTAATCGTTCCTGTTTTCGAACCGTTTAGCAGCACGTTTATCTGCTTGTTAGCTCCGTAGACACCAATGTTATTGGCAACCTCATCGATATCTGTAATCGAAAGACCGAAGTGTAGTGCAAAGCGTGTTGGAATATTACCTGCATCTGAAGTAAATGTATAAATCGGCTCTGCACTCAGGTCTTGGAAGATGCTTAGCATACGGTCTTCTAAATGCACCGTTTCTCCAACTACAGTTATCTCGTTTGCATTAAACGTGTAGTCTCCAGCTGTTGGAATTTTCACTCCCAAATCAACTGTTGGGTTGGTGGCTGTGCTTGTAAGACCATTGATTACAAGCGTATCTATACCAATAGAGGTATAAATCTGCGGTAAGCTTGCGGATGTCCAAAACTTCTGAGAATCATAATCATCATACCCGTCTTGCGCGCTAGGGTCAAAGAGTATAATCGCTTCATCAGAATTAGTTCCATTGCTTAAGGCAATTCTTACTGTTCCTTCTTCTGCGGCCATACGGTAGACACCAGCCAATGTTCCGTGGCTTCGCATGGCGTTGGTGAAGTCTAGCTGACCCGTATTGCCATCGGCATCAACGCGAACCCAGAATGCTTGCGTTGGCGGAATAGCTCCGTCAACTGCGCCACCACCGTTATTGTTGGTGCCAATACTTCCTACAGCATTGTACGTATCCATAAGCATAGTGCTTCCTTGATGGGTTCTATAGTACATACTGGTTTCTAAGTTGGTCTTTATTGCATTGTCCCAACTCACTGTACTTGGGTATGGATTACCCACAAGATTATAACCGCGTTGGGTAGCGGTAGTTCCAGTTCTGGTAAGACCTCCTTCGGTGATGTTGCCTGTGTTGAAAGCTCCACCTGTGAATGTATTAGTACTTGTTGCACCAAGCCTTGCAATGTAGCCCTGACCAATATTTAGTGCGGTAATGTTATCAGTAATCTGCGTATAGTTCTGCCCAAACTCATTGGCGCTCCATAATTTATCCGTTCCTGCGGCACTGTAAACATTGCTTGTTGCCATAGCTGTAGGGCTGCTTACATACCAGAACAAACCATCAGGTGTTGCCCCTCCAGAACCTACTAAATACTGTTCCATTTGGAAAGCTCCGTTGCCTGTAACTGTTCCTTCGGTGATAAGAGAGCCGATACCTGTTGCATCTGCTTTCACATCTATTGTTCCTTCATTATCCAACGTGCCACTAACTGTAAGTGCTTTGCCAATATCTATGGTCAGGGTAGCACCAACGTCTATTGTCAAATCAACACAAACAGCTGGTGTTCCAGGAGGCAACGTTACGTGTGGTTGATTGCTCAGTGTAAATGGTATAGTAATGTTATTACTAGCGGTTGGTATCATAGCCGGACACCAGTTGCAGCTATTAAACCAGTCAGTATTAACGTCCCCGCGCCAGATTCTAAGATTGTCAACGCTAGCTTCTGCATTGGTAGAGCTAACTTCTACATCTTGCGTAATGATGTTTCCGAATGTTGAAAATGCTCCTCCGGAAAGGACAACTCCGCTATTTAAAATAATTGCTCCATTATTAGCGATAATTATTCCATTGAAATTACCAGCATTGATGGTGACAGCACCTTCTACCTGCCAAAATACATTTTTTGACTCTGTTCCTCCAACCAGCACAACCTGTGGATTTGTGTTGGTAGTAAGTGCGCCTATTATGCGAATAACAAATACAGCGCCCACTTCGCCCCTAGAATCTAAGAAAATGGTATCGGTAAGCACCGTAGCTGCGTTCATAATATAAACATGAGGGGTAAGAACTTGGCTGTTTCCAAAAAGCACAGGGTATAACAGTTCAATATCGGTGGGAAGCCCATTGAGATAGGTATGAATATTACTCAAACCCAAACTTATTTGTGCTGTAGTAGCATTCGGAACAGCGTGAATAACCCCTAGTACATTTAGTAAATCAAAACCTGAAACTGCTCCACTGTTTGTTCCTATATCACCAACAACATTTGTTGTTCCTGTGTTAGTAACTGTTCCACTGGAAGTTAGCAATGAGAAACATCCAACAGGGCACAAGTCTGGGGATACAGGTCCGGTGAGAATAGGACTGCCACAACCTATCGGTGTGCCAGCAGTTACAGCACTTACACTAACCGCCCCTGTAATAGATAATGCTCTACCTTCAAGAAAACATCCTACACCAATTGGTATTGCTCCGGCAACAATAATAGTGCCTTTAAAGGAAGTGTTTGTAGCCATACTCATTGCGCCATCTACTCTCCAAAACACATTGCAAGCCTGGGTACCATTTGTTAAAATAATGCTGGAGCCGGCAGCAGTTGCAAAAGCCCCATTCATTTGAAATACAAAACAGGCATCGGGATTTCCGCCACCATTTAAAGTAAGAGTGCCGGCTAGTGAAGCGGCACCAGGCACCAAGTAAACCTCTGGCAGTAATACTTGCCCGCCTCCGAGCCCAAGCCCAAGGGTAATATTCGGTGTTTGAGCACTTAAATTAGTACGTGCAATATTTAAATCAATTGCACACTGTGCAGATAACGCATCACCTACATGCATTTGCCCGTTGACATTTCCAAATCCTGTACAGGAACCTCCTCCGTTTGTCCCTATATTTCCTGTGATTTGGGAAAGCACCCCATTTGAAATTGCTCCAACTGACGTAAACAAAACGAAATCTGCAACAGCTCCAAGAGGAGGCGGGGTTTGAGCAACTATAACTGTTGGCATTAAAAACAGGGCGATAGCAATTCCTATATTCTTCAGTCTTGTTTTCATAATAAAAATAATTAGAGATTCATAATCAATGGAATCCTAAACGATTAAAAATAGTGGTGGTCCAGTAAATAGAAATTTGATTTTCGCAACCTTATCAAACGATCGGGATTCTTTCGTCAACTCATTTCCCAGACCCCAGTGTACCTCGGTATTGGACTGAGACTTGTCCATATTTCGATTAATGGCAATCGGAAATTGAGCGTTGTGAACAAGGCGAGTTATTGAAAGCAATGTGGGTGTTACTGCTGCAGATAGGCATAACTTCATGCGTGCGATTGGCGAAGGTGAATTGTACTGTGATGTAACTAATGGAATCTCTTACGAATCTACGTGTTTCACGCATTCAAAATGCACTCCACGCGCGTAAAATGCGTATTTTTTAAGTTTCAACTCACATATTTGTAATACATACAACATCCTGCAGGTTGGATCATACGAGATTATAAGCCTCTGAAATTTAAGCTACTGCGAGGGTTATTTACCTTTCATTTTGAATCACGACCATCTTGTTGTAATAAAAACCCCGTTTATCCTTGAACCTTGCAAAACATTTGCAAATGCTAAATAATAGCCCTTGTTCAGAAGGGTCCGAATACAATATTCTTTCCTAAAGCCAAGTTGGAAACTGTCCAAAAAGAAAGAGGTTGAAGTTTTTTTTTTAGAATTTTGGTAGGGTAATATGAAAATTGGGCGGTGTAAGAATAAATCACAAACAATTACCAAAAAATAATACAATGAAAAAGTCGTTTTTTTTAATTGCTGTAGTAGCACTTGGTTTCACTTCTTGTAAGAAAGAAGGTGGCGGAACAGATAATATGGTGGCATATGCTGCTCGTTACGGACAAACAGTAAGTGTAGCATCCACAGATTTTGAAGTTGAAGTTGCAGAAGCAACAGCAAGGACAAATGACGATATGGCCTACACTTCTGGTACTTTGAACTACAAAGTGAACGGAGAACTGGTTGCTTCAATTGATTTCTCTCACGGAAACGAACTTCAAGCTCTTGTTACTAAAGATGGAAATTCGGAAACAGTTGAGTTGGGAGAAGGCGATAAAGGCGATAAGAAAGACTATAAAAAAGTTATTGTTGAACCGCTTGTTTACTCTGAAGAGTGCGGTTACGTAGTATCTGGTATCATTAAGTTCTATAAGGATGAAACTTGGGTTGCTACCTTCGATTATGGTGATGGAACCTGCGATGATGTTATCAATAAGTCGACAGAGGATTACGAAAGCTACCTGTTCAGTATGAACGATTACCCTGAGTGGAATAAGTAATCAAATTCAATTCAAAATAAATGCCCTTCTGACTTGTTCAGAGGGGCGTTTTTTGTTTCTAAGTAGGGTAACTGGCAACTTATGCGGTTCTTAGTGAAAAGCACTTGACACACCAAGAGTTCAAATATTGTTTTGATGCGTATTTCGATGCTATTCGGAATTACATCTGCTACCGAGGTTCAGATACTGAAGTGGCAACCGATTTGGCACAAGATGTTTTTCTTAAACTTTGGCAGAAAGAGCTGGACTTTACAGAGAGCCACACTAAAAGTCTGTTATATAAAATGGCAAGCGATGCTTTTGTTTCGCACTATCGTAAAACACAGGTAGCTCATAAACACGAGAATTCCTTAGACCTGAGTTACGAGACCAACGACCCACAGCAGGAGCTGCAGTATAAGGAGCTAAAAAACCAGTATGAAAATGCGTTGATTGAATTGCCCGAAGGGCAGCGGATTGTCTTTTTGATGAGCCGAACCGAAGAATTGACCTACAAAGAAATAGCCGAGCGATTGGGATTGAGTGTGAAGGCGGTAGAGAAGCGAATGAGTTTAGCTCTCAAAGAATTAAAGAAAAAACTAAATGTCCGGTAGGGTACTTCTCTACTTGTGCGGTATAAGTAAGCAATGAGTTCAGAAAACGAACATATAAACAAAGGGCACCGGCTGGATGAGGCTTTGGAAAGCCATATGAAGACGGCCAAACCAAAATTTGCCAGAAGCAAAAATCAGGTGTGGCAAGAACTTGAAGCAAAAATGAGTGAGGTTTCTGAAGAAAAGGAGACGAAAATCATTCAGATGAATTGGTTGCGCTATGCCGTTGCCGCATCTGTGGTAGCGTTGGTATGCTCTACACTTTTTGCTAGGTTTTATACTGTAGAAGTGCTGACAAACAACGGTCAGCATTTATCTCAACTGTTGCCAGATGGGTCAGAAGTACTACTAAATGCGGGTTCGTCTTTGAGTTTTCATCCTTATTGGTGGAGTGTTAATCGCGAGTTGGAGTTTGAAGGCGAAGGATTTTTTTTGGTCGAAGAAGGGAGCAATTTTGCGGTTCTTTCGGCCAACGGAACAACAGAAGTTTTAGGTACAAGTTTCAATATCAACTCCCGGATGGATGGTTATGAGGTTTTGTGCGTTACTGGCCAAGTTCGGGTGAGCAACAAATACAGCAAGGTTTTGCTTAAGCCTAATGGTTTAGCCTCTTCCAATGCCGAGAATCACCTGGATAAAACAATCATCAACAATAAGAATGACGTTGTGGGTTGGATGGAGAACAAGTTTGTGTTTACGGCCACGCCAATGAAACTCGTTCTGCGTGAAGCAGAGTTGCAATATGATGTGCAGATTTCTCTTTCAGAAAATTCGTTAGGCGAGTTGACCTATAGCGGATACTTTACTAAATCTGTAAAGGTTGATAGTGTTCTTGATATCATTTGTCAGGGAATGGAGCTTAGTTTTGTGAAAACAGGTGGAAACACCTATTTAGTATCACAAGCCAAGTAGCTCTGAAAAAACGAACAGCACTCATCATCGTTTATCTTCTTTCTGTAATCGCTGGGTTGCAGGCTCAAGAGGTTCGTTTAGATATTTCGGATAGACCACTGAACGAGGTTTTTATTGAACTGAAGTATCAGTACAACGTCAATTTTTCATTCAATGATAAACTGCTTGCTGAATGCTTCATCAGCGAAATCCAAACTTTTGGTTCTATTGAAGAGGCCATTCGGTCTTTGGTCGGTAAATGCGGGTTAGAATATGAGTTGATAGGCGAAGTTTTTGTCATCCGAACACAAACGAAAAAGCCCTCCAAACGTAATTACAAACTCATTGGCCAGGTGGTAGACGCAGAAACAGGCGAGCCGCTCCCATTTTCTGCTGTTCGAGTAAATGGTTCGGGTTTGGCCTCAAACGTGAACGGGAGTTTCTCTTTTGTGGTAAACGACAGTGTAGTGCCCGTTAGCGTGTCTCACGTAGGTTATTATCAATCGGATTTATTCCTTTCAGCAGTTGGAACGCAGACTATTCGGCTGAAACCCCAATCGATTAATCTGAACGAAGTTGTTGTATTGGCAAATGCAGAAAAACTTCAATTATCGCACATTATTGAACGGCCTTCAGTAATAAAACTCAATAGAAGAATGGCAGCCTTTCTTCCAGGAAGCAGCGATAACACCATTATCAATCTCCTTCGATTGCAACCCGGTATTTTGGCATCTGGCGAACAGACAAACGACTTTACTATTTGGGGTTCTTACAAAGGGCAAAGCCATGTAATTTACGATGGCATTACGCTTTTTAACTTCAGCAGCATTAGCGATAATATTGGCGCAGTGAACCCGCTGATGATTAGCGATATTGAAGTGCTGAAGGGTGGATATAACGTCAACATTGGTGATCGAGTTGGTGGGGTTGTCAACATCACAAGCACCGAGGGCCGAATAGACCGTGTTCATGGCACCATGCGCATAAGTGATCAGTCAGTCGCAGTGCGATTGAACGTTCCGCTAGGTAAGGAGCTAACTATTCAAGCTGCATGTCGCTATGTGTTTCCGCAGAACTTTGGAACGCTGGTGGAAAATGGCACCAACGGCCAAGAGGGTAAAAACCTTTTTGTTGATGCCAACCTAAAATTGACTGGGCGCTTGGAAAATGGAGATAACTTTCATTTGAGTTTGATTGGCGCAGGAGAGCAGATGTTTCAATCGAGCTTTAAATTGGATGGTCCTTCCACGTTTGAATCCGAAGAGCAGGTAGGTAAATATCAGGTGGGCGGAAGTGCTGCCTACGCAAAACGTTGGAAACGTTTTGGAACCACTCGGGCTTCATTGGCCTATTCACATTTTGAATCGACTATCGAAAACGCGTTTTCGCAAGAAGATGAAATCGACCCAAACAATTCCATTTTAATCTCTTCCAATTCAGCAAACAGTATTTCTGAACTCAACGTAAAGATGGAACATCAATTTGTGGCAACAAAGGTTCAAAGTTTGAGTGTTGGTGCAGCCTATATCCGTAACCAATCGGTTATAGCCCTCGATAGTTCCGTGTCTTTGGCTGGAGGTGTATCGCGCCAAGTTTCAAGAGCCAACTTCTATGTTAAGGATGACGTACGTATTGGTCGAATGATAACGCTGGAGCCAGGACTTAGATTGGATGTGACCACCGAAATCCCAAAAGGGTATTTCCAACCCAGGTTTGCGGTTGTGCTAGTGCCAAACAAGCATTGGAGGTTGCGGTTTGCTTGGGGAATATACAACCAGTTTATTGCCGAAAATGCCCTGGTGGATGTCTTTGGAAATGAACTTTATTTCTGGCAAGTGGCGGATGGAACGGGCACCTTCGTTCAAAAAAGCATGCATAATGTGGCCGGAGTGTCTTTCAGTAAATGGGGTTTGAATGTAGCGCTGGAGGGATTTTACAAAATGCACAATAGCCTGATTAGGTGGAGTTATGACCAACAGAATGATGCTCCATTTTTCCATGCGAATGGAGAAGGTCGTTCCTTTGGGTTTGACGTTACCGTGAAGAAGCAGGTTTGGAAATTGGACCTCAGCGCGGTTTACAGTTGGTCTAAAAGCGAAGATGCGTTTAACAGCATCTCTAACGGCAGTTTTCAGCCAGCACCACATGACCAACGGCACGAGGCAAAGACGGCAGCAGTCCTCAATCTAAACCCCTTCTTTGTTTCGTTGAATTACGTTTACGGTTCTGGGTTCCCATTAAGAAGAGCTGATGGCTCCACTTACAGTCAGCTTTATAGCCGATTGGATGCCGCATTTCTGTATCAGAAAAAGCTGAAATCAGTAACCTTGCAAACGGGTCTTTCCATTCTGAATGTTACCAATACGAGTAACGTCCGTTATAGCAACGTTATCAGTTTTGCAAACGACAAGAAAGCGTATCAACCTGCCATGGGCATTACACCTTTGGTGTTCTTCTCCGTTAATTTTTAGCCTGATAAATGTATTTATGGCACAACAGTGCTGTGATGAGGCGCCAGCTTTGGAACTACTTCCAACAGCTGTTCTAACCGTACGTATATGACTTAATCTCAGCAACGGTCATTCCCCGCTAGCGTGCGTATGCAACGCGTACTCACAAACACCCTTTTCCGATGGCAAACATTAAAGCTATGAAGGCAAGGGGTCACTGAAAGGCGTTTTGGCAATGACAGTTTGGAGGAGTTTTTACGGCCTTTCTAAAAATTATTGCATTGTACTTTTCTCTTGACGCTTCGACTTCGCTCAGTGGAGAGTTGGGAGAGATTACGCCTCAATGATTGGTATCGCCTTTAAGCTCCGTTACTGCCCGAAGTACATCCCGCTGACTAATCTGCCCAACTAGATTTCCATTATCGTCTAACACGGGGAATCTTCTGAGTTTCATTTCTAAAAACATATTTGTGGCTTCAAAAACACTTACATCTGGACTAATGTGTATGACGTTTTTGGCCATGTGATCTTCCACCTTTCCGTGCAGCAAAGGCATGTTATGGTACTTTCCGCTTGCAATGTCTTTCAGGCAGTCGCCTTCTGATATAACGCCTACAACTTCATTTTTATCATGCTGAATTCAAGTTACAAATGCAACTTTTTGGTTTGTAAATTTAGTTAAATAAAATTCATTTGGCGATAAAAAGCCTAATTTTTTTCTTGGTCTATTGTTTAGCTTATTTTGAACATACTCAATG
>Ga0222662_1001060_pt1 | contig 15290 bp, 22 predicted proteins | sample AntAcemetagen600_FD_179821 | JGI IMG/M metagenome (GOLD analysis project Ga0222662, IMG submission 179821) | Saline water microbial communities from Ace Lake, Antarctica - #600 | ecosystem: Environmental > Aquatic > Non-marine Saline and Alkaline > Saline | place: Antarctica: Ace Lake...
AATATAACAATCTCCACAAGCTGTTTCGTCTTCATTCTCTCGATAGTGTGATGAGTTATCATCTACTTTGTCGCCACATTCTGCACATTTTAGGTTTAGTTTGTATGTTTCCATGATGTTATTTATTATAGCTGTTAATTTGTTTGATAAAGTAGTCTTGAACGTCCATGCGCGAAAGTTTGTACCCCTTTGATCGCTTTCCTTTAGGTATAAACCATGATTGATCTTCATGTTTTTGAATACGCCCTTGCATAGTTGTATCTCCAAACATTGATCCTGATTGCGTATATATTTCTGCTTTATCCCATTCTGTAAAGTTTTCAATATCTTTGACTTGTGTATAGTCTTTTGTCTTCATCTCTTTTACTAGTTCCTGCTTTTCTTTTTCGTGATGGCGTTGACTTGCGCAATACCAAAATGTATTTAAGTCTTCACTGTCTGTTATGATCTCTCCTATGTATGAGCGTTCCAAGAGTTCAACGCATTGAGTTACATAGCAAGCGCCATGCTCTTTGTATACTTTTGCGCATATATTATCTGCTGTAAGGCAAGCGCTTGAAAAGTTGTCTTTTTCTGTGAAGTGTTTTTCTCTTATTTCTTCTAGTTTTTTTTGCTCGTATGTCATGTTTATTTGATTAAGATTTGATAAAGTTTTTCTATTTGTTCAGGATATATATCTTCGGCGTGGTGGGTAAATTGGTCATGCAAGGTTGCTAGTAAGGCGTGTTTGTAACCCTCTCGCATGTCATGCGTTCCACAATAGTACACCATTCCGTCCTCTAGGTTGCCCAGTAGGTCGTCATCATTTTCTAGTTCTTCAATAAATTTATATAGTTGTTCTGGTGATAGTGTCATAATGTTATAGGTTAATAGGTTTTAATAAACTTTGCTTGTACGATCCGCTTGGCTTCTTCGTAGTCGCCTTTGTATGCTTTTTTAAATTCTTTCTGGTCGCACTTCGAGCATATTGCATGCGGTGTTATATCTATATATTGTATTTCTTTTTTGCATGAGGCGCATGTAACTTTTTTATCCATAATATTATACAAGTATGTCATCTAGACTAGTAATTTCTCTGGTTTTTGTCTTTCCTATATGTTCGCCGTAGTCTTCGGTCGCTATTTCTCGTGCTATTTTAAATGCTTCGCTTTCTGTTTTTGCTTTTATGATTAAGTCATAATCTGGCATATCTTCTTGAATTGTCGTCCATGTTGCGTAGTATTTCATGTTAATTATTAGGTTACTTTGTAAGTGTTGCCAGTCCTGTAGTCATAGACTGTATTTCCTTTTTGTGCTCGTGGATCAATCCACTTTGTAATATCCTGTACAGAATAATCTGCATGCGTTCCACTTTCTGCGTGTAGTATATATGACATGTTATGAGCGTGTTTTACCTGATAAAAAGTCCTGTAGTATCTCCATTAGTTCTGTGTCTTCCATATTGTAATGCTTTGCTACCCCTGTTATATTTGGCAGGCTTATAACGCCTTTTGTTTCAATTACTCTCGCGTCAAGCTTGTTGTCGCTGATATATTCGTTCAATATACCTCGCAAGCGTGTATCGCCTCCAAAACATTCCTTTGTAGTGTAGCTCATTTGATATTCTGATCCGTTAGTATCTATAGTTGATACTTGAAATATACCCCACGACCAGTTAGCTTGACTTGGGTGGTTATATCCTATTTTTGTTATTGTGATTATTTTCATAGTTTTATTGTTTAATTGTTGCTAATGCTTCGGTTTGTAGTTGTTTGATCTAAATAGGGCGTAATGTTTGAAGATCTTCCGTGGTGTATAATCCCTCGTGTTCCTTTATGTGATCCTCTACTCTTTTATTTATAATCATTCTTACTTTAATAGCTTGTATGTTTTGTTTTATAGGTTGCATAGGTGTTATTGATTAGATTGATAAGATAACTATTACTATTATATAAAGGATTGGTAGTGTTGCGATTGTAAGTAGTATTTCCTTTAGCACCGCGTAGCGGTGGTGGCGTTTAACTCTTTTAGCGTGTAATGCTCTATATTTGTACATATATGTTTTATTTGTTATACTCAACATTATTTTATAATGGTGTAGCTATTGACTAGATATCTACCTTTCGTGTACTTCTACTATACTTTAGTTACAATCAATATGCAAGGTGTGCATAAGTATTATGATATAAAAGTGTTGATGTTGTCAAGTTTTGGTGTTTTATTTGTGGTATAATAAGGGTTTTGAATTGTTACCTGATGCAGGTATAGGCATTACAAAAATAAAAAAACTCTTTTTTTCTGTTGTTGGTTATGCCTTATTTTTCTTAAAAAACCCCCATTCTGTCAACCTTTATTTATATAAAGGTATATATAATAAATATATAGTATTTAATTAAATGTATATATGTGTATATGAGCAGGTACGTAACTATAGGAATACATGGGAATAGAATTACACGATTGCACACTAGAAAGAGTGATATGCTCTCAAGTGTTGTATTATATGTAACGTCCCCCAACATATATTGTGGGACATTAAGTTGATGACTCAGCCTCTCCACCTCATAATCAAGGTATACTGTGTCGCAATTAGAATTTGCAAGGCTTACAACTCAATTCTGAGCCTCGTATAATGGCTAAATAGCCCTCATTTGCCCATTTCACCATATATACGCCCATTTCCGCCCTATCGGATAGCATGAGCATATTATTGAGCTTGCTCAATGATTGCGATATGTCAGCTCTTTTTCGCATAGCCTTATTATCGCCCTTTGATTAGATGAGGGGGGGGGATACCCCCGCGAAACGAAAGCCACCCCATTTTTTTTGTATATATAGGTACGTTTTGTGCAAGAGAGGGTTGTTTTGAGTTTAGTGTCGCATTACAAATGGTAGGGGGTCCAACTATTACAAATGTCGTTTATAGAAATGTCCTTTAGAAATATATCGCCCACCATTTTTACACTTGATGTCGCTTTTGATGTCGTGTATAATGTAAGTATGAAAATAATGTCTCACCGTAGAAACAAAGAAATAGAAAAGTATAATTACTTCGCCTCTATCGATGACTACAAAAAAGCCTTCGAAGATTTCAAATCGTCTAATGGCCACTATCCTTCGTCAAAGGAAATTGACACTTGCCCCTACCTCCCAACCTCTAGAACTATCCAACGTAAATTTTTCTCACTAAAGCTCCTTCGTACCCAAATTGGCCTTACAGGAATAGAAATAGATAAACGTAAAGGATTTCAAACATATGATCAATAAAGACCACGTACAAGCCATAGGGAGATACATCATAGATGGTATGTCAGATAAAGAGGCATGTATCTTAGCTGAGGTCCCATATTCTGAATTTACAGAACTATTAGAGATAAACGAGGATATCCGAGAGTATTTCGAAAAGAAGCGAGTAAAATTCAAACACAACCACCTCCAAGAGATTCAGTCAAGGAAATCAGATAAAAGTTCCCAATGGCTACTAGAAAAACTAAGGCCCGATGAATTCGGCCCAAAGACAAAAGCCAATACCCAACCAACAATAAACATTATCAGCCAATTTATATCAGACATCCAAAATGAAAACGCGCCAATCATCGACATCGAAGTCGGCAAAGCCAGAAAAAAAAACCAAAAGATCCTTAAAGGTGGTAAACAAGGAGGGCAAGGAATCTCAGAAATACTTAACTAAAGAAGAGATTGCATTCTGGGACAACCTAAAGGATATGAGATGGAGATTAGAGAATCTCTATTATATTGTTGATAAAAATGGGGAAAAGATAAAATTCAAGCCAAATTGGGCCCAGCAAATTATTTCGAAGAACTTATGGTTCTTTTCTATCATTCTTAAAGCTAGGCAGCTAGGGATCACAACCTTTTTCTGTATTCTGTATTTTGATCAGATATTATTCAAGAAAAACAAGACTGCGGGTATTATCGCCCATACAGACTCTGATTCTAAGAAAATTTTTCGGAGAATTAAATTCGCTTGGGAAAATCTCCCAGAAGTCCTAAAGGACTCTATAGGACACCCAACTACTGACTCTGTTGGTGAATTGCAATTCCCTAACGGATCAAGCATCTTCGTTGCTCGCTCAACACGTGGTGGGACCGTCCAGTACCTCCATATCAGCGAGTTTGCTAAGATATGCGCCAAGTACCCGGAAAAGGCCAAAGAGATTGTTACAGGGGCAATTAACTCCGTAGAGAAGGGTAATTTCGTGACCATCGAATCAACTGCTGAAGGTAAAGAAGGATATTTCGCAGATTACTGTATTACTGCACAAAAGGCTGACGCGGAAGGACGGGAGCTATCTAAATTGGATTTCAAATATTTCTTCTTCCCGTGGCATGAAGAGGAGTCGTACAGCTTGGAGGCTACCTTCGCAATTACTAAGGAGTATGAAAATTATTTCGAGAACTTACGTTCTAAGCACCAGATAATGCTTACTGAAGGGCAGAAACGGTGGTATATCAGCAAGAAGAGTATGAACGCGGAGGATATGTTCCGAGAGTACCCTAGTACGTGGGAGGAGGCGTTTATGGCGCAGATAGAAGGAGCGTACTACGCGCAGCAGATGCAACGAGTATATGATGACAACCGTATTAGAAATGTGCCCTATGACTCACGATATTTAGTAGATACATGGTTTGACCTTGGAATGAATGACTTGAATGTTATTATATTTACACAAGCTATTGGTAATGAAATTCGCATAATCGATGAGTATGCAAATCATGGTGAAGGTTTATCACATTATCTTGAAATACTTAAAGAACGAGGTTACTCGTATGGAACACATACATTCCCACATGATATTGAAGTACGTAACTTAGACGCAGAAGGTCTATCAAGACGTCAGACATTAATAGACTTAGGTATGACAAATATAAGGACAATAGAGAGGACGAAGGATATTAATGATGATATAGAGAATGTACGTAAAATATTTTCACGTTTCTATTTCGATGAACGCAAATGTGCTAAGTTAATCGAAGCATGTCAGAACTATAAAAGAGATTGGGATGATAAACTTGGTCAGTTTAAAAACAGACCAAAGCATGATCGACATTCTCATTATGCTGATGTACTAAGGCTGATAGCCAAAGGTTGGAAGAAAAGTTCTATAAGTGAGGAGGCCGAGTCTAAAATTTCTAACTTTTTTTAGGAATTTCATTTAATACAGCAAACTCTTTGTGGTTTTCTATTGCAAATTTATTATAAGCCTTAGCGGCTTCTATTATATCTTCATATAGACCTAGTGATATATGCTTACCATTAAGATGTGTTTCAGCTCTCCATTTTTTTACTTGTTTATGATATGTAACACCTACATATCCACTAGTATTATTTGATTGCTTTCTTCTATTTCTCATATTCTCACTTTGTGTACAGAACCTAAGATTATTTCTTTGATTATTTAATGTGTTCCCATCAATATGATCTATCTGTAGATGATCTTCTGGTGGTTTACTCATTATTACTTGGTGCATACTAAGGTGTTTTATTTTATTCTTACCAAGATTAATACCTCTCTTTGCATAGAAGTTCTTTTTATTTTTTGCAGCGAACCATTTAACTTTACTAAGCTCCTTATAATCATCATTATCTACTAACGTAATCTTATCCCTTGTAAGTTTAATTGTTTTCATGTTCCCATTATATAATAATTTAAAAAGTCACGCAATCAAAAATTTTGTTTTATATAAATAATATAGTATAATATACCTATGGCAGAACCTAAATCAGAACTACTCAAAAAAGTAGTACAGCCAGATGCTCCTAAATACACAGATGAGGAGAGTTCGTATATAGGAAAGATTCTATATAGAATTATGAAGGCAAAAATTGATCGCGATGCAGTACATTCAGAGTTTAACAACATGACTTATCTTCGTTGGTTCCGTAATAACGAAAGTATTGCGAACACTCATATTGAACGTGACAAAACAAACGTAGACCTTGCAGTAATGTCAGGAACGGTTGAACAAAAACTACAAACAGTTCTAGCAGAAGTAAACTTACTTAACCTTACAGGTGAGGTGAGAGTTTTCGACAAGGACAATGCTGAACTACAGGAATTTGGAATGGCGCTTACAGACATCGTACACAAGACAGAAGAGATAGAAGAAGATATTGAAAAGAAATTAATCCGAGAGCTAGAACTATTAAAACAAGGAACAGTATTCGTACAAGATAACTGGGTAAAGAAATGGCACAAAGAGAAAAAACTAAAAGGTAAATTCACAGGTGCAGTTACAGGAGTTGAATGGGAAACAAAACTTACAAAAGTTTTTGATGGTCCATCACGTAGTACACTTTACGGACCAGGTGTATATCTTGGAAACATCCGAGAGTTTGAAATGAAACTACAACCGTATGTCTTCACAATGAAACTTACTTCATACCAAGAAGCGAAGTCACGTTACGGTGCTAAAGATAAAGATGATAAAGACATGTGGGAGCGATGGAAGAATGTTCCACGTTCACGTGTATCATTAGTAGATATGGACAACCTACCGGGTATGGACATTGGAGAAGGTTGGTCTATTACAGACTTGCAAGATGAGATGGTTGAAGAGATCCATTATCAGGATCAGATCAATAACGAGTACCAAATTTTCTTAAATGGTATTGCTATGTTGCCAGTTGGATTCCCTCTTTCAGCAATCACACCGAACGGAATGTTCAACATCGAAAAGCAAGTACTACAAGTAATCAATCCTTTCTTCGCATACGGGCGTTCATTCATCGCGAAGACAGAACAAATTTCAAAACTACTAGATGAGATGATCAAATTACTTTTGATTAAAACACGTAAGTCTATTCACCCACCATACGCAAACATTTCTGGAAAAGTTATTTCTGAAAAATCATTAATGCCTGGAGCTATCTCTATGGGTATTGATCCTGGTGCACTTGTTGCTATTGGAAATGAAGGACAAGGAGCTACAGCATCTGAGTACCAAATGCTTAGAGAGCTACGCGAAGATCTAGACCGTGTAACTATTTCACCACAAATCCAAGGGCAAGCTGGAGCATCAGGAACTACAGCCTATGAAGTTTCATTACTACAACAACAAGCACAAAAAACTCTTACACTTATTATATTCGCGCAAGGGTTACTGGAAAAGAAAATCACATGGATGCGAGCGAACTATATTCTTGCAAATTACTTTGATCCTACAGGAACAGAGGTAGATGAAGTGCGAGGTACTTTAAAAAATACTTACAGAAACATTTCTACAAAAACAAACATCGAAGGAAGAGGTATGGGGACACGAAAGATTATACCTATTGATTCGACTGAGGGTATGACCTCAGAGGATGTATTCAACGAAGACCTATACGCAGGGACACCAGAAGGGACAGATTACTCACGAAGACGAACACGAGAAGAGTTAGGAATGTCACCACTACAACATATGTATTTGGATATGAAAATTTTGAAAAACTGTCGTTATGTATTCTTCACAGAAGTAGAATCAAAACCACGAGACACATCTACAAATGCTAAACTAATGTTCCGAGAAGAATTGAAAGACTTGCAAGTACTTACAGAAATGGGATCAGCAGTAAACATTGATGCAATCCAAAACGAATACGCATTGATCTGGAATAAGAAGAAAGAAAAGATGTTCAACGAACCGCAACCATTACCACAAGAGGAAGGAGCAGAAGGTCCTAAATCTTCAGGGAATATAGCTAACGTATTAGGAGCTAACTCCCCAGTCCCAACAGGAGCTGAACAAGTTACCCAATAACTAAAATATCATGACAAAAACAAGTGAGGAAACACTCCAGCTTAACAAAAGAATAAAGGAACTAGAGGAAGAAGTCTTATGGAAGGATAAGCTTATTTTCTCGTTGGAGGATAGTATACCGAAAGCCCAGTCTAACAGAAAACGATATGTCGGTGACATTGCGTTATTTTACCAAAGCATCTTCAAGGAAAAGCTCAAACATTTTATCGGTGATCAGCTAGAGGAGCTGGCACAGATAGGTCGGACTGAGTTAAGTAGTAACATTATCAGGAGTAATATAAATTGTTTTAGGTTGATTGGAGATTGGATGGAGCTTAAGACAAATGAACACATTGGAAATGTAGAGGAGATGAGAGGTCGCTCCGATACTGATAAAGATTTTATTAATAATATGAAAACAACATATGGCGAAAATTAAACAAATAAACGCAGAAGGAGTAGAGGAAGAGATTGATGTTGTGACACCAGAAGAAGTTGCAGCACAAAACGCTGAAAAAGATTCAGCACACGCAGCAGCACTTGCTGAAAAAGATGCAGCTTTCAGTGCACTAGAAACAGGAAAGAAAGAACTAGAAGATAAGATTTCAAAAATGGCAGTTGATGGGGTAAAAGATGATCACCCAAATTTTAAAGTTTTGAAGGAAGCATTAGGAAAGAAAGATGAAGATCTTGAAGCATTGCGTACAGAGATCAATACAGACAAGGAGCAACGAAAGCAAGACGCATTTGACGGGAAGATCGCTACTATAACTAAAGGTGACGAAGAGCTTACTAAGAAGATTAAGTTGCATCTTGAAACAACATTAGTAGGAATGAAGGATGGTACAGCGGCAGAGCAACAAGCAAAGCTTGACGCAGCTGTGAAACTATCATCAGACTTCCAACAAGCAGCTCCAGGAATCATGGACAACGGAATTCAAGGTGGAAGTATGGGTGCAGACTTAACACAGCAAGGAGCTAATACTGGAGCAGATTTCTCAGCAAAAGAAAAGGCACTTGGGGAGAAGATGGGAATTACAGCAGAAGATTACAAAAAGTACGCAGGTCGCGTATCTAAAAAATAATAATATATGGCAAAGAAAAAAGCAGCTAAAGTAGAAGAAGTAGTTAAAGAAGTACCAAGTGTACTAGATGAAGTTATTGACCTTGACGCAGAAAAAACTAAGCCTGTGGAAAAGAAAGAGGAGTTTGTTCAAGTGAAGAAAGATGATCTTGAAAACATGATCCAACAACTTAGCCGAAACGCTAAGGATATCGATTTGCTTTACAAGGCATCAGATAAATCACGAATGGCTAAAGCTATGGGTGATGGAGGTGAGATCTTGATTAAGAAGGCTCGTATCTGGACATGGAAGGAAACAGGAAAGTTTGTTATCTCAACACAGCTTATTTCAAACCGAAGTGAGATTAGTGCAGGGAAATGGATTGAAGACCAACGAGTACAGGTAGTTCTAGAGGATGGAGAAGTTATTGAAACACCATACCTAGAGTTCAGCAGAAGTATTCTAAATAAAGTACCAGCAGATATCATCTCAAGAGAAGAAACTATGGATGCTACAGGTAAAAAGAGCCTAATATTCAAACTTCAACTAGAGAATGGTAAAGAGATTAAAATTAATAGCGCATTCGTAAACTAATATATATGTCAAAATTCGTAGGAAATAAAGAAATATTAACTGTAGTAGACTTAGAGGAGAAGACACCATCTAAGCAAGACGTAGTAGAAGTGTCATTTGTTGACGAAACAAGTGAAGTAATGCCTAAATTACGATTTGAAATGATCGTAACAGAAGAGGCTTCAAGCCTTACGGGTATTCAAAATACTGTAAAAGCAAAGGTCGGAGGTACAATATACGGGACTATGCTTGAATACGGGATTAAATGGGATGAAGTCAATGACGTAGTTGAAGCTGCTGTTGGATTCGTTAATGATGGATATGCACGAGCTTGTGACCACTTATTCAAGAGCGAAAAAGGGAATATCTCTCTTATCGATATCAATAAAATATTAATAAACCATGCAACAGATAATAACGATGGAACTGCACCCAGCGGAAGTGGAGCTTCTACTGAAAATCCGGAATAAGTACCAATGGGGGAAAATTACTCTAGAATGTAGAAACGGTCTTCCTTCTCGCATTGAAAAGGTTACTGAGTTTGAAAAACTAGATTGACTTTCTATTTCAAATGCCTTATAATTAAGGTATAAGTCTAACCAAACACTGGAGGACTACGATCGGAATTTTTCCGTACATTCGTAGGCCTCCTTTTTTTATGCCGACTATAGAGCGAGGAAAACGCTTGAATCAAATAACATCTTCTGTCGCAGCTTTGAGCGGGCATTACCTCATGAAAAGAGGTTTAAAACATAGAGGACTCATATTATTAATATAATTTAACTCTTATCTAGAATAAAATAAGGATAAGAAGAAAACATATGGCATTTACACGATACCAAGGAAAAACAAAGACAGAATGGTTACCAGTTACAGCATCAACAACTTTCTCAAAAGGAGCGATTGTATCATTTGCATCTGGATACCTTATTGAAGCAACATCTTCAACAGCAGCATTAAGCCATGTTGGTGTTATCAAGAAGGCTATTGCAGCAACAGACGCAGATTACGCAGACGCACGATTAGTACCAGTAGAGGTACCATTAGAAAAGAACGTTATCTGGAAAGCTCCAGTTACTTCTGGACTAGTAGCAGCAGACGTAGGACTACTTGTAGACCTTACAGATGCAACTACAATTAACCGTGGTGCATCAACTATTGACGCAGCACAAGTACGAGGCGTAGTATCAGCAACAGAAGGCTTGTTCGCACTAAACTTAGGCGGATCAACTGGAATGATCAACGGATAGTTGATAGAATTATTAATAACTTAAGTAGAAATTATATATGGAACTAAATATAGCAACATTATCGGACTTCGTTCGAAACGCAGAAATTCTTTTCCTTAAAGGATTAGATGCTGTGCCTATGGCAGCACGTCAATCAGGAATCTTCCGAGTTGATAGCATCCCAGATCACATGGGGAACACAAAGGAATATACAGAAATCGATCTAGAAGAGTACGCAAAGATCAAAGAAGAAGGAGACCAAGCAGCACGAGCGCGTGTACAGCAAGGTTATTCTAAAGTTGGAACTCTTTACCGAGTATCACTTGACATTGGAATCACTTACGAAATGCGTCACTACAACAAGTACATCGATGTAATCTCACGATTGCAAAACCTTGGACAACTTGCAGCAAAACGTATGGAACTAGACTTGTCACACCGAATCACATTCGCTACAGCAACATCTTACACTTCTATGGAAGGAGTAACTGTTGATACAGCTTGTGGAGATACATTGGCACTAGCTTCAACTGCTCACACAGTTAAAGGATCAGCAACTACTTTCCGAAACCGTTTAGCAAACAACCCACTATTCTCAAAAGGAGCACTAGAAGGTATGGAGCAAATGATTATCGAAAACAGCATCAACCAGTTTGGTGAAAAAGTTTACATCCCGTATGACATTATCTGGACTACAGAAGATGCAAACACATGTAACACTGTTATGGAATTCTTGCGATCAACAGCAGCACCTGACGCAATTAACTCAGGAGTTGTAAACGTATACTCAGGAAAATACCGACACGTTAAACTACCTCGTGTAGCAACAACTGCTACAGGAGCAAACGACTCAACTAAAGCGAAGTACTGGGGACTTGCTTCTTCATCAAACTCTCAAGCATTCTTGGCAGTAAACGAAGAACCACATCTTAAAGCGACTTCATCAGTTGGATCAAGCACAGAATTCTCAACAGAAGACTGGAACGTGGGATCAGCAGCAGGATACTTCATTGTTATCCCTGGAGCACGATTCTTCGCATTCTCTTCAGGAGATGCAGCAGCTTAATTATCAACCTTAACCAAGTATAGGGTCTATGTCTAAAGGACGGTGGTGGGACAACTAACTTCTTAAAAATATGAATTTCAATTTAAACTCAGGATATGGCCAAGCTTATGGTCCGAACAACTCAGGAAAAGTTTTTGTTTTAGCAGCATCTACTGATAGTAATCACAGTGCTCTATCACAAATCTTTACACCTGACCCGGACGGAGTAGTACGATTGTACTCAACATTTGCAGCAGCAATAGCCGGAACAAAAGCAGGACGTAACGACAAAATCCTTGTTTCACAAGAATTTGCAGTTGCGCCAACACTAGCAGAACTAGCATTGATGGACACAAACGGTGTTCGTGCAGAGCAAATGGGAGGACGAATGGGAGACCACTACGTTACCTCACGAGCATCTGAAACATTGCCAGCATCAACAGCAACTCCTTACTTCACCGTTACAGGTAAAGTTCGAATCATCGACATCGTTGGTGAAGTTACTACTCTTGTGCAAACTCAAGCTTGTAACACAAAACTTATTGCTAATCCAACAGTTGGAGCAGACGTAGACATGTGTGCAGTATTGAGCATTACAGCAGCAGCAAAAGGCTCGATCTTTACTATTACTGGAACTCTAGCAGACGCTATGGTTAAAACAGCAAGTGGTGCAGGTGTAGCTCAAGCAGCTCCTTTAATTGTAGCAGCAGGAAGCATCGACTTAAGTACAGCAGCAACTAATACAGGTGCTACTAAATGGACAGTACGATGGGAACCAATCGATCCAGGAGCAGCAGTACTAGCAGCTTAACGGTCTTACTCAGCTCCCTCCGCAGGGGCTGGGATAAGACTGGGATAAGTCTGTGAAACTTATAAATTAACTAATTAAAATATGCGAAGATTTTCACCACAAGTACAAATTTTAAAAGCACAGGCCGCTACAGGAACAGGTCTTACAATGTTAGTAGAAGATTGGGAGCATGTTCTTATCACGCTTTCATCTCAATCAAGTGCTAACTTCACAATAAAAATTCAAGGTAGTCACTCTGATGTAGCTCCTGATTTCTCATCAGCACAGTCAGGAACTAATGAATGGGACTATATCCAAATTAAAGATTATGAAAATAACGCTTCAATCGACGGAGATACAGGAGTAGCATTCGCTGGAACAGATGATGTTCGAATGTTTGAGTTTAATACAAATGGACTTAAGTATGTTACTGCAACCGTAACAGCAAGATCTGCCGGATCTGTAAACACAAAGTTTAAAGCATATTCAAACAATTAATATGAGCGATTACGAAAAAAAAATCTCAGACTCAAGAAATAAATTATCACTATTGATGACTTCTCTTAATGCAGAGAAGATCGCACACGAGAATGCAACTAAAGCAAAGAACGAAGCATTAAACGAAGCTGACAAAGCAAGTATGGAATGCAAAGCTATTAAAGATGACCTTAAGAAATTTAAAGAAAGTAAATCTAAGGAAGAGGCTAAACTATTAGAAACTGAAAGCGAAACACGAAAAAAGGAAAGCGCACTAGCATGTGTAAATACTAAACTTAATATAGCTTCAAAAGATCTTAAAGACTACCTTGCAAAATCTGAAAAAGAAATTAAAGCAATAAATACAGATAAGGATTCTTACATGTCTGATTTTCAAGACAAGAAGAAATCAGCAGAGAAAGAACTTTATACTGTTAGAGTGGCGAAAGACAATGTTTCTAAAGAAATAGACACTAAGCACTCTGTTTTGGAGAGCCTAGGAAAAGAGCAGAAAGATGAAATGGTTGAATTAGATAAAATAAAAGATCTAAAGAAATCAATGTTGAATGAGGTAGAAAATATTATGTCTTCAGTGGCTCAGTACAAGAATGATGTTATAGATCAAGACACAATAAAAAGTAAAAACAAGATCGCAATTAAAGACTTAGAGGATAATATTGCAGATTTAGAATCTGAACTTAAGAGTGTAGAAAAAGATTTAGAAAAAGCAAAGGCTGCCAATGGTGCATTTATCCAAGCTAAAATAGTTCTACAGAAAGACAAAGAAACATTAACAGTACGAGAGCTATATATCATAGATAAGTACGAACAAGCAGGTATAGAATACAGTGGTGAACAATTCGACTCTACAAAATCATACATCTTAAACAAAGCTGATCTACAGCAAGAAAAAAGTGACCTCGATAAGCGAGAGAAATTCATACAAGAGAAGTATAAGGAAGCTGGAATTAAATATTTATAAGCTAAAAATTTAATATGCGAAAAGATACAGTATGGCAAAACAGATCAGGTTCATATATAGAAACAACAAGTCCTGCCGGATATGATGTTCTTATTAATGGTACAGATAAGTATCTAAACTTTAACCTTATATCTGGATCTACTGGTTATGGTTTTCGCGATAACGATGGAATAATGGAGTTCAAAGATTCAGGAGGATCTTGGGCTGCTTTTGTTAGTGTAGGTGGTGTAGCTTGGGGAGGTATCACAGGTACACTTGCAGACCAAACAGACCTTACAGCTTACGTCACAGGTCTTCCAGTATCTACATTTACAAACGACGCAGGATACCTAACTTCATACACAGAAACCTCAACACTTGCTGATATTTCGTCTCAGTCAAACACTCTCGCAAAAAGCACATATGAGATAGGAGGTTCAGGTGCATACCCACTCTTTAAAAAGGGGGCTGCCGAGATTCTTGGATTTGACGATACTTTCTGGCAACAAACACATACTTTAGATGCTGCAACACCTACATCATACCAAAAGGTAGTTAGTAACAACTTGTTTGGGTTCGGTATTAAAGGTGTATCAGACTTGATTCAAAACGGAGATTACACAGATGTGTTTACAGGTTCTCTTAATGGAGACTTTACAGGTTTCGGTCTTGAGAAAGCAACATACTGGATAGGTGCTCTGGATTTTTCTGATGACAATGACCAAGGTTCAGCAACAACAAGGTACACCCTACCTGACGATGGTGCTTCAGCAGTTATACAGGACATGGTTGTAAGTTCTTCAGGTGAAGGGTTGCAGACTATCATGTCTAATGATATTTGGGCAGTGGCAACATTAACGTCTGTTCCACTTATTCAGACAAGTCGAACAAACAACAATGTAAATATAGGTGTATCTGGTTCAACTCTTGGAAAGCTTGATATTCGCACAACAACTGGTCAGGCATTAGTTTTAAGTTATGACGCTTCAAACTATGCTTCATTTCAAACAACCTCATCAGGTTATCTAAAAGTATTACCATCAGGAGCAAGAGTAATTGTTGGTGAAGATGTAGGAAGTGCAAACAACACTTTAAATGTAATGGGTTCAACGGGTAATACTTTTACTCGTATTCAAGATACAGGCACAGATGGTTCAGCAGGTTTTATTCTTGAAAATGATGCTCAACGATGGGATTTCAAGGTGGCTGGAAACTCAAGTGACAAGTTTTCAATTCGGGACGGAACAAATAGTCTTGATAAGCTGAACATAAGTAGAGGTGCAACAGGAGATATTTCATTTTTAAACTTTGGAAGTCTTGGAGTAGGAACTACATCACCATTGGATAAATTAACAGTTTTATCTTCCACACCAGGTGACGGAATTGCTCTTAAGCTACCTAATAATACTAATTACGCACTTAGAGTTAG
>Ga0222662_1001064_pt1 | contig 15247 bp, 10 predicted proteins | sample AntAcemetagen600_FD_179821 | JGI IMG/M metagenome (GOLD analysis project Ga0222662, IMG submission 179821) | Saline water microbial communities from Ace Lake, Antarctica - #600 | ecosystem: Environmental > Aquatic > Non-marine Saline and Alkaline > Saline | place: Antarctica: Ace Lake...
TGTGAAACGCACATTGGGTCGGTTAAAGGCATCCCGTGCTAATCCGGAATATTCCAAAAGATTCGCATTCTTGACGAAAACTTCCGTCGCCTTGATCGCCAACGGCGAGTCCAAAAAGACAGGTACCGTTGGAATTTCCCCTGCGTCCATCAACAAGGCAAAATCGAGCAACAGTTCCTGGGTACGCTCTACGGCAAACGAGGGGATGAGAAGGTTGCCGCCACGTGCCAGCGCCTTGCGCACTTCATCGCCCAAAGCCTCTCTGCGTTGTTTTGCAGACACATCAATCCGCTGACGTCCACCATAAGTCGCCTCACAACAGACAAAATCAAAATTGTCAGGTGCCTCCGGGTCTGGATGAAAGAGTTTATGCTCTGGCCCAATATCACCAGAGAATAACAAACGCGACATCCGTGGTGTGCCATTTCTGTTCGCCACTTCAACTTCTATTGAGGCAGAACCCAAAATGTGCCCAGCGTTCCAGAAGCGCGCGCGCACGCCCTCTCCAACGTCACGCCATTGTTGATAGTCGACGATAGAGAAGTTTTGCAGGCAGTTCTCAGCATCATTTTTGGTATATATCGGTGCGACGGCGGGGCGTCCACGCTGAGCGTTTCGCCGATTAAGCCACTCCACTTCCGTTTCGTGAATATACCCGCTGTCAGGCAGCATGTAGGTAAGAAGATCAAACGTTCCCCGTGTCGTAAATACCTGTCCGCGAAATCCCTGCTTGACCAGTTTGGGAATAAGTCCCGAATGATCGATATGCGCATGGGTTAGAAGAACAAAATCAATTTCTTTTGGATCGAAAGGAAAAGGCCCGTAGTTCAATTCCTTCAGTGTTTTAGACCCTTGGAACATGCCGCAGTCGACCAGAAACTGGCAATGATCCGTCTGCCCCCAGTAACAAGACCCCGTGACCGTGCCCGCGGCACCTCCAAAACTCAGTAACATTCAATAACTCCTATCCATGACTTCGATCCCTGCTCCAACATTTAGTTTGGAGAGGTAGATGGCGCCTGCTTTTCAGACTTGGGTACCCGAGCAATGCAATAGATAGCCGGAATAACCAGAACAGTGAGCAACGTGGAGCTTGCTAGCCCAAAGAGAAGCGAAATGGCGAGCCCTTGAAAAATTGGATCAAGTAGGATGCCGGCCGCACCAATCATTGAAGCTATAGCGGTCAACAAAATCGGCTTAAAACGAATGGATCCCGCTTCCAACAAAACGTCTTCCACTGCCAAGCCCGTGCCCTCACGCGAGCGAATGAAGTCCACAAGCAAGATGGAGTTGCGCACAATAATGCCCGCTAAGGCGATAAAACCGATCATTGATGTCGCGGTGAATGCAGCGCCGAATATCCAGTGACCAATCATGATGCCAATCAAAGAGAGAGGCACTGGCACCAGAATAACGATCGGCAATTTGAGGGAACCAAACTGTACAACGACCAAAAAGTAAATCCCTAACAACGCAACAATGAATGCGCCACCCATGTCGCGAAACGTTACGTAAGTAACTTCCCATTCTCCATCCCACAAAAGTGTCGGTCGACTTTCATCATCGGGCACCCCGTGATAACTGATTTCAGGCCGCATACCCTCAGGCCAATCGGCTGCATCAATGCGTTCTTGAACTTCCATCATGCCATAGATGGGCGCTTCATATTGCCCAGCCAGTTCCCCCATCACCATCTCGGCAAACCGCCCATTATGCCGGTAGACATTCAGACTTCCCGTGCTTTGGCGCGCGCGCAGAACGTCCCCCAGTTCAGCAATCCCTCTGTCACCGGGTTGAGCATTTGACGGCACGGGCGTAGAGGCCAGTCTCTCGCTCCAGACCAGATCTGACGTTGGAAGTTTGATGACGATTGACATGGGATCACGTCCGTCGCCACGATGAGAATATCCAGCCGGCATGCCGTTGAACAACAAAGCAAGCGTGTCATAGACGTCTGCCTGTTCGACCCCAAAGAACTCCAGGCTATCTTGGTCTATCTCCAAGTGAAGACGCGGAGGGCGCGCACCCATGCTGTCATTTACATCGACGATAAAAGGCGTTTCTTCAAATATGCTGCGCACCTGGTGTGCCACATCGCGGCGCATTTGTGCATCGGGCCCGTAAATTTCAGCAAGCAATGTCGCCAATACTGGCGGCCCAGGCGGCACTTCAACGACCGCCACCATAGTACCGTCTGGCGCATCAAGGGTTGCCAGCCGTGCGCGAATATCCAGCGCGATTGCGTGGGAGGTCCGGTCACGCTCCTCCTTCGGTGACAGGTTTATTTGCAAGTCTCCGAGCTCGGGTGATTGCCTCAAGAAGTAGTGTCTCACCAACCCATTGAAATTGAACGGCGCTGCGGTACCTGCATAACTTTGAATGGAGGCAATTTCCTCGACCGGCAGCAATAGGTTCGCGGCCTCAGACAAGACCCGTTCTGTGCGCTCCAGACTTGCGCCCTCTGGCAAATCAATGACGACCTGCAGTTCGGATTTATTATCGAATGGCAACAGCTTTACAGACACCAGCCCAAATGCGATCAACATCATGGAAAGCAATGTCGCCACACCGACGGCGGCCAAAAACATCTTGGCCGTTTTGGGGGAGCGAACAATCGGTCTCGCGATTTTGCGGTAAACCTGTCCCGCCATGCCCCCATCAGCTGGCTGTGATGCAGAGATTGTGGCAACACTCTCTCTGCCTGCCAGGCGCACCATCAACCAGGGCGCAATAACCACCGCTACAAAAAAGGAAAACACCATCGCGGCGGATGCATTAATGGGAATGGGTGCCATATAGGGACCCATGAGGCCCGACACGAATAGCATAGGCAACAGGGCTGCCACCACAGTTAATGTAGCCAGAATAGTTGGGTTTCCAACTTCAGCGACCGCTTCCACTGCAGCGGTTACCCGCGAACGGTCATCATTCATCCCCCAGTGGCGCGCAATATTCTCAATCATCACGATGGCATCATCCACGAGAATGCCGATGGAAAATATGATCGCGAACAAACTGACACGGTTGATGGTGTAACCCATCAGGTTGGAGGCGAACAACGTGAGCAATATGGTCGTTGGAATAACAATGAAGATGACAACACCCTCCCGCCAGCCAACCATGAACGTCACAAGAAGAACAATAGAGATTGTCGCCGCTACTAAATGAAGGAGAAGCTCATTGGCCTTATCATTTGCTGTCTCCCCATAATTGCGTGTAATGGAAACATCTAGCCCCTCCGGAATGAGAGACCCTTGCAGAAGCTCAATCCGCGCCTGCAACCGTTCCGCCACCAATACGGCATTGGCGCCTTCGCGTTTGCCAATGGCAATCGAGATTGCTGGAGCGCGAGACCACTCTGCGTCCAGTTCCCCCTTGACCAAATTCCACACACGGCTGTTTGCCGGGGCGCTGCCGACGATAACAGTTGCCACATCGCGCACATAGACGGGGCGTCCCTCTCGAGACGTTATGAGAAGAAGACCAATATCTGGAATGCCTTCCAATGTTTGTCCGGCAATAACTTGAAGACTGTGGTCTCTTTCACTCACCCTTCCAGCGACAAATGAACGATTGGCGTCTGTCACTTTGCCCACGAGTTGTTGCAAGGTAATGCCGTGCATCGTAAGGCGTTCAGGGTCAGGCTCAATTCTGATCTGGTTTTGATCGCCGCCCACAAGATAGGTGGACCCGACATCCTCAATTGATACCAATTGAGCGCGCAGCTCTTCGGCCACATCATAAAGCGCATTGCTGGACCAGTGCTGTGAAGAGGAAGGATAGGCGCTCAATGTCGCAACGAATATGGCCACATCATTGATACCCCGGCCAACAATCAGTGGCTCAGGAATGCCATAAGGAATACGTGCGAAGTTCGCGCGAACTTCTTCGTGAATACGCAAAATTGCATCATCAGCATCAGTGCCAACAAAAAATCGAGCGGTCACCAGAACTTTATCATCCTGCGTTTGGCTGTATATGTGCTCAACATCATCAATGCTCTTAATGATGGCTTCGAGCGGTTCCGTCACCAGCTCAACCGCATCAGCGGCACGCAACCCGTCGGCGGTAACGAAAATGTCGACCATGGGCACGCTGATCTGTGGTTCCTCTTCGCGCGGAATAGACAGGAGTGCGAGCGTCCCCATTGCCAGACAAGCTGCAAGGATCAACGGCGTGATCGTTGAGGATATGAAGCTTTGTGTGAGATATCCTGAGAGGCCTAATTTCATGGTGTGACAATCACATCATCATCATTCAGGCCTGAGAGGACCTCAATGCGTCCATCAACATGGGTGCGGCCTCTTTGAACGGCGACACGCTGGCTGGCTTCACCCTGTTGCTGCACCCGCACGTAATCCACACCATAGAGCGTGAGAAAATACTCTGGTGGCACAAGAATAACCTGGCGTTCACTCGCAGAGACCCACACGCGAATGCGCTCTCCAATGAAATAGCTGCCCAGCCCCTCAACCGTTGCGTCTGCCACAACACGCCCGTCGACGATTTGCGGATACACTTTTCTGATTAAACCAATGGCGGCAACGGACGGGCCGAGAACAGCCTGATCAACGCGCACTTCATCGCCCTCGCGTAAGAATTGCGCGTGTCGTTCAGGCAATCGCAGCCTCAAAATGTAATCTTCAGATGCGATCCTTGCGATCGGCTCACCGGCAAAAACGACACTGCCTCTCGTCGTATCAACATTAAGCACAACACCTGTCGTTGGCGCCAAAACATTGCCTTCTTGCTGCTGCTGAATGATCACACTGCGTTCTTGCCGGGCCGCATCAAGTTGACCTGTGACAACGTTCACCCGTGTTTGAGTCTCATCAAAGCGAGCTTTGGCTATGACGCCGCGTTCCAACAATTGTTGCGCCCGGTCCCTGTCGGAAATCGCCTGTGAGACCTCTGCCTGCAACGCGGAGACACGCGCATCTAATGCGCGAACTTGGGGGACAAGACGATCGTCGACAATAACGGCGACTACAACACCCGCTTCAACTTCATCGCCTTCATCAACATTTTGAATAGCGACCGTGCCACGGATCCGCGCTCGGGCGACGACAGTATCCGCGCTTTCCACTGTCGCAAAAACCGCTTTGAAATCCGAGATTTCCTCAACCACAATCTGCATACGCGCGTGACTGGCAGTTGGCACCGCATCAGTGGTGCCCGTTTCTTCACCAAGCACCGCTCCCCAACTGATCACTGCCGCAAAAAGAGCCAAGCTGGACCGCATAATCCATGTTTGTGATGTGGACATTGGAGACCTCATTATTAGCTGCTTGATAGACTGACGCTGGACATATGATATCTGGCACTCGAAAATATTCGAGCCCATAAATTTGCGATCCACAATTTTTAACCAACACCGACCCATGAGCCCAGATGGCCCGAGATAGCCCCATCGGAGACCTTAAAGTTAGTTTCGCCTTTATTGCGACCCAATTCGTTGATCTGCATCATACCAACATGCTCGGTTCAATCATCACAACTCTGCTTGATCACGATCAAGAGAACCTGTGAACATCTGTGTAAAGTGAGTACATGGCTACACTTTATCTATTCCAGACCCTGAGCGTGACGCAGGCAGGTGACACAAAATGGTACCAATAGCACAATCAAAAATTCCCGTTAGCGCATTTCGCACGGTCGGCCTTACCAAGGTTTATAAAACCGAGGCAGGAGAAGTTCACGCCCTGCGTGGTCTGGATGTAGAGCTTTACAAGAGCGAAGCCGTTGTGATGCTGGGGCCCTCTGGTAGCGGCAAATCAACTTTCTTGAACATCATCGGTGGTCTGGACCGGCCAACGGAAGGGCAGGTCTATTTTATGGGCGACGAGCTCACCCGGTTTGATGACAGTGCCCTGACGCTGTATCGACGGCACCACGTTGGTTTTGTTTTTCAGTTCTACAATTTGATCCCAAGCCTTACTGCACGTGAAAATGTGGAACTCGTTACGGAGATTTCTCAAAATCCACTTGATCCGGCCGAAGCGCTTGCGTTGGTCGGCATGGAACATCGGCTAAACCACTTTCCTGCGGAACTTTCAGGCGGCGAACAGCAACGTGTCGCGGTGGCACGTGCTGTTGCCAAACGGCCTGATGTTTTGCTTTGCGATGAACCCACAGGAGCACTCGATAGCAAAACAGGCATAAGCGTTCTTGAAGCCATTGAGCAGGTTAACCGCGAGCTAGAGACAACAACCATACTCATTACCCATAATGCGGGCATTGCAGCAATGGCAGACCGTGTCATTTCGTTCGCTGACGGTCGGGTTTCTAACGTTCAAGTGAATGCACACAAAGTCGCGGCGAGAGGGCTTGTTTGGTGACCCGCTTGACATCTTTAGATCGAAAACTCGCGCGCGACCTTTGGCATATTAGAGGTCAAGTCGTGGCAATCGCGTTCGTCATCGGATGTGGTGTCGCCACAGTGGTGCTCGCCCTTGGTACATTGAATTCACTTCAAGAGACCCGCGACGCCTATTATGAGCGTTACCGTTTCGCGGATGTTTTTGCCCAAATGAAACGGGCGCCTACATCACTGCTCGGGGACCTTGCCGCAATAGACGGCGTTGTGCGCACGGAAAGTCGCATTGTTCACGACGTCATCATTGATGTGCATGGCATGGAAGAGCCCGCCCGCGGTCGCGTCTTGTCCTTACCGCCCTCGGAAGGGCCGCACCTGAACGATCTGGTTATCCGCGTCGGCCGCCTGCCACGCCCTGAGCGCACAGACGAAGTGGTGATCCATGAAGCTTTTGCAGACGCCCATGACTATCAACCGGGCGATACTTTTTCTGCCAACATGAATGAACGTCGCCGGGAACTCCGTATTGTGGGCATCGCCCTTTCCCCAGAATATATTTATGTTATTGGTCCTGGCGACTTGGTTCCGGATGATCGGCGGTTCGGTATTTTCTGGATGAACCGCAAAACCCTGGAAGCAATTTACGACCTCAAGGGTGCCTTCAATGACGTCGCCCTTAGTCTCGCAAGAAATGTCCGCGAAGAAGTTGTGATCTCCCAGATTGATCAACTCATAGACCCCTATGGTGGCATTGGCGCTGTCGGCCGTGAGGACCAACTCTCTTATGCCTTTTTGAAAAGTGAGATCGACCAACTCGCCACGCTCGCCAACGTCATGCCACCCATATTTCTGGCCGTTGCTGCGTTTCTACTTAACTTGGTGATTGCGCGCCTGATCCAAACGGAGCGAGAGCAGATTGGCCTGATGAAGGCCTTTGGATACACAGATTACGAAATAGGGCTTCATTATTCCAAATTTGTCGCGGCCATTGTTGCATTAGGTGTCGGTGTGGGATGGGGCATTGGCGCTTGGCTCGGACGAGGGCTGACGGAAATGTATGCGGAATTTTTTCGATTTCCGTTTCTCTATTACATACTTGAACCACGGGTCTTTGCACTCGGCGCGCTGGTTAGTGCGGCCGCTGCAGGCGTTGGCACCTATACTGCGGTGAACAAGGCAATCCGATTGGCCCCAGCTGTCGCCATGAAACCACCACCGCCGACGACTTACAGCATCAACTTCATCGAACGCATCGGCCTTATCTATGGCATGTCGCAACCCGCCCGCATGGTGCTGCGCCATATTGTTCGTTGGCCCCTGCGCTCCGCCTTAACAGTCATTGGCATTTCCTTTTCAGGCGCCCTGCTTGTGATGACGTTATTTTTCCTTGATTCCCTAGACGAGATGACAGAAATTTTCTTCTTTGACGGACAACGTCAAGATGTCTCCATTTCATTAACAAGCATTCGGCCCGATGTCGTCGTTACTGATGCGCTCAACTTACCATCGGTTATGCGGGCGGAGGCGGTGCGATACGTGCCGGTTCGCCTGCGTCATGGGCCTCGCGTTGAGCGCACGGTCATTTCCGGTTTTGACCTGGACAACAGCCTGCAACGCCTTTTGGACGTCAACCGCCAAGCCGTCGACATTCCAGAACAAGGACTGATGTTGACGGACAGTTTGGCCGATCTACTCGCGGCAAAAGCCGGAGACACGGTGCGCATCGAAGTATTGGAGGGACGCAGGCCGGTGATCGACATTCCGGTGATGCGCGTCACTCAACAATATATTGGCAGCGCTGCCTATATGAACAGGAGAGTACTCAACCGTCTTTTGAAAGAAGGGCCTGTTGTATCTGGTATAAACTTTCAAACAGACCCTGCCGGTGAGGCAGACCTCTTTGCCGCGTTAAAAGAAATGCCAGCCCTTTTGGGCCTCGCTATCAAACGCACGTCCCTTGAGTCCTTCTATGCCACCATTCGTGAACATATGGATACGATGATCGCAGCCTACATCGGCTTTGCCTCTGTGATCGCAATCGGCGTGATCTATAATGCCGCTAGAATTTCGCTCTCAGAGCGTGGACGAGAGTTGGCAAGCCTGCGCGTGCTTGGCTTCACACAAGCTGAAGTCGCCTTCATCTTAGCGGGCGAGCTTGCGGTTCTCACTATCGCGGCACTCCCCTTGAGCGCCCTGCTTGGCTATATGCTCGCAGCCTTGATGGTGGATATGTTCAACACTGACCTTTACCGATTGCCTTTTTTCATTCATCCCTCAACTTACGGTTACGCCGTGTTGGTGATCTTGTTTTCCGCCACAGGCTCGGCCTGGATCGTATTGCGCCGTGTGGCCAATCTCGACCTTGTCGCCGTCTTGAAAACTCGGGAGTAGTTTGATGCCTGTCACAATTCGAAAATGGCTCTTTCCCTCGGTGATAACCAGCCTAGTGCTGATTGGGCTTATTTATGCCTTCTGGCCACAACCCGTGCCTGTTGACCTGGGGCTCGCTTTGCGAGGCCCGATGACAGTGACAGTGGACGATGAAGGAGAGACCCGCGTTAAGGAAGTTTACCTGGTCTCAGCACCTCTATCTGGACGCGTCCTTCGATTTTCAGGAAACGTGGGAGACGTCGTGGTGGCTGGCGAGACACCTTTGGCAATCATACAGCCCTCTGTCCCCACCTTTCTCGACAGTCGCACACGCGGCGAATTGGAGGCAGGTGTGAAGGCAGCCGAAGCCGGCAGAACGCTGGCGGAAGCAGAACTTGGCCGCCTGCAAGCGCATTATGATTTTGCCAAAGCCGAATATGAACGCGCAAAACAATTGGCAGACAGAGGCACCATTTCGCAAAGCAGACTTGATCGTGCCTTGATGGAAGTCCGCACACAGGCAGCCGCTTTACAAACAGCACAGGCCAATTTCAATGTCAGAGATTTTGAGCTGCAACGCGCCAAAGCTGCTCTGGTCAACCCCAATGACCCTCAAGCCGCCACCGATGGTAGCTGTTGTTTAACCATCGATGCGCCGGTCAACGGCCGCATTCTGCGTATCTTGCAAGAAAGCGAAAGCGTCGCCGCCGCCGGTGCACCCCTAATTGAAATAGGCGATCCTGCTGATCTGGAAATTGTGGTTGACCTTCTCTCCACTGACGCTGTTCTCACCTCTGCTGGTGATGTGGTGATTGTTGATGATTGGGGTGGTTCTGCACCGCTCGCAGGTATCGTCCGACGCGTTGAGCCTTTCGGGTTCACAAAAATTTCTGCTCTCGGCATTGAAGAACAGCGGGTCAATGTGATTATTGATTTCTCAGACCCCTATGAAGAATGGAAACGCCTTGGACATGGCTACAGGGTCGATGTGAAGATTGTTCTCTGGCAAAGCCCTGATGTCTTGCAGGTCCCGTTAAGCGCGCTATTTCGCCACCAAGGTGATTGGGCGCTTTTCTCCGTCACCAATGGCAAGGCGCAGCTCACACCTGTTACTATTGGACACATCAACACACGCTCCGTCGAAATCCTGGACGGCGTGAAAGAGGAGACGACAATCATTCTCCATCCAAGCGACCGGGTAATAGAGGGTGTTCGTGTGATTGGAAGAGAACTTCTTTAGATCGAGTTGACGCGGGGCAAACAAAAAGAACCCCCCTTTTCTCTAGTAAACATACCTTAGAGACACGATCCCCTTTGTACCTTGCTCATTATTAAAACCAGCGCCGCTGAATGAGATCGGAGCGTAAGCATAATTAAAACCCAGATTGGCAGACAGACCACGGGCAATATCATATTGCGCGCCCAGTGCAGCTGAAACTTCTTCCTGCCCCTCCACTTCACCATAATGGCCCTCAATGGAAAAACTCACCACATCAATTTTTGTGCGTGCGCCCGCAGAAACATACCAGCGTTCAACATCTAAAGCGGTCGAGGAAAATCCTTCATAGCCTGCACCAACATCAAACTGAGAGCTGCCATAGACCAACTCTGCGACAATGCCAACGCCGGTTGTGTCGAACCGCGCCGTCCCATCTGACGAAGTATATGTTCCTTCCGTCACGCGCGCGGTCAATCGATAGTCTTTATTGCCCAATGGCCGCTGAAACATGAAACCAAGATCGAATTTTGCATCTTCATCAACAACACCACTGAGAACAATAGGACCATATCGTCCTATATAGGCACCGCCCAGGTCGTCTAGTTGTCCGTAATTATCGTCGAAAGACAGTGAGGCATTGCCAACACCTCGTTCTCTACGTGTTTGTTCGCGAACAATCCCGGATACATTCCCAGCTATAACTTGTCCCCAGACACCCTCTACATAGGCGGCCACATTGTCTGAATATTTGTCGTCTGTGCCATCACGATCTGTTTGGTACTGACCAAAATAAATTGCCCCAATGGTCAATTGATTAGCCATCTGCGTCTCGGCATTGACTTCGAAATTGCCGGTAAAATTAACATCAACGCCAGACGTGTTTTCCAAATCTGCGGATAGAGGTAGGTCCAACACCCCTCTGAGAAGCAGCGTCACGTCACCGACTTCCGTTGCCAATGGTTCTTCGATAGACGACAGGGTTTCATAATTGAGCGATGGGCCCTCCGCATAAGCCGGTGCGACAACAGCAGGCAGTGCAAACATGCCAGCCCCAACGAGCGTTGAACTGAAACCTAACGGGGAGAGCATAGAGGCCTGGCTCTTAATCATGATTAGGTCCTCTTCTTGAATGTTGTCTCAAAAGCCTGCGCTGCGATTGAGCGCCCTGCTTTCATAGCTGCCACATGATCCAGCTCCCAATGAACCCCTCCATAAAGGCGGCTCATGCCGTTTTCTTCAGCGGCCTGGCTAAGACTTGTCCAATGCCGCGTGACGCCTTCCAATTGTGGCCAGATCACTTGATCGGGCGCGCTACCAGAAAAACTTACGGCGTCGCTTCCATAAATACGGGCGATCATTTCCGCGCCTGCGGCGCCAAAGGTGGAATGCCCCGACGTGTACGTGGGAAACTCGGGCGTGGGAATGTAACTATGCCAATCTGATTGTGCTGAAACACGTGGATCTGGATTGTCGAACTGCGGCGCGCGCACACGGATGGCGCTTTCTGGACGCACAATATCATAATAATATTTGTTATCCCACGCACTGATGGATGCATCACACTGGGTCATACCGATTAGGGCAAAGCCGTGCGCAAGTTCATCAAAGCTCAGACCTCTGTCCTGCAATACTTGCATCGCGATGTAGAGAAAATGGCCAGGCGGGGTAATGCCCCAGGGACCATCCTCCCAAAACAATGCAATCTCCGATTGATCCTTGGTCCGAACAATACTGTCGCCGCCGCCGAGCATTCGGATGTTTTCAAATTCTGCCGCGAACTCCGGGCTTCTGGGATCATAAAAACTGTCAGCCCGAAACTGGCTGCCGGAGCTCATCGTCCACGGTTTGATCTGTCCTTGACCCGGAAAAAGTCCGCGTGCGAACGATCCAAAGGCTGGTCCTGGAGAGGCTGTATAGAAGGGGCCCGTTGGTCGCCACCGCAAAGCGTCGGTGCGGCGTTCATATCGACCCAGATAATAGTTGGCTTCACTTGGCTCAGATCCATCATCGGTCCGCATATCAACGATGTGGCGCCCTACCTTCTCGACCCACGCGACGCCCAATGACTTGGCCTCGCCTTCCGGAAATCGATCCAAAAATGCCATGCGTTCAAACAGGAACGGCTGCTGGAAAACCTCAGCGGCCGCAATGGCAAATGCCACGCCATAGGCTACTTCCGGATCAGCATTCGTCGGGCCCGTGCCGACGCCAAATGGCTGTTCATAGATCCCCGAAATGCCATTGCTTGCCAGAAAGCCTGCCGCGAGAGGCATTGCAAAATTGTAAGCTGCGCGAGGAGGGGGAACACGTTGATCACGCACTTGTTGGGCGACAACATCAACCCAATGAAACACCGTGTTTTGATTTTCAGGTTTTAGAAATTGCGACAGGTAGGAAGCTGAACTCCCAAAAGACCCCACACAACCTGTTGTCAACAATGCCGAAGCCGCTGCAGCTCCGCCTAAAAACCGACGCCTTGATGTCAACATGTTGTCACCCCTCTCAACAACACTGCGCTTGCCCCCAAGCAAGATGGCTTGTCTACGCCTAACCTTTTTGTCAGAACATGTATCAAGGCCAAAACTATCACCCCATGTATAGGATTATTTTCTTACAAAAGGGACTAGTCCTTCTGGATATCTATCTCTGATATGGTCCACATGATTGATTGGGACATGCGGTAGCTTATGAAATGAGGGTTTAATTTCGACTTAACTCATAGGGTCAGAGCGTTGAATCACCGACACAAATCGGAGGTCCTCTGAGCCTTTTAAGCCTTGAGAACCAAGCTACGCCCTAACGTCGTGATGGATTTAATATGACGAGCTACTCTTTCCTTATCGCCGATGACCATTGGCTTGTACGCCAAGGCATTCGCCATACTCTGTCTGAGCTGGCCGACAATGTGTCCATCACAGAAGCGACGTCTTATGCAGATGTTGTCTCCCATTTAGAACAGACCGCGGCGTTTGATCTTTTGCTGCTGGACCTCGCCATGCCGGGCATGTCTTTTGAAGAGGGCTTAATGGAAATTCGTGCAATCGCTCCCTCCGTTCCATTGGTCGTCGTTTCCGGTACAGATGACCCGGTCACGATCCGCCAATTGATCTCAAACGGTGCGGCAGGGTTCATCCCCAAATCCGAACCGCCACAGATCCTGCTCAGTGCCTTACAATTGATTTTGTCTGGCGGCATCTATGTGCCGACAATGGCTCTTGCCTCAACACAGCCCAAAGAAGACGTTCACCTAACTGATCGCCAAATGCAGGTCTTGCGTCTGTTGGCTGCAGGTACGCCAAACAAAACGATCGCCAATCAGCTTGGGCTTGCGGTGCCAACGGTCAAGATTCACGTCGCGGCAATTTTGAGGCAACTTTCTGCGCGCAACCGCACCGAGGCGGTTCAACATGCCAGCCGACTTGGCTTGCTGGACGCAACCTAGCAAAAGTGGGTTCTTCACAAATTCAATTTGACGAAGGCGTTCCAACAACGAATTGCCCCAACATCGTCGCATTTCCACCATGGCTTTCTGACTCAACGCGAAAAATCTCATAGAGACGCGTGTCACTTATCTCGAAATCAGCTTCGAGCAACATATATGCCCAGCCATCCTGGTTTATTTTCACCACGGAGTGCGTCGTCGGCTTTGTTGCACTTTGGGAAACAACATCCACAGCAGTATCCGCATGAGAGCGAACGCGATCGAAGATAAAAACAGTCAATCGCTGCGGGCTCAATGAATTTCTTGCTGCCAAATCACTCGCGAGCAAAGCGTTTTCCATCATTGCCAAATAGGCTTCTTCCAATGGCATTTCTTGAAGGGCTTCAAAGTCGGGCAAATCCTCGCTCAGTGCCATCAAAACGATGGCGTCGCCTTGAGGAGAATAGAACGGCTCAACGACAGCCTCTTGAATATATATACGCCCGTTTCTAGCCATGTATTGTGCTGCAACAGATAGAAAAGCGCGTCTGCCCATTGCATCCTCGAAGCGAAGCACGGCAATTGCTTCGAAACGATCATCGCCACGTTCCTCGAACCTCATAAGCGCGACACTTTGCAAATTCAGAAACTTGTACGAAAGCCCGGTAGGATCAGCAATTTCTCCAATTGCTTCATCAAACATAATCGTCTCGGAAACGTCAAAATCCAGTCCTTGAATCCGATAGGTCAACGCGTGCAACACTTCTTGCAAGTCGGGACGAATGTCCTGCAAAACTTGTTCTGAAGGTTCTGCAGCAAACGCAGCGTTTGGCCCAATTATGGCGCCAGCCGAAACAGCACCCCCAAAAACGAAACTGACGATTGCGACTGAACGCATTATCCGCTTCACAGAAAATGACATTAGAGTTTCCTTGTTCATCACAATCGATATGTTGCCCAATAGATCGCGCCAACACATAATCACCGCCTCCTCAACGCTGAATTAGACTGCCGGAACCAGAGCTTCCGCCAGAATAGAAAGAGCCGCCAGAGCCGCCGCTCCCCAATGTTGCAGACGCATCGTATGAAGTGTTTGAACCACCTCCGCCAGGAAGCAAGCCAGGACCAAATTCACCAATGGCCTTACCTCCGAGTTCCACGACTTTGACCAAAACCTCGCCTTTGGCACCCAACCCCTCGACAGTCGCTGTACCGACAACTTGAACGAACGTTTTCCCGGCAACCGCTTTGCTGCTTTCCTCGTACAACTGACTTCCAAAGGCACCAATTGTGCTACTGCCAAGCTCCCCGGAGTTGTCATAATTTGCTATTGTGTTTCCAACCACACCAGCAGCGGGGTCAACGAAAGAAAAGACAGTATCGACGGCCGCAACGCCCGCACAAGCAGCACCGCCAGTGCCAACACAAGCAACTGTAATGACGACTATTTTGGTGCCATCAACGACATAAGGCACAGCGGTCAAAATGGTGCCGGATGTGTCGCCCGCCCAAAAACCCGTCCAGCCTGACGAATTGTTTTGGCCAACAATTTTTTCTCGTTCTGCATTTAGATCACGCAGTTCGTCCATCAGCTCAGGTTTTCTTCCAGGATCTTGTTTAATCTCCCCAACGAGCTTGATGATTTCATCTCTGAGTTCATCCGGCGTCTTGCCTCGATCTTCTCCCGACCCAACAACCACGACAGGGGTCTTATCTACACCGCCTGTATCCATGACATCCGGCAGTGGCCCGTCTTCGTCGATCAGCGATGTGTCCAGCGTGGGCGTCAGCTCAAGCAATCCACTTGGATCTAAAGGAGTTGGTGTTGGCGTTGGCGTTGGCGTTGGCGTCGGTGTTGGCGTCGGCGTTGGTGTTGGTGTTGGTGTTGGTGTTGGCGTCGGCGTCGGCGTTGGCGTCGGTG
>Ga0222662_1001065_pt1 | contig 15242 bp, 12 predicted proteins | sample AntAcemetagen600_FD_179821 | JGI IMG/M metagenome (GOLD analysis project Ga0222662, IMG submission 179821) | Saline water microbial communities from Ace Lake, Antarctica - #600 | ecosystem: Environmental > Aquatic > Non-marine Saline and Alkaline > Saline | place: Antarctica: Ace Lake...
TTTCTCTGCTGGCGTTTGAGAATACTGCTTTGAAGGACCGAATTGTTTGGGAGCCGATCTCTGGGGTGACTGTGAATCGCAATATCGCTCGCAGTATGTTCTGGCGGTATATGGATGCAACTTCTCCGCAAGTAATCAAAGACTTCTGCGATGGAATCATTGCATCGACGAAGGAGAACAAGCAGGAGGAGCACGCTTCCCCCGAAGCCGAGTGGAAGCCCGATTCGGGCCGACCAGTGGTGCTTTATCTCGGGCAGGTCTATACGGATTCTTCTTTGCTGTATGGGTGCTATCCGGACTTGGCTCCTGAGCAAGTGGTTCAGTCTCTGTATGACTGGTGTGAGGCCAATGGGGCACAACTTGTGTTGAAATTACATCCGAAGGAGGCGAATGGGGCAGCACCTGTTACGCATCGCCCCTATAATAAGCTTACGATGCGTAAGCTTCAGGGGGCGTCCGAGGGGAGTGATGCCCTCGATCAACCTTGGGTGACGATTGATAGCGAAAATCAATGGGATACCTATCGCCTAATCGAGGCCGCAGATGTGGTGGTCACGATTAATTCTCAGGCGGGTTTAGAAGCGGCGATTCGCGGTAAGAATGTCGTGACGAGTGGGCGATGCTTCTATGCGGGGTTGGATTTTACCACAGATGTGACGAGTGCTGATGAAATGGCTAAAGCGGTGTCGAAGGGCATCGAGTCTGGCTACTCTGAAGAACGGCACGCGCTCGCTCAAAAATTCTTTTATGTATTCTTTGAAAAATACTGTATCGAAAAGCAAAACCGACGACTCGTTGAGTTGTTTCGCAAAGTGATGGCTTTCCGTTTCTAATTCGGGGCGCATTCAATTTTTCCGCAATTTTCAGACACATCCACATGGCGCACGTTTCCATCATCATCAATAATTACAACTACGAGGCATATCTCGGAGCAGCGATCGATTCGGCGCTCTCACAGAGCTACGATTGTGAGGTGATCGTGGTCGATGATGGTTCTCAGGATGGCTCGGTCGCGCTGATTGAATCCTATGGGGATCGAATAAAGCCTGTGCTGAAAGAAAATGGCGGGCAGGCTTCGGCTTTTAACGCGGGCTTTGCCGCCGCATCGGGCGAATGGATATTGTATCTGGATGCGGATGATATGCTGGATGCAAATACGATTGAGTCGATTTTGACTCGGCTTGAAGCAAATGCTGAACTGCCAGCGGTGCTTGAATTTTACTTGCGCAATGTCGATGCCAGCGGCACCCCGTTTGCCGATGGCAGCACCATGCCGAAGCATCTTACAGAGCGTCGGCAGTTGGAGCAGTTGCTGAAAACGGGCGCTTATGCGTATGCGCCTACCTCTGGGAATTTATTTCATCGAAAGTGCCTGTCCCAGATACTGCCAATGCCTGAAGCGGTGTTTCGGATTTCGGCCGATCTGTATCTGCTGACGCTCGCACCTTTCTGTGGTTCTGTTCAGGCTCTGTCGAAACCACCTTTAGGCTCCTATCGGATCCACGGGAAAAACAATTACTACACGGGTCCTATGGATTTGGAGCAATTTGACCGTGAGCTGTTGGTGGATTTGAACAATGAATCACGAAAGCAATGTCTAGTGAGAGAATGGTCGATTAAGCAGGGCTTATCTTTGGGCAGGCGCTTTGGGTGTAGTTCACCTCGATTGATTTTTAGGCGGATACTGGCGCTTAAGAAATTCGGCAGCAACTCGCCGTTCGCTCAAGATGAATGGGCGAAGTTGTGGATACTGCTGCTAACGGGAATTTTTTATATTCGCTCTTTTCGTGGACTGATCGGTTTCTGTCGGATGACAATGGCGAGCCTGTACGTAATGGTTGGGCCGGTTACGCGTGCCTCAGAAATGGGGCAACGTGCCCTTCAAGTTAAATAAGGAATTATTTCTAGTTTATACCAAAAATGAAAATTTCCGTAATCATCTGCTGCTACAATAGTGAAGTCCGAATCGGTCTAACGTTGGAGTCGTTGCTGGCTCAGCAGTTTCAAAGCGCAGTTAGCTGGGAAGTGGTGCTGATCGACAATAATTGCACAGACAAAACGGTTGAGGTCGCTCAACGCGCCTGGGGGGCTTCATCTATTCCGCTAAGGGTCGTGGAAGAATGCACACCGGGGTTGAGCGCTGCGCGCGACTGCGGTGTTGTGGAGTCTAAAGGCGAGTATATTCTATTTTGTGACGATGATAACTGGCTAGACCCTGACTATTTGCAGAGTGCCTTGGACTTTATGGACGATGCTCTCGATTATGCTGCAATAGGTGGATGGGGTGATGTTGTGAGTGATCCAGGAGTGTCGATGCCCGTTTGGTTCGAAGAGTTTGAAACGAAGTATGCATGTGGTAAAACAGGATCTGAAGGCGATGTGGACACATTGGTGGGGGCTGGGATGTTCATACGCAAGAAGGCACTCCTGGGTTTAAGCGAGGCAGGTTTTAAATCGCTCCTTTCGGATCGAAAGGGAAATGCCCTTTCCAGTGGTGGTGACCTAGAGCTTTCTTTGGCACTGCGACTGATCGGCTGGAAGCTCTACTTTTCGGAAGACCTCTATTTTAAGCACTACATGCCAGCAGGACGTTTAACAGAGGATTACCTCGTCCGGATGTGCCATGGGCATGCGCTCTCTCGGCCTGTGATCGGGGAATATGGTCGCTTGTTGACATTGCAGTATCCTCATGGGCAATTCCTCAGAAAGCTTGTTCCATTCTGGCTGCTCGCTGTTTACCGTCTGTTAAGAGGGCGCCTTGGGCTTCTCAGGAAGCGGGGGAATAATTTAGCTGCTTCAGTCCAGTATGCGATTGAATCAGCAACGAATCAGCAATATCGAAAATTGTTACTGACAGGGCAGGCTTTTGGGTTGCGCCAGAAGGTAAAGCGCAATTTGAGTTTGTGAGCGACCTTGATCTATGAATATCCCTTTCTTCAGCATTATTATTCCCCTCTATAACAAGGAGGGCTACGTCGGCGACACTTTGGAGAGTGTGCAGGCACAGGAGTACCAAGATTATGAGGTTATAGTGGTTGATGATGGCTCCACGGATGGGGGCGTCTCCATCGTCGAGTCCTATGCGGCAAAGGACCCGCGGATACGCCTGATATCCCAGGCGAACGCCGGGGTCAGTGTGGCGCGGAATCGTGGTATGGAAGAGGGGCAAGGTCAGTATTATGCTTTTCTGGATGCTGACGACACTTGGGCTCCAAACCATCTGATCGAGCTGCATGCGCTCGCTGAGGCCTATCCTCAGGCGGGTCTTTTGGGGACGGCGTATCAACGCTGTTTTGATTCCGGACCAAGCGCGAGTCTCGTGCTGGCGCACTTAGAAGGAAAGCGGGGCCTGGTTGATGATTATTTTAAATATGTGGCGACTGCGCAGTTTATCTATACCTCTTCGATTGCAGTTGCTTCTTGGGTAATGGATAGGGAAGGGGGCTTCCCCGCAGATGTACGAAATGGCGAAGATTTGGATTTATGGACACGCTTGGCGCTCAAGTGGCCAATTGCCTATTCGGGGAAGGTAACTGTTAATTACGCTAGCGGAGTCGCAGGCCAGGCGACGAACTCTGATGGTGTTTATAGTACGTATTATCCTAAGAGCTTGTGCGAACTTATAGAGAATCCAGAGATATCTGCTCCTCGGAAGGAATATATTCACAGAATGCTTGAGGGTCTCGTTCTCGCAGTGTCTTCGCGATATTTTTTGAGTTCAACTTTTAAGAAGGCGAGTTGGAATGAGTTTATCAAGGAGTGTGGGTGCATCGCTGTTGGCAAAAGTTGGAGAATCGGTATCATAAAAGCAGTTCCATTGCCAATTATTTGGCGCCCATACTTTTATTGGCGGCGTTTTTTTGTTTCGCGGAAATGGTTGAACTTATTTGGAGGAATTGTGCTACGTGGGGGGGTAAGAATCCGCTTATCTGATGAGAGATGGTAACTCTATAATTTTGATATGATTGTTTGCTTATATTTTTTAGTGGCTCTAGTAGCGAGTGTTCTCGGATATTTCTTTATTGATGAGAAGATGAATATCTATTACATGGCGTCCTGTTCTTGGGCGATGGCAATCGGGGCAGTGGGATTTGTTGGTTACATGCGGTTCAAGAGCCGTGATTTTAGTTATTTGTCAGCCTCGTCACTCTTTGTATTGGGCTTTGGTCTAGTGCATTTTTTTTATGGGGCAATACTTCTCATTGAGGAGGAAATTCAGTATCTAAGTTTTTTGTGGCGATACCCCAAATCAGCTAATTACACGATACTTATCGGTGTGGTTGCGTTTAGTCTATTCATCTTTGGCTACTTATCGCTAACTTTGAAAAAAGCACGTGTGATACCCACACGTATTGCCTCTGTGAGTGAGGCTAACTTATCACGCTTATTATTAATTGCCCCGATCGTTTCTATTGTCAACTTTGCCATGTTCCTCGCTGTGGTTGGCCCTACTTATTTGAGCGGTGCTTATGCGGGGTCATCTAACTGGAGAGGGGGGGGCACATACTACTTTCTCTTTTTTGAAATTTTCTTCTACCTGACTCTGACGCTCGAAGTCTATAAAATTCGGCTTCGCGCCAAGGGCAGAGAGTGGGGCGTGCTTAAATACGCGTTCTCCTTTAATATAGTCACTTTAGCATTGTTGTTTTTCTATATTGTTTTTAACGCCTACATCGGGGATCGTGGGCCGATTCTGACCACACTTTTTATTGTGGTAGGGGGGTATGATTTTTTCATCAAGCGGTTTAAATTAATTACAGTTCTTGCCGCGCTCTTGTTTGGTATGTTTACGATGTCGTTTATTGCAGACTATCGCACTCGTGATGCATCGATGACATTCGAACAGCGAATGGATAAGGGGTTGTTCCGCATGGGGGATCGTAAATGGTATGCTGCCCCCGGCGAACTTGGCGGGAGTGTACGTATTTTGAATACAGCTATCGTTTATGCTGAGTCCGATGGATTATGGTGGGGGAAGTTTCAGACTGTCTATATCCTCGGATTGGTGCCAATGGCGAAGAGCTTCGTTGCCTATACTCTTAGGCTTCCGTTTGGTATGACTTCTTCTTTCTATTTTACCCAGATAATTAACGGGGTTGGCTCTGCGGTTGGTGCTGGAACAACGATTGTCGCAGATATATACATGGATTGGGGAGTGACAGGAGTCGTCGTCTTGTTCTTTGTATTGGGGCGATTTATGGCTTGGATTGAGTCAAATGTAGCTCACTCGACTAGCCTCTATTTGAATTGTTTGTATCTGCTAGTTTTATCAAATGCATTATATTGGGGGCGGTCTGCACTTTTGGCGGAAATTAATACTTGGGCCTGGTCGCTTTTGATTTTATGGGCCTCACATCGCTTTCTACTGGGTCATCGATTCATTATGGAGAGACGGGCGAAGCGATCATTCCTTGGTTAGTTTCCGGGCCACTCAACAAACGATTCCATTATGAATTACTCGGATTTCAGAACGCTATTACGCGCTGACTTAGAGCGTTACGGTGAGGGCTCTCATTTTGGAGCTTGGCTACGCTCTTATGTCATCCATCCTGGTTTTCGTTTTACTTGCTGGTTCAGGTTTGCTGGATATTGCCGTAGCCATCGCCTGCTGCGGGCTGTGTCAAAATGTGTGACTTTTATTGTGCTGCATCAGTCTTTAAAGACTGGAATTCAGATTAATCCTGGAGCCACGATCGGCGCTGGGCTCTACATCCCGCATTATGGCGGGATTGTGGTGAATCCGCAGACTGTGATTGGTAAGAATTGTTATCTTTCACATAATGTATTGATAGGGAAAGTACATGCGGGGAAGCGCGCAGGTGTGCCCGTGATTGGAAATGATGTCTTTATCGGAACAGGTGCGGTGATTTTGGGGAATATTAAAGTAGGTAACAATGCTGCCATTGGAGTGAACTCTGTTGTCATTAATGATGCCCCGTCTGGTGTCTTTGTCGCCGGTGTACCAGCGAAAATAGTAGCTCAACGAGGCGCAAGTGAATTGCTTGGATTAGACTAGATTATTTATGCGAAAGGTTCTACTCATCGCTTCCACGCCATACACTGGTTCGACTCTATTGTCGATTCTGCTCGGATCGCATCCTGAAATCGCCACGATCAGTGAGCTTACGGGGCTTAATCCGGATATTGATGAGACAAGTTACATGTGTAGCTGTGGTTCTCGTTTAGTAGAATGCCAGTTTTTTGATCAAGTTTCAAGGCGAGTGGGTGAACTCGGCGCAGACTTTAGTTATAGTGATTTTAATACGAGATTTCATACAGGGGGAAATCGAATTGTTCGTAATATATTGTACCGTTCTCTTTTTGTAAATGTGCTGGAAAGAGTTCGTGGCTTTTTTGTTAGTTTTTCTCAAAAATATCGTTCAAATATTGATTACTGGAGTCATCAAAACGCAGTTTATATAGATGCGATTTCCGAGATCCGAGATTCAAAGTTGTTTCTAGACGCTTCGAAAGACCGATGTCGAATAGAATACTTAAGCAAGTTGAATAACACTGAGCTGTCTATTGTTCACCTGGTTCGTGATCCGCGAGGTTATGTTAATTCAGCGCGTAAAAATTCAGGTAAGTCGCTGTTTCGTGCTTCAATTGAATGGAGGCTTCAGCATCGTGAGATAGAACGATTAATTTCAATGGCAGGGGCTAAGTGTATCCGAGTAAAGTATGAGGATATTTGTGTAGCAGCTAAAGTCGAATTAGACCGGATCTCAAACTTTTGTGGCATCGCCGAGTTTAATGAGATTGGTTTTAAGCCGAATGAATTGCACCTGATTGGTAATCGAATGCGTCTAAAGAAGGATTTATCCATTAAGATCGATGAGTCATGGAAGTCGGAACTTTCTGAGACTAGGGTTAGGCTGATTGAGTTTTTATGTGGGAGCGTGATGGTGAAAAAATACGGCTATCACGCTAGTGCCCAATCTGAGTAATTATTATGTGTGGAATATTTGGAGCGCTCAAAACGGATCCTACGCAGATTGACTTAGATTCAGTTTTTGATTCTCTGAGGTTGCGTGGCCCCAATGATCGTGGTAGCTCATACAATGAAAAGTTTGGTATTCTGCAGGGGCATACGCGACTATCCATTCATGATCTTTCGCCGCTTGGGCATCAACCGATGGCCTCCTCTTCAGGGCGCTATGAAATTGCCTTTAATGGAGAGGTGTATAATTACATTGAGTTGAGAGAGACATTGGAAGCGTCTGGAGTGTCTTTTCGTGGGGACTCGGATACCGAAGTGATGCTCGCGTGTTTTGAGTATTATGGGGTTCGATCGTCGTTAGAGCGATTTAAGGGTATGTTTGCGTTCTCACTCCTTGATTTAGTGGATGGTCAACTGTACATGGCTCGAGATCGTATGGGAGAAAAGCCACTCTTTTATTATGAAAAGAATGGGCAGTTGGCATGGGCATCCAGCCTTCATGCATTAAGGGGCTTCGGGCTGGACTTGAATGTTTCGCGTCCTTCGCTTTCGAAACTGTTGAGGTATAATTATATTCCCGCGCCGTATAGCATTTACGAGAATGTCTTTAAGTTAGAGCCTGGGTGCTTATTGACTATGGATCTTACAGGAGATCGGCTGGCGACTCGAATTGATAAATATTGGGCACTTGATAGCTTCGTTAAAAAGCCGCCGCTCACCTTTGATTCAGATGAAGAGGCATTGTTGCAGCTGGAGGGATTGTTGAAGAGTTCGATTTCTGAACAGATGCATGCAGATGTTCCGCTCGGTGCATTTTTATCAGGTGGTGTCGATTCTTCTCTCATTGTCGCTTTGATGCAAAATTTGGATAACCGGAGAGTGAAGACTTTCAGTATGGGTTTTGAGGATCCTCGATACAACGAAGCTCCTTTTGCGCGCGAAGTGGCGACGCATCTAAATACAGATCACACGGAATACATCGTTACGGCAAAAGACGCTCTGGAAGTGATACCAAAGTTGGCGTCGATCTATGATGAGCCTTTTGCGGATTCTTCGCAGATTCCCACTTACCTAGTCTCGGCTTTAGCAAAGCGGCAGGTCACGGTGGCCTTGTCTGGCGACGGAGGAGATGAATTGTTCCATGGATATACTCGCTATCAGCAGACGGAGGGACGTTTCGAACGATTCAGTCAGCTGGGGTGTGGATTATTGGGAAACGGATTGTCACGTATGTCTCGTGCGTTTCGGCAGATGTTATCATCGTGCTCCGGGGGAAGAGTCACTAGCCGACAGATCCTTGCTGTTTCCGATTTCCTGCGAGAGTCGAATCGTGAGCGTTTTTACCATAGTTCTATCTCCTGCAATCTGGAACCGGAGGCCTTTGTTTTAGGAGCCGATTTGTCGGATTCAATGAGTTCGAAGTTCGAGCATTTTGTAGATGACTTTCCGCGTGATTATGCATTCAATGATATCATTACATATCTACCTGATGATATTCTCGCGAAAGTCGATCGAGCAGCGATGGCGGTGAGCTTGGAGACGCGAGTTCCGTTTTTAGATCGAGATCTTGTTGAATTTGCGCTGCGCTTACCTCTTTCCTATAAGTTACGTAATGGAGAGGGTAAATGGTTGCTGCGTCAATTACTGTATCGGTATGTGCCCCAGCAGTTGATCGATCGACCCAAGCGAGGATTTGCTGTGCCGTTAGGGGATTGGTTGCGCAGTGAATTGAAAGAATGGGCGAGTGAATTGCTTGCTCCTACCTTATTGATTGAACAGGGCTATTTTAATGAAAAGTCAGTCTCTTTCTTGTGGAATGAGCATCAGCGTGGGAATGATGTTTCTCGACAGTTATGGCCCATTCTGATGTTTCAAGAATGGCTAGTTACTAATGGATGAGTGCTGCTATATGTTCATTATGAATACATGGTACAATTAGTTTATGGCAGCGTTTTCTAAAAAAATTAAAATCTTACATGCGATCGGTAGCCTGAGTAAGGGTGGCGCAGAGTTCCAGTGCCGTCAGTTGGCGAATCATCTGGACCCAGAACGCTATGATGTGTCGATTGTATGTTTTGATGGAGGGCCAAATCCAGATCTAGCATCGCATGTAAGTCCAATTTTTGTGGAGCGTGGAGCGAAGTGGAATCTTGTCGGATTGTGGAAACGCATTGATGCAATTATTGAAGTGGAGAAGCCAGATATTCTTCAGGCATGGCTGCCTGAGGTGATTTCGGTCCCTGCGGCATGGGCTGCGCATCGGCGTAAAATCCCAGTGATCAGCGGGCATCGGAATACGCTAGCTTATGAAGGAGATTTGACGAAAGCACTGCGTGATCGCTTACGTTTACCGCAATACTTAGTGTCTGATCGGATCGTTTCGAATTTTGATATCGATGAAGAGCCCTTGCCTTTTCGTTGGCTGTATCGTCGAAAGCACGGACGTCGTATTTTTAATGGAATTGCGGTGGAGTCTCTACGGGCGCTTCCGGCAAAAGAGCTACCAATTCGCGCGAAGCATCGATTGATGTATGCAGGTCGCCTAGCTCCGCAGAAAGGCTTACCGACTGCCTTGAAAGCACTGCAGATTTTGGTGAGCCAAGGTAAGGATGTGCATTTGACTCTGTTTGGAGAAGGGCCTCCTCCTTATGAAGCGGAACTACATGCACTTGTTGACGAACTTGATTTGCAGGCGTGTGTGACGTTTTTTGGTCAATGTCGCGATTGGCAAGCGTATGCTGGCGATGCGACTGCACTTGTTTTTCCGACGCATGGCGAAGGCACTTCGAATGTTATCTTAGAAGCACTTTCAGTTGGGCTGCCCGTGGTTATTTCAGATATCGCGATGGCGCGGCAGTTATTGAAAGATCGTCAGAATGCATTTATTGTCGCGTCTTCGGATCCGGATCACTGGGCGGAGCGTATCAATGAGTTACTTGATTCTGATCGAGTTCGAGCGAGTCTGAAGCAAGGGGGGGAGACATTAAGCGAATCATTTTCGATTCCTAGCATGGTTGAGCAGTATGATATGCTGTATCTTGAATTATTCAGAGGCGTTTAATCGTATACTTTATTATGAAATTTTTATTTAATGCGCCATGTTATAAGCCTGCATATAAGCAGGGTGGACCTTTGCATTCGGTTTCGTCGCTTGCTGAGGGATTGGTCCAGGCGGGGCACGAAGTTGTGGTCTCTGCGCCGAATTTAGATTTAGGAGAGCACTTAGATGTAGACCTAGGTCGGGATTATGACTTTGGAGGTGTTCGTGTGCGTTTTTTTAATGCTGCTCCGACTGTATTGCAGCGAACTGGTATTCCTTATTTTGCTCGTGCTGGTGTTTATGCGGTTGATCCGGCTTACGAAGCGTGGCTTGAGGTTGAGGCTGCTGAAGCGGATGTGCTTCATAGTCATTTAACTTTTATTCCGGAAAATGCACCTGTTTCAAAATACGCGATTAAGCATAACAAGGTTTATTTTTATAGTCAGAGGGGGAACCTGGATCCTGTTCGTTTGGAGATGGGGCGTTGGAAAAAGTTAGCATTTATATATCTCCGAGAGCAATTAATCATGCGACGAGCGGATGCTTTATTAGGACTAACGAGGCATGAAATTAAGACTTTCAAACGCTTTGCTCCTAGAACTCGAGTGGAGGTGATCCCCAATGGGATTTCTGCTCATTTTTCAGGCACACCTGCTGTAGATGTCTCTCCTAGTATAACGTCGATTTTATCCCAAGTTGAGGATCTTCCTGTGTTCTTTTGGATGAGTCGTATTCACCAGACGAAGGGGGCCGATGTGTTTGTTGATGCTGCGATTTTGGCATTAAACTCTGGAGCCAAGTTCCATGCGGTGGTATCAGGACCAGATGAGGCCGGTTTAGAAGATGATTTGAAGGGGCGAGTCAGGGGCGCGAAATTGGGGGAGTATATTCATTTTACTGGGCCTGTATCTGGGGATAATCGTCTCGCGCTATTGAAACGAGCAGATTGTTTCGCCTTGCCAACCGTTTCAGAGGGGTTATCGATGGTGATTTTGGAAGCGATGGCTTGTGGCTGTGCTATTCTAACATCGCCAGGGGCTTACTTCGATGAGATTGAAGTCGCGGGCGCCGGACGAATTCTAGACAGAACGGTATCGGCATTTTCTTCGGCAATTGAGGAGTATTCCTCGTTGGGCCGAGCCGGCCTTGAGACTATTGGAGTTCGGGGAGTGGATTTGATACAGTCTGGATATACGTGGGATTCAATTGTGACAGATTATGTAGATTTGTCGAAACAAATTATTAAAATGAAAAGCGTAAAATGAAAGTATTAATAACAGGTAGTTCAGGTTTAATCGGTCGTTGGATTGGGCAACGCCTCGATTCCGAAGGCATCGAATGGGCGGGAGTCGATCGACTGGCCAAGGTTGAAGGGCAAGGCTCTTCCGCTCATTATGAGGTGGATCTATGCGATCGAGACGCGCTGGAGCTGGCATTTCAGGAGTTTCAACCTACGCATGTGATTCATCTCGCTGCACGCTGTGATTTGTATGGAAAGACGGTCGAAGATTATGAGGTCAATCGTGGCGGTGTTGAAGGAGTGTGTGAGATTATCAAGGCGACCGCATCTGTTCAGCGTGCCGTGTATACATCATCTCAACTCGTGTGTAATGTGGGTTATGTGCCGAAGTCGGACACTGATTACTGTCCGCATACAGTTTATGGTGAGAGCAAAGTCGCAACTGAGACCGTGGTGCGCCAGCTGAGTGGCGGAGGGGTTGAGTGGTGCTTGGCACGACCGACGACAGTATGGGGGCCTCATATGAGTGAGCATTACCAGACGCTGCTGAAGCATATAAAGAAGGGGACGTATTTTCATTCCGGAAGTGGTGCTTTATACAAGTCGTATTCGTATGCTGAGAATATTGCGCACCAGTATTATCAATTGTTGCTCGCTGATAAGGCGCAGGTTCATGAACAAGTTTTTTACCTGGCTGATTATGAACCACTCTCGCTTCGCGATTATGCAAATCTCCTCGCAGATGAAATGGGCGTGAGGCGCTCGCCGACTGTCCCGCTTTCTTTGGCCAGATTAATTGCGCTTTGCGGAGATCTGCTAAATGGCTGCGGCCTGAAGTTTCCCTATAATAGTTTCAGGCTGAAGAACATTCGAACGGAGTACATCTTTGATCTTTCAAAGACTAAGGCTGTTTGTGGAGACTTGCCTAAATCTATTGAAGACGGCGTGCGGGAAACGGCTCGTTGGTATTTGTCTAAAGAAAAAGACTAGCTCGACCTATATCTGTTGTGCAGATTTTTTTCATTCACATAGGAGTCCGTGAAGGTTTCTCAGGCCAAGTTAAAGCGACTGAATTGATCATTGATGGTCTGGAAGAGAAGGGCGTGCTCTGCTCCAGGGCGCTTCTGCCGTATTTCGACCGAACGGAGCGCTCATCACGATTGATGAGTTGTTTATTTTTTTTGATCGAATTGCTTCAGGGGTATTGGAAACTCTTACTCAAAAAACTGCCGAGCGATGGGGCAATCCATCTGTCGCTTGGATTGACACGATTCGCATTGATCCGCGATGGACTGGCATTGTGTTGTGCTGCTACTTTCAATCCCCGTTCGTTACGACGAGTCGTTGCACTGAACGGGAGTGTTTTTACGGAATGGAGAAGTCGTTCCCTTAACGCCAAATTGTTTCGTTGGGTGATTCGTCAATGTGATGTGGTGACTTGTGTCGGGCATTCGCACCGCAAGTCGCTTCAGAGGCTAGGTGTTCCAGCTGGGAAGATTGAAGTCGTCCCCAATGTTTGCGAATATGACGGAGTTCCTGAGGCTGAAGTGATTGCCAAGCAGGCCTCCTCTGGAGGGCCATTTGAATTGTTGTTTCTGAGTAGCTTGACCGATACCAAGGGGTATCCGGAATATTTAGAAGCACTTGAGATGATCGCGCGTAAAGATGGGCCACCAATCCATGCGGTGCTCTGTGGGCCGATCATGATGGATGCTTATCGGAAGCGCTTTGATACATCTATAGAAGCGAAAGATTGGATCGAGCAGAAGGTGGTTAGCATCAATCAATCCGCACATATTCAAGTGGAATGGATCCCCGGGGCAAGAGGGCCTGAAAAGAAAGCACTGTTTGAACAGGCTCAAGTTTTTGTGCTGCCGACCCAGTATCCCGTGGAAGCGCAGCCTTTGGTCATCATTGAAGCGATGGCGCATGGTTGTGCCATTGTGACGACAGATGTTGGGGAGTTGCCCTCGACTGTCGACGCGCAATCAGCGGTGATACTTTCATTGCCTACCGCAGTGTCTGTGACAGAGTCGATTAGAGAATTGCTTGAGGATGACGAGCTGCGGTTAAGCCTCGGGCTCGGTGCGTTGGCTCATTTTAAGTCGAAGTTTAATCGCGAGCAATATGTTCAACGATGGAGCGAGCTTATCGGGGCATAGGGACTAGAGTAAAGTAGGTCAGGTTTTAATTAAGTTATGAATGAAGAAGAAAGAACAATACTGGCTGGAATTACTAAACGAGAATTGCCGCATCCCAGTTGAGCTGACCCAACCCATTGTGGAATGAAGCCGATGAATTAATCAGTATTTTTATTACGATGGCGAAAAATAAGCCCCCCCCCTCCGGTCTCAGTCCTCACCCCTCATAACTTCCCCTTCAGTTTCAGCCCTCATCTTTCAGGTCTCAAAATTCCCCTTTAGGTCTCAGCCGTCATCTCTCACCCCGACTCTAAGTGCCTACCATTTACATTTTTGCTCCTTTTGACGCGCTTCCCGGCGAAGCGGGATCTCCTGCACGTTTTGAGGCCTTGAAAGAAGCACTTGAAGCGCAGGGGCATACTTGCATTTGGTGGACTTCGGATTGGAGCCATATCACGAAGTCGCGTCGAGCCAGTGTCGCGAAGGAAACGGGCATTCGTTTATTGCCCAGTCCTGCTTATTATAAGAATGTCAGCTTAAAGCGGATGCGCAGTCACCGATCGATGGCCCGCGCTTATGTTGCCGAAGTGACTCGATCGATTGAGGCGGGCGAGCTCCCTGCCCCGGACGTGCAGTTCTTTTCATTGCCTCCACTCGACTCGGCCGCGGCTTGCATGAAGATTAAAAAGCGCTTTGGCGGGCGCGTGATTCTAGATGTCATGGATGTCTGGCCCAATACATTTTACCAGATGCTGAGCTTTGTGCCTGTTAGCTTTAGGGATGCGGTTGGTCGTATTTTATTTTATCCTTTCCATCGTCAGGCTTGTTATGCCGCGAGGCATTGTGATGCGCTAACTGCGCAGTCATTTAGCTTCGTTGACTGGGCCAAAAGCTTGGGCTTTAAGAATAAGCCTGCGCACGTCTGCTATTTGGGCTCAGAGGTTTCGGATGCGGTCGTTCGTCGTGAGCGGAGCGCAGATGAGCCTTTGCGGCTAGCCTACATTGGAATGATGGGTATGAGTTACGATCTGGAGACGCTGTTTCAAGCAGTGCGGGATCTGATCGAAGAAGGTCAGCCAGTGGCATTGGACATTGCAGGCACAGGGCCAAAAGAAGCGGCGCTGCGTGCCTTTGTGCAAGTCAATCATTTGGATAAAGTGATACGTTTCCACGGATATTTGGAACGACCGCAGCTTTCGAAGCTTTTGGAATCGTGCCACCTAGGAATGGTTCCGATGTACCCAAAGTCTGGAGTCACCGTGCCGTATAAAGCCTGTGAGTATAGCTGCCAAGGACTCGGTATGATTCATTCGCTCCCGGGGGAATTAGAGAAGCTTGTCGATCAACATAGCGCAGGAGCACTCTATTGTGCGGGTGATGTCTTGTCACTCAAGAGTGTGCTCACGGCCTATCTGAATGATCCGGATCGCATTGCCCTCAATAGTTCGGGTGCGATAGCATTGGCAGCAAAAGAGTTTGATCGTTCGCATACGTATCCAGGATTTGCTTCTTATTTGATTGAGCTTGGGGTAAGGAGCAGGGAGGATTTGTAGCACGGCGTCGATAGTCGTTGTGACCTTAGGCACTGGATATCCGTCAGTAAAAGTCCTGTTTCAGATGTAGCGATGTCACGCCAGTCATTGTGGCCGAGCACATCTGTGCTTCGCTAAACTTGCTTTTTCGCTGCTCAACTACGCAGGACACATCGGGAGATGTGTGATCACGGGAACGCAGCACTCCGGGTTCAATTTTATCTGAGGGGTAAGTGAAGTGGACCCGAAAAAATGGACAAGTGGGTTAGTTGGATCGATGATAAGGAAATCGACCAATGAAACGAAAACGCAGAACATTCACACCAGAGATAAAATCCAAGATCGCCCT
>Ga0222662_1001067_pt1 | contig 15230 bp, 11 predicted proteins | sample AntAcemetagen600_FD_179821 | JGI IMG/M metagenome (GOLD analysis project Ga0222662, IMG submission 179821) | Saline water microbial communities from Ace Lake, Antarctica - #600 | ecosystem: Environmental > Aquatic > Non-marine Saline and Alkaline > Saline | place: Antarctica: Ace Lake...
GAGACGTACACAGGTTCGTGCAACCCCAGGACGAGGGTGGTGTCGGGGTTGGGCAGGCTGGACAGCGCGAGATCGAGGCACGCGGCGAACACCGGCACGCCGAGCTGATGCAGCGCCGGCGGGGTGCGCGGGCCGAGCAGCGTCCGGGCCACCTGGGGGGCGACGGCCAGCACGGTGTGGTCGGCGGGGAACGTCTGCTCGCCACAGGTGACGTGCGGCGCGATGGCGTCTACCCGATGCCCAGTCCGCAAGGTGGCGCCGGCGTCCCGGGCCGTGGCCGCGAGGGAGTCCACCAGCCCCTGCCAGCCGCCGTCGAGGTAGGTGACGCCGTGCTTCACGGCGGCCTGGACCTGGGCGACGGCCACGCTCGCCGGGAGCCGCTCGGGGCAGTTGGCGTAGGTGGAGACGCGCACGGTGGCCTCGAGCACGGCGCGCACGTCGGGATCGGAAGTGAGCCCGCTCAGGAACGTCGCGGTGCTGCCGGTCAGAGACTCCGCTCGGGTCGCCAGGAGTCTGGTCAGCGCTGCGCCCAGGGCGAACCGCTGGCCGAGCCGCAGCGCGGTGGTGGTGAGCAGCGAGCCCGGGCCGGCGGGCAGGGCGTGCAGCACCCCGTCGCGGAGCAAGGAGCCTGCCGGTTTGGGCACCCCGCCGGGCAGCGGCACGCCCAGATCGCTCAGCACGGCGTGTCCCGGTCCGCGGTTGTACAGCGCGTGGGGGCCCAGGTTGAAGTGGAAGCCCTGCACGACGTCCGTCACCGCTCGCCCGCCCAGTCGCGAGCTGGCTTCGAGCAGGGTGACGGGGTGGCCGGCGCGAGCCAACGACGCGGCGGCGGTGAGACCTGCGAGGCCCCCGCCGACGATGCAAACCGATGATTTGGTGTTCATATCCACTACACGCTGGGGCACCGCACAAGGTTACAGCGGTCTCGTGACAACCTGTGACCCACGGGAGGCGGCGAGACGGCTAGAACCGCAGCGCGTCGCAAGCTCCCCCTTGGCGACGTAGTCGGGCCGGCCTTCCCTCAGGGGCTGTCGGAAGGTCGGTCCGGTCCCTTCGGGGGCGCCTCCGGGGATTGCAACACATCGCGGCCACATGCCGCACGATTGGACACTCTGATGACCTACCGCCGACAGACGCTCGCCTTCCTCCTCCTCCTCAGCCTGCTCGCGACCGCGTGCGCCCCCCGCAGCCGGGGCAACAACGGCAGCGGCGGCGACGACGATGACTCGGCCAACGACGACGACGCGGTGGGTGACGACGACGACGCGGTGGGTGACGACGACGACGACGGCGCCAGCGGCACGCAGTACACGGGCACGTCCAGCGGCTACCTCAAGTCCTCGGAAATGGGCGGCGACTGCTCCGGTGACGCGACGATCTACGTCGACGAGGGCGGGTACGTGACGGCCGGCACGCTGACTTGTGGCGCCACGTGCGTCATCACGTTCGCGGGTCCCTACGCCTGGAGCGAGGAGTCGTTCACGCCCAACTTCGATTGCAGCTTCGAGGGCTACACCCCGGACATCTACGAAACCAGCGCCTATCTCTACGGCTCGGAGAACTCCTACGTCGAGGGGAACATCTCGGGCTACGGCGACGGCGACTACTTCTCCCTGAGCTTCACCGCGTCCCTGCCCTAGTGAAGTACCTCCACACGATGGTGCGCGTGCTCGACCTGCCCGCCGCGCTGCGGTTCTTCTGCGATGGCCTCGGCCTGGTGGAGACGCGGCGCAGCGACCACAAAGGCGGCCGCTTCTCCTTGATCTTCCTGGCGACCGCGCCGGGTGAGCCCGAGATCGAGCTGACCCACAACTGGGACCAGACCGAGGCCTATGGCGGCGGTCGCAACTTCGGCCACCTCGCCTACTCCGTGCCCGACATCTACGCGGCGTGCGAGCGGCTGCAAGCGATCGGCGTGACCATCGCCCGGCCGCCTCGGGATGGCCGCATGGCGTTTGTGCGCTCGCCGGACGGCATCTCGGTGGAGCTCCTGCAGGCAGGCGAGGCGTTGCCGCTCGCGGAGCCGTGGACCTCGATGCCGAGCGAGGGCTCCTGGTAGCCCTATAGGCTTGCACCATGAACTCTCACTCAGTCTTCTCGGTGGTCGCCGCAACCCTGGCCCTCGCGGTCACGCTGCCCGGCGCTTCGGCCCACGCCGCGAACCCCGCTCCCACTGTCGATCCCGTCGCGCTGCAGTTCTCCATCTGCGTGTCTTGCCACGGGGCCCACGGAGAGGGGCGCCCGGAGCTCGGTGCGCCGCGCATCGGGGATCTGGATCCCGCCTACATCGAGGCGCAGCTCACCGCGTTCCACAACGGCACGCGCGGTGCCCACAGCGAGGATGTGTCCGCCCGGCCCATGGTCGCCATCGCCCAGGGCCGCGCCGCAGACTTTGGACCCCTCGCGACCTTCGTGGGCTCGCTCGATCCCGCGCCCCGCGCGCCGTCGCCGCGAGTTGACGAGGCGGAGGCGGAGGCGGAAGCCAAGGTCGAGACCGACCCCGACGCGGTAGCCAGCGCCTACGCCCCGTGCGCTGCATGCCACGGCGCGGACGCAGCGGGCATGCCAGCGGTCGGAGGGCCGGCGCTGCTGCACCAGGACCCCGCGTACCTCGCGCGGCAGCTCGTCAAGTACGGCGCAGGAGTGCGGGGCGGCCCCGAGAGCTCCGCCGCAGCGCAGCAGATGGCGGCCATGGTGGCCTCCCTCGACGAGGACGGGATCAGCGAGATCGTCGCCGAGATCGCCGCACTGCGCCCCCCGCTGCCCGCGCTGGAGAACCCCCCGGTGACGCTGGAGGCCCAGGCCGGGCTCGATGCCTTCGCGGACATCTACTCCGTCGCCACCCACCCGCGCTGCCTCAACTGTCACCCCGCCGGCGATGCGCCGCTGCAGACCGACGCCAGCAAGCCCCACGTCCTCGGCGTGACCCGCTTCAGCCCCCTCGATGGCGTGCACTGCTCCATGTGTCACGCGTCGTCGCCCATTGGAGATGGCCTGGCTCCGCTGCCCCCGGCGGATCCCATGTGGTCCATGCCGCCGGCGAGCATGGCGTTCGAGGGCCGCACCGAGTCGGAGCTGTGTCGCCAGCTCACCGATCCCGCGCTGAATGGGGGGCGCGGCCTCACCAGCCTCGTCGAGCACATCGAGCAGGACCATCTCCTGCAGACCAGTTGGCACTCTGGCCGCACCCCGCCGCCCCTGTCCCATCCCGATCTGGTCGAGCGCTTCGTGACCTGGGCCGCCGCCGGGGGACCCTGCCCGGAGTAGCGAGTCTGCTCGGAGTCGATATCATCCGGCCCATGGTGAACCACCCCTTGACCCTGACGCTCTGCGGCGCGGCGCTCCTCCTCCTCGGCGCGGAGGCCACCCAGCCGAGCGAGGCCACCCAGCCGAGCGAGGCCACACAAGCGGCGCCGGAGACCAGCCCGGCCGACGCTCCGATGGCGCTGCTCGCCGAGGCGGACCGCGAGTGGACCGACGCCACCCTCGTCTCTTCCATCCTGTTTGCGCTCGGCGAGCCGAAGCCGGACCACTGGCGTGAGCCCGACCCGGATCTCGCCCGCGCGGGCGAGGAGATCTTCCGCCTCGGCCGCACCACCCAGGCTGACGGCAAGAAGACCCAGCGGATGGCCCCGGCCTACGAGTGCACCGACTGTCACAACACGGTCCGCGAAGACCCCGACCTGCGGGTGAGCGACCCCGAGGCCCGGCTGACCTACGCCATCGAGAACGACCTGCCGTTCCTGCCCGGCACCACCGTGTACGGAATCGTCGATCGCACCTCGTGGTTCAACGACGACTACGTCAAGAAGTACGGCGCGCTGGTGGAGCCCGCCAACCACAGCCTCGTGGGCGCCACCAAGCTGTGCAGCAAGGAGTGCAGCCAGGGTCGGTACCCGACGGACTGGGAGATGGAGGCGGTCCTGACGTACTTCTGGACGCTGGGCCTGACCTGGGGCGACCTCCCCGCCGACGGCATCTCGCTGGCGATGGCCGAGACGGTCGCGAAGCGGGGCTCCGAGGCCCAGAAGGAAGGCGCCCTGGCCGAGGCCCGGGGCAAGTTCCTCAGCGCCAGCCCCGCCACGTTCGGCGACAAGCCCGAGTCCTACGGCAAGGGCGCCCCCGGGTACGGGCTGGAAGGCGACCCGGAGCGCGGCGCCGCCATCTACCGCCGCTCGTGCCTGCACTGCCACGACAAGGGCGGGGTCGTCTTCCTGCACAAGTTCAAGGACAAGACGTGCTCGTACAAGTCGCTGTACCGAGGCTCCGCCGACAAGGGCATCGAGAGCTACTACCACGTGATTCGGGAGGGCACGAAGCCCGCCTTCGACAAGTACATGCCCCTGTTCCCGCTCGAGCGAATGAGCGATCAGCAGGTGGAAGATCTGCGCGCGTGGATCGACCAGCAAGCAGCGCCGAAGAAGAGGAACTAGAGAATGGCCGAGCTCTTTACGATCGAGAACCTCGCGACCTTGGGGATGCTCGTCTTCCTTCAAGCCGTGCTCGGGTTCGACAACCTCCTGTACATCTCGATCGAGAGCAAGCGGGTCGCCGAGGGTGAACAGCAGCGGGTGCGCAAGATCGGCATCGCGCTCGCCATCGTGCTGCGCATCGTCCTGCTGTTCGTGGTGGTCAAGGCGATCGACGCGTTCCAGGAGCCGTTCGCGACCATCAACTTTGGGCAGCTGCTCCACGCCGAGTTCAACGTGCACTCCCTCATCGTGCTCGCCGGCGGGGTGTTCATCATCTGGACGGCGTTCAAGGAGATCCTGCACATGCTGTCCGTGGACGATCTGCAGGGGCAGGTCGGGGGCGGTGGCCCCACGCGGTCCGTCACCAGCGCGATCATGATGATCGTGGCGATGAACATCGTGTTCAGCTTCGACTCCATCCTGTCCGCCATCGCCCTGACCGACGTCTTCGCGGTGATGGCGCTGGCCATCGTCATCTCGGGCGTGATGATGATCGTGCTCGCGGACACCGTGGCGGAGTTCCTCAAGAAGAACCGCATGTATGAGGTCCTCGGCCTCTTCATCCTCTTCATCGTGGGCGTGATGCTGGTCAGCGAAGGCGGTCACCTCGCCCACTGGTCGTCCTTTGGATACAAGGTCGAGCCCATGGCGAAGTCCACGTTCTACTTCGTCATCGTCATCCTGGTCATCGTGGACATCGCCCAGGGGCGCTACCAGAAGAAGCTGGACGTCGAGCGCGCCCATGCGAGGGCCGCCAAGGCCGGGGACGCCGAGCATGCATAAGGCACTTCTTCCCGTCCTCGCCGCTGCGCTGCTGCTGCCCGGCGTCGCGCTGGCCCAGACCTACACCGACACGTTCGGTGGTGGCGGCGGGAGCCGTCGCGGAGGCTGCGATGTCGCTGGAGCGGGGGCGGTGACGCCGTGGTGGCTCGCGCTCGGCGCGCTCGGTCTCGTGGAGCTGCGGCGACGTCGCGGCTGACCGGCCGAGGACTCAGCGGCGGCTCGCTGGCCCGTCCTCGATGGAGCGGTCGAGAAAATCGATGTAGATCCCCGCGGTCTCCACGGGGCGTTCGAGCATCGGTGAGTGCCCCATGTCCTTCATGATGACCGTCTCGGAGTCCCGCAGGCCGGCGGCGAACACCTCCGCGCCCGAGGGGTGCAACACCCGGTCGGTGTCCCCCCACAGGATGAGCACAGGCATCTGCATCGCCGGGAGCAGCGGCTCCAGAGGCATGGGTCGCCGGCCTAGATCTGCGTAGATCTTGTCGTTGAATGCGCGGTTGGCCGTGGCCCGATCAGCGAAGTACTGCTTGACCACCCGGGGCATGGTCGGTGGCACGACGAAGACAAACGCCAACAGCCGGTCGAAGTCCTCGACGCTCTGCACGAGCAGCGGGTTGGTGCCGGTCTCGGCCTCGATGACGCCTCGCTCCGACGGGGTGGGCGAGGTGACGCCCGCGGCGTTGAACAGGCCCAGGCTGAGCACGCGGTCAGGGTGGGTCGAGGCGTAGGCGCCAGCGATGTGGCCGCCCATGGAGTTGCCGGCGATGTGCATGGCGTCGATCTGCAAGGCCGCGCGCAGCATCTCGATGTAGTTGACCTGGTTGGCGATGTCGTAGCTGAACGCCGGGTCGCGGGTGGACTCTCCATGCCCCGGCAGATCCAGCGCCACCACGCGAAAGCCGGCCTCCTTGAGCGGAGCGGCGAATCGGGTCCAGTTGTCTTTGTCCGCGGCGAAGCCGTGCACGAGCATCACGGTCGGGCCGGACCGGTCGCCACCATCGAGGTAGACGACCTCGTGCTGGGAGTCCGGCGTGGACAGACTCAGCCGATGCTCGGTCAGGTCGCCCGCACCGCGCTCCTGGCGCACCGCGATCTTGAGCAGGGTGGCGGGGTCGTTGGCGAGCCAGACGCCCACTGCAGCGAGGAGCAGCACGAGCGCGGCGATGGCCAACAAGACACGGCGAGACATGGCCCCAGCCTGACACCTCGCGCTCTATCCTGCCCCCATGAGGACGCCCCTTTTGCTGTGTTTCGTCGGTTTGAGCCTCGCCTGGAGCGGGGCGCCGGGCGTCGTGCGGGCGGAGGGCCTCCCGGCCTCGGATCCCCCGGCCACGACGGCCTCGCTCTCCGAGGCGCTGCGGGAGTTCAATGCTGCGGCGCGCTTCCCCCTGCCGACCTTGAGCGCCGCCCAGATCGAGCGCCTCGACGGGGGCAAGGTCGTCAAGATCCGGCAGGTGTCGGATGACCCCGACCAGCCACAACGGGCCATCGGCCTCGTCCGAGCCCAGCAGCCTCCGGCCCACCTCTGGCTGTCCTTGCGGGACGTGCACTTCGCCGCCGTGGACGAACTGGTCGAGGTGCAGCTCACGCCGCCGGGGCAGTGGCCCGCGGTCTGGTACCAGCACCTGGACCTGCCACGGCCGTTCTCGGACCGGCACTGGGTGGTGGACGTGTCCGACAGCCACGCGCTGGCGTCGGCGACCGGCGGCCGGTGCTGGGAGCACTCCTGGGTCCTGGCCGAGAACGGGCCGCAGATCGGCGCCGACGCGGTGGTCGCGGGCAAGGTGCCGGGCATCGATGTCGCCCGCGCCCAGGACGCCATCTACACGCCGGCCAACCACGGAGCGTGGCTGGTCATCGACCTCGGGGACGGCAGCACCATCCTCGGCTACCACGTGACGTCTGTGATCGGTGGTTCGGTGCCAGACAAGCTCGTAGCCGACTACACCCTGCTCACCCTGGGCAGCATGATGCGCCGGGTGGTGGCGCGCACGCCCGACGTCGTCGCGCACTACCTCGCCGGGCACGCGCCCATCCAAGGCGGGGACGGCGCAGCGGTGGTGATCGCCGAACAGTGACCTGCGCGCTGGGCAGCGGTGACCGGCCCTCGGTACATTGCATCGGTGACGCCAACTCCTCACCCTGTGGATCGAGCCTGGGAGCTCCGCACCAAGGACCCCGCGGCCGCCATCGAGCTCGCGGACCCCTATCGCGCGGATGAGGTCGCCGGGATCGCGGCCCGGGCGGGCGCCATCGTCGGCTACGCGAAGCTGCGCATGGGCGAGCTCGCTGAATCCGAGGATGTGCTGCAGGCGGCGCTGGACGCTGCGCAGGAGGCGGCGGAGCCCCGAGCGGACGCCCAGGTTCAGGTGGGGCTCGGCGCCCTGCGCATGGCCCAGGCTCGCTATGTCTCCGCAGCGACGGCCTTTCGACGGGCCCAGGAGGCGTTCTCCCGGGCCGGGGATCGGGGCGGGGAGGCAGGCGCCATCGTCAACTTGGGTCTCGTGCATCGCCACCTCGGCGATCTGCCTCGCGCCCTGGAGTTGTTGCTGGACGGCGCCGCGCGCTTCTCCGCAGAAGACGACGCCTACGGTGAGGCGGTGGCCCTGGTGAACACCGCCCAGGTGCACGCCGATCTCGGTGACCACGCGACCGCGAAGCAGCGAATGGAGCGAGCCTGGCGCATCGCGGAGTCCCTCGGTCAGCCGCCGTTTGCGGTGCATGTGCGCGCCCAGTACGGGGCAGCCTTGGCCGCGGTGGGCGAGGTGAAGGCTGGGGAGCGAGAGCTGGTCGTGGCGGTGGAGGAGGCGCGACGCTTGAAGCTGCCGTCCTTGCTGGGCGAGACCCTGGGCGGCCTCGCGGTCGCGGTGGGTCCCAGGGACCCGGGCCGCGCGCGGGAGATCCTTCGGGAAGCCGTGGCCCTGGTGAGCCGGGGCGGCGGCGAGTGGACCCGGGCGATGGCCTGGATCACGCTCGGCAGCTTCGCAGCGGGACCGGCAGAGGCCCGCGAGGCGTACGAGACCGCCGCTGCGCTGAGCGACGAGCACGGCGAGCAGGCGCTGTCGGTGCGCGCCCACCGCGGGGCGGCCGAGGCGTGTGGGGCGCTGGGCGACGTGGTGGCGGCGCTGGCGCACTGGAAGGCGGCGGCGGCGGCTGGAGACCGGGTCGCCGAGGCCAGCCGGACCCACCGCCTGGCACAGGTCGAGGTCTCCCTCGCGGTGCAGGCGCTGCTCGCCGAGGGCCGACAGCACCGTCGCCAGATCGCAGAGCTGATGGCGTTCTCCCAGGCGCGGGCAGAGCTGGTGGGCATGCTCGCCCACGAGCTGCGCAACCCGCTGGGCACGGCGCAGCTGGCCGCCGACCTGATGCGCGAGCAGGGCGGCAACGCGGTGCACGCCGCTGCGGAGATCCTGCAGACGAGCCACGAGCGCATGGCGCGCATCCTGGACGCCACCGTGGCAGACGCCGCCGCGGAGCGCGGCGAGACCGCGCTGGAGCGCAGCGAGGTCGATGTGTGGGGGTTGGTGCAGGCCATCGTGGATGAGCACCGCTCCATCGCTCAGCGCAAGGGTCAGATCCTGCAGCTCGACGGTGTCCCGGTGCGCGCGCTGCTGGACTCGGGCCGCCTGTTCCACGCCCTGGCCAACCTGCTGACCAACGCCATGAAGTACTCGCCGAGCGCGGCCACCATCCTGATCAGGGTCACGCGGGCTGCCGGGTACGTGCGGGTGGAGATCGACGACGAGGGGCCGGGCGTGCCCAGCGAGAACGCCGACTCGCTCTTCGAGCCGTTCGCCAAGGGCCACGCGATGCCCACCGCGGGGGAGCGCTCCACGGGGCTCGGCCTGCACATCGCGCGTCGCATGGTGGAGCTGCACGGTGGCCGCATGGGGGTGAGCAACCGCCCCAGCGGCCTCGGCGCGTCGTTCTGGCTCGAGGTCCCCGCCCTCGACGGGTGAGGCACGGGGTCGCGAGCGACGGGTAACAATCTGTTGCAATGAGCCCCGCCGCCCGGAGCTCTGCCCTCGGTAGAGTGCGGTCTGCCGTGGCTCGGGGAGCTGGGGTTTTTGTCCATGGAGGTGCCCGTGAATCGCTTTGTTTTTTGCCTGTTTGCTCTCTCTCTCTGCGGTGCGCTGATCGCGCCCGATGACGCGCGTGCTCAGTGCGCGTTTCCTAGTGGGGGAGCCACGCTCGTAGACGGCGACGGGTTCAATTGGGACATCGACCCCGCGGGCAAAGTCGGCAACGGAACCATCGATGCCTACGACGCGGGGATGTCGGTGCGGGTCGGTGGCACGTACTTCCCGCCCAGCACTCTGGCGGTGAGCGGGCGGGAGATCGTCGTCGGGCCGGAGGCAATGGCGGGCCTCAACGTCACCCGCAAGATCTATGTGTCCTCCACCGACGGCTGGGCGCGTTGGGTGGACTTGTACGAGAACCCCACCGGCGCGGACATCACGACCAACCTCATCTATGAGATCAACCCGGGCTCGGACTCGTCCCGGCAGCTCATCATGACCAGCAGCGGCGATGCGGTCTTCACCGCGGCCGACCAGTGGCTCGTGACCGACGATTCCAGCAACGGGTCGGGTGACCCCACGCTCAACCACAACCTGCACGACGGACGCACCGGGTTTGTGCCCACCTCGGTCTCCGAGACGGTCTACAGCTGCGCGAGCGCCAACGGCACGCGGTGGGACTACAGCAACTTCACGGTGCCCGCGGGCCGGACCTACGGGATCATGACCCTGCTGGGTCAGAACAGTAACCAGGCCGACGCCACGACCAACGCTCAGGCCCTGGCTTCGTCTGCGGCGGGCCTCGACGGGCTCTCGGCGCTGGACCGCGGCTCCATCGTCAACCGCTTGCTGCCCAAGAACGTGCTGTTCGTCAGCGACAACACCACCGACACCAACATCCCCGCGGCCCTGACGCCGGATGGCCACATCGTGACCACCCTGACGAATCAGTTCTCGGGCAACACGACTGCGGCGCTCACGGGCTCACTGGCTCAGTACGACGCCGTGATCTGGTCCGCGACGGGCACCGGGTTCGGGAGCCTCAACGACGACGCCACGATGCTCGCGAACCTCGAGGCCTACGTGACCGGCGGGGGTCGCGTGTACGTCACGGGCTACGACTCGATCGCTTCTCCCTCGGACGCAGCGCTTGCTCAGTTCGTTGGAGGCACCGGCGCGGTCGTCGACATCGCTGGGGGGACTCCGCCGGGTGCGGTCGCCAACGTCACGACATCGCTCAGCATCGGCGTGTCGGACATTCGCAACGTCGTGCCGACCGGTGGATACAACGACCGCGATGCCATGACTGCGTTGGCCCCCGGCACCGTCCCGGTGGCGACGTCCGCTTCCAACTCCAGCCAGTGGCAGTGGGTCGTGCGGCCTCTCGGGGCGGGAGAGATCGCGTACGTCTCGAATGGTGCCCACCCGAGCACTACCCAGGAAGACTGGGACAACCCCACGACCGCGTACAACGCCTCGCTGCGCAACTTCGTCTTTGGCGCCGGCGGCGGCATCCCGAACCAGCCCCCGGTCGCGGACGCGGGCGGCCCGTACTCCGTCAACCAGGGCGTGGCCCTGACCGTGGACGGCAGCGGCAGCACCGATCCCGACGGGTCGATCACCGACTACGCGTGGGACTGCGACACCGACGGCGTCGTGGATGCGTCCAGCGCCTCGGCCACCAACACCTGCACCTACGCCACCATCGGCTCGTACACCGCCACTTTGACGGTGACGGATGCCGGCGGCCTGACCGACAGCGCGACCGCCACCGTGACGGTCACCAACACCGCTCCGGTCGCCAACGCGGGCGGCCCCTACCTCGCGAACCAGGGCGCGCCCGTCGCCCTCGACGGCTCGGCGTCCAGCGACGCCGACGGCTCGGTGGTGCTCTGGGAGTGGGACTGCGACAACGACGGCACCTACGAGCTCTCCTCGGGCTCGGCCACGGGCAACAGCTGCACCTACGCCAACGTGGGCTCGCCCACCATCGCCCTGCGCGTGACCGACAACGACGGCGACACCGGCACGGCGGTGGCCTCGGCGACCATCAACAACACGCCGCCCACCGCGGACGCCGGGCCTGCCTACGCCGGCACCAAGAACTTCCCGATCCCGCTCGACGGCACGGGCAGCTCGGACCCTGACGGCACCTTGGTCAGCTACGCCTGGGACTGCACCACCGATGGCGTCGTGGACTTCACGGCCACCAGCGGCCTGGGCAACGCCTGCACCTACCCCGCGGTCGGCAGCTACACGGTCACCCTGACGGTGACCGACGATGACGGCGCCTTCGCCTCGGCGAGCCAGACCGTCGCCGTGGGCAACGACGCGCCCACCGCCAACGCGGGCGGGCCCTACGCGGGCCTCGAGGCCACGGCCATCACGCTCGACGGCTCGGCGTCCACTGACGCGGGCGGTGCCATCGCCACCTGGAGCTGGGACTGCACCACGGACGGCGTGCCCGAGAGCGTCTCGGCCAGCGCGACCGTGCCGTGTGTCTACGACGACCAGGGCACCTTCACCGCCACGCTGGTGGTGACCGACGACGACGGCGCCACCTCGACCTCCACTGCCACCGTGACGGTGAGCAACGCCAACCCGATCATCGCGAGCACGACCGTGCCCAGCGGCGACGAGGGCGCGACCCTGAGCTTCAGCACCGTGGCCGGCGACGCCGCGGGTGACACCCTGACCTACACCTGGGACTTCGGCGACGGCGGCAGCGACACCGGAGACACGGTGACCTACGCCTATGCCGACGACGGCGTCTACAGCGTCACCGTGACCGTGGCCGACGAAGACGGCGGCTCCAGCGTGGGCTCGGGCACGGCGACCATCGCGAATGTGGACCCGACGTTTACGTCAGTGACCGCCCCGACGCCGGGCGACGAAGGCGCGGCCTACTCGTTCGGCGCGGTGGTGGACGACGCGGGCAGCGCGGACATCGCCGACCTCGTGGTCACGTGGAGCTGGGGCGACGGCTCGGCCGACGAGAGCGGCACCTCGCTGGTGCACACGTACGCCGATGACGGCACGTACACCGTCACCGTGACCGTGGACGACCAGGATGGCGGCGTCACGACCCAGGTCGAGACCGTGCTCATCGGCAACATCGACCCCATCATCACCAGCAACGCGCCCACCAATGCGGTGCAGGGCGCGACCTACTCGTACCTGCCCAGCGTCAACGACCCGGGCGACGAGGTGTTCACCTGGGCGCTGTCGCCGTCGGCATCCGCCAACACGGTGTTTGACACCGCGACGGGCGAGATCAGCTGGACGCCGGACAGCGGTGACGTTGCCCAGGGCTCCTTCTCGCTGGTCCTGACCGTGGACGACGGCGACGGCGGCACCGATGGGGAGTCCTGGACGGTGCTCGTGTCTGCGTCGGACTCCGATGGCGACGGCATGTCGGACGACTGGGAGAACGACAACGGGCTCAACCCCAATGACCCCACGGACGCGGGTCTCGACCCCGACGCGGACGGCGCCACCAACCTCGACGAGTTCGGGCTCGGCACGGATCCCAACAGCTACGACGGCCCGGACGCTCCGGTGTTGGTCTCGCCCATCGCGGGCGACGAGACGAGCAGCGACGCCCCGGACCTGCTGCTGACCAACGCCAACGACCCCCAGGGCGACACGCTGGTCTACACCTACGAGGTGTACAGCGATGCGGCCCTGACCACGCTGGTCACGTCCATCGACACCATCGCCGAGGACCCGTCGGGTCAGACCGAGTGGAAGGTGGACCTGCTGCTGAGCGAGAACACCGAGTACTGGTGGCGCGCTGCCGCCTCCGACTCGTTCGTCACCGGCCCGTTCTCGACCGAAGAGTCCTTCTTCGTCAACGCGACGTCCGAGGCGCCCGACGTCCCGGTGTTGGTCTACCCCATCGCCGGCGAGATCGCGCCGAGCGTGTTGCCCACGCTGCAGTGGAGTGAGTCGAGCGATGTGGACGGCGATGCGGTGACGTACGACGTGGAGGTCTACGACGAGTCGGAGCTGCTGGTCACCACGGCGACGGGAGTGGTGGGTGACGGCACCACCGGCGAGTGGGACCTCGACGTGTCCCTGGAAGAGGACCGCTTCTACAGCTGGACCGTGAAGGCGGTAGACGACGAGGGTCTCGAGAGCGACTGGGCCGCCGAGGAGACGTTCTTCGTGTCCGAGGGCAACGAGCCCCCGGTAGGCACCGTGTTCGTGGCGCCGGCGGACGGTCAGGCCATCGATGATCAGTCGCCGATGCTCGTGGCGACCGAGGCGGTGGACCCCGAAGGTACCGACGTCGTCTACCTGTTCGAGGTGGACAGCGGGCCGGGCTTCGACTCGGCGGACTACGACTCGGAGGAGGTCGTGCACAACGGAAGCGGCGAGGTCATGTGGGACCTGGCGGACTCCGGCGTCGTGCTCATCGAGAACCAGGACACGTACGCGCGGGTCCGGGCCACCGATGCGGACGGCATCAGCTCCGTGCCCGACACCATCGCGTTCTTCGTGCGTGGCAACAACGACGCGCCGAGCGTGCCGGTGTTGGTGTCGCCCGCGGACGGCGCCGAGGGCGTGGACCGCCCCGTGCTGGAGGTGGAGGACCCCGTCGACAGCGAGGGCGACACCGTGTTCGTCGAGTTCATCGTGGCGCGGGACGAAGCGCTGACCGACGTGGTGACGAGCTCGGACTCGGTCCTCTCGCTGGGCGGCGCGACCACGGAGTGGCAGGTGGACGTCGGGCTGAGCGGCGAGCTGTACTGGTCGGCGCGCTCCGTGGACGATGGCGGCGCAGAGTCTGACTGGGCGACGCCGTGGCTCTACACGGTGCCAGCGGTCGAGGTCGGCGACGACGACGACGACGACGACACCGACCCCGACGGCTGCGCGTGCGCGTCGTCAGTGACCGGCGAGGCGAGCCCCACCCTGGCGTTCCTGCTGCTGCTGCCGCTGGCCGGGCTCCTGCGCCGCCGGCGGTGAGGAGCGAGGAGGCCTAGAGTTCCCGGACGGGACCGCGCGGTGGTTCCCGGACGGGACCGCGCGGTGGTTCCCAGTTCGGGGATGCCCGAGGCGCCCGAGGTCGAGGAGCCATCCCCGGACGGGAACTTAGAGGTCGGCGAGCAGGAGCGGTGCGTCCCGGAAAGCAAAGCCGGTGACCAGCACCTGCTCGCCGGTGGGCTGCTCGAACTCACCGATCACGTCGAAGGCCGCCTCGCCCTCGAAGTGGCCCGAGCCGACGTCGTCGCCGACGGAGCTGATGACGATGGACCCGCCCGCTTCGGACGCGTAGGCGTACCACGACCCATCGCCGGGCTGAGCCGAGCCGCTGCTCACCGGGTGTGTGCCCGTCTCCAGGTCGCCCTCGTGCTCGAAGCGCAAGCTGATGGTGAGCGCGTCGTCTCCCTCGCGGAAGACCGCCGAGAGGTTCCACGCGACGGTGGTCTGCTGAAGCTCGATGGTCGACGTCGTCAGCGCCTCGTCGGTCGTATCCGCCTCGCCTTCCTCGTCGAGGAAGTCGAAGGTGACTGCCATGGCTGCCTCGCCAGGGGCGACATCATCCTCGTCGAGGTCCCCGTCGCCATCGGTGTCGAGCGACCCGAATGTGCTGTCGTTGCCGCGCTCGGCGGGGCAGCCGGGCAGGACGAAGAGGCCGAGGCTGAGGGCGAGGAGGGACGGGATTCGCAGGCGCATGGGGGACTCCGGGTGGGGGGAGCGCGCCACACTACGTGGCGGCGTGGGAACCTGTGGATGTCATGACGTCCCGCCGCGCGCGGAACGCATCGTTCGGCTCGAACCCGTCGTCATCCGCCGAGAACTCCGGTCGGAGCCGGTGCACGAAGTGCATCGCGATGCTGCCCTTGTTCTTCGCAGACACCTCGCCCCGCGCCTCGCACACGAAGAGGTCGCCGACCAACTCGCGGGTCGCCGCCGAGATGTTCACCTTGCCCACCACCCCCGAGCTCTC
>Ga0222662_1001069_pt1 | contig 15209 bp, 24 predicted proteins | sample AntAcemetagen600_FD_179821 | JGI IMG/M metagenome (GOLD analysis project Ga0222662, IMG submission 179821) | Saline water microbial communities from Ace Lake, Antarctica - #600 | ecosystem: Environmental > Aquatic > Non-marine Saline and Alkaline > Saline | place: Antarctica: Ace Lake...
GGGGAGTTTAGTGATTAAACCTGGAGTAGGAACCATCACCGCCTTGGAATTTAACGCATCCCTCTTAACAGCGAGGAAACCATTTACAACTGCGGAGAACATCATGCAGACGGCAGGTGAAACCACGCTAAAATCCACCATTGTGGATAATTTACGGATCAATACGATTGGAGCTTTGGAGCTGTATGACGGTGGGACACCATCGAATAGTATTGACAGCAGGTTCGCTTCCGTTCAAGCGGGAATTCCACAAGCAATCGTGAGGTCGTCGAAGTCGGCAACTGGAACCATTCTATAGAGCTGGACGACACCTACGGAGAAATTGCAGAATTTCAGTTACTCAGTAGATCTTAGAGCTGTGAGCGGTAGTCGCAGTCTAACACTTGGTGGAAGCGGTCCCACACGAACGCTCACGATTAACTTATACGAACCCCTCGCATTTGGAGGAGAAACCGCTAACTTTGGGCAGAATATATTCGCGGAACACCGCATCGCATTATACCGTGTGGCTTCGGGTTGGAATGTGATTATACGACTGATTGATAGGGACGGCAACCCATCGCCCGATAAATTTATGTATTTGGATTCATCATCGGGTTCAATCGTGGGTCGCAATTTGGTTCAATCGCAGATATTCGCAGTGCCTCAGCCATATCACCTCATTCACATTTGGTCTACAGGTAGGTCATCAAGTCGTGGCGGAACGGGTAACCCTGTCTACGTAGTGGAATTCAAGTAACTACGTAATCACTTTTAAACGCGGATTATAATAAACAATGCTTTGGGTGTGGATTACTGCGATCATAGTATGTATTATGGTGATTATTGCGGTGTTAGCCACGTATACGTATACCGGTTGGAACCTCCTTTCTTCCGCGGAAGCCAAGCGTCGCATCGAAACCGGAGACATTCGAACCGTAGTCGATGTGCGCACCGGGATTGAGTGGAACCGGGGCCACTACCCCACGGCGATCCATCTTCCAACGAGTGAGATAACACCACAAAAAATAGGGGATATGAAGGCGAACCGTGTGATTCGTTCGCCGGTGCTGGTCTATTGTAATACCGGATAGAGGGCTCGTTACGCTGCCGATTAGCTTTCGAAATTTGGAGTGTCGCCTACCTATTACATAGCTGGCCACTGGGAGTCTTTGGTTTGATTTCCACGCAGCCCTCCACGGTCCGTCTCTGGCATATAGAAAATTGTAGTAACAAACAGGATTACAAAGAGACAAAGAATGAGTAGAATAGCTTGACCATAAGGCATACGAGTGCGGGGACGAGGACGGTAGTGGAACATTGTATGTGCCCCTACCTATGGATCCGACACGGATCAATTTTATTGAAACATAAAAAAGGGTTTATGTGTATGATAATTCATTTATGCGAGCACTGCGCCTCCATCGAGGAACTGTTGTTCGGTGCCGCGGGTGACTTCCCAGCAGTTGCGACGCACACCCCGGGCGGCCGGATGTCCGAGGAAGGGACGGTTGCAGAGTGGATGATCATTTGCGCAGGTCATATAGCATCCAGTCGAAGAACCTCTGGAACGGAGCTTCATTCCCTGATACGGCAGATACACGTCTTCGGACTCGTTCTCCGACTCTGTCTCGTCGTAGTCCTCGTCTTCGGACTCGCTGGGAACACGTAATCGGAACTGGAGTCATCATCATCTACCCCACTTTCATCCGATTCCGTAACTGGATCCGATTCGGTGAAGAGTTGGCGTCGAACGAACCCCTGTTCTTCGCCGATGGGAAAGCGGCGGGTAGTGCGCGTGGGAGCCGGAGGAGGTGTCAGTCGTGCGCTGCGGCGAATGGGGGACGTCTGTGGCACTGGCTGCGACAGCGGCTGCTGGCGGTTCTTGGGGTGATTTGCTTGGTGGACAAAGTATTCCGCTTCCTCGCGGTCTTCCGGGCGGACAATCCAGCCATATAGGAGATCGTTCCAGAACGCCACACCGGGTTCGTCGGAGTCGCTCAGGGCGAGATACTTGTTTCCGTAGAAGGAACATTGACTGGGATCGTGACACTCGATTAGATGGGCGCGACCGTGCTTCGTGATGGTAAAGAGGTCGTCACCGTCACTGTCACCGTCATCCCCCATCGAGACAAGAGTTTCGGCGGCGGCGACCGTCTAGTTCGTGTTGAGGTATTCCACAAATGCCTCGGCGAATGTTACATCGCGACCGCGAACGATCCATCCCTGATGCGTGTCGCTCCAAAACGCCGTGGCGGATACGGATTGATCTTCCGCAATGGTCAGATACGTTTGTCCGTAAAATTCACACAGATTGGGATTAGAGCACGTGAGAAGATATCCGCGACCGAGGGGGGCGACGTTATACAGGTTCTTTGACTGAGATGCGTTTGCTGCGGCTGCCATCGTTTACTGTTTGTTTGGTTGAATGATCCATTATATTCGTGGACGAGCGATCAATTTTTCAAAATATACAAAATTGAAACGTATCATCCACACACACAATTATATACAATGAATTCAATTCAATAGAAAGATGCCCTCTTATATCTGTCAACCGTTCCCAAATCATCCGTCCATCTTATTCTCACGGATCCCCCCTATATTATTTCAAGAGAAAGCGGAATGGAGGCTCATTATTAGTAGGTAAAAAAGTTGGAACGCAGCAACACCAACGCCAAGACGGAAGCGGAATGGGAGGAATACAAACAAACACTCGACAAGCCAGTCAGTGAAATTGCGGCAGGTAAGGGCAAAGGGTGGTCGAAGGCGAACTATATCAAATACGGTTCTATTCTTGGTAAGAAATACAGCGTCCAAACGAAATTTGGCGACTGGGATAAGCATTTTACACTCGATATAATGGAAGAATGTATCAAACAATATTATTAGAAGCTGGTAAAAGGAGGCACCTGTATTATTTGGTTCGACATATGGAAAATCGAAACGATGAAGCATCTGATGGAGAAATATAAATTTAAGCAGATCCGTCTGATTGAGTGGGTAAAAACAAATCCCCAACCCATTAACAGCAAGGTGAATTATTTGTCCAACTGTAAAGAATATGCGATTTTGGGAGTGAAAGGGGGGAAACCAACGTTTCATAGCAAATACGACAAGGGCATCTATGAGTTTCCGATGGCAGCCGGTAAATATAAGTTTCATCCCACACAAAAAAATTTGGATCTGTTGTGCGCGCTGGTCGAAAAGCACAGCAACGAAGGGGATGTGGTGATGGATACGTTTATGGGAGGTGGAACTACGGCGTATGCTTGTATCAAGACAAAGCGGAACTATATTGGATGTGAGATAAGTCCGGAGTATCATACAAACATCGGAAAGATAATGGAAAAGGTATTCGGTGTGAAGTGAATCAAGATTCCGTATGCTCTTTTATATATGTCATAAATGCGACCGGATCGTGCCAATAGGTTCCAATCATCGCGTTTGGGTTGTCTTGATCGAATGTTTCATCTCCTTGTATGAAATCGATTCCAAACACTGCGAGTTGAGGGATACGTGTCGCACCGTATCGTTTTCCGGAGGAGCGGGTTTCTTTTGCGATCTGCCTTTTTTGTAGATTACAATGATTACACAGGCATTGGAAGTCTTCTAACGTCTGTGTTTTGGTATCTAATACTCGAGGATCATTATATACATCATTCTTGTGGTCGCACACTAAATCGCTTTTACTTCCGCATACGATACAACTTTGTGACACGTGATACGCGCGTATATCTTTCCGTATTGGTCGATTGAGAGAGTCGAACGTATGGTGGTGAACACCGTTCAGACGTAATTGTCGAATCGCACCTGTTTTGGGTGCTTTTTCCCACACGTATCGGTTGTCACCGAAGAATACTCCGTGACGACAATTGCCGTTTTTGGACCATCGTAGCCCGATCTTTACAACGTCTTCTATGGAGATCCAATCCGATTTCCCTCCCAAATTTGGTTGGAAGAGCGCATCGATCAATCGCTGATTCGGTTTTAACTTTGACATTGGAATGATCTGTTATACGATGTGGGAGTTGTAACAGATTCAATTTTGGTAATTATGTTCCATTGAGACGCACCAACTTTCGTCGCAGACGTTGGGTGTATTGGTGTATGGTGACCAGTATTTCGTTGAACATTTCTGGTTCATCCTACTCTTTCTCCATCCAAAACAATTCCAGATAGAGAATGTGTTTCTGTAGTTTTTTTCTGTATTTTGAATAATAATGTTGAGCACGCGTAATCTTCCACTGAGATCGCAAGATGCTGATATAGGATTCAAAGAGTGTAGTCATCGGATGTATGTCTCCGTATAGATAGGTCTCAAATATCATTGTATGTATTTCACGGTTATATTACACAGCATCAATTTGTGTGAATGATATAAGGGATGATGTATACCATACAAATGAGTGAAATAATGTTTGTATTAGGACTCTGTGAAGCGAACCACATACTCGCTAACGCAGCAATGATGATCATAAAACTATCACCGGCAATGGCTTTTACTCCGACTTCGCCAGCGTATCGTTTGAAGAGATCTAACATCGAATTTGTTCCCCTGGGAACCGTTTGAAACATAATGTAGAATAGGATGTCGTGTATGATTTGTATGGATACAAGAAGCACAATAAATTTCCATACACCCCATTCACGAAAGAAAAAAGAATAAAGATATCTGGCAATAATCATTCCGATGACTAAAATCAAAACATCTGCAATGACGGCACTGAGTCGGTACGTGTTATACCATTGAATCAGGTATTTGGATTGAAATAAAGGCGTGTAGAGAACAGCTCCAAGGATACAAAGATCGGCGAAAATAGATCCATTTAACATAGGTAGGTAATCTCCGATCGCGGAACCATTTGAAATATCGGCAAGCATGTATGTATTGTATTCTATGATATATTTCAGTCATCCGTGATTTTAGGAGCAAGGTGAAGATCCACTTGAATGCCGTCCCCATACGTATAGCGAAAGAGAGCAGGCACATCTGGCTCGAGACACAGGGTAAGCTTACTTGTAGCTCGACTTAGCCCGCTCATCGCCGTCACCATTGGATACGACAAGGCGATCGGTTGGATTGGTTCGCTCGGTGTGATACGAATGGGAGCATGTCTGTCGCGGATCTTCATTTCCATCGGCGCGATTTCACCCTCTCCTTTTACGTGTAGAAAAGGGGGGTCCTTTGTCGTCGCCCTTTGTATCTGTATAAGGAGGTGTCAGAATAACATTGTAAGCTTCTATTACTTCGAGTGCCTTCATATGGGTATCCCAATCTTTCGGTATGAATTCCATCTGAAATCCATAGTCGATGTGTGGGATACCCAGTGCGTCTTCGTCGATCTCCATAAGAGGAATGGGAACAGAAATGTCCCTGGCTGCTCCTAAAAGCGTTACTACAAAGGCTAAATGGGTGCTTGTGGGGTCGTGTGTCAGCAAGAGTCGATCTCCTGCCGCAGAATGTCGAAGCACCTTTACGAGGGTGGTTAGCCGGATACCAAACGAGCCGTTTTCGATGGGAACGTCGTATTTCGTAAATTCGCTGGCCGCGATCTTGGTCATAATGAGACACACGTGGCTTTGATCCATACCTTGGAAGGAAAGGCCATCTTTATCGTATTCGATCGTAACGGTAGTGAGGAACGATTGAAGACCTTTGAAGAGAAAGTATAGCCTCCGTGCACCGGATGCCGATGCTTCTAATTCCATTGTAGTAACTTTACTGTGAAAAAAATATACGTATGTATATCAATTTTTCATTATGCCGCAGCAGCAGTCACGTAGAATTGCGCTGCGAGAGTTCTTTTTATTTCCTGTTTCATCATAATTGTTTCATCAATGGATGTCTGAAGAATATACCGTATTACCTGGACACTAGTCTCTTTTTGTCCTCGCCGGATCACTCTAGCAACCGCTTGGTCTTCGCTACAGGGGTTCCAGTCGAGAGATGGCAGAAGAACCGCCTGGAACATCTGTAAATTCAATCCGACACCACCCGCTCTGCTCTGTAGGAGAAGAACGTCCGGGATCTGCCAATAAGATGAGATCATATCGGTAAAATTTGGATACGCAATGGAGCCCAATTTGGTGGATCGAATCAGCTTGGCCGTGTCTTCGCCGTTATCACGAACCCACTACCACTCCTTTAGTTTCCTGGCACGTTCTTTCTGTGAGACGGCGCCACTCCACGTGTCCACAACGAGCCCCTGTGATTGGAGAGCGTTTGTAAGCACCTCAAAATGTTTTCGTCGATGAAGCACAATCATGGTTCGCTTTCCCTCGCGTTTGAGTCGCATACAATCCTTCACTACCGCCTTTGTTTTCTGGGAAGATTCCGACCGCAGACCAAATAGCTGAGATCGAATCATGGCAACGATTGACATTTCCTCACGGTTTTTCTTCTCTATTGCATCCAACTCTTTTTTTTCTTCTTCATCCGGCACAAGGGTTTGAACGGTTTCCTCACGCAACGGCATAAAGGACATATCGGGGCTCCGTCGCACCATGGGGACGGGATCCCACACACCGCCCTCTTTCTGCTTTGGAGTCTAAAGGATTTTATATATGGATTCCAGTTCTTTGTAACTGTTCTGAATTGGATTTGCCGTCAGAAATAGCACACGCCGACTCACCTTTGGAGCAATACGGTGAAGAGCTGTCCACCCCTTTGTTCGCGGTCGAGAATATAGGTGAACCTCATCGAATACGGCGTGAGTCAGCTTAAAATGAGTCAATAATTTGGCCACACGAATCAGAATACCGGGTGAGAGAAACAGTGCGAGTGACTTGCCGACGGGAACGGAGAAATCCAATTGGCGAAATTGTTGATTCGATTTGGGATATAGGGTGCGCACACAGTCGCCGTTGTTGGCCGACAACGTATCCGTGTCGTCTTTCCACTGTTCTAGCACTTGATTCGGGGCGACGACGAGGATACGTGACGGTGTGTGTGCGGAATCCCGTGCGATCGTCCCCAAGGTTGTCCACGTTTTTCCGGCGCCCGGTGGGTCTGCCAAGATGGACGCAGGGGATTTGATAAGGCGCTCCACACCATCCCCCTACAATTTACTCAGGGTAACAGGTAGTTTCCAATGGGAAACCATATTGATTCTCTTTGAATACTGGATTACAAATGATACGTGTCACAGGCTGTATCAATTTTTTCATTTATATTGTTCACGTGAATATTGGATCAGATAGAGCAGCATAGAGGGACCATAGTATGTTTCGATAGAAGACCTTGCGGCGGTAGGATAGGATAATTCCCGGTATGCCTTTTGCCAAAAAAAACGCACTTCGGGTGCGAGAGGACTGTTCCAATCTTCCAATGGGGAATGGGAGTATCCGATAAAGGGGGCAATTAGTTTAGATATATAAAGATCATCCATTCTTTAGGTATACTGTGTGACTCCTACTTATTTGAGTTTACGCAGTAGCAGCTTGAACGAATTGTTCCGCCGCATCTTTGTCGCGTCGGTTTACGATCCACCCACCGCTGGCCTCATCCCAAACCGCACTTTTAGACCTGTCGTTCGTCAGATACAGCAGATGATCTGATTCATATGCCTCCGGTCGATTCGTTTGGATCAGCCATCCTCTACCCTTTTGGGTTAGGGTGAACACGGGAGTTACAGAGGTTCTGACAAATCGAGTTTTACCGCGGTCTCGTGGGGGAATCAAGCAGACCCATTCTGCAGGAATCACCCAAGAGAGAGAATTTTGGACATTGATTGCTTCGCGAGCATCTGTAAATTTCGCATCGAATTTGGCATCTACATCGGGAAATAGGATGCGGACTGTGAACATTGTGTTGTGTTGTGTGTTGTGTGTTGTGTGTTGTGTGTTGTGCCACATTGAAACGATTCAATTTTGTAAAAAAATGGGTGTATGAAAGGGGTGCTAAATTACATAATATATCGAATGATCGTATTAATACACATCGGTAGTAAGGAACTACAAATGCATTTACCAAAGGCAGACGGTTCTCTATCGTAGAAGACGGATGGAGGAGGCGTCGTCGTGTCTTGCGGTTTCGTTGACGATTTGGGAACAGGAGCCGGTAAAGACGACCAACTGGAAGGAGTTTCGGGAGTCGTTGGTGTGGAGGCTGGGGGTATGCGAATGTTGAGTTGTGGTCGAATATGCTACGTGGGTGACGGTGATTGGAGCTGGCGTCGCACGTGCTCCGATGCGATATACATCGAAACTGCTTCCATAAACAGAAACGGCAGTTGAGCAACCATTTTCTCTTGGATGTCTTCTCGAAGCCCTCTAATATATCCAATGTCACCACCTAATACGACGAAGCGTTCACCCTTGTGGTCATAATTGGCGTATAGGATGGACGTCTGGTTGAAATCCGTGATCAATTCAAACGGATTCTTTTGTAGCATCAGGGATACTAATTGCGTATGTGGGCGATCCGTGTGTTCGTGAAATATGAATTCACTTCCCATCCAGTGCGAGTGTTTCTGCACAAATTCCGAAATGAGTCCGTGGAATTGAAAGGACTGGAATATGAGCGGCTGTCTCTTTGATTGAAGGTAATGAAAGGTGCGAAAGCAGTGGAGTTGAACCTCTTTCGGTATGGAATCGGGCGCATACACGGATCGAACAACGTCCCACATCTCCCATTCGGTCATATCGGAAATGCACGCATCCATATCAAATAGTAGATCCTCTTGTTCCATTGTGTGATTGCGTATCTGTCTATGGGAACAGATGTTCAATTTTCCGTTTTTTGATACAAAAAAAAGGAAGGGTTCCTTTTGATCTTATTTTGTGTGTGTGTTTCATTCAGTAGAAGTTGAGTGTATCGAGCCATTTGCATACTTCCTTGACGTTGTTTGGCTCTGGTTTCACTACATATCCTTTGAGTGTTTCATTCCAGTATCCGAGTGGGATTGGCTGGGGTGATGGTGCGTCGCAATAGACGACGTCTCCCTGTTTCGGAGTTCGGACAAGGAGACACCGCTTGTATCGGATGGCACTGTGAACAGCGGGCGGGGTTCCTAGCCGAGATATATAATTCCCAGTGCCGGTAATTTGTTTGTCTTCGTCGAGCAATCGGAAATCTCCTGTTTCAAAGAGGCTTTGGTTCAAATAGGTCTACGGATCCTCTTCGCACGCTGGGAACGCACGGCGTGCAGCCTCCAATTGTTCTTCCGTTGGCGCTGCTGATTGTTCCATCTCTTCCGGACTCGGTGGAACGGCCGTTTGGCGTTCAAGGTGGTGTGGAGCCAGATGAAGAGAGTCTTCGGTTGGCAAAGGATTCGTCCACCATTGTTCAATCAGCCGCGTTTGCGTTGCTTTCAGATCACGGGTATTGCGAAAGGCTTTAATCTATGCCACCAGGTCATCCATCATTCTGGATGCTTCGAATACCGATCCGTCCACCGTAAAGCTGAGATTGATTGTCTAAGTAGTGCTCATAGTGTCTTCTGTTTGTATGTGTGTGCCGATATGGGTTGTCGGCGGAGCGATCAAATTTTGCGTTTGTTTCAAGGGATAACGGAAACATTTACGTTACAATGTTTTAATGCCAAATATAAACACGTGAGTTCTTCCCGGTTTACACGTTTATTGGCTCGGTATGATTGAATCCCTCTCACGTCTTCGTAGCATTGGGTAGGATGATTGTCATGATGGATTGTAATTCCACCTTCCAGCGCGGCTAATGGGTGATAGGTGGGAGTTGATTTGAATTGTGAACAAGTCTCTAAGATACGTTTTGTATAGGGTGTAAATTGACCATCATAGGTTCCCCAATAGTCATCCGGATAGGGTATATTTGGAGTATGCCACCCGCCAGGTAAGACCCTTTCGATTGAATTAGACACACGGATCCGAAGGGGAGTCTCATCTGTCTCAATGGGTGTTTCCTCTTGTTGACTTCTTGGATGCAAGAGTATATCTGGCCAATGAAAATCCTATATCATGGATCCCCAACGTGACGGAATATCGCCTTTTACATGGAGATGTGTATCTGAAATATTCAGCAATTGCAATTTCCTCTAGTTGATCCTTAGATCCTAACTGTCATATGTCAGTTTGAACAGAGGGTTCTATATTAGAACACCATGGCGAATACCAAATAGGCGTCTGATTGGAATTTTTATAGAGACAAATGTTTGCATAGGTATGTGAATAAAAAAGATAGAATCTGTCTATCTTGTCAATTTTTTATGAAATATATTCTAATAATTGGTGTCGGATATGCTTACCGAATATCCCGATGAATACGTTTTCTCTCAACCAATAGTGAATGGGTTGGGGTCCAAGTGCGATTTGCTCTTTCGTTAATAATTGATGTCGAGGTTGAATGGGAACCGTCAGCCACGACTTGATGCGTGAAAAGAGGGTCATCCGACATTTGAATTCCAGGGGCGTCCCCAAAATAGCGGCCGATGCTACCTGAGTCTTGGATCGTGTCACTTCGTTTGCCATCTGAAACTGTAACAATGCATCCCGGCGGTCTCGTATATTGGCACGTTGATACGAGGGAAGTTCGTCAAATGCCCATGCACGGACCCATTTGTTCGGTCGCAACATTTCTCCCAAACTGGTGCATTGAAATAGAACCAAGGGGTTGTCATTGGCGTCGGTGCTCACCGATTGAAAGTGGGTAGTGTCATTGGGATCCACCTGAAACCGACTTGCGCCCGGATGGAGATGAGACATTGGGATCCATGCATAGGTTCGCGTTGTCGCCCTTGGTCTATCACACCTACGAAATAGGAACCATCTACACGACGGATCGTCTAATAGTAGTTCATCGGGTTTCTAATTCTTAATGAGCAGATAGGGTGCGGTTCCGTAGCTCGCCATAGGAGACTGAGGTAGCGTCTTACATAGGGTATCCAAGTATTCCTCGTGTCGGGGGAGTGCGCAGAATTGTCGGGCTACATCCGCGATGTAATATTCATAGCGAGACGTAATCCATACATCGTATACATACGTTCGGAACCCTTGTAGATTGTGCACGACATCCCTTACGTCGACATACGGGGTTATGACGTGACGCCGTTTCGTCTTCGTTGGGTCCGCTCTAAGAATTGTGGTTGTTTCCATGCTTGTTTTTCTCTATATGGGTTGTAGGTATGATACTGGGGGAATACAGGGTGATCCGTGTGTCCAAGTAAAGTTTGCGTAAGCACATTCTCACTTTCTTCCAACATCGCCTTAAAGTCATCAATCGTCCAATGTTTTTCCAGAATTTCCTCCACGGAACAATTGCCGTCTGTCTTGGAACAAAGTTCATACTCCTCATTCATTGTCTATCAAAAAGAAAGAACCGAAGGATGCCTGCGACTTTCAAATAAATCCAGGGGAGACATAGAATACCCCAATAAAGGCGCAAGCATTCGACTTACATATGTATTTAAGTATTATTTTCGGAGTCTATATCGGGTGGATCAAAACGCAATGGAGCTCCGATGGTAGAGCGCGAGACTCATAATCTCGAGGACCGTGGATCGAAACCACGCATTGCGCATCATAGATACGTGTTTACCTATCTATGATACAATAGTTTACTTCAAGAGTGACATCGAATGATTCCACACCCGTCCGTAATTGGGATAGTATGATCAATTTAAAAAAAAGACGTTTATTTGTCGATATGTATATTTATCCCCTCCTGGTTTTAATGGGTCTTCGTGTATACACAGGGATGGGCGGGGTTACCGCACGGGTGACACATTCCCCTATTCCGGCTGCGGTGGCAATGGTGACGGCTCCAATTGTGCTGAGTAGTGGCATATTTTGTTTTGAATAAGGTTGATATAAAGAAGAGATACGTATCAAATTTTACGAAAAAAAGGGATTTCTCCCTGATTTTTTATTTTGTTTTTTGTTTGGTTTGTTTACAGATGGATTGAGTAGTAGATCATCATCGCCACACCTTCTGCTACCAGGCGCATAGTGGCGGGATCCATGCTCTTGAGCAGCTTGGTGAAGGTGCCCATTTTCCTCTCTACTGCCGATGCAAGATGGGGAGTTTCTGTGAGATAGGGAGAGAGGTCTACGTATTCTTCGCGCACCTCTTGTGCGATTTCCTGGATGCGCTCGAATAGGCGCCGTGTATGAATGCGGACGCCATCAGGTGCGATCTGTGAGCACTCGACCCGTGCCCAAAAGAGGGTCTGCTGTCGCAGGCTCAGTGACCCTACCGCAGGAATAGGGGGTGAGTCGGGCATTGGCATTGGCATCCCGTGGTATGTCATAAAGTAGGGTGAATAGAAGGCCAGAATCTCCACCACGCTGCGATCAATACCGGCAAATCGGGATGACGATCGGTTACACGTGTCGTAGAATCGCTGACGGGCGTCCGTCATGGTGTTGTGCGTGCTGCTCGTCGTGATGAAATCCATTGTTTCATGGACGCAACGGCTTTGGATGAGGTCGGTGAAGGCAAGGCTCTCTTCCTTCTGTGTGAAGAGCCGATTCACCACCTTCTTTTGGGCGGATGCGGCGGTAAGGTTGGATCCCAGCGATCCGAATTCGTCCTGAAAAGGGATGACGAGCTTGATCGATCGAAGTCCTGCGGATGAAGCCATTCTGTTCACTGTGTTGTGCGTTGAATGGGAGCAGTAGGTGAGATATCACTCATCAATTTTTCTATTTGAGGAGTGACGAAATAAAAAAGGGGGTTTTCCCTTTAAGGCAAGCAGTGACGGAATTTTGTGTTTTGTGTTTTGTTTGTGTTTTATTTGATTCAGTGAAGAGGTGGGAAGTCGGACGACTTGAACGTCTGTGTGCGGCGCGTGGCGGCGGCGGTGGTAGGCTTGGATCGGCCTCCTCCACCCCGGCGACGTTCGGTGGCGCGGTGGAGGCGCGCGAGGGCGGTCTCATAGCGGCGGTCGGTTTGCTGTTGGACGGCGAGTTGAAGGTTGTAGGTCACGTCTAAGATGTTGGCACAGGAACCGTCGCATTCCCGCTGAGGAGCCGATCCCCACACCTTGAAGGCTCCGATGGTCTTGTCATACCAGATGAAGAGGGCGCCTTCGGCGATTCCGAAGCGCTTGAGTCCGGCGCCTCCACGTCCGATGACAAGGCGCATCACCTGTTCGTTTAGGTCGGGCATCGTCCGGTAGGCGTTGAACCACGTTGGCTCCTTGGACGCAAGAGCCGCTTTGATCAACGGCTCCACGAATAGCGTCTGATATCCGAAGCGAGCATCTGGGTGGCACATCGCCTTCTTCTAGAGAAGGTCTTCGAGGACGTATGCGTGGATCGGCTGTTCACGGAAGAGCTCCATAATTTGATCGAAGGCTTCGTCGAAGGTTAGGCTGGTCTTGACCTCGTCGAATAGCTCGGCTTCCACTTCTTTCTCCCGTTCGGCGTTGATGCTGTCTTCTACCCACGCCATTGCCTCCTCTATTTCGGGCGTGATCACATCGTCGTAGTCGTGCGATGTCATCTCCTCATGAGTGAGCTCATATGTCTGTGCGATAGTTGCGGCCATTGTGTTTCTCTTGTGTTGTTGGATGTCACATATAGGTAACGGATCGGTGATCAATTTTTGTATTTTTTCAACGGGCTCCTCAAAAAAAAGGGTTGCCCCTTTGATTTTTTATTTTGTTTTTTGTTTTTTGTGTTTTTGTTTTGTTGTGTGATTCACTTGAAGAAGGCGTCGACTCCTCCCATTGCGTCGACGAATTTGAACGGTGCTTCGGTCTCTCCGTCGTAGAGGAACATCTCCTCCGTGTCGACGAAGTAGGTCTTATTGGACTCCTTGTGGATCCATTGGGGCATCGAGCTGACCTCCTTCTCGTCCGCACCGAGACCGTCGATTGCGTCGTCGAGGTCGAACTCCATCACACCACCGGCGGTGATTTCGGGTTCGGTGGGCGGGGACGCCTTCTTGGGCGCATCCGGGACCGCCTTGGGGGAATTGGGGGTATTGGTAGGCGTAGCGGGGGCCTTCTTCGTCCTTGGCTTGGACAGGATCGGCTCGTCTTCGTCGTTGATGACCTTTGCCTTGAGCTTGTATTCGTCCTTGGTGGTCTTGTCGGCGTCCTTCCACGCCTGCTTGATGGCATCGAGGGCGCCCAGCTCCAGGTTGTCCTTCTTGAAGAGCTTGTAGGCAGTCACCTTGTTGCGGCGCTCGGGAGCCGCGGTGCTGGCACCGACACTCTTCTCGCTGCTCTTGCTCCCCTCTGATCCTGCCTGGGAATCGGCGTCGCTGGAGGTGCGGCTCGCTTCGAACTCGGCCTTGCGCTCGGCCGCCTTCATCTGAAAGGGCTTCTTGTCCTCTGCGCTGAGCTCCTTCCACATCGCCCCAAGGCTCGCCATCTTCTCCTTGGCGTTCTCGCCATCTGCTTTGGCGCGCATCTCCGGATCGGCCATAAAGAGGTTGTAGGCGGTGGGAGCTCGCTTGGACACCTTGGCCTTCTTCACTCCCTTTGACTGGCTCGGGCGGCGACCGCGCTTGCCCTTGTGACGGGGCTCGAGGCCGGCCTCCTGCATCCGCTCGAGGAGATCGGGTGTCTCCCACGGGATCACGACGTCCTTCTCTGCCTCTACGGTGCCCTTCTTTGCGAGCTTCGTGTAGGTGAGTGGGACCTCCTCGTCGAAGCGGCCGAACTTGGGCTTGCCTCCGAATTTGGCGCATTGCGTGGAGTGCGTGAGACAGTAGTCGTGCTCGTCTGCCTTGCGCTTGTGCGTGCACTGGACGGGAGCTCCGTCTTTGAAGGTGAGCGCACAGCAGCGGTGTTCGGGCTCTGGCACCTTGGTGTGCGTCCCGGCCTTGCGTCCGCGCTTCGACTTGAAGAGGGAGCCGTAGTCGTCCGTCTGCTGCTCGAGTGCGGAGTGGATCTCGCGGCACATCTTCTCCGTCACCGTCATCTTGTGTTCCTCCTCGAGGTATTCGACGATCGCCTTGGCTTGCGTCTCGATGAGGGGCGCCCATACGGCGGGGGTCTTCATCTCAGTTGCGTTCATAGCTGACATCTTTGTTGGCTGGTTGTTCTCTTGTGTTGTGTTGGATGCCGGATGTAGTTGACGGATCGGTGATCAATTTTTGTTCTTTCTATTTCCCCCACCGTGCCCTCACCGTGCCCCCCACCGTGCCCTCACTGTGCCCTACTGTGCCCATACTGTGCCTCTACTGTGCCTTCACCGTGCCTTTACCGTGCCTTTACCGTGCCCTACTGTGCCTCTACTGTGCCCATACTGTGCCTTTACCGTGCCCTACTGTGCCTTCACCGTGCCCCCTCACTGTGCCC
>Ga0222662_1001071_pt1 | contig 15192 bp, 13 predicted proteins | sample AntAcemetagen600_FD_179821 | JGI IMG/M metagenome (GOLD analysis project Ga0222662, IMG submission 179821) | Saline water microbial communities from Ace Lake, Antarctica - #600 | ecosystem: Environmental > Aquatic > Non-marine Saline and Alkaline > Saline | place: Antarctica: Ace Lake...
GCTAATGGATGAGCTGGCGGCCTTGAAAATTACCATGGTGGGTTTGCCCCTTGAGGCGGGAACGAAGTACCCCTCTGAATTGTCGGGCGGTATGCGCAAACGTGCGGGTCTGGCACGGGCCTTGGCGCTGGATCCTGAAATTCTCTTTCTTGACGAGCCGACAGCTGGGCTGGACCCTATTGGGGCAGCTGCATTTGACACGCTTATTCGTGATTTGCAGCGCACATTGGGTCTCACAGTGTTTTTGGTAACCCATGATCTGGATACGCTGCATGCGACCTGCGACAGGATCGCTGTGTTGGCTGACAAACGTGTTACGCTTGCAGGGACGATGAGTGACATGCTTAAAAGCGAACACCCTTGGATCAAAGAATATTTTACGGGGCCGCGCGCTCGAGCGGCTCAATCATCCGCTGCAGATTAGAATTACTAGAGTAGGGTCATGGAAATAAAATCCAACAATATTCTAATCGGCGCCTTTGCGCTCGCGGCGATTGCTGCCTTTTTCCTGTTCGCGCTGTGGATCGGCCGTGTTCAGTTGGATCGCACCTATGCGTATTTTGAGATTGTCTTTTCAGGCTCTGTGTCCGGCCTCACCGAGTCTGGTGTTGTGCAATATAACGGCATTCCCGTGGGGCGTGTGGTGGACTTGCACCTAGCGAGAGACGACCCAAGCAAGGTGGTTGCGTTGATTGAACTGGATGCACGCACGCCTGTGAAAGAAGACACAAATGCCGAGCTCGCACTCTTTGGTCTGACGGGCGTTGCATTGATCGAGCTGACAGGCGGCAGTGCAGGGTCGCCCAGATTGTCAGCTAAACCCGGCGAAGCTTACCCTCTGATTGTCGCTGCCCCATCAGCCTTCCAAGAATTATTTGCGAGTGCGCCTGACACCATTCAAAATGCCAATGCGCTTGTGTCAGATGTGAGGGTGCTCGTTCGCGAGAACCAGAAATCAATTCGGCAGATCGTCGCTAATTTGGAATCGCTGTCAGGTGACCTCTCAGGTAGTTCCAGCGATATTGCGGGGACGTTGGCAAATATCAATACCATCAGCCGTGATGTTGCGGCGGCCTCTGGCAAGCTTGAAAGTGTGGCAGGCCGGGCAGATGAGCTTTTGGCAACAGATGTCACGACCTTGGTGCGTGAAGCGAAATCAGCTGCGGTGTCCTATCGCAAAGTGGCGGATGAACTGGAGCGCGTACTGTCTGGCAATCGTGGTGCGATCAACAGTTTCGCACGAGACGGCCTGGGACAGTTACCATTGTTGATTGAAGAGACCCGCGACATGGTGTCGTCGTTGGATCGGTTTATTTCACGCGCGGAAGGAGACCCCGCACGTTTCCTGCTGGGGCGTGATGCGCCAGAATATGATGCGGAATAGGGGCGGGTTGAACATGAAATTTGGAACGACATGGAAGCGGTATCTCGGCGTCTTCGCGCTAGCGGTGAGCTTGCAAGCATGCGCACTGGCAACTGTTGGCTCGGAAGCCGCGCCTGATATCTATGTCTTGACCTCACCTGGAATTGATTTTGGTGCTGAGCGGGATCGCTTGCCTATCCAGATTGTTGTTGATGAACCTTTTGCGCCCGCCGCATTGGATTCCAATCGCATCGTGTATCAGCCGTCTCCCAATGAGATACGCTATTTTTCAAATGCGCGTTGGTCGGATAGGGCCCCACAAATGGTTCAAACCCTTTTGGTCGATGCGCTGGACCGTGCCGGGGTATTCAAAGCCGTTGGCCGACGGTCTGCGGGCATGCGTTCGGACTTTTTGCTTCGCACGTCAATTGTGACTTTTGGCGCTGAGAAAAGCGGGGGCGAAACAGAAAGTGTGCGGGTTCTTATCAATGCACAATTGGTGCGCCGGTTTAGCGATGAAATTATCGCTGGCCGTCGGTTCGAGGCCGTCGCGCAACCGACGAGCAATCGGATGATCGACATCGTCAGTGCTTTTGACAAGGCGATCTCGATCGCGATCGGTGATCTATCTGTGTGGGTTTATGACGAAGCGGTGAAAGTGAATTTGCCGGATAGTTGAGTCGTGATGTTTAGGACAGTTGCCCTGTGGCTTGTGCCAATAAGAGATAGACTTTGCCTGTGTCAGAGGTCAGGTAGGTTTCCGCTAGAATGCCTTCCCGGTCTCGCTCTACTGCTTCTGCCAGCAATTGCTCAAAGAGGCCTGTGAACTTATCAACATCGTCTCTGAATTCACGTTCCGCTGCATATTTTCCAGATATTTGATCGTAGAGATCACGACCCTGCAGGTTGTAAAGTCTCCTGGCGAAGACGTTGCGCTCGCCCGCCTGGTAGCGACGCCATAGGTCAGCTGGTGGGCTCTGTTCCAAGGCTCGATCCAGATCAATGGCAATGGATTGCAGGCTCTCAATGATGTGCAGAGACCTGCGATGCAATTCGCCACTATTTGGTTTTTCTGCTGATTCAGAATGGCCTGCGGCGGCCAATAATTCTGAAATTCCCCAGTTCCCTGCTTCTCGTTTGTTTCCGACATTGAGTGGTGCAGGAGGGAGGGGTGACATGCTTGATTTTGGTGTGCTTCTGTCTAAGGCACGTGCATGACGGACAACAATTTCTGCGATTGAGGCGAGCGCTGATACCTGGTCTTCCAGCACGCTTTGAAGAGCCTGTGCGCCTTCGGCCGCTTCTTCTGGCAGGTCCGTCATTCTCTTTTCAAGTTCTTCGCATGCCGTGTGCAGCGCGCGACCTGCTTCTTTTGCTGCTCCACCGATTCCGAACATGGCGGCGCCTAGTCGCTCGCCTGCCGCTTCCGCACTGGAGGCGGTTTGATCCATTTCAGTGCGTAACTCGTTGATGCGGGCGTCTAGCTTTTGCGCGGCTGCGTTGGAGTGATTGGATACGGCTTTTTCAATATCGGTGGATGCGGCGATGAGAGATTGGGCCGTTGACTTCGCCGTTTCTTTTGTGTCTTGCGCTGCGGCTTCAAGAGAGTGTGTCACGGCTTCGATGACATCTTTGGCGCTGCGGCTTGCGTCGCCAACGCTATTGGCTGCGTCGTTGGCTGCTCTGGTTATTGAGGTTACTTCTCCGGCAAATGTTGTTCCCATAACCTTTGCACGTGATGAAGCCGTTTCCATGGCATGGGTTAGCTCATGGGCGAGGCGTGCGACGGCTTCGTCAATTTCTTTTGTGCGTTCGCTCAAGTCGCCAGAGGTGCTTTCGATGAGCGTACGGTGTTTTTCAAAAGAGGCGTCTAAATGAGTGCGCTCGGTTTCCAAAGAGAGGGCAGCTTGCGCAATTGCGTTGCGTTGTGCTTCATATCGCTCTGTCAGGCCATCTGCTTTCGACAAGGCTGTTTGAGCAACAACTTCCAACCGTGAGGATTGCCTATCCAGCATGGAAGTTGTGGCGTCGGCGCCTCCGATGGCGGCTTCGCTTGCGCGAGAAAGGCTTTCTGTCTGCTGGCGTAATTTTTCACCTGCGACATTGAGCTTTTGTTCGGCGGTTCCAGTGACAGAACGCACGGAGGCAACCTGTTCATTCATCATTTGGGTGACGGTGTCTGTTTCAGACCCCAAGGACAATGCGAGGTCTTCTAACTTGTTCTTGTGCGCCTCTAATAAACTGTTGAGCTGCTCGGCACGATGTTCTGCACGTGCGCTGCCGTCGTCGATCTCTGCTATTTGCTGTTGCAGCATCGCATTGAGCGCGTTTGCTTGTTCAAAGGTTTCATTGAGGCCAGCGCTCATGACGCTCAGATGGCCGTTTACGGCCTGTCCCAGGCGTGACATGTCGCCGAGCGCTGTTTCCTCTGGTTCGGTGAGGCGCAATGCGGTGCGGGCGAGCGCGTCTGCCATAAGACGCATTTCCTGGCTTCGCCAAACGGTGAGGGCCACCAGCCAAATCACTGTTAAAGGGGCAAGGGCGGTGGCCGTTAGCAACGCAAGCTCTGGGCGGGCGATCGTCGTCAGGCCCTCTAGGCCGTAAAAACCGCCGACATAGGCGGCAATGGCACCGATCCACAAAAGCGAAAGAATTGCCGCAGCCCCCAGAATTGTGCGACTTGGGCGGCGGACCAGAAGTTTGTAGAGCTGTCCCGTTTCAGCAGAGTCTTCATTGGCCGGGGTTGCCGAGAGGCTTGGGCTTTCTGTAGCAGCAGATTTGCTTGCAACAGACAATGTTGGCGCTGGCGTTGAAGTTGGGCGATCTACTTGTTTCATAAGGACTTTCTCTCGGGTACTGGTCTGTTCAAAGGTGTTGGAACAGCGGTCTTGAGTCAACAATTCTCGCGAATGACAGGGTGCCAATTGTATGAGACTTGCTGCTTTTGGCGCAAAGGTTCAGGATTTGGATCTGATTGGCGCGTTGTGTAAAGCCAGAGCGAGCTGACTGGACGCCTAAATGGTCAAGGATCTGGATGAGAGCGAGAGGAACCCCAGCGTTGAGGGGGCACCTGACGTGCGCCGGGCAAACCGGAATGCGAAACCAACTTGGGCACAAATTCGCTATTTGATCCGCGGTTTGAAAGAGCCAGGCGGAAAATTGCCGCTTTTTGACGATGAGGGACAGGAAATTGACCTGCGGACGATCCGGTCGTGCATTGCGCGCGGGTGGGCTCAGCCGTGGTTTGCGAACCCTGTGAAACCGGATTGGCTGGTCTGCAAGTTGACGCCTGCGGGATACAAGATATTGGGAGCTGGGAAGCCGTCTGAACGCAGCTGAATTTTGCATCGTTGAGCCTCATATCATAATGTCGGCCATAATGCCGGATCGCCGGAGACGACGAAAATACCCCCGGCGTTGGGGGGGCGCCGGGGGCTCTACGAGGGGTTCTTACGAGTCATGAGGCTTGTGCAACCTCATTTAAATGTTTACTTAAAATTAACCATAAAGTCAAGCTAAATCTACTTTCGATCTATGATTCTAATCATAAGTCAAGGTAGAAAATGTGATTCACTATTGGAATTGTTGACGTTTTCCCAGAAAACTTGATGTTTTGATTTCGTTAATACTGTCGTCAAATTGTGCCGGTTCAGTCACGGTTTTTGCCCCTCAAAAGCTTTTTCGTAAGTTTTTCTCGCAATACTGATTTCTTGTTCAGTGGTGTTTAGTGGAGTTGCGTATGTCCGGGGGAGCTTTGTTGCAGGCTGAAATGCCGAGCTTTGTGAGTGTGAGGCGTGAGAGCATGTTGATTGATCTGGTTCATCTGTCGAAATACACGCTCGGTGATCGCGATCTGGAATGTGAACTGCTGGGCTTGTTTAGATGTCAATCCAGCGTTTATCTGAAACGGCTTGAAGAAGCTGTCTCTCTGAAAGACTGGAAAGATGCTGCGCACAGCCTGAAAGGCTCTGCAAAGGGCATTGGCGCATGGGCGATTGCCGATCATGCGGAAACGGCAGAGCAGTTGAGCGTCATTGGCGAGGCGCATAGTGACCAACCGCTTCAGATGTTGCGCGCAACGGTTGATGAAACCGTCGCCCATATCGACATTCTGCTCGCCGAATAAAGCCTATTTAATCTTGAAGCATTGCCGCGACATAGTCGGCAATTGCTAAAGAGGAGGTGAGGCCGGGGCTTTCAATTCCCAACAGATTGACGAGACCCTGGACCTGATGGTCCTTGGGTCCATCAATTCGAAAATCACACGCTGCTTCTCCAGGTGCCTGCAATTTTGGTCGAATGCCGGCATAGTCAGCATGTAGGGCCCCGTCTGGCAGGTCCGGCCAATAGTCCCGGATCGCCGCGTAGAAAACATCTCCCCGCGCTGGGTCGACTGAATAGTCTGGTGCCTCCACCCATTCCACATCGGGACCAAATCGCGCCTGCCCGCCCAAGTCGAGGGTGAGGTGAACGCCGAGCCCGGCTTTTTCTGGCACCGGATAGATGAGCCTGGAAAAGGGCGCTTTGCCCGCAAGTGAGAAATAATTGCCTTTGGCGTAATAGCCCGTGGGTTGGTGCTCGGGCTTTAGGCCTTTTGTTTTGCTTGCTAAAAGCGGCGCCAAAAAGCCGCATGAATTGACGACGGTTTTTGCGAGCAGGCTCATTTCGGTATCACCGGTGATGTGCAGGACGATGCCATCTGGCGTGGCTTCCATGGCTTGCACCTCACTCATGAAGGCAATGCTGCCGCCTCGGTCTTCCAGGTCGCCTTGAAGCGCCAACATGAAGCCGTGACTGTCCAAAATGCCAGTGGAGGGGGATAGGAGGGCGGCTTGTGCATGGAGGGCTGGTTCCAGCTCGCACAGTTCCGCTGTCTTAACGAAGCGCAGATCACCCACACCGTTTCGCGCAGCACGGGCAGCGATGTTTTTAAGTTCATCTTCCTGTTTGTCACTGGTGGCGACAATCAGCTTGCCACACTTTTTGAATGCGAGCCCGCGTTCTTCCAGAAACGGGTATAGGCGTTTGCGTCCCTCGACACAGAACCGCGCTTTGAGACTGTCAGCGGCATAATAGATGCCTGCATGAATGACTTCAGAATTATGAGACGATGTTTCGCTGCCGATGAGTTTTGCTTTTTCAAGCACAATTACATCGCGGCCTTGCAGCGCCAGAGCGCGGGCCACGGCAAGTCCTACAACACCGGCGCCAATGACAACACAATCGAACTTGTCCATGAAGTGTTTCCCCAAAACTGTTTATGCCTCAAGATGTGCCCAATTGGGGTGGCCAATGCAAGTGCGATAATAAGATGGGGAGTGAACCATGCTGATATCACCAGAGAAGCTGAAAAAAGTCGTGGAAGCCGTTTTGATGGGCGGCGGCAGCACCGCTGGCGAGGCGGATATTGTCGCTACGCATCTGGTGCGGGCGAACCTGACCGGTCATGACAGCCACGGCGTGGGCATGGTGCCCGCCTATGTGTTCATCCAGCACATGGATCTGTTGAAGCCGAATACGAGCGTGAAACTGGTGAAAGATGATGGGGCGATCCTGCGTTTTGACGGCGGGCGCGGCTATGGACAGGTGGTGGCGCGCGAGGCGATGGATCAAACCATCGAGCGGGCAAAAGACACAGGCATTGCGCTCATGAGTTTAGCGAACGCTCATCACATTGGTCGTGTTGGCACTTATGGCGAACAGGCATTGGCTGCGGGAATGGTGTCGATCCATTTTGCCAATGTGGTGGATCACTCGCCGCTGGTTGCACCGTTTCGGGGAACTGACTCGCGCTTTGGCACAAACCCGATTTGCATCGCGGTGCCCGGTGGCAATAAGACGGATGATATTTTGCTCGACATGGCGACATCAAAAGTCGCACTCGGCAAAGTGCGTGTGGCCATGAACAAAGACGAACAGATGGAGCCTGACACGTTGCTCGATAAAACGGGCGCGCCGACAAATGACCCGGCGGTGATGTTTGAGGAACCACGTGGCGCATTGCTCGCCATTGGGGCACATAAAGGTTATGGCCTGGCCTTCATGGCGGAGGTGCTGGCCGGTGTGCTTACGGGCGGCGGCACCATCCAACCCGGCAATGAACGGCACAATTCCATCATCAACCACATGTTCGCTATTGTGATCGATCCCTCGCGTTTGGGGGACCGTGATTGGATGCGCTCAGAAATTGACGCGATGGTGGAATACTTCAAAGCCTCACCAGAACAGACACCGGGTGTGCCGGTCTTGTCGCCAGGTGATGCTGAACGCATTTCAGAAGCGGCGCGCCGCGCAAACGGCATTGAGATTGACGACAAGACGTGGAGCGAGATTGTCGAGGTCGCGAAAGCGAATGGCGTGAGTGAGGAACAGATTGCGAGGATGGTGGGGTAAATGACAGTTAGACTAGATTCGCAACCTCCGAAAACTGGCACTAGGGACTTGGGTTGAAATGGAGAGTACCGGCCGGTTCACAAACGAGTTGCATCTGCTCAAATCGCAAAGCTACGACCAATGTCGCTCATGTGGAGCAACTCTGATCAAAGGAGTTGCTGCTTACGCTGGGTACTCTAGCGCAGGTGAGCCGCTCTACGTTGGTGATTGTTGTGTTCACCTAGTCGATGAACTTGCGAGTCATATCTATTGGTGGTGGAAGTTCGACAATCGATGTGCGCCAGGTACAAAGATTTGGCGGTATATGGACTTTGCAAAGTTTGTGTCGATTCTGGATAACCGTTCCTTGTACTTCTCAAGGGCTGATTTCCTGGGTGATCCTTTCGAGGGCGCGTCCGGTATCGCTGAGCGTAAAGAAGTTTGGGATGAGTTCTATATGGAGTTTTTTAGGAACGCGATAAGAACCGTTCCGGGTGGACGTGTTCCGGAACCGGAGAAGATCGAAGAAGATGCCGCGCGCTTGCTCCGCGACTTCTCTGCCTCCCGAGAAGCTGAGAGACGGCGCACTTTCGTAAGTTGCTGGCACGCGAACGAGGGAGAGTCTGAAGCGCTTTGGCGCCTCTATTGCCCACCTTCAGTAATGGGTTTGGCAATTCATACAGATGTGGCTGGTCTGACTGATGTGTTGCGAAACGAGTCAAACGTTGAAATTGGTCAAGTCCAGTATGTTGACTACAAGAATTCGTTTGCTGGTGTTTATGATAGAATTTTTTGGAAACGCAAATCTCTCAATCATGAAAATGAGGTTAGAGCTGTTCTGACAAGATGGGATGTGGTTGATGAACCTGGGGTGGCGGCACCGGTGAATTTGGATAGCTTGTTACATGGTGTCGTTGCTTCACCGTTCGCGCCAGAGTGGTTTGCGGAGCTGATTGGGAAAACAGCTGGTAGATTTGGTGTCAATGTTGAAGTTCAAAGATCAGAACTTCTATCCGATCCCTTTTTCTAGGGGACAATGTTCATATCGAAATAATGTCAATGTCCTATCTCACCGACACCCGCTCGACGGGGCCATCATCAGTCAGCGTGACGTGGGTGAGGGTCGCTTCGTCATGCTGCATGCGCCAGGACAACATCTTCTGAGCGAACTCAAGCACAAGCGGTAGATAGTCTGGATCGGTCGCTCGGTTCACCAGTTCGTTCGGGTCTTTTTCCAGATCGAAAAAGAGCGGAGGCAAATTTGTGAAGTGCACATATTTGTATTTCTCTGAGCGGATCACATTCATCGTGCATTGATGTAGCGTGAGCCCCAAGCGTTGTTCTGTCTTATCGTCTGCGGGATCGCGAAAATCATATTCCCAGTGGGCTTCGCCTCGCCAATTGCTTGGCACGGTGCCTGTCGCGACAATTTGGTTGAGTGCGCGCCCGTCACAATGAGGCGGCACCGGCGCGCCGATGGCCGACAGCATGGTTGGCATGATGTCCACATTTTCTGTAAACGCATCAATTTTGGCGCCGCGTGTATCGGTTGCGCGAGGATCGCGGATGATGAGAGGGATGTGGTAGGAGCCATCGAAGTAGCCGGTTTTGCCAATCAGCCAATGGTCGCCCATCTGCTCGCCATGGTCTGAGGTGAAGATGATGAGGGTCTTGTCGTATTGGTCCGTCTCTTTCAGGTGGGTGATGAGACGGCCGAGCTGATGGTCAACCTCTGTCATAAGACCGTAATAGACCGCCTTCATGCGCCGCTGCTTTTTGTCATTGGCGGGCGCGAGGTAGTGGCGATGCTCCAACTGATGCTCAAGCCAAGGGTGGATGTTGCCTTCCTCTTCCGGCGTTTCCGCACGGATGTATCCGGGCAGGCGCTCTGGGTCGTACATGCTGGCGTACGGCTCACTCGCCACCCAGGGCGGGTGCGGGCGCAGAAGCGACAGGTGGGCAATGAAGGGCTGCTCTGCCGCTGTCGCCTCGTCCATATAGTCCATGCAGCGGTTCACCTGATAGGCGGTGTCATTGTCGTCTGCAGGATAGACAAGGGGCTTTGGGCTTTCGCGCCCGTGCTCATAGTCCGGGCCTTCCTCGCGCAAGCCAAAAGTCATACGCAGATCATCAGGCAGGGCGTAACCCTTTGCCTTGAGGTCATCTGCCCAGGGGCCGGGCCATGTGCCCATCATGGCAATGGGGCGAATGCCGGGCAGGGGGCCTTCGTAGGTTTTCAGCCACGGGCTGTCGTCTTGTAGTTCGCGCGGGTCGTTCGCCGTGTCCGTGTAGCCAATCAGCACGCGGTCATAGCCGATTTTCTCAGCTTCCAAAGCCCAATTTGTGTGGCGGGCGTCCAGCGGTGTGCCATTGGTGCAGGCACGGTGGTTCTGCAAATATAGGCCGGTGTGCAGAGACGCACGGCTGGGTGCGCAGGGCACGGCGTTGGCGTAATGGCGTTTGAACAGCACACCGTCTGCGGCTAGTGCATCCAAGTTGGGTGTTTTGACAACGCCGTGGTTGAGAGCGGACAGGCAGTCTCCGCGCCATTGGTCAGCGGTGATGAAAAGGATGTTTAGGGGAGTGCTCATCAAAAAGTGATCCGGCGACTGTTGGTGTTGTGTGTGGCGCAGCCTAGCGTGTAGCTCAAGGAAGTGACACTTGAGAAACTGGGGAGACTTATATGAGCCGATTGGCACCACTGGTACGGGAAGATGTGCCTGAGTTGGAAGATTTTTTTGCGTTGAGCGAAAGCGTGATGGGTTTTTTGCCCAACAGCCTGTTGATCATGGCGCGGCGGCCAGAGCTTGTGAAAGCCTTTGTGGGGCTGATTGCTCAGGTAAATATGAACCATGCACTGACGGGTGGTTTGGACCGGATGATCGCCTTTATGGCGAGCCAATCGGCAGGTTGTCTTTATTGTCAGGCGCATACCCACCACGGTGCGGCCCATGCGGGCGACCTTGAGGCCGAAAAGCTGGAGAAAATCTGGGAATATGAGACGTGCCCTTTGTTTTCTGAAGGGGAACGGGCGGCGCTGCGCCTCGCGCAACTGGCGGCTCAGGTGCCAAACGGTGTCGTCGATGCTGATTTTGCAGCACTAAAGCCTCATTTTGATGAGAATCAGATTGTCGACATCGTCGCGATCATCTCGGCTTTTGGCTTCCTCAACAGGTGGAATGATACTTTCGCCACGACGCTGGAAGAGGTGCCTATTTCTCACGGAACAGAACATTTAGGCAAAACTGGCTGGACGGCAGGTAAGCACGCGTGATATTTCCCGGCTGTCTGTCGTTTTAAACAGACAAAGGCGACTTTATTGCGAAGTTCTCCTTGAAAAACAGTGACACAGGCGTCATTTTCTTGACGCACGCGGGCGGCTTTTGGCCCGACGACCTAATAATTGAAAAAAATCGACGGGAACCATGGCGAAAATCACCTTTGTTGAACATGACGGAACGTCCCACGACATCGACTGCGAAAATGGCATGACGGTGATGGAAGGGGCGATTAAGAACTCAATTCCTGGCATTGATGCCGACTGTGGCGGGGCCTGCGCGTGCGCGACCTGTCACGTTTATGTCGATGATGCTTGGAAAGACAAGACAGGCAGTCCAGAGCAGATGGAAGAAGATATGCTCGATTTCGCATTTGATGTGCGTGAAACGAGCCGTCTTTCCTGCCAGATCAAGATCTCAGACGAGCTGGATGGCCTGGTTGTGAAATTGCCAGAGAAACAGTTCTGATCAGAACGACGCATTAAGGGTCGATTTACCCTACCAGGACGCCTCTTTCCTCAGGAAAGGGGCGTTTTTTTCGGTTAATCAATCGTTTCTCAAGACCCCGTTAACCATTCATCTACCATTGGGGCCGCATTCTACAGCTCTAGAATTGGGTAGCCAGCCTTGGCTGATCTGCCCTGTTGAGCCGAGAGGAATGGCCCCATGGTAGAGAATTCTGTTTCCAACTCCGAAGATGTGTACGCGCAGGCAATTCGAAATTGCGCCGCGCGCATGGAAGGTGATGCGCCGCGCTTTGCTGCCGAAGCATTGCAGGACGAGCTGGCGCGGCTGGCGCGAGGCGCTGAACGCGGTGTGGTTCGCCCACGTCATATCCTGGTCATTGGGGGTGCTGGTTATGTGGGCTCCGTCATGGTGCGTGAGCTTTTGAAACGCGGATATGCGACGCGGGTTCTTGACAATTTCCTCTATTCAAATTCTCTGTCGCTCGAAGGGCTTTATGACGAGCCGGGTTTCAGCCTTGTCATGGGCGATCTGCGAGATGCAGATACGCTCGACAAGGCGCTTGATGGCATTACGGATGTTGTCTTGTTGGCGTCTCTAGTCGGTGATCCTATTTCCAAGAAATTCCCGGACCTCACCCGGTCAGTGAACCAGGCGGGATCGGAAACCGTCTTCCGTGCTTTGGAAGGCCGCGGCATTCACAAATTTGTCTTCACCTCCACCTGCTCCAACTATGGCATGCGCGATAGTGATGAACCAGCAGACGAAACGTCTGAGCTAAAGCCGCTTTCGATCTATGCAGAAACCAAAGTTGGTTTTGAGAAGTATATTTTGGACAATGTGGATGAGGTTGATTTCACGCCAACGATCCTTCGCATTTCTACAGCCTTTGGCTTGAGCCACCGGATGCGCTTTGACCTGACCGTTAATGAGTTTGGCGCGGCGCTCGCGCGGGGTGAAACATTGGATGTTTATGATAAGGACACTTGGCGGCCCTATTGCCATGTGCGCGATATTGCCGGTGCGGTGATCCGCACGCTGGAAGCGCCAGAAGCAAAGGTGCGCGGTGAAGTTTTCAACGTTGGTGCGGATGAGAATAACTACACCAAAGCGATGATCATTGATGAAATTCTCACACATATTGAAGGCAATGTTCAGTATGTGGAGAAGGGCAGCGATCCACGCAACTACCGCGTGTCCTTTTCAAAGATCAAAAATGTGTTGGGATTTCAGCCAAAGCATTCTGTGAAGGCCTTTGTACCTGAACTGATTGAAGCTGTTCATTCCGGTCTCTACCTGCGTTCCGCAGAAATTCCCGGCTACTACGGAAACTATGATGTGCGTGCGGAAGCGGCAGCCTGAGGAGAGTGCTTATGGCGCTTGCGCCTGTTAGTGAAGAAGGTGGTGTTGTTGATCCGCAGGCGGTGGTGGCCGCTATTCGCAGCGCCCTTCAAGTGGAAGCAGGTCATGGATTTATTCCCCTGCACACCCCTCATTTCGAAGGCTCGGAATGGCAATACGTTAAGGATTGTCTGGACACAGGCTGGGTTTCCTCAGTTGGATCTTACGTTGATCAATTTGAAGCGGAAGTCGCAGCCCAATGTGGGGCGGCGCATGGTGTCGCTGTCGTCAATGGAACGGCGGCTTTGCAGGTTGCCCTTCAAGTTGTGGGTGTTGGGGCTGGGGATGAAGTGTTGATGCCTGCCTTGACGTTCGTCGCCACACCGAACGCTGCGTCCTACCTGGGCGCAGTGCCTCATTTTGTGGATAGTGATCCCTGCACTTTGGGGCTTGATCCACACAAGTTGGATTGTTATCTCGCCGACATTTCGGAACGTACGCTTGATGGCGTTCGCAATCGGCTGACGGGAAGACGCATTGGTGCGATTGTCCCCATGCACACGTTTGGCCATCCGGTTGATATGGAAGCGCTCATCACCGTTGCAGCACGGTATGGCATTCCGATTGTTGAGGATGCCGCGGAGTCTCTTGGAAGCTCTTACAAAGGCGAAAAATGTGGATCGCTTGGGCGCGTGGCTGCTGTGAGCTTCAATGGCAATAAAATCATCACCACCGGTGGGGGCGGGGCCATTGTGACGGATGATGCAGAGCTTGCCGCCCGTGCCAAACATCTCACTACGACGGCGAAAAGCCCTCATGCGTGGGAATTCAATCATGACGCCATTGGATACAATTACCGAATGCCCAACTTGAATGCAGCCCTGGGGTGCGCACAGTTGGAAAAGCTCGATAGTTATGTCGAGCGAAAACGACAAGTCGCGACGCGCTACCATTCTGAGTTCGCTGACGTATCGGGTGTTTCTGCATACCACGAGCGGTGCTTTGCGCGGTCAAATTATTGGTTGAACTGTCTGCTCTTGGACAGGCCCTGCATGGAAACCAGAAATGCGGTTCTCCAGGCAACGAACGATGACGGTTTGATGGCACGGCCAACCTGGACATTGATGTGCGACCTGGACATTTACAGCGCGGCTCCCTTTATGGATTTAAGTGGTGCGCGCAACATTGAAGCTCGATTGCTCAATGTACCTTCCAGTGTTTCGCTTGGAGGTTCGGCATGACAGGCCGCCGTCGTATTGCTGTCGTAACCGGATCACGCGCGGAATATGGTTTGCTGCATCGTCTGCTTCAGGAAATCGACAGATCCGATCTGCTTGATCTTCAATTGATCGTTACGGGAACACATCTGTCGGATCATCATGGGCGGACCGTTCAGGAAATTGAAGATGATGGACTTACCGTTTCTGCGAAAGTGGATATGGAATTGGACGGTGACCGACCAGCGGAGCTGACGCGTGCTATGGGGCGTGCGCTTATTGGTTTTGCAGACGTGCTGGCGGATCTTCAACCGGATTTGCTGGTTGTGCTTGGGGACCGATATGAGATCCTTGCCGCAGCTGAAGCTGCTATGTTGGCGCGTGTTCCGATTGCTCATATTCATGGTGGCGAAGCGAGTGAGGGACAGATTGATGAAGCGATCCGCCATGCGCTCACAAAAATGGCCCATTTTCATTTTGTCGCAGCAGATCCCTATCGCTCGCGTGTGATCCAGATGGGCGAACAGCCTGCCAATGTGTTTACTGTTGGGGCGCCGGGGCTTGATCCCATTGTTGAAGGAGACATGATGCCGTTTGACGAGGCAATGGCGAGTGTTGGTTTTGTACCCAAACGACCATTGTTTCTTGTGACCTATCATCCGGTGACGCTTCGTGAAAACACGGCCCAGGATGCGAAAGAGCTCCTGTCTGCCTTGGACCGTTTTCCTGAAGCATCGATTATCTTTACGGGCACCAATGCGGATGCGAACGGGAAGGAAATTTCACTTCTGGTTGATGCATATGTTGAGGCAAATGCAGAGCGTGCGATGCAGATTACGTCATTTGGACGAAAACGTTATGTCAGCGTGCTCAAAGGGGTGGATGTTGTGATCGGAAATTCATCAAGTGGTATTATCGAGGCACCCGCTGTTGGTACGCCTACGGTGAATATTGGTGTGCGCCAGCAAGGCCGATTGCGGGCGCCTTCGGTTGTTGATTGTGCCGAGGAGCGTGATGCTATTGTTCAGGCGATCCGCGATGCGTTGACGCCAGCATTTCAAGAAAATTGTATGACGTGTGACACGCCGTATGGACGAGGCGGTGCCGCAAAACGGATGGCGAGGCTTTTGGAAACTCTGCCGCTTGAAAATGTGTT
>Ga0222662_1001075_pt1 | contig 15121 bp, 11 predicted proteins | sample AntAcemetagen600_FD_179821 | JGI IMG/M metagenome (GOLD analysis project Ga0222662, IMG submission 179821) | Saline water microbial communities from Ace Lake, Antarctica - #600 | ecosystem: Environmental > Aquatic > Non-marine Saline and Alkaline > Saline | place: Antarctica: Ace Lake...
GGTTAAAACTCAGAGCACTGACCTCCTCTATCCACTAAAATAGCGAAGAATCCTTAAAATCCCACTAAGTACTATAGATCAGAGGCTTAGGTAGTGCCCTAAACGCACTTCCGTGAAGAGCCCAAAATAATGTGTTATTGTATATTATGGGCACCTCTGGAAACCTATAATTGATTGAATGAGTTCAAGATTGTGAAGAAATGTAGGAGAGGGTTGCCCCCTCGACCCGTGTAGATACGCAGGCTCGGAGGTCGAGGGATAAGGCCTCTCCTACAAAAAATGAATTGATCGGAGGCTCATGGAGGTTTCCAGAGGTGCCCTTAATAACTCAGCAAACTTCTAAATTTTGCTCTAAATGCGCGGGGTATGAGTCTATTGAGAACAGGTAGCGCACCATGCTTTTAGGCCGGCTACGCTTGGATGACTCTGGATACGTGACCGCTTAGGTGAAATAAATGTGCAGGGTATGAATCTATTAGAAGAGGTAGTGCGGCATGGCCTCATGCCGCAGGTAGGCGGATCAGGGTGCGGCATGAGGCCATGCCGCGCTACCACTTTCTAGCCGTTGAAATAATTGCATCCCTGAATGGTCGCGCAACGCCGATAGTCGTTGTGCGACAGTAGAGCCGAACACACGCTAACGCTGGCTGTCGCTAGTATTCTACAAAGCTACGGAGTCCTTCTACCCGAAGCCGAAAATCTTTTTAAAAAAGCTCCAGAAGCTGGGCTTGGGCGGCGTTTGCGGCGGCAGGGGGTTGGGCGTGGATGGCTCAGAAGGTGGTTCGCCGGTGCTGCTGTCGGAACTCGGAGTGCTGGGTTCGTAGCTGAGCTCCAAGCGATAATCTTGAATCGAGGGGCGCAGCGCGACAGCGGTCTCGACCGTCTTGGTCAGCTGTGCGAGATAGTCCTCCCCGACTGATTCGAGTAAGATGGGGCCGTAGTAGTAGTTGAGTGACTCGTGCTCGTAGATGACATACCACCCGGTATCGAGCTTTGAGGGGTCGTCGAGTATCTCGCCGGGATAGCGCTGGTCGAAGTCGGCCTTGGAGAGGAAACCGGCGTAGGGAATCGCGGTTTCGTCGACTACGCGGACAGGCGCGGCGTGCAGGAGAATCGGAAAAAGTAAGAGTGCTGCCAAAGGTCGAAGGGCAGGCAAGCAGCCGATCCCAGTGTAGGCCACATTCGACCTTCGCCATCCGCTATTCGTAATTCTCTTCATAATCCGCTGGGGAGGTTGGTGCCGTAGTCGCCAGTCGAGCTACCAGTGCCCGGTTGGGAGCCGCCGCTGTTTTCTTGGCCGGCGCTGGTGGAAGTGGAGGCATTTGATCCTGGCGTCGTCGTACTGCTGCTAGAAGATGAGCTAGAGGCGCCGCTCTCTTTTGAGCGGTTGACTTCGACCGTCTCTTGCGAGCCTGTGCCGCCGAAGCCGAAGTCTTCAAAGTTGCGGGGTTCTTGACTGCCGGAGCCACCGGATGCACCGGAGTTACCATTGGGTGCTTCTGCCGTGGGCACACCGCCGGAGCCACCGCCAGTAGCGGTGCCCTCGCCTTCGGACGTGGACTCACTGGAGCCGCCTCCAGATGTGGTCTCGGTCGATTCGGAAGATGGGTTGCCAGAGTGACTACCGCTGCCATTCGAGCCTTCCTTCGAGCTGTTGTTCTCGACGGTTTCGCCGCCACCGGTGCCGCCTACATTTTCGAGATCGCGTTGTTCGCTGCCTTGACTGCCTCCGCCGCCAGCGGAACCAGCGTCGCCGCTACTTTCGCCGGATTCGCCGCCACCGGACTCGGGTGAGCCTGAAGACGACTCAGATTGTGATTCGGAGGAAGGCGGAGGTGTGCGCCCGTCGAAGAGATCGGGATCGGGCGCGGCAGTCAGAGCGATGGCGGAGAGGAGGAGCGCGGTGAAGGGAAATCGTAGTGTCCGTGCTTGTATCATGCCCCAGAGGGCATTCGACTCGCACACTACGTCAGCAGGTCTGAATAACTTTATATTCTTTCGGTGCATTTGACGGTGATCGTAAGGTTGGGCTTGGTGGCGTTGACTTTGAGCTCGATCTCGACACTTTCGTAGCCAGAACGCGTGCCACGCACTTTATAGACATCGGGAAAGAGTTTTAGTTCTTCTTCTTTAAAACGATCGGGCGGCAGGACGCCGATGATACTCACGTAAGTACGCTTGTCGGACTCTATAGTGACGGTGACCTTCCCTGCTTGTGCTTTGAGCGCGGCGCGGATGCGGGCTTCTTCAGCTTGCTGGGCGGAGGCTACGTTACTAGGGCGGCTGGCCATGGCTTCGTTAAAAAGCTTCGCAGCTAGCGGGAAGCGGCCATCCTTAATGTATTTGTTGGCGGCGGCGATGTTTTGGCTGTATCGGATGTTGGCGAGATAGAGGCTGGAGGCTTTTTCGAGGCCTGTGCGAGCTTCCTTCGAGTCGGGCGCGAGGGCGACGGCTTCTCGGTAAAAATTACGCGCGGCTTCGTAGCGTCCAGACTTGAGAGCGTCGAAACCGTCGGCGAGGAGGATCTCTAGGCGGGCGGCTTTGTATTTTTCCTTCAGTTCGGCAAGACGAGTCTGTTGCTCAGCAGTGGACTTGAGTTTAAGCGCCGCTTCGAGGGCAGTCACGGCGGCACCGAAATCGCCGGCTTGCTCGGCTTCGACCGAGGCAGCGACGAGCACTTGAAAGTCGCGTTCCAAAATACGAGCTTCGAGTGAAGCGCGTTGATTGCGGATGAAGGGGTTTTGCGGGTTATCGGCGGCGAGGCGTTGCAGCTCGGCGAGGGCACCTTCGAGGTCGCCACTGGCTTCGAGCGCGCGGATGGCTTTCACCTCTTCGGCGATGCCTTCGAGGGCGGTGACCATAACGAGGCCTTCGGTCGCGGCGGCGTTGGCCCCGTCGAGATCGAGAACGGACTCGTAGGCGGTGCGGGCGGCGGCGAGATTATAGGCTTCAAGCGCTTTGGCGGCGGCTTCGAGGAGACCAGCGATTTGCTGGATGGCGCGAGCTTCCATGTCGCCGAGGATCGCGCCGGCCATCTCGAAGTCGTCGACGGCGGCTTGATATTCGGCACCACTGAGGGCGCGGAGTGCGGTGTTGTAAGTTTCGACGGCTTCGCGGTAGGTGTTTTCGAAGGCGGACTTAAGGTACTCGAGGCGCTGTAGCTCGGCGTAGGTGCTGTCATTCAAGGCGCGGGCTTTATCGGCGAGTGCGATGGCTGCGAGTTGCGCCTCGGCGGCTTGGACGACCTGGGTGTAAAGCTCCGCGGCGCGGTCGAGTTTGCCCTTGCCCATGGCCTCTTTAGCTTTGGTCGCGCTACGCTTGAGGTCGGACATAAAGTCGAGCGATACATCGCCCTCGCGAAGCGCGGAGGCGATATCCTGCTCGATAAGCTTCTCGGCCTTTTCGGCGAGTTGCCGAAGATCAAAGTCGGCGGCGGCAGTGCCGTTTTTAACTGCCGTAGGGTCACCACCGCCGATATTGGAGCCACCAGAGCCTCCAGCCCGGGTGATCAGCAGTAAAAGCAGTGGGATGACAATAAGCGCGGCCAAGACGATGGCGACGATCACAACGGGTTTTTTATTACGAGTCATAGATAAAATATTCTGCTAACGATAGAAGACGAGGGCTCAATTACCATGAGAAAAACGCCCCACCTTATATCTTCCTTTTCAGGGCTTGTTCGTGCTTGCATGGGAGTTCAAAAATACCAGCCTTTCGGCAATTTATGCCAAAACGCACCGACATTCAGACTATTCTTATCATTGGCTCCGGCCCTATCGTCATCGGGCAGGCCTGCGAATTTGACTATTCCGGCACTCAAGCGTGTAAAGCGCTGCGCGAGGAAGGCTACAAAGTCGTCCTGGTGAACAGTAACCCGGCCACCATCATGACTGACCCGGAGTTTGCCGATGTCACTTACATCGAGCCACTTACAGTCGATGCGCTGGAGAAGATAATCATCAAGGAAAAGCCAGACGCCCTCCTTCCTACCCTCGGCGGACAGACGGGACTCAACCTTTCGATGGATCTGCACGATGCGGGCATCCTTAAGAAATATGGCGTGGAAATGATCGGTGCGAAGCCGGAAGCCATCATCAAAGGCGAGGCGCGCGACATTTTCAAGCAAGCCATGCTCAAGATCGGCCTCGATGTGGCCAAGTCGGAAACAGTCACCACACTCGCTGGTGCGCTCAAGGCTGCTGACGAGTTAATTGGTGATTTCCCCATCATCATCCGCCCCAGCTTCACGCTCGGCGGCTCCGGCGGCGGTATCGCTTACAACCGCGAGGAGTATGAGCGCATGGTGCAAAACGGCCTCGATATGTCCCCCACCCACGAAGTGCTGGTCGAAGAGTGCCTGCTCGGCTGGAAGGAATATGAGATGGAGATCATGCGTGACCACAAGGATCAGTGCGTAGTGATCTGCTCGATTGAGAATTTTGACCCGATGGGCGTCCACACGGGCGACTCCATCACCGTGGCTCCGGCCATGACCCTGACCGATAAGGAATACCAGCTGATGCGCGATGCATCGTTTGCCTGTATCCGCGAAGTCGGTGTGGAGACTGGAGGTTCGAACATCCAGTTCTCCGTCAACCCGGCTGACGGCCGAATGGTTGTGATCGAGATGAACCCCCGCGTCTCGCGCAGCTCGGCACTCGCATCGAAGGCGACTGGTTTCCCCATCGCCAAGATCGCAGCCAAGCTCGCCGTCGGTTACAGCCTCGACGAGTTGCAGAACGACATCACCCGCGAGACTCCGGCCAGCTTCGAGCCGACGATCGACTATGTGGTCACGAAGATCCCTCGCTTCACTTTCGAAAAATTCATCGGCGCAGACACTACATTGACCTCGGCCATGAAATCCGTGGGTGAAGCCATGGCGATCGGTCGCACTTTTAAAGAGTCGTTTCAAAAGGCACTGCGCTCACTCGAAATCGGTGCCAAGGGCTTCGTCGGCCCCGCTAAGTTTGCCGAGAAGATCACAGACATGCAGGCCATTCGCCAAGGGATCGCGATCCCGACTTGCGAACGTGTTTTCTGGCTTCGCCACGCCTTCCTTAACGGTATGAGCGACGAGGAAATCCACGACCTCAGCAAGATCGACCCTTGGTTTATCGATCAACTCCGTCAGCTCGTTGAGATCGAGCTCGAACTCGATAAGAGCAGCCTCGCCAAATTAGACGAGCCACTCATGCGCACTGCGAAAGAGACTGGGTTCAGCGATGCTTTGATCGCCGAGCTCGTCGGCTCCAACCGTGCATCCGTGCGCAAGCGCCGCGAGAAGCTTGGCGTGATGACCAACTTCCGCCTCGTCGATACCTGCGCGGCCGAGTTTGAAGCCCTCACACCCTACTATTACTCTTCCTATGGTTCGGAAAACGAAATTTCCGTTTCCGACAAAAAGAAGATCATGATCCTAGGCGGTGGCCCCAACCGGATCGGCCAAGGCATCGAATTTGACTACTGCTGCGTGCACGCCTCTTTCGCGCTGCGCGAAGCCGGCTACGAGACCATCATGGTCAACTCTAACCCGGAAACCGTCTCCACCGACTACGACACTTCCGATAAACTCTTCTTCGAACCGCTCACGCTCGAAGACGTGCTGGAGGTTTACTACCAGTCGAAGTGCGACGGTGTAATCGTCCAGTTCGGCGGCCAAACACCTCTCAACCTCGCGTCCGAACTCGAAGCCCACGGCGTCAACATCATCGGCACATCGCCTTCCATGATCGACGCGGCCGAAGACCGTAACCTTTTCCGCGACATCCTCGACCGAGTCGGCCTCAAGCAACCAGAGAACCGCATCGCCAACTCTCTGGAGGAAGCCTACGAGCGCGCAGGTGAGCTCGGCTTCCCCATCCTGCTTCGCCCCTCCTTCGTCCTTGGTGGACGCGGCATGTTCATCGTCTATGACATGGACGAAATGAAGAAGATCGTCCGCGAAGTATTCGACGTCGCCCCCGGCACACCCGTGCTTCTGGATAAGTTCCTCGAAGACGCTTTCGAGCTCGACGTGGACTGCATCTCCGACGGTGAAACCACTGTGATCGGCGGCATGCTGCAACACGTCGAATTCGCCGGCGTCCACTCTGGCGACGCCGCCATGGTGATGCCCCCCCACACGCTCTCCGATGAGATACTGGACGAGGTTCGCACTGCCAGCCACGCGCTCGCGAAGGAGCTGCAAGTCATCGGCCTGATGAACGTGCAATACGCGATCAAGGACGACGAACTTTACATCATCGAAGTCAACCCACGTGCCTCACGCACCGTGCCTTTCGTTTCCAAAGCGATCGGCGTGCCCCTAGCGAAACTCGCCTCCCGTATCATGGCGGGCGAAAAGCTCGTGGATCTCGGTTTCACCGAAGAGATCATCCCTCCCTACTGGGCGGTCAAAGAGTCCGTCTTCCCCTTCAACCGTTTCCCAGGTGCGCCTATCATGCTCAGCCCCGAGATGCGCTCGACTGGCGAAGTCATGGGTCTAGACAAAGACCTCGGAGTGGCCTTTGCCAAATCGCAAATGGCGGCCAAGCCTGCACTGCCCGACTCCGGTGACGTCTTTATCAGCGTGAAAGACTACGACAAAGAACGCGCCGTCGAGATCGCCAAGGGTCTCAGCGACCTCGGCTTCGGCATCCTCGCCACCGCGGGCACGAGTAAGCTCTTCAAGGAAAACGGCATCGCTGTGAAAAACGTCTACCGCCTGAGCGAAGGCCGTCCGAACGTGATCGACCTCATCAAAAACAGCAAAGTTTGCCTGATCATCAACACACCGCAAGGCACCGTGCCTCGCCAAAACGAGAACGAGATCCGCACCGAAGCCGTGAAGCACAACATCTGTATCATGACGACGATCTCCGCCGCTTCCGCCGCCGTCGATGGTATCAAGGCGATCCGCAAAAAAGGCTACGAAGTGCGCTCGATCCAAAGTTACAGTCAAGAAGCGAACCCGCGCTAAAGGGCGACTGGGTGTCATTAAATGTGCGGGGCATGACTCTCTTGATGACAGGTAGCGCAGCACGGCCTTCCTGGCCTGAGCTACCACGTTCTAATAATTGCACCCAGGGCGACAATGCCTTGGGGGCTGCCTTATCTTTGAGCGTCCATATAATTCTTTATTCCGCGGCAACAGGCAGATGCACCCTCTGTTCACCGCGAATAATACGATATTGCCTTTCTCAATGGAACTCAGGACATTAGCAAAATGAGTTACAGTAGGAACAGGCAGCTTGCTTTATATTCATTACTGTATCCCTCGCTATCAACGCATACTGACCGATCAGCTAGCTTCTCTTTTAAACATGAGCAAGAAACAGACTAAACACCCACACGAGTCATCTTCTAGACAGGAAGTGCGAGCAAAGCAGCACATTGGAGCAAAGTTTGCTATTCTAGCGGTCGTCTTATTCATCATTCTCGAAGCTTGGGGCTACTACGTGGTGAAGACGGTCAAACCAGAATTTCTAGCCTATCAGTATTTCCGATTTCTTCTCGAGGTCCCGATGGCTCTCTTCTTCTACAAGGGGCACAAGTGGGCGCTCTGGCTGTTTCGGATCGGCTTTGCGATGGGCGCGCCAAGCGCGATCTTTTTCTGTGTTCTGCTAATTCATAAAGACGCTCATCTATTCATTGTGCCAACCGCGTTGATCCCCGTCACAGTTTCCCTTGCGGGCAGCTGGATTCTATTCGCTTCAGAAAACTTCTCGCTCCACTTCAAGCACCAGCGCCACGGACGCAGTATCTACGATTAGCAAATCCTAGCGGGAGCCTCGCCACCGCAGGCATCGATAAGCTCTTCAAGGAAAACGGCATCGCAGTGAAAAACATTTGTATCATGACGACCATCTCCGCTGCCGCCTGATGTCTATGATCCTAGAAAGAGTAGTCAAAAGACAGAGGACAGAATTGATGGTCAAGGAATTACAGGATTTAAAGCTTCGCCAAAATGCTCATCAGCTACGGCAGACCTCCGTCTGAATTCAGGATGATTTGAGTTACGCCAGCTAACGAAACGGATTCACCACCCGCACCGTCTTAAAGCACTGACCGTGGTTCAAATCTTCCGAGTAGAGCGTCTCGCAGCCAAGCCGTTCCGCCGCCGCCACAATCGCGCCATCCCAATAGGAGAATTGGTATCTCTCGGAATTGCAAATGCCCTCAGTGACTAAGGCTCCGTCCACAGGGACGAGTGGAAACGCCTGCAAGCGATCCAAATATTGCACCGCTTCAGGCATGGACAGTGGACGCTTCAGCTTGCGAGTCACGGTCTCGTAAAACTCCTGTAGCACCTGTGCCGATAGCCCAAATTCACACTTTGCAATCAACTCGGTTGCAATCCGCTTCTTCCGAACTTCTTCCGCTGAGTTATCGACCGCGTAAACGAATACATTGGTGTCAAAAAAACACTCAGCGCGCATACAAATCGTCCCGCGTCCAATTACGTTCACCCACTTCGGCCTCTGAATGGGCGCACAACTCCAAGAGCTCTCGACGAGCTTGGTCTTGCCGAGTCTCTACTCGAATCATCTCATCGAGATACTCACGTATCATTGCATTGACCGAGGTCGAACGCTCTCCAGCGATTTTGCGCGCTTTTGAAAGCACTCGCTCATCAACCCTTAATGTTACATTTTTCATGATGCACACAGTTATGTGCATTATGTGCAAAGTCAACTTATCTTGAACTGAATAAGCGGTATATCCACTTGATTAAGCGGGCAAAAGCGCTTGTTCTGCTCGATTCCAAAAATGAAACCGCCCACCATCATCGCACTGCTCTACGGCCCCGACCAACCGGGTCTGGTCTCGCGTGTGTCCAGTTGGATCTTTCTGCGAGGGAGTAATATCGTCCATGCCGATCAGCACGAAGATCCGGAGGCCGGCATCTTCTTTCAACGCGTCGAGTGGATCCCGTCAGGGCAGATCAACGAAGAGTCCGCATCATTCGAAAAGTTCGCCTCCGAGGAGCTCGGCATGACTACCCAGGTCGCGCAATCCACGGATCGTCCCAAGGTCGCCCTCTTTGTTTCCAAGATCGATCACTGCTTCCACGACACGATACTACGCTTCCGCTCCGGCGAGATGGCGGGCGAATTGGCCTGCATCATTTCCAATCACAAAGACCTTGCAGAAGACGCCGCTCGCTATGGCATCCCCTTCCACCAAGTGCCGATCACTAAGGCAACTAAAGCCGAGGCTGAAGTTGAGCAGCTACGAATCGTGCACGAGCACGATGCCGAACTGATCGTGATGGCGCGCTACATGCAGGTGCTCTCCGACCAGTTTTTAAAGACGGCCGGCTGCCCGGTGATCAACATCCACCACTCCTTCCTGCCTGCCTTCGCAGGGGGCAAGCCCTACCACCAGGCGCACATGCGCGGGGTCAAGCTGATTGGTGCGACCGCACACTATGCCACAGCTGATCTTGACGAAGGCCCCATCATCCACCAAGACGTCACTAGGATCAACCACCGCAACGCCATCCCGGACCTCATCCGCAAAGGCCGCGATCTGGAAAAATCCGTCTTCGCCCAAGCCATCCGCCTCCACCTAGATCATCGTATTTTAGTTTACAACAACAAGACAGTCGTCTTCGACTAGAGACTTCGTCTCTATGACTAATTTCAAATAGCGGATAGCGAATAAATCAGAGTTGCCATTTCTTCGCCATTCGCCATCACCCATTCTCCATTTAAAAACCATGAACCGCCCAAGCAAAAACAAAATCAAAAATCCTACCCTTCCTGAAGATCAACAAGACGTCGTCGACGAGCGCAATTTGATTGATGTCGAAGACTCCGAAGAAATCTCTTTCGAAGATCGCGCCAGTATTTACTGGATGGAAAACAAGGGCTTCATCAGCGGCTGCGTCTTCGTGATCGCGCTACTCATCATCGCTTTCAACGGCATGCGCATCTATAAGGGTCACGCCGAGGGCAAGCTCCAAGCCGCCTACGCTGAAGCTATGGCTGGCGACGCCCTAGCCGACTTCGCTCAGGCTAATGCCAATAAAGATCTCGGCGGCCTCGCCGCGCTAACCGTAGCCGACCAAGCCTACACTGCAGAAGAGTTCGAGAAAGCACTTAACTTCTACTCCATCGCGGCTGATGCCTTGAGCGACAACTTCCTAGCTGGACGCGCCCGCCTCGGCCAAGCCTTTGCCAACTTCTACAATGGCGACGATAGTGCCGCACTGGCACAACTCGCCGATATCGCGGCCGACAGCAACCTAGCCGAAGTCGCCCGCGCTGAAGCCGCCTACCACCTCGCTGTCGAAGCCGACGTGGCCGGACGCAACGAAGAGTATGACCGCTACGTCGCCCAAATTCAGGCCAGCCCCATTGCCAGCCAGTGGCAGCAACGCCTCGCCGTCTACGAGCAACAAGCCCGCTAGGTTAAACCCGGTAGCGAAGCAGTAAATACTGCTTATACTTACGAAAAGCCTCGGCGTCGATCAGCACGCGCTGGGCTTGCAGCGATTCGCGCTTTTTCCGCGAGAGACGCATCACAAGCTTAGCCAGCCAAGGGCGCTTCGTCCGCACCTTTTCCGTTAAAATATCGACCGCAATCAAAGCGCGGCGCACCACATCTTCGGCCAGCTCTAAAGTCGGTATCGTTCGCTCGGTGATGTCGGTTTCAAGCTCCATCTGGTAACCAGCCGCTAGCATCGTCGCCTTGAAAGACTCGAGATCGTGCCCGCTCTTGGCCAGCAGTCCGCTCACGCCCTCAAGGGTGAAGTAATCGCAGATCACGATGCTGCCGCCGGGGCGCAAACACTTCGCCGCGACTGCCGCCAGCGCGGGGGGCTTGATATATTGGCACGACTCGCTGAAGACCAGACAGTCGTAGCTGCCCTCGGGCTTGAATTTCTCGAATCGGCAATGGTGAAAAGGCACCCCGAGCTTCGCCGTGAAATTCTCCTGCTGCGTGCGGTCTGGCGAGAGCCCTTCGACCTCGTAACCGGCAGAGATCAACCTCTGCGAGAGCGAACCTGTGCCACAGCCTACGTCGAGAACGCGCACCGAGTCAGAACTAGCGATCTCGGGCAACTGATCGACGATCGCATCTTCGTAGCGAGTCTGAGCGAGCTTGAAATTTTCCAAGGAAACTTCCTCACCCTCATTCCACAGGCCGTAGTGTAAATGGTCGAGGCCGAGCACCTCGTTATAGAATCGAAGCGAGCGATCATTTTCTTTAGACATGGTATTCGTTGTTTAAGTTAAGGCGATTAAATGTGCTAAAACATGCTGACCATCGAACTCGAAGGAAGCTTAAACGGGTGGCTTGGATAAAAATTTTACCGCCACAATTGCAGCACCTTGTCGTCGAAACGGCTTCGCCGACTGCGGCCTGCGTAGCTCGAAGAGCGAAGCACAGATCCGCTACAAAACCACTCATCTCGGAGCGGACTCGCGACACAATTTCGCTTAAGCGCTGCCGCACCGACTAATGGCTCGGCTGCTAATTAATTAGCTTAGCTTATCAATTAGCATCCATCCTCTAAATCGTAAAGGATACTTATTCACGAATCATTGACAGCTAGAGCGGGAGATGCACAACAACAGCCTCGTTGTCCGAATATTCGACTGCCCATGCAGACGGAGGCAACACATTCATCTCACTTAGAAAACAAAACAGCTTTTATTATGAGCACTATCATTACAGATATCCGCGCCCGCGAAATCATCGATTCTCGTGGCAACCCAACTGTCGAAGTCGACGTCGAACTCGATTCCGGCATCATCGGCCGCGCTGCCGTTCCTTCGGGAGCCAGCACGGGTGAGCACGAAGCTGTAGAGCTTCGCGATGGCGACAAAGCTCGCTACCTCGGTAAGGGCGTCCTGAAAGCGGTCGACAACGTCGACAACGTCATTGCTCCTGAGCTCGTCGGCCTCGACGCTTGCGACCAACTCACGATCGACAAGACAATGCTCGCACTTGATGGCACAGCCAACAAGAGCAAGCTCGGCGCCAACGCCATGCTCGGTGTCTCCCTCGCGGTGGCACACGCTGCGGCCGATGCACTCGGACTGCCTCTTTACAAATACATCGGTGGCCCTAACGCCAAGGTGCTACCTGTGCCTATGATGAACGTGATCAACGGTGGCTCACACTCCGACGCGCCTATCGCGTTCCAAGAGTTCATGATCCGTCCAATCGGTGCTAAGACATTCAGCGAAGCCATCCGCATGGGTGCTGAGTGTTTCCATAGCCTCAAGAAGGTGCTCCACGACCGTGGCCTCAGCACAGCTGTGGGTGACGAAGGTGGTTTCGCACCGAAGTTTGAAGGCACAGAAGATGCCCTCGACACATTGACTAAGGCAGTCGAAGCCGCTGGCTACAAAGTCGGCAGCGACATCACATTCGCTCTCGACTGTGCCGCTTCTGAATTCTTCGAAGACGGCGTCTATGACTACTCAAAGTTCGAAGGTGAATCTGGCGCGAAACGTAACTCTGCAGAGCAAGCAGCCTACCTTAAGGAACTCTCTGAAAAATACCCTATCGACTCGATCGAAGACGGTTGCGACGAAAACGACTGGGATGGCTGGAAGGCTCACACCGACGCAATCGGCGACAAGGTGCAACTCGTGGGTGACGATCTTTTCGTGACCAACGTCAAGTTCCTCCAAAAGGGTATCGATCTCGGCGTGGCCAACTCGATCCTCGTGAAGGTCAACCAAATCGGCACACTGACCGAAACACTCGAAGCGATCGAGCTCGGTAAGGTTAACGGCTACAACTCCGTCATCTCTCACCGCTCCGGTGAAACTGAAGACACTACGATCGCTGACATCGCTGTCGCGACCAATGCTGGCCAAATCAAGACTGGTTCCATGAGCCGTTCCGACCGTATCGCAAAATACAACCAACTCCTCCGGATCGAAGAAGAGCTTGGAGAAAATGCGATCTACGCCGGCACACTCTTGTAGTCTGCTTCAAGCAATCCGCTTTATATCAACGCCACCCCGAATGGGGTGGCGTTTTTTTGGGCAGGTCACCAGCCGTGGCGTGTCCGCTCGTGCTCTCCCCGTAGGGGCGGGCGCCTTCGTCAGAGTCAGCCGACAACACAGCAGGCGTTCGCCTTTCGGCAAGCTCAAGATTTCCGACAAGCGAGCACGCCACATCTCCCACTCTGGTTCTTCGCTATTTTTAGTGGATCGATAAGATCAGTGCTCTGAATTTTAACCACGGATGGCACAGATAAACACGGATTTGAATACGTCAGAGTGGATCTGTGTCCATCCGTGATTTAAAAAACCCGAGCAGAGGCGCCCGTTTCATAGAGTAAGCAGCTGACGCGTATTCGCAGGACAGGGAGGCACTCGTGGTCACTATCGTCGTGCTTTACGCCAGTTATAGGCTCACCCAACGTAGCATTCAACCGCAGATGGACCCGTGCTTCGCTCTACAGCGATTTCATGATTGGCAGATACCCCAGCAACCTAGTCGTGAAGCGCTTCAACGCGCTGGTATTCGGCTCCATCGTGTAGATCACTTCCCGGCCATTCACCATCGTGCGCCAGCGAATTTGATTCTTCTGATTCAGATAAAGTTCGTAGGCCTGATCCATCACGCTTGCGGCATGTTCTTCGACCAAAGCCTTCGCCAATTCAGGCGAATCTAAAATCACACCAGATTCTGTATTGAGATAGGCAGACCTCGGATCGAAATTAAACGAGCCGATAAAGTAGTAACGCTGGTCCACGACAAAGACTTTGGCATGGAGTGTGGAAGTAGCTCCGCTGCCACCGCTGTAAGCAGTGCCTTCAACCGTAGCGTCCGCCCGTAGCTCGAAAATACGCACGCCGGCCTCCAGCAGAGCCTTACGGTTTTTCATATAGCCACTATGGACGAGAGCGTGGTCAATCGCAGCCAGGGAATTGGTCACAACAGTCACATCGATACCCCGTGCTCTCATCTTAAGAAAGCGCTCTAAATCGTCGGGCAACAAGACGAAGTAAGGCGACTCGATATAGACCTCTTCCTCCGCGTTGAGCATATAGCGCTCGACCCCATTTAAAACATCCTCCCGCTCATCGGATCGCTCACGTTGCCCCTTTGCGGGGGGATCAAACAGCAATTCATACTCAGCCACAAAGAAGCGACCCGGGGGGCGATGCAGGTAGCCAAGCTCTCTAGCTTGCAAAGCACGTTTATACTCAGAACCAAGGAAAGACTCTTGGGCACGCAGAAGATCCTGCCGCAAACCTGTGAGCTTCGCAGGGAGATCGGCTCTGGAGTAAGCGATTCCTTTGATCGGAAAAGCCAAGCGACTATTCCAATATAGATCGAACATACCCGAGACCTCACGCACGACGGGCCCCACTGTCAGCACATCCATATCATCAAAACTGGAATCAGGGTTCGCTCCGAAATATTCGTCCGCAATGTTTCGACCGCCGATCACCGCGACTTCGTTATCTAAGATGAATGCTTTATTATGCATGCGCCGGTTCACCCGGGAAAAATCGATCAGAACATCCCAGTAGCGAGCAAAGCGGGTCACAAAGGGATTAAACACTCGGATCTCTAGATTTGGGTGGGCATCGAGCGCCAGCAGTTTCCCATCCATACCCGAGGTTTCGATATCGTCGATCAGCAGGCGCACGCGCACCCCACGATCCGCCGCTTCTAAAAGCACCTCGATGAAAGCGCGCCCAATCGGATCGTTGTGCAAAAGGTAATACTGCGCATCAATCGTGCGTTCGGCTTGCTCGGCCAGAGCAAAGCGTGCGGCCAAGGCTTCGATCCCATCCGCTATCGGGTAAAACGCAGAGCGCCCATCGACAACGGGCAAGACCCCTTCGACTCGCTTGGCCAAAGAGGTTGAGCCGCTGTCTTCAATTGCATAGCTCTCGATTCGCTCCTGATCAAAATCGATCGTCGTGCAACCAGAGACGAACAGAATCAATAAGCATAGAAACATGCCCCTGTAGTCATTCCGTAACATCGCACCACTATGCAAGTCTAGTTCAGCGAAACTCAAACCCTGGCCGCGCAAAAAATCGTCTGTAAATTGGTTCAAGCTGCTTGAGAGTGCTTGATTATTATTACGTGTTACAGATTAGATTTTATGATTATTAAGATAGGCTTTACCCGTTTCCCATTCCTCTGAGAT
>Ga0222662_1001080_pt1 | contig 15094 bp, 9 predicted proteins | sample AntAcemetagen600_FD_179821 | JGI IMG/M metagenome (GOLD analysis project Ga0222662, IMG submission 179821) | Saline water microbial communities from Ace Lake, Antarctica - #600 | ecosystem: Environmental > Aquatic > Non-marine Saline and Alkaline > Saline | place: Antarctica: Ace Lake | collected...
TAACCGGTTTCAATCCCAGGACGAGTTTAAATCGGAAGAACTCGGCATCCCCAATGCTATCGATCGTGTGCCCGTAATCGTCGAGGTCGTTGGCGATCCAGTGATAAATTTTGTTTTCGATACCAACGACGAATCCCTCTCCCTCGAGGACTAAATCGAGCCTACCTCCATTGATCGTCTGGTGTTCGCGGTAAATGTTGATTCGCTCTATCGATTCGTCAGCAGGACCACCGCAGAGTGAGAAGAGGGATCGAACTAATAGATCCTCAAGGCCGTGGTCTTCCTGCGGATCAAAATAGAATCTCAGAATATTGCTGCAGACGTTTTCGTAGTGAGAGTGTCCTGCGACCTCCATGAAGGTCAGATTCCTCGGGGCCGGGGGTAGTCGCTTGAAGATCTCGAGAAGACTAAGAAACGTGTGCATTGCAAAGGGTTAAGCCATCTCCAAGCTCTTCATTACCGCCGTCCTCACATCGCCATAGAAAACCGGATCCACATTCTCCAGGACATCGGCACTTACCTCGAAGAACTGTCGCTTGTTCTCAATCGGCACGAGGGCCTTGCGGGCGCCATTGTCCATGGCGACTTGGAGAGGTTCGGCCAGTGAGCGAACCGTCTTGATGTTCCCCTGAATGCTAAGGTCGCCTAGAACGATGAGGCCGGGAACCGGAGATGCCTTGCGCAGGATGGAATAACAGGAGACGACGAAGGCAACGCCAATCTCCCCATCCACCTTGTTCCCCATCAGATCGATGCACTCGACGTGAAAGTCAGAAGCGTCAAAATCTCTGGCGATATTGAGTTCGGTCTTATTTGCCTTCAGGTAGCTGAAGGCTCGGTTGAACGACTCCTTCATATTCCCAGACACACCGCCGGCCAGTTTCAACTTCCCGGTTCCATTGGACATCGAAACTTCAATACGGAAGACCCCCACCGTCCCATCGCTCGCTACGGTAGAAGCATAGACAGTTCCCGGAGGCAAGGGGTCGGAAGCGATCAGATCTCGACCGCCCTGTTCTGGGACTCCGACGAAATGTTCTTCACCGGTGTCGTTGTCGGCGTAGCTGAATGCAGTCTGATAGTAATCGAAGGAGCCCATCTTCTTGAGTTGCTCCTTCACTCTTCTACGCCCTTCAATGGCGAAGGAGAGGATCTCTTCCAGATCTTCCTTCGCTACCTCGCCGTGGGGGTGAAGAATCTTCATCATCCCGGACACGGTCCTTCGGACGGCTTTCCGATCACGGGCATTTAGGTGGGTGCCGAGGGAGAAATGGTGATCCAGCGCTTCGCTAAAATTGGCTTTCCTCAACTCTCGGAGAGCTTCGGCCAGATAATCGATCACCAGACCATAGTGATCTGTGAACAGATCATTCCTCATTACCGGCATTTCCCATCCGGGCAAGTAATAGTGAATCCTGTCGAGGAAGGCGACGTCGTCGCGGATCACCCCGGGCATGGGATCGAAGAGGTGGCTACTCTGGAGCATCACGTCCACGGGCTGACGGGTATTTCCGAACATGCCGATGCTGGCATAACCAGCACTTTCTTCTGGTCCTCGCTGAAACTTCCCTGATTCACAGTAGGTCTTCAGGGTCGTGATCACCTCCTTTGGCATCTTTTCCAAATCAGCGACCTCGTCAAATCCAACTGCGTCCCAGATCTCGACCATGCCTTTCCGACGGCCGCTCATGTGGCCGAACATATTGGCCACCGTGGTGGGGCCCGTCAGCAGAGCGGCGTAGGGAGAGAGTTCCTGGACCGCATAGCTTTTGCCGGGGAGGCTGGCACCAAATCTCTCTACGATTTTCCGAAAGGCGTTCTCCGTGTTTGGATCGAGCGGGCTTTCGTTGGCAAGCCCAGGAACAGAGATCCGATAGTCCCAGAGGGCGAACAGTGTTTTGTGGATGGTTGCCGGGTCTGCCGTTCTCAGGAAGTAGCGAAGCCGTTTGCCTTTGCTCGTCCCATCAGCTGAGAATCTCGGGGCGTCAATGTTGACGCTAAGCTCGTCCTGAAAGAACTGGGAGAACGTGGCATTGGAGAAATCGAGCACGTAGCCGCCACCCATGCCGAACACCTCGTCCAGAATGCGGAAGTCGGAGGCTTTGAGGCATGGATCGGTGGGCGGCATATAGAAAATTTCAATTCAACAGGGTTAGGTCTCAGAACAAACAGGGTTCAGCGGATAGGATTAGCGAATGAAATACACTCTTCATTCGCCTACTTCTTTAGATTAAAGGTCATCAATCACCGCTTTCAGGCTCTTTTCGTTTTCCTGGACGTTCTATGAAGACAGGATCCGGCACCACGGGATTGCGGCGCTCCTTGTTCCAGAATGTGACGTGTTTGCCGGGAGATGACCCGCTCCAAACGATGACTCGCAGCAGACGGGGGGTAGGGCTGCCGTGGCTCCATGCCTCCCCACTCAATACTTTGGGCTGCTCCCCATACACGAAGCTGGCCTCCATGTGCCATGGAAGATCCCCAAGCAATGCCTCCGCATTCCCAAGAAGTTGTCCAATCAATGCAGGTGCCTGACTGGTCCATTCCGAAGAAACAGGTTCGCCTTCGCGGTCGTGGCTGGCGGCGTTCAGGACATCGGTCAGCTTACCCAGATCGGTCACAAATTCGCTGACATGCTCCGCCTGCCCCGAGAAGGCAAGTGGCCCGAGTGCGGATAGGATCATCTTTGCCGAGCCAAGGGTCATTCGTCGGACTTCCTCGTCCCAATCCCTCTTCTGACTCGCGGGACGATAAGTAGGCATCTGCTCTTCAATCGCCCTCCAGACTTCAGCTTGCCCGTATCCGAGTTGAGAGACAACAACATCAACGACATCTTTACAGAAGCTCTCCGCAGCGATGCGCAGGTCATTTCCGCTGAGTTCTCCTGCAATGGCGGGGGCGCTGTCGCCAGTGCCCTTGATGCATCCGGCCAACGGTCTCACGCGGGCATCATCCGACTGGTGCCAGCCAAAAGCGTGCAGGACTTCCTCGGCCAAATGGGACGCATCTTCCGCCGTTGGCTCTGTCGCCGTGTGCGCTTGAATCAAAGACATCATTTCCGCCGGACGAAGCAGACGCGCCAGCAAATCGCGGGTGACGGTGCGGGGTGAGAATCCCGGCTTCGAGATGGCGATGTGGTGGACGTAGTCGGTGAAATAGCTCCCATCAGCGACTCCATTCGAGGCAACCGCTCCCATCGCATCCGGTGCCAGCTCCTGGGCAACGATTTGTAGATCGCGGGAATCCAGCTTCACTTGGGAGGCCATGATCTTCCACCCGACCATGCGGGCGGGATCCCAAGGGACGCTTCTCACCCATAGACCCTCATCACGACAGGCCTTTTCAAAGGCGACGAGGAACTGCGGCCCGAGCTGCCATTGAAGTTCGGCGGCTTTTCCTGCCGACGCGTGGTAAGCCTCCCGCGCCTGCTTGGAGGTTTGTCGCCATCCTTCCATATCGACCTGATACTCATGCTCCTTCTGAGCTTTTGAGCCGCGATGAGCCACGAGCTTCGCTTCGATAGCGTTTCTCACCTTTTCCAAACCAGCAACAAGTGGCGCTGGTGCTTCCTCAAGGACCTTGTCTGCCCATGCATAAAAACTATTCGTCTCGTCGATGATGCCTTTGGAGCGCAGGTGGAGGCATGCCTTGAGCGCGTGCTTCACCGCATCGCTTGAGAGGTTGCGGAATGCAGTGTTCCGCTTCTCGGGCTCTGAAAGTAATGGCTCAAGCTGCGGTTCGACTTCCGAGATGAAGGTCTCTTCGGGGACACCCAACACGGATGCTGCGGTGAGCAGTTTCCGCTGCGTATCGAGCAATGGTTGGAGATCATCTTCGGAAATTTCCAGCCAAGCTGTATGTCCCTTCCCCCGCATGGCGGCAATGATCTTCTCACCCGTCAGTCGATATTCGTTCCCGTCTAATGCGTCTTGGGCTTCACGCAGAAAGCGATCGAACTTTTCTCCAGCCAAGATCTCTAGATTCAGTGTAGCAACATTCGGTGTTAAGGGTCGACGTAAACTTTGCAATCGGTGAAAGGCTTGTGCGGCCTCTTTGAATCCGTGGAGATCGTTCGACGGATCCTCCCCTCGCAGAAGTTCAATCGTGTGCCTTATCAAATGCTCGAATCGACGAATATCCCTCTCTTGCCACTCAACCAGCACGCCCCATCCGGGCTGTGGATACCCACCCGAAAGAATCAGTATCTTTGCCGATTCACTGCGATCTCTGTCCCGAGGGTGGAGGAAGCGTTCCGTGCCAGCTGGCATCAGGTCGGATAGCTTTCCACCAACGGAGGCAAGGCTGACATTCTCTTCTCCCTGTTTACGCCGGCCCATTTCCTTTACGAGAAGAAGGCCGTAGTCGTTGCAGTCGCCGGGGTTTTCGGTAAACCACCGCCAGACATCTTCAAGCTCCCTCTGATCCCACCGTCCGACCGGGAGCGCCCAGAATAGCGATGGGGCAACCGCACCCGGCACCGCAATTCGGTGAAGTTCGTTCAGGCTGTAGTTCTCGACTTGATACCCCATGTGAACCTCCTATTCTTAAATCCAGCTCTCTGTGTTTTCATGCTTCCATTTCCTCCAGCTCGGGTTCTTCGTTAAGATCCTCTTCGATCAGGACTTCCGTTGCAGGCTCTTCGGCCAAATCGGGAAGGTCGGCGGCGGCTTCGCGGACGTCGAGCTTGCCCGTCACAACGTCCGCGGTCAGGCGAGTGCGGTATTCCTGCATCAGGGAGATTTCGCGTTCGGTGCGGGTGATTGCATCAGTCACCGAACTGGTATCCCGGCTAACTTCACTAACTATCCGATCCTGTTCATCCCTCGGAGGAATTAGCAATGGAATCTTGAAGAACTCTTCTGGGTAAAGGCGAAGACGTGAAGAGCGGATTCCCGTCGAGCGGGCCAGATATTCAGCTTTGTAAGGAGCTGTTCTGAGCAGAAGATCGCCGTAGGCTGGGATAAGGTGTTCGGATTCATGCTGCCGATAGACAGCATACGCTGGGCTGATAATTCCGAGGTAATCCGAAAACCCAAGTGCAGCCATCCATGCCCACATGGTATTGATCGCGAGATCTCCCGGCCGGCAAATCTTGTGCCCAGCGTAGGACTCCGCCTTGAACATCGTGATGTTCTTCTGACTTCGAGGAGTGACACCGGTGAGATGAGAGACCGAGAGTAACTCTTCGTCCCCGGTTTGCGATCTTTCATCCACCTCCCGGAAAACGTATTTCGCACGTAGAACCGTCCAATGCGCAGGGACGTCGCCGAGCCAGTCGAGGCCAGATGGTTTCATCGGGACATCAGGATCGAGGCCACGGGTGACGGCGCGGTGGATGATGGCCTGCTTCTGCTCATTGAGCAGCCCGATCAGCTTCCGCTTCGTCCGGATGAAGCCATCGATCTTCCGGTTGGCGTGGTCAAGAAAGCGGACGATGGCGGCTTGCTCTTCGGGTGGGGGAAGGGGGGTCTTGAGACTCGCAAATGTTCCCCGCTGAATAGTCTTTCGGAGTCCCGTGTACAAAGGCTTCATCAATTTTCCCCCATCGACGAACAGATAGTAATGATAGAGAAACTGAGCGCTAACTCGGGAGGTTGGGCTAAATACGTCATATGCCCCTGTTATCATTCCCTTTTGATTGGACAATCCTACTCCGCGGGGCGTCTCGTCGATGTCAAAAAGGCAAAATACGAAGTCTCGTGGTCGGACGATTTTGTAGGTATTAAATTGAGCCGGAAACTTTCCTTTTGGGTTTTCCATGTCGCGGGCGATTACTCCCCTCAGGGTTAGCGATAGGAGCGTGTATTTCGATGCCTCGACGCCTACCTGCTCTTTTTGCTCCCTGATCAGAGCACGATTGGGAGTCATGTCCCAGTGAGAGGGGATTTCATCTAGCCAAGGCAAACCTGATTCCTTGTAATCTGGATAAGGCTTCAATCCCTCGATCATCCTTCACCTCCTTTCAGAAGCACTTCGGGATTCCAGATCCGTTGCGCCAACTCAAGATACAAATCACATCGTGCATCGAGGTCGGCTTTCTTGAACTCCTCGTGAGGTTGAATCTCCAGTCCACTGCGCTCGATGAATCCCTTGAAACCGGGATTCAGTTCGTAGGCCTGGGAGTGAAGACTCCGGGCGAGAATGTTCTGCGTGTTGTAGTGCGGCAGTTTCTGCTCGTAGTGGAGATCGCCGTAGCTGGCATTAAAACTCTTTGGTAGCAGGAGCAGACCACCAATCCGATTCCGATGCCGCTGGAAGTCCGAGGGGTGGTCAAACTCATCGGTATGCCGATCGGCGTGGTTGGCCCAGATGTGCTCGACCTCATAGCGGTTCGCCCCGCTGGACCGGACGTAATCGGTGAAGTGGGAATCCTCGTTGGAACCGCGTTCGATGTGATCGGTCATTCGGGCAAGCATCACGTGGATGAGTCGACGGTTTTGCTGATGCATCGAAAAGCCGATCTCGGAGCTGTGATAGTCGCTGTTCTGAATGAAGTTTTCAGTCTCGGCTACCAGCTTGGCGTGAAGTTTTTCGGCGAGTTCGTCGACCCCGAGCCCACGTATATCCCGCATGACCAGGAACATCGCGTATTGCATGGTGGAGTAGGAGATGAGGCGAAAATTCCAGAGCCGCCACGTCAGCAGAATGTCGAGGAATCGCGCCACCAGCCAGATCTTGCGGGTGACGACCGGTTCCGAGTCTTCGGGCCGGAGCGGGGCCAGCAGCAGCATGTGCTGGAGGGTGAACCCGTAGAGGCTGTTGTAGTAAACGGGCTCGAGCCCCGGAACGAGTTTCTCTGACGCCTCGATGCAGCGCAGGTAGGCGCGACTGTAGAAATTGAAGTCGCGATTGACGAACTGGTAAAAGGACTCGGCATTGCCCAGACCAATCCCGGTGCTGGCATTTCGCACCCAGCGGTGAAACTCAGTGCCGATGCGATCAAAATCCTCGGGCTTGGCATTGCGTTTTCGTTCCCGGATCTTCTGGGCGTATTGGCTGCGGAGCCACGCCTTGAAGCAGTCGGGCTCGACTTCTTTGCCTGCGTCATCAAGCTGCCGCACCCGGTCGCGCCAAAGTTGGTTCATCGCGGCGCGCCGGCTCTCGTCCATATTGGCAAGCAGGTAGCCTTTGAGCATATCCGTGGGGCTGAGTGACAGTCCCCGGTCATTCATGGTCTCGAAGATGGTGTAGGCGTCGTCGTCGGAGTAGGCAGTGATCTCGACGATGTGAACGTTCTCCGAGAGCCAGTCGATGAAGTAGGGTAGGGCGTCGCCGGAGATCTCCTCGGGGAAATTTTCCTCAATGTCGCGGTAGCGGTGATAAAGATTCTGAACGGAATCCGAAAGGTCGGAAGGATCGAAACCTTCAAGTTGGTTCGAGTGGATTGCTTCCATGCAGGTCCGACGATCCTCCACATCGATATTGAAGGAGGCTTTTCCAAATTCGACAGAGAAGACGCACTCATCGATGTTGACCTGAACTTCGCGCTCCTGTTGGAGATTGCGCAGATACATGAGCAATAGCGTCAGGCTGGTAAGACGCTGCTGGCCGTCGACGACGTAGTTGGCCGCGTCTTTCTTGCTGATGATGACGGATCCTAGAAAGTAGTGCGGGTAGTCGCGCACCTTCTTCCGCTCATGATCGGCCTGGTAGTCCTCGAGGAATTTTCCACAAAGGTCGTTGAGCAGTTCCTGAATCTGTTTGGTGCCCCACTTGTACTCCCGCTGGTAGTAGTCGATGGAGTACTTCACTCCCTTGAGGAGTTCACGGATGGTTTTGGCTTTGCCGAGGATTTCTCTCATGCTGTCGCTCCTTTTGTAATTTCTTCCAACAGCCCTTCGGTCTCTTCTTCCAACGCTATGATATCGGCACTGATCTCGGCGAGAGTGCGCAGTTTTGGCGGTTCGTAGAAGTGGCGGGTGAAGCTGACTTCATAGCCGATCTTGGTGTCCTTCTCGACGACCCAGGCATCGGGCGTATAGGGCAGGACTTCACGCCGGATGAAAGCTTCGATACCACCTTCCTCCAGCAGCGGGACTTGCTCAAAATCCCGGAGTTCGGCATCGGGTTCGTATTCGACTACGCAAGTCTTGCCGTCGATTTCAGATTCGTAGCGCCCGTGGAAGGGATCAGGTTTCGCTTTACCGGGCCGATGGATCTTCTTGATAACGGGGGGGGCACTTTCCTCCCGCCAACTGACAGCGTTGACGAACAGTTTCAACTCTGCCGCAGCGAGCTTGATGGACTTTTCCCTTTGAGTCTCCTTAACCTGAGCGAGGAAATCGTTGTGATCCTCGAAAAGCTCTCCGCCAAGTTCTTCGCGCAACAAGGTTGCTGCTTCGACAAGGCGGGCGTCGCGCTTCCAGGTGGTATCGCTGAGCAGCTTCTTCTTTTTCGCCTCCGGAAGCGATTTTGCTGTAGAGGTTTCACCCTCATCGGATTCTTCATCCGACTGGCCCCAGTCATCGACCATTTCTTTCAGCTTGGGATAGATAGCAGCAAAATCATCGAACAAGGCTTCTCCAATTTCATCATAGAGTGCTGACCGTATCTCGGAGTCCCCGGAAGCGAACTTCAAGGTCTCGATGCGCTGGCGAGTCAGTTGACTGCGCAGACGCAGAGGGCGTTCGACTTTTACTTTCCAGTAACCGAAGGCAGCGTTGGGGAAGATCTTCGATTGAGGAGACTCCTCGAAGCCGAGGAAGCTGTCGCAAATTCGTTGAATGTCCTCCGGGGACAACTCGCAGTTCTTTTTTCCCATATTTTTGCGAAGCGGGCGGAACCACTTGGAAGCATCAATGAGCTGGACCTTGCCTTGGCGCTCAGCAGACTTCCGGTTCGTCAATACCCAGACATAGGTGGCGATGCCGGTGTTGTAGAACATGTTCAGTGGCAAGGCCACAATCGCTTCCAACCAGTCGTTCTCAATGACCCAGCGCCGGATGTTGCTCTCGCCCTGGCCGGCATCTCCCGTGAAGAGAGAGGAGCCATTGTGGACCTCGGCAATACGGCTACCGAGTGGAGTGTCATGCTTCATCTTGCTGAGCATGTTCGCCAGAAAAAGCATCTGACCGTCGCTGGATCGGGTCAGCAACGAGTATTCAGGATCTCCATCGTGCTCGATCACAAATCGCGGGTCCCGGAGATCTTTCTTTCCGCCCATGCGTTCGAGGTCGCTCTTCCAACTTTTTCCGTAAGGTGGGTTGGCGAGCATGAAGTCGAACTCCTGAGAGCGGAACGCATCGTTCGCGAGGGTGGAATGCTCCGGGCCGCCCACAATGTTGTCAGCAGCATCGCCATCTCCTTTTAGCAGCAAATCCGCTTTACAGATAGCGTAGGTCTCTGCGTTGATCTCCTGTCCGTAGAGATGGGTGGCGACTTGTTTCCCGTGATCTTCAGCAATCTGTTGAAGCGTCTCCTCAGCTACTGTCAACATGCCGCCCGTACCACACGCGCAATCGTAGAGCAGGTAAGTCCCCGATTCAATTTTGTCGGCGACAGGCAGAAACATCAAATTCGCCATGAGACGGACAGCATCGCGCGGAGTCCAGTGCTCGCCGGCCTCCTCGTTGTTGTCCTCGTTGAAGCGGCGGACCAGTTCCTCGAACATGGTGCCCATCGAATGGTTGTCGAGGCCGGGCAGTTCACCCATTGGCTCTGGACTGAGATTGATGTCTTTATCGAGGAATTTCTCGATGAGTGCGCCCAGGGCGTCGGCTTTGGAAAGGCGCGGGATCTGATTGCGGAACTCGAAGTTTTCAAGGATGTCCTGCACATTCGGGGAGAAGCCATCCAGGTAGGCCTCGAAGTCGTCCCGGAGTTTCTGCTGACTGGCGCGCGACTTGAGGTCACGAAGAAGAAATGGCGAAGTATTGTAAAAAGCCTGACCGGATGCAGAGCGAAGTGCGGCGTCCTGGTTGGTGACCTGCTCCTTGTCGAGAGCTGCCTTCATATCGATAACGGCCTGCTTGGTCGGCTCCAGCACAGCATCCAGTCGACGGATCACGGTGAATGGCAAAATGACGTCTCGATATTTGCTCCGGACATAGACATCACGGAGTTCATCATCGGCGACCCCCCAGATGAAGTTGATGAGCCAGTTGAGTTGGGTTTGATCCATGTTTAAAAAGTGTCGGTAAAAGAGGATTTAGATCTAAAACAGCAGAGGTCCGAAAATGAGTTCCCCTGAGATTTTGCCACATAGTCTAGGACAGCCACGGGGCGATGCTGGCTATCGCAGGAGCTTACTGCTCGATGTTTTTGGGAAGGCAGCTTACTCCGAATCATCTGGGCGATATTGTTTCATCATTTGTTCCAACAATCGGAGAGCTGGACCACCGGGGTTCCTGAACTCGTATTCCCAGCTTTCGATTGTCTTAGAGGATACTCCGAGCTGCTCGGCCAGCCACTTGCGCGGCCGTCCGATTCCTTCCCTCCAAGCCTTGATATCGGCCCCGGTAAGTTTCGATCGAGTCATCCTACCATGTAGGAACCAGATTGAAGGGGCTTTGGCAAGAGAAAGTGGTGCCCTAATTGGGGATTACCTATTTCTCACCTATAATCAAATCGTTGAGTGACGTCTTTAGTTTTCGACGGGACAGGGGACAATTCCTCCGGCGCGACGCTGAATACTTCTGCGAGAATGAACATTTCAAAGTCATAGGTAGAACGTATCTGAGACTCGACCTTAGCACCAGTGACGTGGTCGAAGGCGTGCAACCCGGAGCAGTCGCCTATCAGTTGAGATGGATTCCCGGGAGGCTTCACCGATTTTGGACGTTTAATGAAAAATCCCACAGGGTGCGGGGCAGGAGAGGGTTTTCGAGCAGCTCAGTCGGCTCCAGACCAGACGGGTAGGGGATTGAGGGGACAGTGAGCCTGCGGGGTAGAGCGGCAAATTTTGAAGGTGGAAATTGGAACGAGCGTTCGTTAGGAGGCGAACTATTCCTTGTCATCGGCTGGAACCCCGGCGTCACTGAGGCCTGTTTGAGTTGACCTGAATCCATCCCCTGAGGTTATGGCGAGATTTCGAACAGTTACTGATCAAGCAAGAGACGCACTCTTAAAGAGGCTACGGCGGCGGCACGGCTCCAAGCTGAATCGCTACCTCGTCTCGATCGGGGTTGGCCGGAATTGCCTGAGGAGGTGGAGGAGCGACGACCCAATGAGTTTTCGTTCGTTCTACGATATTTGCGACAAGGCGCAGATCGCACCCACTCGACTTATCGCGAAGACGGAAGCGCTCTCGGACAAATACGATCTGATGCAGCAAGACTATCGGGAGTCGCGAGACCCTGACGAGCGGCACGGCATCTGTGTGTTGGCGGCTTCGACGCTCTACCGCGATCTTGGCGCGTCCTTTAAACGGATCACTAGGTCAACCCTTGACTGCCATCGGGCGCAGGGAGGCTACCCCGACTTGCTTCCGGTGAAAAAGGATTTGAACGGAGGGAATCCTGTCGACGCTCCCCCTGCGCGTCTTCGAATGTCGACAGAAAGCCAGGATATGATCTGGATTGATTTCAAGGAGGAGACTAAGGGGGTCTTTGTCGAAGTGACCGAGGTTTCGCGGGACGGGAGCCAGCGCGACGTAGTGTTCTCGGAACCTTTAGGATTGGGAGTGATTGAGAGGATTTTCGGGAAGTTCAGGAATATCAATTCTCGTAGACCGCGGAAGAGCGAGGCGCAGAAACGGCAGGAGTTTGTCAGAGCGTGGGACCCTCCGTCAGGAAACGCGAGGCCTGAATACGGCTACAAGAATTCCTGGGCTGGGAATGAGAACAGCATTCTCTATCAGGATTAGATAAGAGCATCTCTGCTCTCTGCTCTCTGCTCTCTGCTCTCTGCTTTCGAGCAGGAGATCACTTACGTATTCGCCCGACTGGGATGGAAAAGCACCTTTTCCGTAATGTGAAACGGGACGCGAGAAGGTGCAGTTCAGAAGGAATTGCACCGCGAATGCGACAAATTGAGGTGCGTTCGATCTGCGGGAATCGTTGCCTGTTAGGAGAAGTCGGCTCTGCGGTGTCATTTTGGAAATTGTAATGAGGCGATATAGGTGTCTGTATGTGAGTGAGTTGTGTATATTCTTATAGATACACAGCCTCACCCTGCGGACAGAGAAAAGAGTCGTAAATTTTGAGGGGGGGAAAGGTAACGTGCGGAAGGTATGGTTTTTATTTCCAGACTAGAGATTTTGGGAATTGAACGATGGCGCCTGATCCGCTATGCGTTCGATGTGCACATTCAAATTGAGACCCCTGACCTTGAGTTGGGCCCCGACCTTGCCCCCGAGAAGTAATGCCGCGTATATTCCTCATGCTCTGCAACAACCGGACTGCCGGGGACTGCTTCGGTTTCAAGCTGTTCGGGTCAGCTATGAACCCGAGAGTGATTCAAGCGCTCCGGGCAGTTGAGGTGGGCGACTGTGGATTTCTCTATCACTACGAGCTAGACACGCTCTTCGGCCCTTTCCGTGCGACGACGGCCATGTCGATGAATCTTGAAAGGAATGCGTGGGGGGAATTACCCCGCTCAGTTTCGAGTCGACTGGGACGACGAACCTCTGGAGATGCGCGATGCGGTGAGAGTTTTCGATGCACTGGGAATTCATACGGTTCCTCTAGGGCACCAAGCCCGCTTTCTTGTTCCTTCAAGCCCCGTCCTGACCGGGAGCCAGGCGGAGGCACTGGTGAATGCTTTCGGAAGAGAAACAGGATCGGGAGAGGCGGCGCAGGCTCAAGTTGAGGAGGAGGCGGCGGAACCGGAAGAAACTGTGGACCTCGAGGAGGAGAAAGAGCCAAACCTCCCGGTAGTGAAACAGGATGGATTGATATCTCGAATCGCAGTCGGGGATGTAGATCAGTGGATCGATGCCCGAATACGCTCGGGAATCGTAGAGCGATCTCACTCCTACTCGAAGCCGACCTTCGAAAACGTAGACGCTCCCCACGAATCTGACGGCGGATGGAGTATCACTCCGGAGTTCGAAGCAGTTTTCTCTCTGATCGAATCGGGTGACCGTTTGTTGTTCCTGGGCGGTCGAGCGGGGACTGGTAAGTCCACTCTCATCGGGATGATTCGCAAGCGATTTCGCGAACGGAATATTGCGGTGGTGGCTCCGACCGGTATTGCTGCTTTGCAAGCCGAGGGCCAGACGATCCATTCATTCTTTCGCATCGCGCCTGAGTTGCGAGATCCTGAGCAGGTTCAACGCCTCGGGGATCCGAGAGTTGTTCGGGGGCTGGACCTCCTGATCGTCGACGAGGTGTCCATGGTTCGTGCCGATCTTCTCGATGCGATGGATCGAAGTCTTAAGCTGAATCGCGGTTGCTCCGACAAGGTGTTCGGTGGAGTCCAAGTTCTTCTCGTTGGTGACCTTTTCCAACTTCCGCCGATTGTTCTCTCGGACGAGAGAGCGCGTTTCTCCGGAGATCCGTATCGGACACCTTATTTCTTCTCGGCGACGGCTCTCCAATCCGAAGAGATGGCGTGTCTTGAACTGAGCCGAGTTTTCCGACAGAAAGACCGGGAGTTCACCGACCTGTTGGAAAAGGTTCGCGAATCAGTCGAGTTGGAAGTCGGTGTCGCCGAACTGAATCAACACGCTGGCCAAGGCGACGGGGATGAACGGCTCACGCTCTGCTGCCACAACGAGACTGCCAATCAGATCAACGAGAAGCAGCTCGCCGAGTTAGGAGGAGTGTTGCAGGCCTACCGGGCGATAGTCGAAGGGAATTTTCAGGAGGAGAAGTTTCCTAGTCTGAAGAAGTTAGAACTCAAGGTTGGAACGAAGGTGATGTTTTGCCGAAACGACCCCTATGAGCGCTGGGTAAACGGCACACTGGGAGAAGTCGATTCATTGGAGTTGGAAAGCGTTCAAGTGAGAACCGATTCAGGTGAAGTCCTCAAAGTGAGTCCTGTCACTTGGGATGCCTACGAATATGAATACAACGAACTCGCGGGGCGGATCAAAGCGAAGTCGGTCGGGAAGTTCACGCAGTTGCCTCTGCGTTTGGCATGGGCAGTTTCCATACACAAGAGCCAGGGGCTCACTCTCGATGCAGTCGAGGTGGATCTCGGCGGAGGTGCTTTCGAGTTCGGTCAGGCCTACGTGGCCCTGAGTCGGTGCCGGCGACTTTCGGGGCTCTCTCTTACCCGGCCTATCAAAGAGAATGATGTTCGAACGGATCGAAGGGTGTCGTGGTTCTACCGAGCCCTTCGAGGATTGATCGACGAAGGAGATGCGGCAGAAGCTCATGCCGCATCCCCGGCCGTCGAATCGAGTGAAGGGATGCTGGTCAAATTCTCGGATGAAACGATGAGGAAACTAGCCGAGCGAGCTGACCGGGAGGGAGCAGACGTGGAGAAGTTGGTAGTCGATCTCGTCGAAGAGCAATTCCGTCCGAGGTGGTGAGGTGTATTTCAGGAGGTTTTCCTAACATCCAGCGATTCCGCTTGGTGGGTAAAAACATCTTTCATTTTTATTTTGGGGATTCGGTCAATAGAGAGAGTTTGTAGAGCAGCATTGCTTCTTCATCTTGGACCCAGTGTGTTCCTGTATTCCTAAAGGCATTACCGTCCAGGGCTTCAATCGAAACCATCTTCTTCTTCTTCTTCTTCTGATCCGGGGGGGGGGTATAGTGTCGACAACACGCAGAATGTATTCTGCAATCGTTCGAGCCGCCCATGGGTTGAATATCAGTTCCACTTCCGGTTCGCATTCAGGCTGTGTTCGCCGGATTCCGAGATACTGCGTTTCGTCAGGATAGGTCAATCGATAAATTCTATAGTAGGAATATTCGTCTCCAACGAGTGCAACTATGAATTCCCGCTGGGGCGAACCATCGTGATCCCTCTCAAGGTAGTTAGAGTGTGAGTCTGTCATTTTTTGTTTTGGTTTTTTTATTTTGGTGTTGCGTCGATTAAGTTCACAAAAGGTGTTTTGCTTTGTGGCCTGTCCAACTGGACCAGGCCGTGTTCTTCCAATTCGCGGAGGCCTCGTCGCCGAGCGGTGTCGGCGATTCCGAGTTCCCGGAATCGAGCTGGTTCAATCTTGAACGTGTCACTGCTGCTCAGACCGCGCTGGTAGAAC
>Ga0222662_1001082_pt1 | contig 15071 bp, 15 predicted proteins | sample AntAcemetagen600_FD_179821 | JGI IMG/M metagenome (GOLD analysis project Ga0222662, IMG submission 179821) | Saline water microbial communities from Ace Lake, Antarctica - #600 | ecosystem: Environmental > Aquatic > Non-marine Saline and Alkaline > Saline | place: Antarctica: Ace Lake...
CGCTTCGAAATCGGCTATCCATTGTTCGCAGCCTCCCACGAATTCGTGCACTACGCCATCGCCCTCCAGGGCGATCGTGCTCGTCACGACGTTGTCGAGAAAGGCCCTGTCGTGGCTGACGAGAAGCAGAGTCCCCGGATATTCGAGGAGACGCTCCTCCAGAAGCTCCACCGTCTCGATGTCGAGGTCGTTGGTCGGCTCGTCGAGGACGAGTAGGTTTGCCGGTTGGAGAAACAAACGGGCCAGCAGCAAGCGGGCTCGCTCCCCTCCCGATAATTTATGGATGGGCGCACGGGCTGTCTCGGCTGTGAAGAGGAAATCCTGCAGGTAGGATAATATGTGACGGTCGCGACCGTTGATCGAAACCGTCTCACCCCCAGGGAAGACATTTTCGGCAACCGATAGCTTGGGATCCAACTTCGCGCGGTGCTGATCGAAGTAAGCGACCTCAAGCTTTGTTCCGTGGTTCACCGTGCCGGCTACCGGAGGAAGCTCGCCCAAGAGAAGGCGCAGGAGGGTGGTCTTGCCCGACCCATTCAGGCCAACAATCCCGATTTTGTCCCCGCGCCAGATGGTGGTGGTGAAGTCCTCGATGAGCGGGTCACCGCCCCAGTTGTAAGAGATGTTTTCCGCTTCGATGACCTTGCGGCCCGACTTGTTGGCGTCGTTCATCTCGAGTTGCGCCGTCCCGCTGCGGTTGCGGCGTTGGGATCGTTCCTCCCGGAGCTTCTTGAGCGCGCGCACCCTCCCTTCGTTCCGTGTCCGGCGGGCTTTGATGCCTTTGCGAATCCAGACCTCTTCGTCGGAAAGTTTTTTGTCGAAGTTCGCGTTTCGCTTCGCTTCTCCCGCCAGCCATTCGGCCTTGCGGTCGAGGTAGGTGTCGTAGTCGCAATCCCAACGGGTGAGGTCGCCCCGGTCGAGATCGAGCATCACCCCGGCCATGCGGCGGACAAAGCTCCGGTCGTGCGACACGAATAGGAGAGCTATGTTCGTCTTGCGGAAAAATTCTTCGAGCCAGCGGATTCCCGGTATGTCGAGGTGGTTGGTCGGCTCATCGAGAAGGAGCAGGTCGGGCTCGGCGACCAGGGCACGGGCGAGGATAGCGCGGCGCTTGTTGCCGCCGGAGAGGGCTTCGTAGTCGCCATCTCCATCGAGGCCGACCTTGTCGAGGACGGTCTCCACCTTCCGGTCGAGGGACCATCCATCACTGTGGTCCAGCTCGTTTTGCAGCTCATCGAGTTGATCCGCCAAGGCCGGGTCCGAGGAATCCGCCGCATAGGCCCGGGCCACGCGGTGATATTCCGAAATGGTTTCACTGGCTTCTCCGAGCCCCCCCGCAACTACCTCGAAGACGGACTGGTCGGGCGCCGAGATCAACTCCTGGTCAAGCTTGCGCACACAAAGGCCCGGCTTGCCCTCCCGCTCCCCACGATCCGGCGCAATCGATCCTTCGAGGATGCGCAGCAACGTGGACTTGCCCTCACCATTGCGGCCGACCAGGCAGATCCGCTCCCGCTCGTTGATAACGAAGGTTGCGTCATCGAGTAGTTTGGGCCCCCCGAAAGAGACCGTAAGATTGCGATAGGTGAGTAAAGGCATGGAGATTTCAAGAGATGCACGGAACGGCGCAGGATAGCAATCGTGCGCATCAAGAAATCCGCGGGTGAAGGCGGATTTCTGTTGTTCGGTTTTCGGTTGTTCGGTTTTGGTTTTGGTGATGTCGCCTGCGGCTCCCGATCCCACCTTCTGACCTCTGACTACCGTCTACTGAGTCCCAGCTCCCCTCCTCGCGAGCGAGGAGGGGGGGATCCCGCGTCCGCGGGATGGGGTGGTGTCCCCGCGCAGCGTCCCACCCACTCGACCAGCACAGCGTGCGGACCACGCGGAGGTGGTCCCTCCCAAGACACGACGCCATGAAAACGACTTCGTCGCTCCGCTACTCTTGACAAAGTATTACTTATTTTAAAAAGTAATACAATGAAAGTGACGCAGAAAGGCCAAATCACCATTCCTCACAAATTTCGCAAGCGTTATGGTTTTACCCGCGATCGCGAGCTTGTGTTTGAAGCGACCGAGGAAGGTGTTCTCCTGCGTGCAGCTCCTGAAGAGGGATCGGTTCGCCTCCGCAAAGCTCTTGCCAGCATTCGAGGAGTAGCCGACAGGGATCTTTCGACCGATCAAGTCATGAAGATTACGCGTGGCTGATTTCCGATGGTCTTAGTCGATTCGAATGTCCTGATCGATCTCTTTACCGGAGATCCTGAATGGGCTGATTGGTCTACGGACCGTTTCATCGAGCAGGCTGCCAAAGACACCCTCTGCCTGAATCCGATCATCTATGCGGAAATTTCGATTGCCTTCACTACTGTGAAAAAACTCGAAACGGCCCTCGAACCCCTCCAGATCCTCCGCCGCGAGTTGCCCTTTGAGGCCGCTTTTATCGCAGGAAAGGCTTTTCTTGATTACAAACGGGCTGGCGGTGAAAAACGGTCCCCTCTTCCAGATTTTTACATTGGCGCCCATGCGGCCTGCAGCCAATTCCCTCTGCTGACCCGCGATGCCAAACGCTACCGAACCTATTTTCCCGGGATTCAATTGATTTCTCCCTGACCTCGTACCGGATCATCCATCGAAAGGCTCTGTATCCGCAGGTGTCCCGCGTTCTCATGCCGAAGACAAATAAGGCAAGAGTGTCGCTTCGCTTGCGAGCCTATACTTGTACACATCTTTTCAGTTCCATTTCCGAGTTGCCGGCCAATCAGCTGCTGCTTTCACCACCCGTTCTCCCGCTATGCGGTATCACTAGAGATCACTGAGTTCACAGAACCATACAAACACAAGAGAGCCAGCTCACTGTATTTCACAGAGAATCAGCTCTGTGCTCTCTGCGCCCTCTAGCGCAAGCGGGTGGTTTTAAAATTTAGAACCGACCTCCTTTGTATGATTATAATTCATATGGAAGGGGAACCGGCGTCAGCCGTCCTCCCAAAGCTCCCCTCTTCGCTTGCGAGGAGGGGAGGACCGCGCTCGCGCGGTGGGGTGGTGTCTTAGCGGCGCGTCCATCCCACCCCGACGCATTCGAAACGACTTCGTCGCTCCGCATCACGGAAAATGTAGAGGAAGCGCGAAGCGATTTCTTCCCCGCGAAGCGCTCTTCTATCCGACCAGCACAGCGTGCGGACCACTCGGAGGTGGTCCCTCCCAAGGCACGACGCTTTCGGCACGACTTCGTCGTGACGCTACTCTTTGATTCTCCGTAGTTCTTCAAAATCGATTCTATCTTTGGCGCGGGGAGAAGATTTTTTGTTTCTCAACAGGGAATCGATCCCAATAAACGGCACACAAAGATCTTCCTGTAGCTGCAGAAAGACTCGGTCAACTAGACATTCTTCAAAAGTTACCCCGTCGATTCCTGTCAACACTTGTATTTTCATCGGTTCTCTTCCGATTTCGACCACGATTTCCTCTTCCAGAAAATCGGCTTCCGTCAGTCCCAAATCGGCAAACCCAAAGTCGCTAAATACTTGGATGATTTTACGGGAGTTGGCTTCACTGATGCCAACAAACACGTCCATATCCCCAGTATACCTCGGGAACCCATGAAACCCTACTGCGTACCCGCCGACGATCAAATACTCAACGCCGTGCTTTTCGAGTAATCTTGTAAACTCTTGGAAATGCTTGTTGAGCATATTCGGGCTCTCTTAATCGGTTGATAACCTCGACGGCTTCCAAGCGTTCTGCAGGTGTGGCCTTTAGCCATGCAGACTCTTCAAGAGCTCCCTCTCGAAGCTTCCTCTTTTTCACTGAAACCATCTTTAGATTCTAGAAAATACCTACGCCTGATCAACTCTAATCTTGGTTGATCTGTCGCTGGGTGCAGCTCAACGGGTGCGAGGAGGGAGACAATCGACTCTGAATTGGTAAACCACCCCGCCTTCCGTCTTCATTGCATTACGCCGTGACAAGTGCGCTAGAGGGAGCAGAGAGCACAGAGCGGATTCTCTGTGATTTGCGGTCAGGTGGCTCTGTGGTCTCTGTGAGCTCTAGAGATCCCGCAACCGCGGGAGAACGAGTGGTGAAACCAGCAGATGATTAGTCGGTGCATACCCGCCGACGATCAAATACTCAACTCCGTGCTTTTCGCGCAGAGGCGCAGAGGCGCAGAGTTCTCAAGAAATGAGCAGAGACTTATTCGGGAAGACCGTTCACGCTGCGTGTGAGGCCCGTCTTCATCACTGTAAGCTCTGCGCCCCTGCGCCTCTGCGCGAGACTAATTCGCCTGCCTGATTTTCTGTCATTTTCAATACTCTACAGGAAGGCAAGGAAGCAGCCAGTGGGAGTCACCTCCCTAAAAACAGGAAAGCGTCCGAACCCGAAGATTCGAACGCCTTCCGTTGGGGGGGAAGTTTTTTCTAGCTCCGGCGGCGACGGATGAGTGCCAACCCGAGACCGAGGAGGCCTGCGATGAATGCGTAGGCTTGTGGTTCTGGGACTATTGTTAAGTTGGCTGTTCCAGCGGTGACAGACGAAGAAATGTCCACAGTTGATCCAGAAGATGGCAATGTTAACCCAGGATTAACAAAACCGTAGAAATCTCCATCACCAGTTCCGGCAGAAAACCACAATATCCCGTAATTCTGACCACTTGATACACTACCAGTTAGGCTCACAACGGCCTCACTCATGAATCCAGGTAAAAAGTCGGGAGGAGGTCCACCTTTTGTATCTTCAACAGCTCGTGAGAATATAAGACCACTGTTTGTATTTCCAGTAAGTCCTAGTTCTATAGAGCCATTGAAAACTGGCAGAGCAGTTATCGGAAGTAATAAACTACTTGTAAGTCCAGAGAATCCGATACCACCAGTATCAATGACTATGCCCCACGGCATATCATTGGCGGCCGCACCAGCACTGTTCTCAAATCCATCTGTTCTTGGTTGAATGGTTACTGACTGACCTTGAACCATTGCTGTGGCCACTAAAATGCCAATTGTAGAGTAAACTCTGAGTTTAATACTTTTCTTCATGTTAAAATTAGTTAGTTTTTAATTAATTATTCAGCAAGTGGTGTAACTGATGTTGGGTCTGGAACTACAACAGCTAATTCAGAATTATTATCACCACTCTTCCTGTAGATAATTCCTTCACCTGGATTTACAGGAAAATCATTCATGTTTGTAGATCCATTAAACCAACCAAATCCATCAAAATAGACTGCTGATTGTGTTGAGGATTTGTTAACTCCGGAGGCGCTGTTATCAAAGAAAAGCACTTCATCCCCGTCACCTTGTGCTCCTGGATCAATGAATTGCTGGAGCCCAATTGGAATAGGTAAAGTTGAGCTTATCCTGATATCTTGGGTTACGCTTGATTCAACCAAAGTCAAAATCAACTTATTGATGTCCATATTAACATTTCCAACGAATGATATAGTCATGGGTGACCCTGTAGGTGTTCTTAGTATAAAAGACTCATCTGGGTAGATTGGCATGTCGTTCCCTTCAGTTGAACCATTAAACCATCCATAGTCATCGAAATTTGTGAAAGTCTGACTGGAAGACAGATTTATACCTGATGATTCTCTGTCAAACAGTAATACTTCAGCACCATCAGGTGTCGAAGAATCTGGAAACAAGGTCGAAAGAGTCCAAAATGGAATTACCGCAACCGAATCACCGTTAACTAATCCACCGACTTGGCCTAACTGCAAATCCTCCGAGACATAGCTGAGAGTCAACTGACTTGCTGTGTTGGAGCTGATAACTGCAAATGAACCTGCTTTGTTACCACTCTTTACAAATATGTAATGGGACATCGAAAACTGATCTAAAGACCACCCTGGGGAACCACTAACTGTAATTACAGAGGAAGAATCGACTTGTAATACCGCACCTTGAAATACTTCAGCGCGATGAAGTGGAGTAGCTAAGGCTGCATCGCTACCAGCAGGGACCGTGAGTGTCACTACCCCGACCGGATCGGTCGCGTCCTGCGCGATTGCGGTGGAGGAGAAGAGGATCGCAGTGGTTGCGCAGAAGGTTTGGAAGATTTTTGAGGTCATAATTTTGGACGGTTTTGACAAAGATTTGGTTATTTCCGGCGGTTTGGCAAGGCGAAAGAGTGAATCTGTTGTTTTCATTAGATCTACCGGTAGCTACTTTTATTCCAATCTAAATGCCATTTTTTAAGGCCGAAATATCGTTTTTTACAATTTTCTTCCATAATCCCCTTCTACTTTTGTGCTTTTTGCGCCTTTTTGCGGCTACATTTGTCCCATCCTCCCCCCATTCTTACCTCTAAATCTTTACCCACATGTGGGCTCCGAATTATCAAACCACCGGCTTGCGTCTTCCTTGCATTACGCCGTGACAAGTGCGCTAGTAGCGCTGTAACCTATGATATTACAGATCCCAAATGTGGCTGAGTGCTTTAGCCTCAATGCGGTATCCGGAGGGATAGGTGCTACAGAATGCGGGCTAAAGCACCGCGCCACGAGATTTTGGAAGTTACAGCCTACTAGAGCAAGGGCACCGAGAGCGCAGAGCTGATTCTCTGGGATTTACGGTGTTTTGGCTCCGACTAGCCCAACGTGCGGACCACGCGGAGGTGGTCCCTCCCAAGACACGACGTTCGAAACGACTTCGTCTTTCCGGTACAATTGGGGATAGAATCGGGGCCACTCCGGCGCAGGGAAACCCCTCCACCGCGCGACGCGCGGTCCCCCTCCCCTTACGAGTAAGGGGAGGAGCTTTATTGGAAGTGAGCTGACTCTATAGTGCGGTTTCAGGGTTTTGCGTTTTTTGCGCCTTTTTGCGGCTACTCCTTCCCAAACTCCCCCTCCCATAACCGGGAACTGAACAACCGGAAACCAGGCAACTTCCCCCCCTCCCTTCATTTCCTCGTGGTTAAATTTTGCGTTTGGTCTGAATCTGTTTTTTAAATTTTTTCCCGATTGCCGCTATGTCCGCTAGAACCAGTTATTCCATCCAATGAACGAACGACGAAAGATCATTCTCCTCGGTGCCACGGGGAGTATTGGGGGGAATACTCTGCGGATCCTGCGGGCGCATCCGGAGCGGCTGCAGCTTGTCGGGGTGGCGGCGCATTCCAGTGCCGAGGATCTGGCGGCGATCGTGAAAGAATTCGACGTGCCCCATGCCGCCCTGACCCACCCCGATGCGGCGAACCGCGCGGTTCGCGAGGGGCTCTTTCCCAAATCCTGCGAGCTGCACTGCGGAGAGGAGGGGTTGACTTCCATCGCGACGGTCCCCGATGCGGATCTGGTGCTGGTCGCCGTGGTGGGAACCGCCGCGCTCCGCCCTACCCTCGCGGCCATTGAGGCGGGCCGGGATATTGCCCTCGCCAGTAAAGAAATTCTGGTCCTCGGGGGGGCCTTTGTCATGGAGGCCGCGCAGCGGGCCGGAGTGCGGTTGCTGCCGACGGACAGCGAGCACAACGCGATCTTTCAATGCCTGGAGGGTCATCCGGAGCGGTTTTTGGACGGCATCATCCTCACGGCATCGGGGGGGCGCTTCCGCGACCGCGATCCCGGCACGCTCCACGAGGTCACACCGGAGGAAGCGGTCAACCACCCGAACTGGTCGATGGGGCCGAAGATCACTGTGGACTCGGCGACCATGGCCAACAAAGGTCTGGAGCTCATCGAGGCCCGCTGGCTTTTCGACCTGCCCGCGGAGAAACTGGAGGTCGTCCTCCACCGACAAAGCATCGTCCACTCGTTTGTACGGTATGTGGATGGGTCCATTCTCGGACAATTGAGCCCGCCGACCATGACCTTCGCAATCCAGCACTGCCTCCTCCACCCCGAGCGGGCGCCGGGGGTCGATCAGACCCTGGATTTCCAAAAAGCCTTCACCCTGGACTTTGAACCCGTGCCCAACGGCCGCTACCCCTGCCTGGACCTAGCCTACGACGCCCTCCGCTCCGGCCCGGCCGCGATGGCGGTGTTCAATGCGGCGAATGAAGTCGCTGTGGCGGATTTCCTGGCGCGGAAAATTAAATTCACGGATATTCCGATTCGAATCGCGACCGCACTGGAGAAATACGGCGACCGGAAGGTTGGGAGCTTGGAGGATTTATTGGCCGTGGATCGGGAAGCGCGTTTGGTGTAGGTAGGGCGGCTAGAAAGGGGGGGCGCTTCGCGGGAGAAGAGGCTGACTCTGACGCTTTCGAAACGACTTCGTCTTTCCGCTACAGTTGGGGATGGAACCGGACCACTCCAACGTGGAAGAAACCCCTCCACCGCGCGACGCGCGGTCCCCCTCCCCTTGCAAGCAAGAGGAGGAGCTATATTGGCCATATCCCACGGAATACGCTAACCCTGAAGACACCACCCCATCCGCCTGCGCTGGGAAGCTACGGCGCGACGTGCTCGGCTGGCGCTGGTCCCCCCTCCTCGCAAGCGATGGAGGGGAGCCTTAGGAGGGGATGCGCCTGCGGCGCGGATTTGGTATATAGTAAATTCGCTTCGCTGGATATAAAATCTAAGATATAAAACCCAATAACCGGCCGAGCCGAAGGCGACATCACCAAAACGGAACAACCGGAAACTGAACAACCGATCTTGAGCTCCTCCCTTTGCTTGCAAGGAAGACCTTGTCCGCCGAAACCTTGTGCGAAGGCTGGAGAGACCAGCCCCAGCACAAAAATTAGCTCCTCTCCTTGCTTGCAAGGGGAGGGGGACCGGCGCCAGCCGGTGGAGGGGTTTCCCATCGGTAGAGTGGTCCCCTCTCCTATCCATAATCTTTCCCAACCCATCCATCTACCCTTGCTCCCAACCTGTCTTGTTTTCTTGCTACAAGCATGACGGACGAGGGAAACAGGGTTCGGAGAAACCGGAAAGGGCAGAGGCCTCGCCGAACTGAGCTCCGGAAGAATCTTACGCCAGCTGAAGCTCACCTTTGGACTTTTCTGCGGGGAAGACAGTTGGCGGGCAGGAAGTTTCGCCGGCAGCATGGTGTGGGGGCTACTATCCTCGATTTCTTTTGCCCGGAAGAACAACTGGCAGTCGAGCTGGATGGAGAAGTCCATGAGGGTCCACTGGCAGCCAGGCTCGATGATGAAAGAAGTAATTTTCTGGCTGCTCAAGGAATCCGGGTCATTCGTTTTGAGAATCGAGTCGTATTTGAAAATTCCGAATGGGTCTTGGAGAGGATAAAAGGAGAGTTTTTGAAAAAGGGATAGAATTTGGGAAACGCTTCGCTGCGCGGGGACATTATACGAAAGACAGCGCCGACGCTGAAGACACCACCCCATCCGCCTGCGCTGGGAAGCTACGGCGCGACGTGCTCGGCTGGCGCTGGTCCCCCCTCCTCGCAAGCGAGGAGGGGAGCCTTAGGATGAGATGCGCCTGCGGCGCGGATATGGAATATAGGAAATTCGCTTCGCTGGATATAGAGTCTAAGATATAAAAACAAAAGCCGCACCGACCCGAAGGCGGCATCACCAAAACGGAACAATCGGGAACTGAACACCCCATCTTGAGCTCCTCCCTTTGCTTGCAAGGAAGACCTTGTCCGCCGAAGCCTTGTGCGAAGGCTGGAGAGACCAGCCCCAGCACAAAAATAAGCTCCTCTCCTTGCTTGCAAGGGGAGGGGGACCGCGCGAAGCGTGGTGGAGGGGTTTCCCCCCTTTATCCAACGCTCCGGGAGGTAGGGATGGCGACCCCCGCTCTTAAAAAACTGCCTTTCGATTCGATTTTCCGCGGGGATGCCTTCACTCTTTCTGCATGATCCGTTTGATTGGTCGAGGTGTTCGGCGCTTCTCTTTCTTTTTTCTGCTTCCTATCGTCGTTGTGGCTCAGCCGCTTCGGGTGGGGATGGAGCTGGCTTATCCGCCGTTTGAGATGACGGATGCCGCCGGGACTCCGGTCGGAGTGAGTGTGGCGATCGCCGAGGCGTTGGGCGAATCCATGGGGCGGCCGGTTGAGATCCGCAATCTTCCCTTCCAGGGCCTGATTCCCGCTTTGCGGACGGGTAAGATCGATCTGATCCTCTCCTCCATGACGCGAACCGAGGAACGGGCGCGGGCGATTGATTTCTCCGACCCTTACCTCACGACGGGCCTCACCCTGCTGGTAGCTGCAGACAGTGGAATCGATTCCATCGAAGATCTGAAAGAGGGTTCTGTGGTCGCGGTGAAACAGGGCACGACCGGACACCTGTATGCGTCCCGCAACCTGACCTCGTCGAATATCCTCGTTCTCGAGAAGGAATCGGCAGCCGTTCTCGAGGTTGTGCAGGGGAAGGCCGATGCCTTTATCTATGACCAGATGTCGACCTACAAGCACTGGCAGCGCAACCGCGAGACCACGCGGGCTCTTCTCGATCCATTCCGCAAGGAGTATTGGGCGATCGGGATCCGCAAGGGTGATGATACACTACGGGAAGAGGTGAATGCGTTTCTGGCAACGTTCCGTGATTCCGGCGGGTTTGATGCCTTGGGCGATCAGTTTCTCCAGGAGCAGAAAGAAGCCTTTGCCGAGCTCGGCTATCCCTTTGTTTTCTAAGCGCGGCAGTCGCCTTCACACTTCATGGATGCCCCGCTTCTTTACACCACCGCAAGACGAGCGCCGTCCCGTATAGGAGTCGCCCTCGGGTGGATCGTAGCGCTGGCCGCCCTGGCGGGGTTTTTCAGTTTCGCGTTTTACCAGCTGGATTATGCGTGGAACTGGGACGGGGTCTGGGAATACCGCCAAAAGTTTTTCACCGGGTGGTGGACTACTGTCTGGATCTCAGCGGCTGCCCTGGTCTTGAGCACAGTCACGGGATTCCTCGTAGCGTTGGCCCGCTCGTCACCGGTCCACGTCTTGCGGAGCCTGTCCACGCTCTACATCGAGCTGATCCGCGGGACCCCGTTTCTCGTACAGATTCTCATCTTCTTCTACATCGTGGCCGATGGATACGGGATCTCCAACCGCTACCTCGTCGGCGTGATTGTCCTGTCCGTCTTTTCGGGGGCCTACATTGCTGAAATATTCCGCGCTGGCATGGAGGGGGTTTCCTCCTCGCAGAGAGAAAGTGCGCGGGCGGTCGGCTTCACCCCCTTTCAAACGCTCCGGTTCGTCATCCTGCCGCAGGCGATTCGGCAGACCTTGCCGCCCCTGAGCGGGCAGTTTGCCTCGCTCATCAAAGACAGTTCGCTCCTGTCCATCATCGCCGTGAATGAGCTCACCCTAAACGCCCAGGAGGTCAATTCGTTTACCTTCAGCACCTTTGAGAGCTTCCTGCCACTCGCGATCGGCTACCTGATCCTGACCCTTCCCATCTCCCTCTTCTCGCGCCGGATGGAGGAGCGGCTGAAGCACCCGTCATGAACCTGCGGATTGATAACCTATCCCTTGCCTTCGACGGCAAGCCGGTGCTGCGGGAGATCGCTGCCGAGGCCAAGGATGTGGGTGTGCTGGCGATTGTCGGACCCTCGGGCGGAGGGAAGTCAACGCTCCTGCGAATCTTGTCGGGGCTTCTCCCACCGGACAGTGGAGAGGTGTTCTGGGACGGATCGAAGATGTCCTTCCGCGAAAAAGATCTCCTCGCCTACCGGCGGAAAGTCGGGACCGTGTTTCAGGCTTTCAACCTCTTCCCCCACCTCTCCGCCGAGGAGAATATCGCCCTGCCGCTCCGGGAGGTGCACGGATGCACGCTGGCCGACGCCCGCGACAAGGCCATGGAACGGTTGGCGCGGTTTCAGCTGAAAGACCACGGACACAAGAAGCCGGGGGCCTTGTCGGGGGGTCAGCGGCAACGGGTGGCGATTGCGCGGGCGATGGCCTTCGAGCCGGCCCTGCTCTTTTTCGACGAACCCACCTCCGCCCTCGACCCGGAAATGACTTACGAAGTATTGGAGGCGATCCGCGAAGTGAGAGAAGAAGGCCGCGACCTGCTTCTAGTGACCCATGAAATCGGCTTCGCAAGAGAGATCGCGGATGAGCTCTGGTTCCTGGCCGATGGAAAAATTCTGGAGCAAGGCGCACCGAAAGACGTGATCGAGCATTCGGGAACGGAAGAGGCGAAGCGGTTTTTTGAGCGGGTGCTGCGGTGGTAGGTTTGGATGGTGTGGGGATGGGAGCGCTATGCTAAGACACCACCCCATCGTCACCGAATCACGCCGCGTGGTCACCACCGCACTGTACTTGAACGCGCCGCTAAGACACCACCCCATCCGCCTACGCTGGAAGCTGCGGCGCGACAGGCTCAACTGACGTTGGAAGCTGCGGCGCGACAGGCTCAACTGACGTTGGAAGCTGCGGCGCGACAGGCTCAACTGACGTTGGTCCCCCCCTCCTCGCAAGCGAGGTGGGGAGCTTTGTTTACTAACCGTCTGGTGACGGTCCCCCCCCACCTCGCAAGCCATATCCTTATACACAAGTCGGAACACTGAAAATTGATGACTAGAAATCTCCTTCCCTTGGCAAGGGAATGTGATCGGCTTGCCCGATCGGAAGGGTGCTCTGCTCTGCTCTGAGCCTTTTCTTAACCATTTGGCGCCGCGAAGAAACCCCTCCACCGGCTGACGCCGGTCCCCCTCCCCTTGCAAGCAAGGGGAGGCAAGCAAGGGGAGGAACTTTAAATGTGAATTCATGACGTGAATTTGGCGATACAAAGATGTGTATAAGGATATGCTCGCAAGCAGGAGGGGAGCTTGAGACTGCAATAAATGTAGTGAAAATACAGCTCCTCCCCTTCCTGTCCTGAGCCTGTCGATGGAACTTGCAAGGGGAGAGCCTGTCCGCCGATCATGGTCCGCCCTAGTGCCTGCGAATGCAGGATGAAGGAGGAAGTGGCCGCGAATGCGGGGCAAAGGCTGGGCGGACCGCGCTGCGCACTCATAAAAAAGTTCCTCCCCTTGCAAGCAAGGGGAGGGGGACCGCGCGAAGCGTGGTGGAGGGGTTTCCCTTCCCCTGCTTACTATTTTCCACTTCGACTTTATCTACCCTTGCCCCTACCCCGTCTTGTTTTCTTGATACAAACATGGCTGACGAGGGAGACAGGGTTCGGAGAAGCCGGAAGGCGCAGAAACCTCGTCGTAACGAGCTCCGAAAGAATCTTACACCGGCTGAAGCGCGGCTTTGGAGTTACCTTCAGGGACGACAGTTAGCGGGAAGGAAATTTCGTCGTCAGCACGGAGTTGGGACTTACATTCTCGATTTCTTTTGTCCGGAAGAACACTTGGCTATCGAGTTGGATGGAGAAGTTCATGAAGGCCTCATCGCAGCTCGGCTGGATGACGAGCGAAGCAACTTTCTCGCCGCTCAGGGTATTCGGGTGATCCGTTTTGAGAATCGGGTGATTTTCGAGAATGCCGAATGGGTGTTAGAGCAGATACAGGGAGAGTTTTCGGATGGGTGAAGTAGCACTTTGGCGCAGCGGTATTTCGGGGTCACTGCAGACTCTTAAGAAAGCGCCGCTAAGACACCCACCCCATCCGCACTGGAGCGCCCGCTAAGACACCACCCCATCCCGCGGACGCGGGATCCCCCCCTCCTCGCAAGCGAGGTGGGGAGCTTTGTTTACCCACCGTCTGGCGACTCCCCCCTCCTCGCAAGAGAGGTGGGGAGCTTGAATCGCATTAAATGTAGTGAAGATATAGCTCCTCCCCTTGCTTGCAAGGGGAGGGGGACCGCGCGTCGCGCGGTGGAGGGGTTTCCCATATCCTACCGCAGGGTTTCCCCTACCACCCCCTACCCGCAGAATGCGCAGTGGGGGGCTTCGCCAGTTTCAGTGGGGGTGATTTCAGGGCCGGCGTAGAGGCGCCAGGCGATCATCAGGGCCAGAATCAGGGCCATGCTTCGCTGAATCCTGCGCATCCAGATCGGGGAGATGCGGGTTTGGATTCTCGCGTACTGGGTATGGGTCAGCCAGATGAGAGGGAGAGTTCCCAGGGCGAAAGCAAAAAGGAACTCGGCACCGCTGACAAAGGAACCCGTCATGAGTGCAACCCCGAGGACCAGATAGAGCGGGCCGCAGGGCAGAAAGGGAGTGACCAAACCTAACAATCCGCCGGCTACCGTTCGGGGTAGTTTGCGAAATTTCATGTTGAGGCGAAAGAACCAACGGCTGACAAAACGCGGCTTGGGGATGCGGCCCTCAATACCGATGCCCACCGCGAGAAAAAACGCGACCAGGGCCCAGGGCAGTAGGTGAAGAGCGCTGCCGTCGAACCAGGCAAAGGGGGCTGCTCCGACCGCGCCGGCGATGGCACCGAGCAGGGTGTAGGCGAGAACCCTCGCGCCGTGATAGACCGAGGTCACCACGATGGGATTGGCCTTCTCCTCCCCTTGCGGTAGAAAGGCACAGGCGAGAGGGCCGCACATGCCCACGCAGTGCACGGAGGTCACTACCCCTGCGAGGAAGGCCGCGGTCGGGCCGGTAATGGATTGCGGGTCTAGCACGTTGGTGACGAGTTACGGTTCAAAAGCCGGAAGTCTCAATCTGCTCCGGTGGATTGTTGACCGCGAGGACAATAAAAAAAATCCAGGCTCCGACCGAGAGAAGAAATAGGAGGAGCAAAAAGATCCACGGATATTTTTTTAAAATCGATCCCATGTTATTGTCCGAAGGTAGGTTCGTAGTTTTCGTCGAGCAACCGAACGTCGGGGCCGAGGAATTTCACCTCCCGGCCAACGCTGAAGTCACCCGGTTCCCCGTGAATTTCCAGGACGAGCGAGAATGGCCCCTCGTAGTCTTCGCGCGGGAGCGTCAGCACGAAGGGGCGAACCACCTCCTCCATCGGTTCCAGAGTGATACCTCCCTCAAAGCCGGCTGTGGTCAGGGTCTTCTCGTCGGAGATCGCCTGCACGGTATAGACCACGGGCTGATTGCGCTTGTTGATCAGGCGGAGATTGAACTGGTTGCGGATGGTATCCTCGGTTAGAAAATAGGGAGTTCCGGTCATTCGCGCGACACCCAGGTTCCCCGGTTTGATCTTGGTGACCGAGACGGCAAAAGCCGCGATCCCGAAACTCATCAGGGCGAAATAAAGAAAGAGCCGGGGGCGGATGAACTTCTTTCCCTTGCCGGCCAAGCCATTGAGCGAATCATAGCGAACGA
>Ga0222662_1001086_pt1 | contig 15001 bp, 14 predicted proteins | sample AntAcemetagen600_FD_179821 | JGI IMG/M metagenome (GOLD analysis project Ga0222662, IMG submission 179821) | Saline water microbial communities from Ace Lake, Antarctica - #600 | ecosystem: Environmental > Aquatic > Non-marine Saline and Alkaline > Saline | place: Antarctica: Ace Lake...
CAGAGATCCAGATTGCCAATCCTTTGACCACCGAAAATATTTCCCACCAACGAAGAGCGACCGAATCAATTTCCATGCCTGAGTGTTTGCTCCACAGCGCCAGCGCCTGGTCCCGGTCAATCATGCTGCCGGGGCGCGTATCATTGAACGCCCAAAGCGGGTCAGCCGCCCAAGCAATGTCTTCCAATGGATCGCCCAGATGACACATTTCCCAATCGAGAATGGCACGGATCTCCCCTGCGTCATTGTAGAGAAAATTGCCTGTACGATAGTCGCCGTGCACGACGGATATTTTCTTCGGCGGCGGCGGTGGATTGCGCCGCAACCACCGGACAGCCCCTTTGACGATCGGTTGGGGGCACAAAGAGTCCCCATCGATTTCGCCTTCCCAATAATCAAGCGCTGTCTTCCAACAGGTTTCACCTGCCGGATACTGATCTTCTGCCGAATACCCAATGGCAGCTGGGTCGTGAGCAGCAAGGTCGCCCAGGTGTCGCCAAAATTGTTCGCCAATCTTCTCAGCTAAAGGACCATAAGGGTCTTGCGCGAAGGGAGACGCCGCTAGGCACCCTTCGATCTGCTCCATAATAAAAAATGGCCTATCGAGCCATTTTGTCTCGGTTTCCAGATACACCGGTTCAGGCACCGGTAGCCCTGTCGGGTGAAGTGCGCGATAAGCGTTAAACTCAACATCACGCTCGGTCTCGATCAGGCTTGCTTCTGGATCCCGGCGCAAAATAAGAGCGCGTTCTTTAGCAACCCCACGCTCTGTCCATGTCGCACGAAAGCGATACGTCTGACGGCTGGCACCCCCATGAATTCGCGAAATATCATGAACGACAACATCACTGGCGTCGGGATTTCGGTATGCCAGGTAAGCGGCGGTTTTTTCAGCAATCTCTTCCATCATTCAACCTCACGGAGCCACATCTAGGAGTTCTTTAAAGCCGGATGGCTCATGTGCGCCAATGATCAATTGCTCCAACAGTCCAGAACCCAATTTTACATCACCATTTGGCAAGGTCATCTTCGCTTCAACAAATGCCTGAATGTGAAGGAATGGCGGATTGCAGTGAGTGATCTCATCGGTCCGGAAACTTTCATACCCAACCGCAAGCTCACCCTTATAAGCGCCGTGGCCCCACTCCGGGTTCATATAACCCAATCCCATCATGTAGAAATTCCACTTTGGCGTCAGCTCGATAAGGGTTTTTTCTCGTTTGAAATTCTCAAGTTCAATTTTTGCCGTCGCAGCAACACGACTACCGGATTTGTAAGTCAATTCTGACCAACAGTTTCTAAAATGCTCAGGCTCTGCGTCGTCACCCACCCCACAGACAACACCAGCAGTGTTCCACGGCTCCCCATCGGCATAAGTGTTTAGGTGATAAAGACTTATACAATCATCAAAGTTGAGCGGCGCCCATAACCAATAATACTGCGGCTCAATCGCGGGCGCATGTGGCTGAGGGTCTTGAGCGCCAACTGGCCGTACGCCCCACGAGCGATCTCTTGTCCCAACAAAGGCATCCCGGGTAACTTCGATCCGTTCGCCCTTGACCTCAATCCAGCCTTCCCATGTCACATTCTGCGTCAGACGGGTGATGTCCATCATTGCTCTGGGCCCATTGCGTGTAATGAAGCGTGGCTCCTCAATGGCTGGCGCACGCGAGTGAAACGTCAGATCGGCTGTAATGCCATATTCATTTTCACTGACCAGCACACGAACGGACTTCAGCGGCTCAATAACTTCAACTTTGATCGGCCCCGCATGCGTGTCCAAACGCTCACTGTGAAAAATACGCGATGCGTGCAAATTGTGCTGCACGCCCTCATGCATCACACAGAAAGACGCATCCATCACATTCAAGTGCGGGTAGACCCCCAGCGCAGCGGCGAAAAACTCCGATCCATCGCGCGTGTATCCATTGAAAAAATAGCGATCATAGAAGTTGCGATCAGTGCCCGAGTAAGCAATGGGCTCGGGCGTTTGATGGATTGGATATTCGTCGGCTTTAGTGAGCATGAAAGTCCTCCGAGTGCCGGTTTGTCCGGTCTACTGCAATAATTTAGAATAAACATGACAAAGGCAGCGCCACTGTCAAATCATCGCCTCGCCCCTACGTCCCTTCAGACACACTTGCGCCCACCGCTGCCAAACGTTGTTCCATGCCAGATGGTATTGCGTAAGGTCGCCGTTCAATATCTATCACCGCGAGCATCGGGATGGAGGCATTGAAACCACGCCCTTCCCGCACGGGGCATAAAGATGAAGATAAATCTGTCGAGCGCCCCACAAAGTCTCACTCCCCAGTTTTTTTCCACGGCTTATGCCCCAGTTGTGACAAACTATAAGGAGCAAACCGGAAAGTCGGAAACAACCAAGAGGCGTAAAATGAAAATCTGGCTTCTTCTAGCAGCGGCAAACGGATTTCTTTCCGTCGGCTTAGGTGCCTTCGGCGCTCACGGACTAAAAAACAAAGTCGGTGAAGTTGAGCTCGCAGCCTTCGAAACAGGCGCACAATACCACATGTATCATGCACTTGCTCTACTGGCCGTCGCTTGGCTCGCCACCCAGACCGACAGCATGAGTGTCACGATAGCTGGTAGCGCCTTTATGACTGGGATCCTTCTTTTTTCTGGCTCTCTTTATTTTCTAGGTGCCACAGGTAGTCGCTCTCTGGTTCTTCTCACGCCCCTCGGCGGTACAGCATTTCTCATCGGCTGGCTCTGTCTGGCAGTCGCCGCTTGGTGCATAGACTAGAACGTTCCCTATTTTTTGAGGCAAACTGTCAGCATAGTATTTTTTAATAGACCACAGTCTATTTATAGGATTAGGTGTTCCAGGGTTCGATTTGCCGCTTTTGGGGAGAATGCGCGTGAGAAAACAAGAGCATTTTTTGATCATTGGTGCGGGTATTGCAGGCCTAAATGCCGCTTTAGCCCTCAACGCAAAAGGACGCACACTCACGCTCATCGAAAAAGACGCACCTCCCCCCAACACAACGGCAGATGAAGCATTCGACTTATGGGAACGAAAAGGCGTCGGCCATTTGCGCCACAGCCACGCATTTTTGGCCCGCCTCTATTTGCTCTTGCGCGAGAGTTACCCCGACCTGCTGCAACAGCTTCTTGATGCAGGATGTCGCGAGTTGCGCTTTGAAGACGGCGTTCCGGAATCTCTTCGCGACACTTACCAGTCAATCCCCAGAGACGAAGACCTAACAATTTTGACGAGCAGGCGAACGACGCTTGAATTTGTCATGCGCCGCTACGTGGCCAATCTCGAAGGCGTACATTTCCTGACCGATGCACGTGTCAAAGATCTCATGCATGACAAGAAGTCTGACGGCACTCTGGTGGTGAAAGGCGTGCGACTGGAAAAAGCAGGCGAGAGCGAAACCATAGCCGCCGACATCGTGATCGACGCGGCGGGGAAAAATGGTCTCGGCATGGATTGGTTAAAAAAGGCAGGCATTGACGTCCGAACTGAGATCGAAAACGCTGGCATTCTATACTTCACCCGCCATTACCGCTTGAAGCCCGGACAAGAAGAACCCCCACGCGGAAAGTTTCCCGGTGCTGCTGACCTTGGATACATTAAGTACGGCTTGTTTCCCGGCGACAATGGCTGCTTTTCCATCACGCTTGCGGTTCCCGAAATTGAGATGGAAATACGTCGAACGATCATTCGACCAGAGAATTTTGACAAAATCTGCGCAAACATTCCTGGCATTGCTCAATGGATCGATCCAAACAGGAGTGACGCTAAATCACGTGTCTTTGGCATGGGTGAATTGATCAGCCAATGGCGCCATATGGTCGAAGACGATAAACCGATTGTCGAAAACTATTTCCCCATGGGTGACAACCTCATTCGCTCTAACCCACTCTATGGGCGCGGCTGTTCTTTTGCTGCCATTCAAGCCCAGGGATTGGCAGAAGCCCTGTCCTTGCATTCAGACAAAACCAAACAGGCACTGCATTACTACAGCGTCGCAACACGCGAGATCCGCCCTTTCTACGATGCAATGAGACAACAGGATCAGGCGTCCATCCGTCGCGCAGCCCATGAACTTGATCCAAACTACACGCCCGGCCTCAAGGCCCGCATCATGAAGAGCTTCGTTACCGATGCCGTCGAGATAGCCATTCGATCAGACCTCGCGATTTTCAGACAGGTAATGGCGAGCTTCCACATGATTGATCATCCCACGGCCTGGTTGAAAAAACCACGCAACCTATTCAAATTGCTCCGGACCTGGATCAAAGGCAAAAAGAAAAACAAAAAATACTACCTGCCAAAACTTGGGCCCAACAGGACTGAAATGTTTTCATTGCTAGAGCTCTCGCCTGATGCAGACTGGGAACATTACAATCGCGCTGCCTGAAAAATCACGAAGAACAAAAACAGGAATACCGAATGGTCGACTTTGCAAACCCACGTTTCGTCAAAACCAATGGCCTTGATATGGCGGTTTACGAACAAGGCTCCGGCCTTCCCGTCATCATGTGTCATGGCTTTCCTGAACTTGGATATTCTTGGCGCCACCAAATCCCAGCAATCGCTGACGCTGGCTTTCACGCCATTGCACCCGACCAGCGTGGCTATGGCCGCACAGGCGGGCCAAAAGGCAAAGATAAAATCGCGCAATACGACATGGAATATCTGCTGGACGATCTCATCGGCATGATGGACGAAATGGGTTTGGAAAAAGCGATCTTCTGTGGCCATGACTGGGGCGGATTTGTCGTCTGGCAAATGGCGCTGCACCATCCAGAGCGAGTGGCCGGTGTCATTGGAGTCAACACGCCCTACACGGCGCGCTCCCCGATGGACCCGATTGAGTTGATGAAAATGGCCTTCGGTGAAGACATGTACATCGTCTTTTTCCAGAAGTTTGGTGTAGCAGAAGCCTTGTTTGAAGCAGACGTCGAAAAAACCATGCGCTTTTGGTACCGCCGCTGGACCATGTCCCTGGCCGATTATGATGCGCAACCAGACGAGAACAAAAAATTAGCGCTTGGAGAGGCTTTCAAATCACCAGAAAGCGAATGGGCCGGCGAACCATTGCTCAACAAAGAAGAGTTCGACTTCTATGTAAATGCGTTCAAACAGTCTGGATACGAAGGCGGCATCAACTGGTATCGCAACTTCACCCGCAATTGGGAGAAATCAGAAGGCATTGACGAAAATATCAATGTTCCCTGCCTGATGATCTCAGCGGCCAATGACGTGGTGCTTCGCCCGGAAATGACCGAAGGTATGGAAAATTTCATTCCAGACCTGGAGAAGCACATCATTCCAGATTGCGGCCACTGGACACAATCTGAACGCCCGGAAGAACTAAACGCGCTCATTACTGACTGGCTGAAAAGAAGGTTCGCCTAAAGCCCTTCGCTCTCGCCAAATGCGCGATACCAGCATAGGCTGACCCTCAAAACATTTTTGGGGGTCGCCAATGTCACCAGATCAAGTCTTTCTCTTCGCAACCTATGGCATCATGCCATTCTGGATTTTGCTCGCCGTTGCGCCCAACTGGCAGTGGACGCAGATGCTCGTACACAGCGCTCTGATCCCCATTGTTATCGGCCTTGGCTACACATTCTATGTGGCCACCGGCGCCTTCAATGTCGAGGGGGGTGGCTTTGGAACACTCCAGGCCTTGATGATCGCCTTTACCGTTCCTGAAGCCGTGATTGCCGGATGGCTGCATTACCTCGTCTTCGATCTTTTTGTCGGCGCCTGGGAAGTCCGCGATGCAAAACAACGAGGCATCAACCACTGGTTCCTCCTCCCCTGCCTCTTTTTCACATTGATGTTAGGACCGGTGGGGCTTCTGCTCTATCTCGCTTTGCGCGTTGCAACTGGTAAAGGTGGTTGGTCATTGGACCCAGAAAGCAAGACCCAATGAGAGAAATTGAAACGCTCTTATTTGCCAATGAAACTTTCTACCGCGCAATTTCTGATCGTGACATCGAAACACTAGATGCGCTGTGGTCGATGGCAGCACCCGCATCCTGCCTGCATCCGGGTTGGCCGCCCCTGAGAGACCGCGATGAGGTTATGGACAGCTGGCGGCGTATTATCACCGGCCCACAACCGCCGATCATCGAAAGTGTCGCGGCCTCCGCTCACCTTGTCGGCAGCATCGGCGTGGTCACCTGTCACGAGCAGATCGGTTCTGAATGGCTGATCGCCACAAACCTCTTCATTCGAGAAGGTGCCGATTGGGCTATTTTTCATCATCAATCAGGCCCGGCTGGAGCCCCCCCTGAGTTGGATGATGACGAAGGCCCCACCCCCATAAACTGAGAGTTTTCCTACAGTTACCGTCGCAATCGACCTGCGACAGTGTCTAACTGACATTTCTGTTACCCAGCGCTTGTTGCATTGCCTCTCCTTGGGTATGATCCCGGCCACCGAGCAACTGTCAGGCTGCATGGAGTAATTCTTGCGGCCAGATGAGACGTTCACCAGTCAATTTATGAACGGCCATAACAACCAAACACACGACAATTTGGAGAATTCCTTCAGATTGCACTGTTTTTGGCGTAATGATCCGATCAAAGACAAGAAAAGATGAGAGGAGAGGTGGATGTCGCAGGCACTGGAAAACCAGGCCCTCGCTTCGGCTGCACAATCCGTTGATGAAGGCGATCACACCGATGCCACTGTTGCACTGCTAAAGAGCGACCGTCCGCTTCGAATTCTCCTGCCAAGCTACCGATCCAATCCAACCACCGGCGGCCAGGGCGTTTACATGCGCCACATCTCAAAGGCACTGGTGGAGCTCGGGCATCATGTGGATGTGATTTCCGGTCCGCCCTACCCCGATCTTGATCCGCGCGTTGGCCTGATCAAACTGCCATCGCTTGATCTCTATGCAACGCCTCACCCCATTCGCGCGTTTCGCCCCTGGATGTTGAAATCCAAAATCGACCTCTTTGAATGGTGGAGCCACAATTGGGGCGGCTTTCCAGAGCCTTATACATTTGGCGAGCGCTTGGCCGAATATATGGTCGACAAGATAGATCAATATGATGTGATGCATGACAATCAGACTTTGTGCTGGGGCATGTTGAAAGTACGCGACATGGGACTGCCTGTCGCCGGCACCATCCATCACCCCATCACAATGGACAAGCGCATCGATATTGCGGCCATGCCAAACCCATGGATGAAATTCCTCAAATGGCGCTGGTATACTTTCTTGAACATGCAAATGAAGGTCGCACACGAGCTAGACCCGATCATCGTTGTGTCTGAAAGCACACGGCAAGACGTGAACAAAGACTTCGGTCTGCCGCTCGACACCATGCAGGTCGTGCATCACGGCATCAATCACATCCAGTTCCATCCGATGCCGGAAGTTAAACGCGTCGACAATCGCCTGATTGTTTGTGCCAGCGCAGATGTACCTCTCAAAGGTCTGATCTTCCTTATTCGCGCTTACGACAGGTTGCTGAAAAACTTCCCGGATCTGGAACTGCATGTCATTGGCAAGTTGCGCGACGGGCCGACGAAAAAGGAACTAAAGCGCCGCAAACTTATGGACAAAGTAACGTTCATCTCCGGCATGACAGACGACGACATCACCCATGCATATGCGGAAGCCACAATGGTGATCTCCCCTTCTGTTTATGAAGGGTTTGGCTTCCCTGCGGGCGAGGCCATGTCGTGCGGCGCCCCCGTCATTGCCACAACCGGCGGGTCACTCCCTGAAGTCGTTGGTGACGCAGGCATCGTGGTGCCTCATTCAAATCCAGATGCTTTGGCTGATGCCATTGCAGATCTATTGAACAACCCCGAAAAACGCGACGAACTTGGCCGAAAGGCCCGTCAGCGCGTGCTCAATCACTTTAAGTGGGAACGCACAGCACGACAGGTCGTCGATATTTACCGCCAGGCAATGCAAGATGAAAACAATAAACTTAGACAAACTGGGTCTTAAAGACGGCGAATATGTGCTTGATCTTGGCTGTGGCGAAGGTCGGCATGTGCACGCTGCTTATCACCACAAGGTTTGCAACGTTGTGGGGCTTGATCTGGCGTTTGACGATGTCAAAAAAGCACGCGACGGATTTATCCACTGCCCTGATCTGGAGCCAGAGAGCAAGCGCCGCTGCACACTGGCCGTCGGCAATGCACTGACGCTGCCTTTTGCCGATAACGCATTCGACAAAGTGGTTTGCTCTGAGGTCATGGAGCACATCCCCAATTACCGCCAAGCCCTTGTCGAAGTGAGCCGCGTTCTAAAACCAGGTGGCACCTTTGCCGTCTCTGTCCCGCGCTATTGGCCGGAATGGGTTTGTTGGGCCCTGTCTGACGACTACCACAATGAACCCGGTGGTCACGTTCGCATTTTCCGCACAAGTCAGCTGAAAAAGGATGTTGAGGCTACGGGCACAAAATTCGTGCATCGTCATTGGGCACATGGACTGCACTCACCTTACTGGTGGTTGCGTTGTGCGGTTGGCGTAAAAAAAACAGATTCAAAAATTGTCAATTTCTATCACCGCCTTCTGGTCTGGGAGATCGTGGACAATCCTTTACTGACCCGCATTCTTGAAGCAATTGCCAGGCCATTGATGGGCAAAAGTGTAGTCATGTATTTCAACAAAAAAGCAGCGAGCAACTCATGACTTTGTTCACCAAAGGCGACCGACTGCCAGAGGGTTTCTTCGACGGCTCCATCGCGCGCATTCGCGATTTGCAGCGCGACAATGGTGCCATTCCCTGGTTTGATGGTGGCGTTATAGATCCTTGGAACCACACGGAAGCGGCCATGGGCCTTGCTGTGTTGGGAGAAATGGACGCGGCTGAGCGCGCTTTTGGCTATCTTGTGGACACGCAACTGGCCGATGGATCCTGGTGGGGCGAGCTGGGATCAGCCGTACCAATGGATGAAGATGAACAGCGCTACACCGGCGGCGAAGAAGGCGCTGGCAAGCCCGTGCGCGATACGAATTTTGCGGCTTACATCGCAACGGGCGCCTGGCACCATTATCTGTTGACCGGCGACAAAACACATCTCACCGATCTCTGGCCACATGTCAAAAAGGCGATTGAGTTTGTCCTGGCACACCAAAGCGAGCATGGGGACATTCGTTGGGCTGCGAACGACCCCCACACCCCCGAAGATGATGCGCTGATTACCGGCTGCTCGTCGATCTACAAAAGCATCGAATGTGCAATCCACATTGCGAAGGTAATGAACGAGCCGACCCGCGAATGGACATTGGCACGCCAGCGCTTGGGCGAAGCACTTCGCGAAAAACCACATCGCTTTGATCGCACCTGGGAACCAAAGACACGCTATTCCATGGACTGGTATTACCCCGTGCTTGCGGGTGTCTTAACCGGTGAAGCTGCCGTCAAAAGGCTTGCCTCCAAATGGGATACCTTTGTTGCGGAAGGCAAAGGCTGCCGCTGCGTCATTGATCAACCTTGGGTCACCGTTGCTGAGTCATCCGAACTGGTAATGGCGCTGCTGGTTTCAGGACAGCGCCAAAAAGCAGAACTGCTCCTCTCCTGGCAACATCAATGGAAAGCGGACTGTGGCGCTTACTGGATGGGATATCAGTTTGAGGATGATGTTGCCTGGCCACAAGAACGCCCCGCATGGACAGCCGCTGCCGTTATCCTGGCAACAGACGCCGTCATTGGCATGACGCCAGCCTCTCACCTGTTTGCTGAACGCACATTAGCCGAGGCGGCGGAGTAACCTCAAAGACTTCACTGCGGCAAACTCTTCGAACAGCTGAGATGCCAGAGCCATTTGATAAATTTCAAATGGCGCTCTGCCCCCATCCTCAGGGTTTGGAAACACATCGTGAATGGCCAGAATACCGCCCGGCACGATCTTAGGTGCCCACAAACGATAATCGCCGAGTGCATGCTCCAATGCATGACCACCATCAATGAATACCATGGCAAGTGGTGTGCCCCATTGATTTGCTGCCACCTTTGAGGGGGCAACGATTGGCACAACCGTGTCCTCTAGTTCGGCCAGTCGCAAAGTTCGGCGGAACAAGGGAAACGTGTTGAGCATGCCGGTTTCTGCGTCCGCTAGACTTTCGTCATGATGTTCCCAGCCTGCTTGGTTCTCTTCTGATCCCAGGTGATGATCGAGAGCATAAAGTACGCCCTTGGCTTCCTGACAGCCAAGACCAAAATAAACCGTCGACTTGCCGCAATAAGAACCAATCTCCAAACATGGACCAAGCGAACCGACCTCACGCGCCGCACGGTAAAGCGCTTCACCTTCTTCTGGCGCTAGGAAGCCCTTAACGGTTTCAATATCAATTGGCAGCTGAAGGTTGGTCATAAGATACATCCTGAATTTCGATGCCCTCTTATACAGATGATTGCTCCTCACGTGTACGTATTAACGCCGCCACAAATGTTTCAGCGCGGCGGCGGGTCTCATCAAGGTCGCCATTGGCATCAAAAACCGCTGACCCAACACCGCACCCATCCGCACCTGCGCGCCACCATGCATCAATAGTCGTCGCACCAACGCCCCCTGTCGGTATCAAAAGAGCCTCATTCCTCTCCATCACCGCACGCCAGGCCGCCAAGCCTTTTGGACCCAAGACTTCTGCAGGAAAAATTTTCAACCCAGCCGCCCCAGCCTCCAATGCCGCGAAGGCCTCGGTCGGTGTAAACACGCCGGGTATGGGGATAAGATCAAGTTCCAACGCTCGGCCAACCAGCGACGCGTTGAAATGTGGCATGACAGCCAATTTCCCACCCAGGCGGGCGATGCGCCCCAGATCCTCAACAGTACGAACAGTCCCCCCGCCAATGAGTGCGTCATGCCCGACACAATCCACAATGGACGCAATGCTTTCATCTGCACCAGCGACATTAAGCGGGACCTCAAGGATGCGAATACCTGCATCGAAAAGTATGCGCGCCGTATCCTGCGCATCCGCCGGCTTCAGTCCACGCAGAATGGCGACAATTGGCATTTGCCTGAGCCACGCACCCAATTCATCACGTTTGTTCACAAGAAATAGCCCCTTTTTGCACCATTTTTATATGCCTTCAACATCGGAAAAATAAAAATCTAATCCTTTTTGGCTGTTCTTTGGGCTATCTGGCGACCTGCTCTTCAAAATTGGGAAACATCAACGTTTCAGCAAGGATCAACACCAATACTACAAACAAACTAAGTCTTTCATTCTGGGGTGGTACCGATGAGTTTAGATAAAAAAGGCTGCGCTTCTGACGAAGAAGAATATCAGAGTATTTTGGAAGCGGTGATGGAGACTTCTCGTGGACGGTGGTTCATCGAGGAATTTAAGAACAGAAATCGCACGGCAGACACAAATGAACTCTTGGCAGCAATCAATACGCTAAAGACGGCGGAAAATGACGAAACCTCCCCAACTGTCAATGTGTTGCGCAGAGAGTTGCAGGAGATGAGCGCCACCATCTCCCAGACGCGCTCAGCCGTGGCCTCCATCAAGCCGGAAGAAGCCGGTGACAATCGCATTATGGCGGCAACGGAAGAATTGGACGCCATCGTTTCTGCAACCGAACGCGCCACATCAGAGATACTGACCGGTGCAGAGCGTATTCAGGAAGTCACGGAAAAACTCAGAGAAGAAAAAGCAGACGAAGATCTTTGCGATGAGATTGAATCCCATGCCACCGCGATTTTTATGGCTTGTTCGTTTCAAGACATTACCGGTCAACGCACAACGCGGGTCGTACAAGTGCTCAAATATCTCGAGCGCCGGGTCAATTTTATGATTGATCTATGGGCAAAGGACGAAACGATTGACAGTCCGGTGCGCCCGCTGGAATTAACTGAAAGCCACGATCCAAGGCCTGATGCACATCTTCTAAATGGCCCCCAGAGTGAAGGCAATGGCACGTCGCAAGACGCAATTGATGCCATGATGAATGAGTTGGGCGAAAGCAAAGCACCGCCGACAGCCGCTTCCCGTGTTGACTTGGATGACATGGAATTTGCAAGCGCCCCCAAAACTGCCGACTGCGAACAAGATGATATAGACGCCTTGTTCGACTAGACACCGCCAACACAGCGACCGATCAAACTCACACGACGGTCAAATTAGTCGAATGAACACGCCAAGTGCCTATTCGCTGATCTGAGTTTTCCTGCATATCATCCGGCCCTGTCCAGGAAAGATGCGTCAGAGAGAATGGGGAAATCTCGATCTGCGGCGCCATTTCGCCAGGCAAATCCAACGCCAATACTAGGGCCGCACGGATAATTGCTATATGGCTGACCGCAACAAGCGGACGCCCGGGATAATGGCGGACCAAACGTTCCACCAGACCAGCTGTTCGATCGATGACCTTGTCGAAACTCTCCCCGGCTTCTGGCTCAACCAACGATGGCTTTTCCCAATCAATTTGCGGATTGGCTTTGTGGACCTCCGTCCGACGACGCCCAGCCCAAGACCCCAGATCTTGATCTGTTAGTTCGCCCACGCTAACAGCATTTGCTGTGGGATTGAGCGTGGCAACCGTTGCTCTCGCGCGTTCAAGAGGCGACGTTAACCAGACAGCACCTTGCGGAAGACGCGCAGCCATTCGGCGTGCGGTTGCCCCGTCTGGCGGAACAATGGGCAAATCCAGTTGCCCGGCGTATCTGCCGGGGTCTTGAAGAGGCGCCCCCTGTCGCACCCAATACCAATCTGACCGCATATTTTTATCCGACTCAGTGAAACTGCCAAGAGTATGCCTCAAATTTCGAAAGACGCTTCACCGCATGTCTCTGTGCCCAATCCCATCGTGGAAATTCAGCTGGTCGCCTGCTATGACAGGAAAAACAAACCCACTTTTGAGGAATGATCCATGTCAGATCCAGTTCTTATTGTCGAAAAATCAGATGGCATCGCCACTGTCACCCTAAACCGCCCGACCGCCATGAACGCGTTGAGTATGGATTTACGTGCCGCCATAGCCGACACCTTCCAAGCGTTAGAAACGGACCCAGAGATCAAAGTGGCAATTCTGACAGGCGCGGGAAAAGCATTTTGCGCAGGGCTCGATTTGAAAGAACTTGGTGAGCAAGGGTTAAGCGGACCCGACAACGCTGTGACACACAAGGATCCCGTCACTTCCATCGCGCAATTCTCTGGCCCCATTATTTGTGCGATCAACGGTGTTGCCATTACCGGCGGCTTCGAACTCGCCCTTGCAGGCGATGTGCTCATTGCGTCCTCCAACGCCCGCTTTGCCGACACCCACGCGCGCGTCGGCATTTTACCTGGTTGGGGTCTTTCACAAAAGCTGTCCCGCACGATCGGCATCTTCCGCGCCAAAGAACTATCATTGACCGGCAATTTTTTGAGCGCTGAACAAGCAGCTGAATGGGGTCTGGTCAATCGTGTGGTCGAACCCAATGACCTGCTGGACGTCGCCCGCTCGCTTGCCAACGATATGCTGACGGTCGTTCCAGAGTGTCTGCCAGCTTACAAAGCACTCATTGACGAAGGATATGCCCAGACCTTTGGTGACGGTATCAAAACCGAACGACGTGTCTCAGGCGCAGCCAATTCTGCTGTATCTGCCGGCGAGTTGGAAAACCGCCGAGCAGGCATTCAACAACGTGGAAAAAGCCAAACCAGCTAACAACCACTCAAGAAAACGTTGGGGAATTGAGCGTTAAGACAAGACTGCTCGCCCTCTTGTACTTCTGACGGTAAACTCCTTCCAAAGACATATTCTTTGGGAGGAGAACCCCATGCACGACATGGTGATACGCGGCGGCACGGTCTACGACGGAACCGGCAATGCCCCCTTTAAGGCTGATATTGCAATCGACGGTCAGACCATCACCCAGGTAGGTGACGTTGCAGACAGCGGACGAAAAGAAATTGATGCCACAGGCCAGATAGTAACGCCTGGTTTCGTCGACATTCACACACATTATGATGGTCAGGTGACCTGGGACCCTTACCTGCAACCATCGACGTTTCACGGTGTCACCACTGCCGTAATGGGCAATTGCGGTGTTGGCTTTGCCCCTTGCAAACCCGATGAACATGACTGGCTTATCGGTCTCATGGAGGGTGTAGAAGACATCCCCGGAACAGCACTCGCGGAAGGCATCGACTGGCGCTGGGAGAGTTTTCCGGAATATATGAAAGCAGTTGAGGAAAGCCCGCTCGCCCTCGACATCGGATTGCAGGTGCCCCACGGCGCCCTTCGTGCCTATGTCATGGGACAGCGTGGCGCAGACCTTGAACCTGCCAACGACGAAGACATTGAAAAAATGTCGTCCCTGGTCGTCGATGCCCTGGACGCAGGCGCTCTTGGTTTTTCCACCTCACGCACAGAAAAACATCGCGACAAAAATGGAGCCCACACGCCGAGCTTCAAGGCCGAGACGGCAGAGCTACACGGCATCGCTGCTGCAATGGGAAAGGCCAATAAGGGTGTCGTTCAATTGATCGCCGACTTCCATGACTTCGAACCTGAGTTCGCTCTCATTCGCGGAATGGTCCAGGTCTCCGGTCGCCCCCTTTCTCTCACCATTGAACAGGATGATCGCCACCCTGACATTTGGAAAAACGTGCTGGATGGCATCGCAGCGGCGGCTGACAAAGGGCTTCCCATGCGCGGTCAGGTTCCGCCTCGCCCCACAGGGGTTCTGCTCGGCCTCACATCGACGCTCAATCCCTTCATCATGCACAACAGCTACCGGGCCATTGCACATCTGCCGCTGGAAGAGCAGGTAAAGCAGCTACACGACCCAGACTTCCGCGCAAAACTCCTCGATGAAGACCCCGCTTACCCCGAGGGTCAAATCATCACCATGTTGTGCACCGCCTATCACAAAATGTTTGAGCTTGGCGATCCGCCAAATTATGAACCCGACCCCAAAGACAGTGCTGGAGCAGTGGCCGAACGCCAGGGCAAAACCGGGCGAGAGAAGGTGCTTGACTGGATGTTGGCGCGCAATGGACATGCCCTGCTCTATTTTCCTTTGATGAACTATATGGGTGGCAGCCT
>Ga0222662_1001087_pt1 | contig 15000 bp, 12 predicted proteins | sample AntAcemetagen600_FD_179821 | JGI IMG/M metagenome (GOLD analysis project Ga0222662, IMG submission 179821) | Saline water microbial communities from Ace Lake, Antarctica - #600 | ecosystem: Environmental > Aquatic > Non-marine Saline and Alkaline > Saline | place: Antarctica: Ace Lake...
ATCCTAAAAAAGGCCGTGGGCATCTTTTCCAAGAGCGATGGAAGATATTCCAATTCATGAAGGATAACATGAAAAGGTTTCCTATCGAGAAGATGTCGAAAGTGCTAAAAGTGAGCCGCAGCGGTTACTATGGCTGGCTCAACGACAGCCCGTCTGTTCGGACACTATAGAACAATAATCTGAAAGAACAGATTCGTACTATACATGAACGAAGTTGAAAGACCTACGGCAGTCCACGCATTGCTCACGAACTCAGAGAACAGGGCCTTAGTGTGTCGCGTCCACGTGTTGCTAGGTTGATGAAGGCCGCTGGAATCAGAAGTTGTGTTGGAAAACGTTACAGAGTCTGTACTACGGACAGCAACCACGGATTTCGTATTGCAGCAAACCTGCTGAACCGAAACTTCAGCACGGATAGGCTTGGAAAAGCGTGGGTATCAGACATCACTTACGTAAGAACGGCACAAGGCTGGTTGTACCTGACCACCGTTATTGATCTTGCAGACCGCATGGTCATCGGATGGGCGCTGAGCTATTCCATGCAGGCCACTTCCGCCTCAGGCGGATGGCCGCTTGGAAAATGGCCGTGGCGACCAGACCCGTGAGCTCTGAACTGATATTCCACTCTGACAGAGGTGTCCAATATGCTTGTGCTGAGTTCACTAAACTTCTGAAAGCACACCCGCAGGTGAAACAGAGCATGAGCCGCAAAGGAAACTGTTGGGATAATGCCGTGGCCGAAAGCTTCTTTAAAACCCTGAAATCTGAATGTACAGACAGACAAAAATTCAACACACGTAAAGAAGCTGAAATGGCAATCTTCCAGTACATAGAGACATGGTACAATACCCGAAGAAGGCACGCAACTTTAAATTACATGACACCGATGAAATACTCACAATTATTACAAACCCTAAAAATTGCGGCCTAACCTAATCTACTGTCCGCTTTTTTGTTGCAAGTCCAGGTCAACCTTCACACCTCTTATTTTGAGTAGTTCTTCAACATATCGATAACTCAAAGGGAACCTTAGCTTGCAATAAACTGCCTGAAGAATAATGAGTTTTTGAAAATCTGTGGTGCGTACACATCGTGATGGCTGTTGGTTTCAGCTAAATCTAAATCATTACCTGTTGAAACAAGTTAACGCGACAGAACCACCATCAGCGTGCTTTCTGAACTTGGTTCCCATTACAAGAAGGCGGATTCGGACAGAAAGCTACACTTGTTGCGTTCGATATTCCCAGAAATGATAGAATTTGACGGAATCAAATGTCGAACCCCGAAAATAAACGAAGCCGTTTTGCTGTGTCTCAGTATTGACGGGGTTTGAGCGAAAAAAGAAAGGGGACACTTCACAATAAATTGGAAGTATCCCCTTTGGTGACCCTGCAGGGATTCGAACCCCGAACCTCCTCATCCGTAGTGAGGTACTCTATCCAGTTAAGCTACAGGGCCGTCCCGCTTTTTGCGGTCGCAAATATAAGCAGATCATTCCTCAAACGAACGCACAAAATTTCTTCTTTGTATTGCGGTAGAAAGCACGTAAGTAATCTTTGGTTTTCCGCCTTCGGCCTTCTTTGTTCGCTTGTCGTCTTTTGTGTCGCGAATTTGCGCGTTAAAATCATCGTGAGACGATACTGCGCCCAGCATTCCACGCTTGTAATTGAAGAAGAACCAACTGTCATCGCTTGGCTCAAAATAAACCGAAAGCTCATCGCCATTCCGCTTCTTTGTAAGCTCAACCAATCCATACATCATCTTGTTTACTTGATACTTGTCTATCGAAGAAACCCCAAGGAATCCTTTGTAGCGATACGATCCAGTTTCGGCATTCCAAATAAGCTCAACATCTGTTAGGAATAGTGTTTTCTGCAACTCCTTAGGAAGCTTTTTAAAGGTTCCGTACAAGTTAAGGTCTTGAATAAGCTTCGTTGTTTGTTCCTTCCCAACTACTTCTATCAGCGCCTTCTCATATTCGGTTCCGTAGAAAACAGCATCTAACGGTGGGAAATGGTTTGAAAGTTTATCCGCAGCTATTCTCAAACACTCATCATTAAAGAAGAAATCGAGTCCTAAAAACAGCTTAAACTTGGTTGAATCGTTATTCATATTATGCTCAACTGTACCCAGTGGAGTAAGCTCCACCTGCCCGAAGTCCATTCCCATATTGAGCAATCCCTGACCACGGGCAATACACTCGTTACTCAAACTCACATAGTTACCTCCAACAACTGCTCCTTGCAGTTTTTCTTTATTCGAAATTCGATATTCTTGGCTTTCGTTATCGAAGTGTAAATAGCCAGAAGCAGCAACAATATCAATATCGTTTGCCTTTACCTTTTTAGAAAGGAAGGTTGGATAAACAACTGTAGAATCCTTGCTGATAACTACACCAGATGACATCGGTTTGCCTGTTGCATCCTTTGGGTCTTCAGGTATCGGGATATAAATGCTATTTGGGTCAATATCGGCATCAAATGCTAGCCAATCGCGGGTAATTCCAGGACAATCATGCTTAATTCGTGTGCTACCATCGTATGTCAGAAACTCCTTACTGGCAAATAACTTGGCCTTGCCTTTATAATCGAAATTCGGACTGAGCGTAAATGCTGCCTCTTCTGTTATTGTACCCGTAGCAAATGTTTGCTGAGCAGAATCGACTCCGATAGTGCCGAAATCGATAAGCTGCTTAGCCCCAGTTACATCTGTGTAATCATACTTTCCGTTGGCATTGTAATTCCATCTTCCAAGCACGTTAGCAGTAGTCTCATAAAACGTATGGAACTTTGTAATTCTGTTGGCAACAATCTTTGAGTTTTCCAATGGATCCATAGCGGCCTGTGGACGAATAGTCACGTTACCACTATCAGGATAAATGATGGCGTCCGCCACATCTATGTGGTCAACTTTTTTGGCAGAGATAATAAAATTGTCAAGGTCGAATTTGGTCAATGGAGACTTGAATTCGAGTGAATCTTGGTTGGGATGTGTTGACACATATCGAGAGCCCTCGCCATCGGAAACAACATCGATATCTTTCTGATCAATGTTCCATTTAAACTCATCTATGTAGCAGATGTATTGATTGACAGGAAAATCAACGAAATCTCCGCCTGTGTTCGATTTGAAATCGCCTAGACGTTTATCCAAATCAATATCCATCTGAACGTTACTAGTTTTAAAAGCATAAGACGTTTCTGAAGCTCCTTTCAGCTTAAAGCCAGCTGTATCGGCATGAAACTTCCTAAATGCGAAATTGAACTTATTGGAATTCATATAGCTGTCTGCAAAGTCGAGGTTTCCGAATCCATCCAGTCCTTTCGGAGACAGGTCTAACCCACCATGATGCGCCACCTCGCCCTCATACATATCAAACGGATTATCAAGCTTATAAGAGTAGAAATGGTCGAGTTTTGGTTCCCAATGTACCTTTACATCAACACCTTTTACCGGTGGATATGCCACTGGACTTTCCTGCTTAGCAATGACGTAATCTTGAGCAATTCCGTTTACAGAATCAGGGTAAAAAATAAAGTCGTCAGATTTAGCTACAGACGTGAGGTATTCAATATTTCCATCACCTCTCAACCCGTCATGGCTCAGTTTTATAGTCGCCTTGTAATTACCTTTTCCACCGAACATTGCAAGTCCTTCGGGCGGTGTTTCCCGCACAAAACCAAGCGAAAAATCAGGCTGAAGTGTGAGCGTTTCATCAAAATCGGGGAAAATACCTGCTGAAACAAAATTCCCGTCAAAGGCCAAGCCTTCCTTGGTGAAGTTTTCGAGACTGTCAATACTAAAGGGCACAAGGTGCATGTAGAATTCTTCCTTATTATACGCTCCATCCTGTATAGATCGCTTATCGTAGTAAACAAACGAATCGTCCGTGCTATTGAATAACGGATAGCGAGTATGATTCACCAAACCCGATTTGTTATCGGGCCTATCCACCAATAATTCACCTTTCAAATCGCGAAGCACCGTCTTAACCGCTCGAATTCTCTGACGTCCTTGTTCATCTGGCTCCCCATCAGGCACCTTCAGTCTAAGCGAATCAATTTTATTCAAACTGATTTTAAAATCATCATAACTGAAGTAAAAATCAGAGCCAAAGAAATCCAACCTTCCCCCTTTCACTTTTCCATTGAAGAGGAAATCACGGTTCTTTTTCAGCGTCAGTTCTTGTTCATAAGGGAATACAACCACGTCCTGAGAATCAGAAAGAAAAACTCTTCCAACTCCATTTAAATCCATATCCCAATTCAGCAAATTGAGTTTTGCATTGGGCATTCCTTCAATTGTAGATTCAAATTGAAGAATATCGTAATCGGTTTTCTTTGATCGCGATAGCACATAATGCTCCAATCTGGACTTCAATTTCACCAATTGCTTGTCGTAATCATAAGTCATAAAACCAGAATTAGCTAGATTAATCATAAACACCTTGGTCTCGCTTATGTCCGCTTTAAACAACTGCGCCACCTGCTCAACAGTAAGCTCATCTGTGTCTAACTCCTTTGCATATTTTCTGATTTTCCATAGCGGATGAATGTCTGCAGTTCCGCGAATACGATCATACCGATACTCGTCATAATAACTCTCCGACTCAAACAGCACGCTACTTTCTGCACCACCCGAAGTGTTGGTCAAATCCATCCAATCTTCGGCCATATTCCAGGTAATTTCATCCACATGCATGTCCACTTGGTGATACGTATCGAAAAATGGACTTCTACCTGAACCCTCCCGCTCTTTTGTAAATACAACTTCATGTTTCTCTACACTGTAATTCAATTTTACTCCAGGGTGATAAATGGAGTCTTCTTCATAAAAGAAAACAACCTCAGCACTTTTAGAAAGAATCTTTTCTGGTCGAATAACAAACGACTTTGAACGTGCCTCAGCAAAGTTTTCGTTCTTCTTTGTAATGTGATTCATCTTCTTAAAGATGAGAGTTGCATCCTTTTCAGAATCTCCCGAACCGATGAATTTGATGCCATGCTGCGAAAATCCACCAGAGTAGTCGATATCTTTATACAGGTTCTCGATAATAATAAGCTTGTTGTAAGAGTCGAATCTTGGGTAAGAAGCAGATTCCTCATCTACATCAGCAAGAATTTTTTCTGTCAGAACTCCCAAATGAGGTTCATCCAAATAATCAGGATGATGGAACGTAACTGAATCAATTGTGTATTGCGATTTGGTTGCATCTATTTCATAATTTCCAATTTGGGCATAGGTCTTATTTGAATCAAAACCTGCCCGACTCCAATCAATCCTTCCTCCTTTTCCAACCCACGTGGTGGTGGTTGGGTAATAAACACCTTCTGTTCCATAAATAACAGAACTATCACGCTTTGAGTATGCTTTCAAATCAAGTTTCCCAAACACAATCTTAGGAAGCGAATCGAATTCAATCTTGTAGGCATCAAATTTGGCTACCCACTTTACCGCTTGCGATTCAAACAGAATATAATCTGCAAAAAGCCCCTTACAAACTTCTAAATAGTCTGTAAACTGTCTTCTTGAAAGCTTGACAATTGTCTTTTCCATTCCATCGTGGAAAGCATCGAAATCTGAGGCAGGTTTCATGCTCTGCGCGAAGCTCATCAAGGTGAAGAGGTAATTTTCAAAATCGACCGCTTTCTTGCGATTTTCAAGCATGAGGTCAGATACAGTGTATACGCGCTCCTTTTGCTGTGGGCTATAATGGCCACTGTTCCAAACCGGCAGGAAAGTTTCCTCTATAAGCTTCTTAGCTGCTTTGGGGTCTCCCATGGCAAAGAAGCCTTCAAGCTCCTCGATATACTTCTCGTTTTCGTGCGTGAACGACTTTAATTGTTGCGCCCTTGTAAGCTGAGCAAACACGAATATGAATGCTGCTAATAGAAAGAAAAATTGCTTCATATTATTCTTTGATGAACCGAACCGAGACCCAATTGTCTTTTGTAAGATTTCCGTTAAAGTTAAAGCCAGAACGTGTTGCCACGTCCTTTATGCGGTCTAAGTCTTCAACATAAAATCCACTTACAAAAAGCTGTCCATTTTGATAAAGAGCGTCAGCGTATTTAGGAATATCCTCAAGCAATACGTTACGATTAATATTGGCCAAAACCGTGTTGAATTTCTTGGTTCCAAGAAGACTTGCGTCTCCCTGAAGAATCTCAATATCACTTATTCCATTGAGCTCGCAATTATCTGGTGCGTTCTCAAATGCCCATTCATCAATATCAATTGCGGTTACGTCCTCAACTCCAAGTTTTCTTGCCAGAATTGCTAAAACAGCAGTTCCTGAACCCATATCCAAAAGTGGCCCTTCAACCTTTACAGTCATCAAGTTTTCCACCATCATAGAAGTAGTTGCGTGATGTCCTGTTCCAAAACTCATCTTTGGCATGATGATGACTTCTTGTTTGAAACCATCCTTATATTGATGAAATGGGGCTCGAATTCGGCATAAATCTTTGATTTCTACTGAGTCGAAATTCTTCTCCCATTCTTCATTCCAATTCGTCTCTTCTGCTACAGTACTAGCAAAAGTAATCTCAAAATCTGCTTCGCGAAGTTTTGCAAAAACCAACTCAACTTTCTTCATATCAAGTTCAGATTCTTCAATGTAAGCCTCCACCCCATCTTCGGTTTCAAGGAAGCCTTCAAAGTCGATATCGGAGAAGTCAGAAATCAAAATTTCACACCCTGGTTCTATTGGACGAATTGTGATTGCAAGCACCGCGTGAGCCATATTAAAAAGAGTCTATAATTGCTAAAAAGTCTGTTGCGTTGAGTGATGCTCCGCCTATTAATCCACCATCAATATCTTTTTGAGAAAACAACTCGTTGGCGTTGTTTGGCTTTACACTTCCGCCATAAAGTATGGATACACGTTCAGCATCCTCTCCCATTACTTGGGCCAATTTCTCACGAATAAAAGCATGCATTTCTTGTGCTTGTTCTGGACTTGCCGTTTTACCGGTTCCAATAGCCCAAACAGGTTCATAGGCAACCACTAAGTTGAGTAACTCCTCCTTCTTAAATCCCTGAAGCGCACTTTGAATTTGCGTCTCAACTACTTCGAAATGCTTGCCTGACTCTCGCTCTTCAAGCAATTCTCCACAGCAGTAAATAGGCTTAACCCCATACTTGAGCAACAACTCAATTTTATGATTGATGTAGCGATCCGTTTCTCCGAAATACTGGCGTCTTTCAGAATGTCCAACTATGCAGTAATCACAGCCAAAGGATTTCAACATTGAAGTGGCAACTTCTCCAGTGTAAGCACCCGATTCTTCTTGATGACAGTTCTGAGCAGAAAGCTTCACTTGATTAGATGAATCGATTACACCAAGAAAAGGGTATGGCGGTGCAACAATCACTTTTACATCGGCCTTAGTTTCTCTCTGAAGTCCTTTTTGAATTTCCGAAACGAGGGACAATCCGTCCTCCCGATTCATATTCATTTTCCAATTGCCAGCTACTATTTTCTCTCTCATTATTGCATGCTTACTCGGGGGTCAAATATACCATAGAGCACATCAACCAACATGTTGATTACAACGAATATCACGGCCACCAAAATGATGCATCCCATTACAACAGGCAAATCGTAGGTATTGAGTGCGTTGAGCATAATCAAACCAAGCCCTTTCCAGCCAAAAACGATTTCTACAAATACGGCTCCAGCTAATAGTGATGCCAACCAACCTGAAATAGCCGTAATTACTGGATTAAGAGCATTTCGCAAAGCGTGCTTCATCACAACTGTTCTAAAGGATAAACCTTTAGCAGTTGCCGTTCTAACGTAATCCATTGATAATACTTCTAGCATTGAATTTCTCGTCAACTGCATAAACACGGCAAGTGGTCGTACACCAAGTGTAATGGCAGGAAGAATCAGATTCTTGAGAACGAGTTGTCTGCCTTCAAACTCATCGATTTCATAAAGGCTTCCTGTCACTTCCAATCCAGTGAAATCTCCCAGTAAATAGGCAAAAACCCACATCATTAGAATGGCGGCTACAAATGAGGGTAAACTCATTCCGAAAATGGAGAATACCATCAGCAACTTATCTGGCCATTGGCCTTTGTATAACGCTCCAAATATTCCGAAGAGAATACCAAGAACTGTTGCGATTAGAATAGCTGTTACGGCCAAGACTGCTGTTCCTGGTAATGCTTCGGATACAATTGCTACAACGGTTTGTTGAGACTGATAAGAACGTTTCAAATAAGGTGCTTTCAGCACAAAATTTGAATTTTCACCCTGCGAAAGAACGAGTGAGCTTTGGTGCTCATCAAGTTCAAAAAAGTAAGGGCTATTCTCATCTACATGATTATAAAAAGATAGCGGAGAAAGGTCATTCAGGTAAACGAAGTACTGTGTAGAAAGAGGAAAATCGAGTCCTAAATCTTTGCGAATCATTTCCACCTCAGACTGGTCGGCACGTTGACCTAACATCAATCTGGCAGGATCGCCCGGAAGAGCTGTAAAAAGAAGAAATACAACGGTCACAATACCGAACAGCACCGAAATACTATAGAGTATTTTTTTTGTGACGTAGGGAATCACCTAGTCTTTACTCAGGTAATCAAGCTCCAAAACCTGAAGCTCTGGAATATCGTTGTAATGCCATTTTCCGTAAACGTTGCCATCCTTAATAAGCATAAGGCCAGGATTAGAACGGATGATGGTTTTAAGCACAATCTGGTCACAATACAGATAATTGAACGGAGAACCGTTTGCAATTACAAACTGCTGAGCTTGGTCTGGCACTGAGGCCGTTAAACCAGTAAATCGATAGCCTTTCTCCATTAAAGCAGAAGCTAAATCATTGATGCGTTGCTGCGGTTGTAATACTGCTAAATTTAAATCGTAAGACACTAACAGGAATGTAAAATTCTCGCTCATTAAGAAGTCTTCGGTAAGATCTTCCCCCTCGGCAGTAATCACAGAGAAATCCATGATTTTAGGTTCTATTCCTTTCTCAATTACTTCGGTTCTAGAGTCAACATACTCGTACTTCTCCTGGTAATTCTCTGGGAATTTCTCGAACTCCTTTTCGTCTCCTGTTTCCTTGTCTTTAAGTATGTAGAAATACTTCAATTTATCTGGTACACCTTCCATTTGTTCCGAGATACTTTTTCCTGGAGCATAAGCTCGGAAATCCTTCACTGGCAGATAACTATATGTATAAAACGAGAAGAAACTCATGGCAACAGTTGCCAAAGCTGTAACGAGCAGTGGTGCTTTTCTGTGCTCAACCAAACGGGTAAGGAAGAACGCTGTAAATGTGATTGCTATGAACCAAAACGGGAAGAACCATTCCAAATCATACGATAGTTTAAGCATAACCAAGGATCCAACACCCGCAAGAACAAAATCATTTATGCCCGTTTCTGTAATACTGATTTGCTTCTGACGAACAAAAATGATGAGGATGAAAACGGACAAAATCACATCCTTATAAAAGCTTTCCCAAGCGGTAAGTGGAATCGCATCTCCGAAACACCCACAGGTTTTCACAATTCCAAAGTAGGCCGAAGCAAACGTGAGTGCCGTAAAAAACGCTATGAGTATTAGTAAGAGTGTGGCGGTCAACCTAGTCTTAAATCGGACTATAATGGCAACGCCCAGAATCACTTCCAGAATCACAATAAAAATCGCCTGTAGCAAAGCATATTCGTGACAAAAATTAAAGAATGGTTCAAGAAAACCAATGTATTCGCCAAGCTTGGCAAACTCCTCAAAATACTCTTCCAGTTTGTAGCTGAATCCGAGGGGATCGTTTGCTTTTACGATACCCGAAAAGATAAAAAGTACCCCTACAAAATACCGTGCTATATCAGTTATCAATTTCATTTTTAGTGGGTTTGGGAAACAAATTTAAACTTCGACCGAAACTGACAACGTCAATCAGTTGTCTTTGTCTCGCCTAATTTAATCAACGCAAAAATCGAGTAATTGATCATATCGTATAGATTAGCATCAATTCCTTCGGAAAGTTCGCTCTGTCCTTGGTTGTCTTCCATCTCTTTGATGCGAAGAATTTTAACAAGAATTAGATCTGTAAGCGACTTTACACGCATGTCACGCCAAGCCTCTCCGTAATCATGATTCTTGCGCTCCATCAACGATTTGGCTTCTGCAGCATACTTGTCGTACCAATCAGTTGCACGGTCAAGATTCAAATCAGGTTCATCTGCATGGCCGTTTTCCAACTGAATAATTTCCATGATGGAATAGTTCACCAAACCATTGTATTCTGGGTAGATACCCTCTCCTACTTTGCTAATTCCCTTCTCTTCCAAACTGCGAATTCTGTTCGCTTTAATAAAGAGTTGATCTGTGATAGAAGATGGACGGAAAATGCGCCACGAAGCACCGTAATCCTGCATCTTTCCTACAAAGATGGCGCGGCACTCGGCCATCGCTTTATCATATTGTTTGTTGGTATCTTCCATCGGTTTGAACCATTAACTTCGGCTCCAAGATGAATGGCAAAAATAACTTTTTAGTGACGCACAAAAGACATTCGTCATGTCGAGCGAGGCACGAGCCGAGACATCTATCACCAGAGACTTCTCCACTCAGTAAACTCCGGTCGAAATGACGGGGATTTTGCAGAAGAATAAAACCCTCAATTGTAGAGGAAGATTAGTGGTTATTGACCGACCGTTGGTGATGGGCATCCTGAACCTCACACCAGACAGTTTTTTTGATGGTGGCAAGTTCAATTCGGTGGATGCTGCTTTGCAACACGCAGAGTCTATGCTGAATGATGGTGCTGACATTCTTGATTTGGGTGCTTATTCCAGTCGGCCAGGAGCTGAAGATATTTCTGAAGAAGAAGAACTAAATCGATTGATTCCTTCGCTGGAAGCAATCTTCAACCATTTTCCTAATGCATTGATTTCTGTTGACACATTTCGTTCTGGCGTGGCCGAAAAGGCTCTAGAAGTTGGCGCGCATATCATCAACGATATTTCTGGCGGAAACCTAGATTCCAATTTACCGGAAGTTGCTGCGAAGTTCAATGCACCGTACATCTGCATGCATATGAAAGGCACTCCGCAAACCATGCAGAAGGGCCTTGCCGTAGAGACGCGATTTATCGCGTCTCTACTGGGATTCTTCGCACATCGCGTTCCTGATTTGATGCAGAAAGGAGTGAAAGATGTAATCGTTGATCCTGGTTTTGGATTTGGAAAAACCTTGGAACAGAACTACGAAATGGTTGACCAAATTTCCGATTTCGTCATTCTTGGCAAACCGATTCTAGTTGGCGTTTCTCGAAAAAGTATGATTCGATTGAAATATGGAGAAGCTGCCGAGCAAACCTTAAAAGGAACCATTGAAGTGAACCGAGAACTCTTGAAAAACGGAGCCGATATTCTGAGGGTTCATGATGTGAAAGAGGCTGTTGAATTGGTGCATTGAACAAAAATAAATCACTAATGAATAAAGACCCATTTTCACTTTCAGTTGTTCAGACTCTTGACGCCTTAATTCTTGGCGAATTGAACCAAATGATTTATTCGAATGAGCAAGTAAAAAGCTTGGAAATCCCTCAGCCTTCTCCATTCATTAAATTTCTACCAATTGCTGTTTGTATTGAATTTATTGGTGCTTGTTATGACGAACACCCGTTTAATAGCACAGGCAAGCAAGTCAAGGATATAAACGAAAAGAGATTCAATAAGGCTTTGAAGGAGCTGTTTCCGAAATCATACTTACAGTTTTCCAAAGCAAATTCCCCACACTACCTGTATAAACATTTTCGTTGTGGCATGGCACATCAACTTCGGCCATCAGGAAAAATTGTGTTCACCACAAGACGGGAGGCGATGGAAGCTGGAAGAAGTCACCTTGAGCAGGATTCTTTGGGTTTGTTACTTCTTGTGCTAGAAAACCTTTATGATGATTTAGCAAAAGCTTCGGAAAAGCTAAAAGCAAAATTCGAGAATGGTCAAATCACGAATCAGAAAGGAAGTCAAGGTTATATTGGAATTATCCCAATGAGCCAAAACTACCAATCAACAAACTGAGATACTTGGAACCATCGCGTTTCAGCACATTTAGCTTCCTTATATTTCTAAGAAGAATTCCCGACCTTTATTTGCATGAAAGCAATCAACATACTCAAAACTAGTCTTATCGATAAGATTCTGGCAATTCAGAACAAAGAATTTCTTGAAGCGTTGGAAACAATTGTTAATTCATCTTCTTCTGAGAAGCCTGTATCTCTGACAGATTCACAAATGCAAATGCTTTTAATGAGCGAAGAAGACATGAAATACGGTCGACTTACATCTCAGGAAGATTTGGATGCAGAAGATATAGCATGGCTCAGCGAACAGTAGTTTGGACTGATACCGCCAAACGCCAACGAAGGACAATATTCATTTATTGGAATGCCCGCAACCATTCTAAAACCTACTCCGAAAGACTACGAAAGCATATTCAACTGAGGACAAATCAGCTCGTGCGCCATCCGTATTCGGGAAAAGAATCTAAATTTCCAGACACCAGAATTACTTCCTTAGGGCATTTCAGTATAGTTTATCGTCTCACCCAAGAACAAATTATTGTTTTTGGTTTTTGGGACACGCGACAAGACCCAGATAAATTGTTGCGGAGCCTCAAATGAAAGATTATCAATCCATCAACCGAGATACTTGGAACAAGCGGGTTTCAGCCACAATTACCTTTTTTATTTTCTCATTTTTAGTCTTTTCCACTTTTGCTCAGAATGTTATTCCCGGTCACGCACACAACGATTATCTGAACAAACCTGCGCTGTTTGAAGCACTGGATGCTCGGTTCATTTCAGTGGAAGCAGATGTACATTTTATGAAAGGTGCTTTGTATGTGGCACATGTTCGTCCACTTTGGAGAAACAAGAAGCGCTCTCTAGAAAACCTTTATCTCAAACCGCTCTTCGACCATGTTCAAAAGAATAACGGAAAGGTTTATCATGATTATGACGGACCGTTTTACCTAATGATTGACTTTAAAGGTGGAAGCGTTGAGATGTATGATAGCCTTATCGTTTTGCTCTCTAAATACAAATCTATGCTGACCGTAATGGAAGATAGCGTGCTAAAACCTGGAGCTGTCACGGTTTTTCTTTCTGGCTCAAAACCAACAGAAGCTGTTCTAAAATCGGAACCAAAATTGGCTTTTCTGGATGGTAGACCTAGTGATTTAGGAAAGCAGATTGATTCTCGAATAATGCCTGTTATCAGCGACCATTACAAGAATCATCTTTCTTGGAATGGCAAAGGAAAAATGCCGGAGCAACAAAAACTCAAACTGAAAGAACTGGTTTCAAAGGTTCAAGCTGAAGACAAAAAGCTGCGCCTTTGGGCTTCTCCTGATAATCCAAATACATGGGAAACATTCAAAGCTCTAGGCGTTGACTTTATCAATACAGATACGCCTAAGAAGTTTGCTGCGTTTATGAAAAACAAACCTTAGCTCATTTTCCTTTAGAAATCTGATCATTAATTTCCATCAAGAATTTGATTCCAATAGCATCCATCGGGTTTGCACCACCATCACCACCTGAAATCAGCAACTGCGGAACATTCACTTTCGCTAATTCCCGAGCAACATCAACCTTGGTCTTGTAATCCCATTCGGCTTTTTCTTGTGGGGTCAAACCTGCTTTTACAAGAGCCATATTCTTAGCGGCCTGCGCTCTACCCTCTTCCTCAATCTTATCAGCTATGTACTTTGCTTGTTCAGCCTCTTCTTTTGCCACCAATTTCTCTCTTTCTGCTTGAATAACCGCAGATAGTTTAGCCGCTTCTTGTTCTGCTCTTGTTTTTGCAATAAGCTGCTCTCCTTTTGCTTTTTCGGTAAGCGCTTGTTGTTGCGCTGTAATCAGTTCTTGTTTTGCGATACTTTCCATTGTAGACTGATCAATTTTAGCTTGTAGCTTCTGATCAACAATGGGTTCATAATCGACATGTGGCACAGCGGCAAATACTGTTCGAATACCATATTCCTGAACATCTGAAGGAATTCGAATTGCTTGCCCATTATCATCTCTCCTAACGTTGGTATCGGTAATCTTTATTTTCTCACGCGAAATAGTATCCGTTACATACTCGACCTTAGTTTCAAGTACGTATTGCCCATTAAGCAACTGATCCCGAAAATCCTCCTTCAACTTTGATTGCCCCCCACTATAATGCGTTTCACTTTCCATTAACTGAGCTGCAAACGCCAAACATTCCCTAGTGTAAGGCTCCAACGTTCTTACCTGCAACGCTTCCGCGCTTCTGTAGGATTTATGCAATAGCATCATTCTTTCTTCATCTTTAGGTAATTCCCATCTTACATTGGCAGTTGCAGCTGCTTGGGTGGCATCGTTAAATCGAATTTCAACCTGTCCGCCTTTATCAAACTCTGTGCTCATAACATCTGGATAGGATTCGGTTCGCGCAAAGAAGCCTGCCCAATGGTAGCCGGGATTGAAAATAACCTTCTCTGTTCCGACAAAAGGATCTTGCACGTATGTACGTTCACCAGCATTGTTGTGAACAAATGGATTGAACACGAGAATCAGCCCTAGAAAGGATGTGATATAAAGAATCCATTTTCGATTATAGGGTTACCCCTTTAGGTCGCAGGCCGTAAATAAATTACGGTGTTGTGTGGAATGTTTGACAAAAAAACAGACACCCATGAAGATATGTAAAGGAGTAACGCGACAACAATTCAGGAACGATTTCGGAACCACTGACCAGTGTCTACGGTATCTGTCCGATCAAAAATGGGGCGAAGGATATACGTGCCGGAAATCTGGCTCAGGGGCGTTCACTCATACTGCAACAGGGAATATCTGCACAGATACATTGACGAGTACTTTTATAGGTTCAACAGACTGAACTTCAGAGAGTTAATGTTTGAAAAATTACTGCACAGAATGGTGAAAACAAAATCAATTACCTATGAATCAATAAGATGCAGTGCGACCTAAAGGGGTAACCCTA